>JAABUK010004670.1_pt1 | contig 22039 bp, 46 predicted proteins | sample 5559141 | NCBI WGS metagenome assembly JAABUK01 (sample SAMN10711869, study PRJNA513367) | rock metagenome | isolation source: Antarctica rocks | place: Antarctica: Victoria Land, Pudding Butte nord | collected 2016-01-03
TGCGAGCGCCCTTTTGCAGAAGAGATTGGTGGGGCAAGGGCTGACTCCTGACCTATCAGCAGGAAAGAACAAACTTGCTTTTCACTCATTGTGTCAACAACAAGCTGCTCAATCAATGCGCCGGTCGTACGGCAGGCGCTGGATGTGCTGACGCCGCTGGGGCGCGGTCAGGCGCAGCTGGTCACCGGGCTGCCGGGGAGCGGCAAGACGCTTGCGGCGGTGGACACGATCCTGGGGCAGGCGTCCTCGGGGGTGCGCTGCGTGTATGCGTCCGTGACGCAGTCGGGCGCGCGGCAGGCGCGCGCGATAGAGGCGCTGCGGGCCGGCGGCGCGATGGATTACACAACGGTCGTCGCTGCCCCCGAAGGTGCCTCTGCCTTTCAGATTGCATTTCAGATTGGAACTCAGAATGCAGCTCCAGAAGGAAAGTTGATGTGTGGGAGCCGGCGGCGCAAAGGCGGATATACCTGCCGTCGCGATGCCATGGGGTGCAGTACGAGGTTAGGGTACTCGTAAGGCCTTTCCTTGCCTACCTGCTTCTGCCAGTCAGGTTTTGGGGGCGCAAGCTGACAGCCAGACCCCCGAGGCAAACTCAGCCAATGGCTCCCTTGCAAGCAGCAGCAGACTTTGTGGCGTGCAATATGGGGTGGAAAGGTAGCGATGGCTGGGCCACCGTGCATTTTCGCTGTCAGATCGTGCCGCCAGCACAAAGGCAGTGACATGCACCGACTGCCAAACGAGGAACAAGGGGCATTTTGTTTGACACTCTCGCCGCCCCCTGCACAGGCGCGTCGCTGGGGGAGCAGTATGGGACGCTGTGCGCCGCGGTGTCGATCGCCGAGCGCTTGCGGGACGCCGGCACTCACACACTTGTGGTGCTGGACGATGCATCCTGCATGGTGCGCTCTCAGATATATATGTAACAGTTTTCTTACATGGTGCGCCGTGCGGCTGTCAGGGTGCAGTCACTCGGTGGATCACAGGCATTGTTGCATACCTGCTGCTGCCGAAACCTCTGGCGGTTCAGCATGTCATGCCGAGGCTTCTTTTTGCTGAATGCCACGTCAAGGCAGGCTGGCGTCGGCTCAGCCAGAACACCTGAAGCCAGAAAACAACGGGACAGCAGCAGCCGAGGCTGGTTTCCTCTCTGCCCACAGGCGGCGATGTGGGACCGCATCACAGCGGCGCTTGCGCAGCTGGGGCTGGCGGCGCTGGCGCTGCAGGAGTGCAGAGCGAGCGACAGACCAGCCGATGGCGTGCATTTTGTTCACCAAGTCCACAAAACTGTGTTACCTGCAGACGGCGATGTGGGACCGCATCACGGCGGCGCTGGCGCAGCTGGGGCCTGCGGCGCTGGCGCTGGACGAGGGGCAGGAGGACATGGACGTGAGCGCCGTGTCGCAGGAGGCGCTTGTGGAGTATGAGGGCATGCTCATCTCCGCCGCAGCGGCGCAGCGGCGCAGGTGGATGCTTGTGACTCTCTGACATTAACACTCTTCAGGGCTTCTCAAGGTCATGCAATGAGGTCACACGAAGGGACTGGGCAGCGTGCACTGCTTTGGGCATGCTCATCTCCGCTGCGGCGGCGCAGCGGCGCAGCAGCCCAGAGCGGCAGTTTGAGCACGTGGCCCATTTACGTACTCTGGCGGCAGAGCTTGCATTGTAGGCAAGGGTAGCATGTTGTGGAGTAGGTTGCAACCCCAATGACAGAAGCTGTGGCTAGGTTGCTGGCCGACGAATGCCTGCTGTGTCAGGGCGCAACTGGACCTCGGGTTCTGTGCAATCCAGCCGCAGCTTGACCAAATGCTTCCTACCGCCTGCAGATTCTTCTCCTCGCTGGTGCAACGCGCAGCAAAGGTGCACAGGCGGCGCGGTGGCGGCAGCCTCACCCTGCTGATGGTGCTACCAGGGTGAGTGCCTTGTTGAGACGTCGCACGGCAACCAGCTCAAGTGACCTGGTCAAACATACAGCCAAGTGCCTAGCCTCCGGCGCACCAACTTGCAGGCAGCCGGCGTCGGGGGCGGCGGCGCGGCCGCGGGCGCCGGCGGCGGGCTACAAGCACCTGTCGCCGGCTCAGCGGGAGAAGCTGAAAGCGGCGCTCGCGGGCAGCGCCGACGCGGCGCAGACTGACGCCGAGGCGGCCGAGTGCATCCGCACGGAGGTGCACTGCGACATGGGGTGCATAAAGAGATTCAGTTTGCAGGAGGTTTAGGGTTTTATAGGGGGGCGTTGGTTACATCCCACCTCGGTAGCACCCAGCGACTCGTCGCACAAGCCGTCTACATGCCCCTCCATCTGCAGAGGCTGCCATAGGGCTGCAGTAGGGCTTTCAAGGCTGCATGCGCGTTGTTTCAACAGAGTTTATGATGCGATGTCAGTGCGCCGCACAGGTCGGTGAGGAACACATGTCGCTCGCGGACGGGCAGACAGCTGCGGCCCGGCGGCGGCGTGAGGCAGTTCCTTGAGCGTCTTGAACTTTCCCTATCAGTGTGTTGTGCCAATGCCTGGATGTGGGATCGCAGGTGGTGGAGGAGTTCATGTCGCTTGCGGACGGGCAGACGGTGCTGCGCCCCGGCGGCGGCGACGCGGCGGCGGGCGTGTCTGTGGACGCCGCACTCAGCGTGTCGCGCATCGGCTCGCGCGCGTTCCCGCCGGCGCTGGAGGCCCTTGCCCCCCAGATCAGGTGAGCGGTCTGTTCCGTGTAAACCAGCCTCCACTTGTGTGCCCAAGCGTTTGAACAAGCGCAACGGAGGCTCTGGTCCGGATCAGGTGGCCAAGCCAGCCAGGCCCTCCGCAGGTGGCTTCCTTGGGCGCCTGCAGACGATCTTTCATGGCAGCACGCAACGCACAACAAGCTCTTGCTCGCATACATGACAATGCAAGGCGCCTGCTGCTCTCCAAGCCTTGCACGAGGCATGTTGACGCACGGCTGCGCCGCAGGCTGTACCTGACGCTCAGCGCAGGATCCGCAACTGCAGCTGTTCCCTCGCACTCACTTCTCGAACCGCTGTGGCGCACAGGTTCGAGCTGGCGCAGACAGTGAATGTAAACCAACCCTGGGCACAAACCCTGCACCCAAACACAATCAATTGCACTCTGTACATCACATTTCCTGCTGCAGGGTCGAGCTGGCGCAGGCAGCGGACATGGACCACTTCATGGCGCACACCTTTGCAGTAAATGTCAATATTCTGTGCGCAGATTCGAGCTTGCACAGGCGGCGGATGTGGACCGCTTTGGCGCGCACACAAAGGCCGCGGACAACAATCAGGCGGCGCTGCGGCGGGCGGCGCTCGTGCAGGCGGCCTTGGCGCAGCCGCCGCGGCAGCCTGCCACCCTGGCGGACGAGGTGAGGCTGGCGGCACGCTCATGGGTGTCGAGACATCAACTTGAGACCTGCAGCGCTGCAAGGGGGCGTAATACTAGACTAGATGTTATCCAAGACTAGATGTTATCCAAGCACGTCCAGCAGCAATCTATGCAGCTGGGAGTGGCAGCTGAGACGGGTGGCTCTCTTGCATACTCCATGCAGCCACAGATGGGTCCTGTACGACCTCCACATACCGAAGAACAGAATTCTGGTCTTGTATGGTCTGTCCCACTTGTGTACAGGTGGTGAGCTGGTGGGGCTGACGGGGGACTTCCCGGACGGCGTGGCGCCAGGCGCAGATGTTTGCCTAACCAGTCGACTAGTTCCCTCCATCTGAGCTTCTCCATCTCACAGGTGGTGGAGCTGGTGGGGCTGACCGGCGGCTTCCTCGACGGCGTGGCGCCCGACGCAGTGCGCTCGATGCTCGACGAGGCAGCCGCGGCGCTGCGGCGCACGGCGCCGGAGCTGCTGGACGCCATACAACACACGGGGCAGCTGTCGGAGGAGCAGAAGGCGGAGGTTGCTGATTCCTTTCGGCAGCTGGCGGCCGCAGCCCGGTGACAGCAATGTTTCGACTGCCAGACGTGCGTGCCAGGCAGCGGCAAGCAGCGGATCGGCGCCGCGCTGCAGTTGACGTGCCTCAGGACCCAGGGTTCGCACCTCAGTGCGGCAGCGCAGCAGCCGCGTCGCAGCAGGCGTGTGAGCGAAGCTGTCAGGCGGCTTCACCACAGTTGAAATGTTGGATTGTTCAAACTTCGGACGAGCCACTTGTTCATTATCATTGGGTGTGCCAATATCAGTGATTGTGCGTGAGGTGTCAGCATTGAGAGCAGTGGAGCATCGAGTGCGTCTTTCTTGAGAGCTGTGCCGAACATTACAAGAAAGCAAGCAATGAGAGTCCCTGTTCCAGACTCCGAAACACTCCAAGGACGAGCGAAGGCTGCTGACTGCAATTTGCTACCGAGTTTTCAGTTTGCATGTTTGCATGGCGGCGCTGATCATCAGACGAAATGCTACACGCTGATAAAGATGCTCTTGCATCGCTGTCGCACTGTATAGTACATATGCCTTCGATGGATACTTCTGGGCCCTGCCTGGAGAGAGGGGCATGCGCGGGGCTGTCCTCAGGCGCATGACAGGCGCGCCGGCACTGGCTCACAAGTCGGCGATGTGCTTCTCGGGTTCCCGGCTTAGCAATTCCTCAGTTGTCAGCTCGCCCCGGGAGCTGGCCTGCGACAGACGCACCACGATATCGTCAGGCTCCGCACAGGCACGCCAGCACTCCAGGCTATCAGCCCAGTGTGCCATCTCTTAGCCCGGCATCAGCGGGCTGCGCCGGACCGCGGCGATGCTTCCGCCGGGCGTATGAACAAAGCCCGACGCCACAGCTGCAAGCGTGACAGGCGCTACTGCTTGAGGTGGCTGTAGACTGCCATCAAGAAAAGAAAAGACAAACAAAAAATCATCCTCACCTGTACAGGGCTGCAGGGCACTGTGACATTTGCCGCCGTGGGATCGGCCGCCGCGTCATCCGCCGCCTCGGCGACGACGGCGCCGGCCGCCACAACGTTGCAGGCGCCGCAGAAGCGCAGCCCCTTGCACGCTGTCTCGTGGATCTCCAGCCGCCCCAGGTCCGCCTGAGGGCGCAGCAGGGAGCAGGGTCACTGGCGAGTTTGCACAGACGTTCACCACCCTGCCTGTGAGAGAAAGTCTGCTGCGTTTGCCGGACGGCAGCGCACACACCGTGGTGCGGATGGTGTAGGGGTTGGGGTTTTAACTGAAGGCGCACCATGGTGCGGATGAAGCGCTCCTCGGCGGCGATGGCGTGACTCTTCCAGTGCCGCCGCGACCAGTTGAAGCCGTACAGGTGCAGCGCCGCGCCCGCCGGCTTGCAGTCCAGCGCCAGCATCAGCCCTGCGACGGCAGCATACGGTTGGCCGGCCGTTGATTCCGTTTTCATTGCAATTTCCATGGTCTGGGTATGATGCCGGCTTGCAGTCCAGCGCCAGCATCAGCCCTGTGGCGGCACACATGGAGAAATGGGCTGTCTGCCCAATCTCGCTGATCATGCCACAGAATTTTCATGTTGTCCAGCGCCAGCATCAGCCCCTGGGCGGCAGCGTGCAGCATTCTACACTTCGCTCACATTCCTGGTTGCCTTCCTGGTGTGCCCAAGGCAGCGCAGTGGGGTGTTGGGCATGCGTGCATGCGGGGCGGCATCCAGCAGATCTCCAAAATCCCGAAACTCACCGATCCAGCCAGTGGAGGGGCTGCCCAGCGGCGCCACATACGCCTGGTACAGGTTCTTCCAGGGCGCGAAGGGAATGCCCTGCCACGTCAGCTGCTTCGGGATCTGCGGGTACGCCGCCGCCGCCGCCGTGACGGTGTACGGGTTGAACCACCATGCGGAGCCTGCGTGCGTTGGAAACTGTCGATCGGCACGCGTCTCGACAGGGAGAGCATGAACGCGGCGCAGCAGGGCTGTGCCAGACATGAACCCGCCCAAAAAGCTGAACGTCTTCTGTTCCAGCAGGTTCAAGTGGGACCTCGAGACAGGGTGGCTCTGGGCCAGAGAAGCAAAGCACGGCGCCAGGTGCCGGCATCACGGCCGGGAGAGGTGGGCAATCAGGTGTTGCGGGGTAGGCGAAGGGGGGAGGAGGCTCTCACCGCCAAACATCCACAGCACGGGGCTGGAGGCCAGCACCTCCGCCGTCTGGCAGTGCGCCAGCTCCCCGAGGCCGTGCCACCGCAGCTTGGCATCCTCCGCCGCGTGCCGCAGCAGCCACACGTCCACACGCTCGCCGCAGAACCTGGAGACAGCATGATGCTTCCGAAAGGGGCCGCAGTCATGTGCCATGCAGGAACCGCGGGCGCAACCATGGCGAGGTATGGAGTGCGCAGCCCAAGCGCGTGTCACGAAAAGGCACCGGCGACCAGTTGGCACGCCTGCAATTGCTCGGCGTCTCCCGGCCGCTTCTGCACCAAGGCAAGTGGAAGAGCACATTGCACACATTGCAGTAAACAGACACCTGTTGTTCATCTTGTTGAAGCGGATGACCAGGTCCGAGGCCGCCACCTCCAGCCGCTGCGCCTCCGTCAGCGGGCCGTTGCCCACGAGGGCTATGCGGGCCAGCGGCCGCATGAAGAAGGCGGCGCAGGTGCGGTGTCGCTTCATGACCGCGCGGCCCTCCGCCGGCAGCGGCTTCATGAGTTTTGGGTCGGCGGCAGCGGTGGCATTTAGCAGCTTGTACGCCTGGTTTATGCTGATGCCATCCAGCGTCGCCACCGCGGATCCAAGTTGCGTTCGCTCCTCCGCCGCTGCCGCTGGGTCGGCTGCTGAATTGGCGCCAGCCGCAAACTCCGCCGCGACTTCTGCCTCCTCAGCCTCACGCTCAGCCTGCGCGGCGGCCTCCCGCTTGATGGCCTGCTGCACCTCAGCGGCTGCCTCAATCGCTGCAGCGTCTTCGGAGGTCTGCCCGAGCAACGCCCGAGTTCGTACACCGGGGTCGTCATGCAAGCTGCTTTGCGTTTCGCTGTGCGACCAGCTTGCTGCTAGCTGGTAGTACGCCGGCTGTGTTCCTGATCGTTGCTGTCGGGTATCGGAACAAGCAGGACTTGAGAACAAACAGACGAGCAAGATCGCAGTCGCGATTGCTGTGCGCGCAGCAGCAGCAGGATGCGTCAGGCGCATGCTGGTGCGATCGCGCGGTGCGAAAACTGACGGTTTGTCAAACATTTGCATCGGCCGTCAGGACGCCGCAGCAAACTGTACGTACCTGGCTTCGACCAGCCAAACCCTAAGTGCCAGCTGTTCTCTGAAGGCTGGCCGCAATAATTGGCGGCGAACGAGCTGATCCTCCGATGGAACCAGTGTGCCTACATAGGTACGGCAGCTCAACCCGCAAACAAAATGTACAATATCCACTCGCACGACAAATCACTTTGTGGCGCTCGCCGCGCCTAGCGCCGCCTCTAGAACAATTCTTATGACACCGTCCCACTTCCGCCCAGGCTATCCGCCGGTGTCCGGCATCCGTCATTCCCAGCGTCATTCGACAGATGCCCAGCTCAGCAGCTCTCGCCTGAGGCCCTGCCAGCGCGGCTGAGCACTTGCCGGGCGCCCACAGATTCAAACATCTGGCCGTCCTTCTTCAGCAGCTCGCCTGCGGGCGGCACAGCGTCACCTCATCATCAGCAATCCCAAGACGAGAAGCAGGTATCCTAGAGCGAAGAGTCACCCCCCGCCTGTGACCTTCGAGCTGGTTCTGTGCCGAGCACAGTACCTATACACTCGGACATGCAGCACCATCCCCGCCATGTGCGGTTGCTTGGACACCCCTCTGCAGATTTATGAGGAGCACCAATGGCGGGCTGAAGGAATGGCATCCCTGCACACCGCGTTTGCACCTCCAGCTGCAGCTCGGCGGCACTGCGTGCCGGTGTCTTGGGAGCAACACGACAACACCACGCAGAGGAGACTGCAGGGGTGTGGACAAACTTGCAAAAAAGGCCACACCTGCCTCCCGCAGGTCGTCCAGCAGCGTTCGCACCTCCAGCTGCAGCTCGATGCGGTCTGCGAGCGTGTACAGCTCCGACACTGCAAATGCGGGCGAGCCCTTTGCCAGCGCCGCACGCTCCAGGGCCGCCAGGAAGCGCCGCCCCTCCGCCTGCAGCGGCATGGATATTGTGCGCACTTATCTCACTGCTTCAGGCTCCAACGTTCCTTGGAGTGATCAGGCGCTGGTGGCTGTAGCTGGCAGCTGAGCTGCAATGGCGCTTGGCAGCAATACAGCATGCTTGTCACCAATGCAACAAGTTCTGGCGGTGAGCCTATCGGCACTAGGCGCATCCCAGGAATTTGCACCCTAGACATTTGAGCGCATAAGCAGCGCCAGCAATCGTCGCCGAGCACACAGGAATCCTAATGCGAGGGAAGCCGCACCGCCTTATCGCAGCGAGCGCTGCCGGAGCCTTCGAGACGAAACAAAAGTCACAGGAAATGACACCGAGAAGGCCGCACTGCCTTGTTGCCGCGAGCGCCGCCGGAGGTGCGGAAGTCCTGGAAGCCGCCCGCCTCCTCCAGCACCCGGTCGGTCGCGATCTCTTTCATCAGCTCTACCGCGTCCTGCGCACAAACAACTAAAATGAGAGGACATGGAAAGCAAGCAGGCGAGAACTCAGCATCATACATCCTCTATAAACTGTTCTTTGCGCACCACAGGGAAGGCAGCGAATACCAGGCGCCCAGCAATGAAATCACTTCTAGTATGTGCGGCAATCCCGGGAAGTGCCGGCTTTTATCGCGTTCTTGCATGTAGAGGGATGAACGATGCATGCACCAGAGCCACGGGCCAGGCCTGGATGACGGAACACACGCAGAATGGCCTTCGCTTGTGTGTGCAGGAACGACTCGTCAATCGCTGTGCTTCAAACAGCAGCTGGGTTTTAGACCCTACAGCCCAAACTGACATGCACCTCGGCGTGCTCGCGGGTGACGGTGGGGCTGAGGTCCACGCGCGCCCGCGCCTCTGCCAGCCGCACCAGGCTCTCCAGCTGCCGCGCCTGCGTGTCAGAAGTCACAGGTAATTTGGTATCATTGTAAAGGATAAATCTTGAACGGACTGGATATGCAAACTTTGCAAGGCACTAATGCCGCGCCTCTGCCAGTCGCACCAGGCTCCAGTTGCCGCGCCTGTGCCAAAATCAGAATAAACACATTAACAAATGCTGGCTAGACAGACGGCGCATGCAGGATCGCAACATCTGGAACATTCATTCGCACTGCTTTGCGTCGGAACAACCTTGCCGTCTGCACCAGCTCCCCAGCATAGAACCAGCCGCATCGGTTCATCTTGGCTGACACGTTTCCAGGCTGGGCCGGGAGGGCACATGGTCACATTCTGAGCCAAAAGCTTAGGGTCACATAGCTGCAAAAACCATTTGCGCACCGTGACAGGGGTGCCGTCCATGAGGGCGGACTGCTTGCGCAGCTCCAGGTAGTGCAGCCGCAGCAGCTCCCTCGCCTCGTCGCCCAGCCGCGGGCTGCAGTACTGCCGCGCATACGCTATGTACCTGCCGTTTGATGTATCAGTGGTTGCATAGATTGATTGTCAAACTACAGCTTGGATGAAAACTCGCGACTAAGTGCGTCAGCTGCGGGCTGCAGTACTGCCGCGCGTACGCTATGTACCTACATTGGGATAACAACTAGACTCGCGATTCGAGAGGCGTTCAATTCCATGGTTGGAAGCGGCCATGATGCCGAGGCAACCAACGGTGACAAGCTTTCCGCTAGAGCAGGTCCAGTACAGATGCTGAAGATGCTTGCCGGCCGCAGGCCGGCGAGCCATGCAGGGACTGTGCCTTGAGCGCGAGCCCCCGGCAGCCGGACTGACGTCCCTGCCTGAATGACCAACCGACTCTATCAGCAGAGACACAGCCTAGATTGAGGACGCAGATCACAGATGAGAAGCAGTCGAGGCGAGTCGCGCACTTCTGCAGCAGCTGCGTGGGCAGCGCCTCGTGGCAGTCGTCGGGCTGCAGGCGCAGGCGGTCCACCAGCGGCAGCGCCGGCGGCGCGCCGCCGCCGCCGCCGTGCGGCCCCGTCAGCAGGCGCACCGGGCGGTACTCCAGCAGCCGCTGCCGCGCCTCCGCCTCCCTGCCGCCCTGACCTGCGGCCGCCACGCCGAAATGGAGTTGCAAGCGGTTGCTCTGAAGCTGCACGAAATGAAGGGCGCATGAACGGCATGGGATGGGTACATGCAAAAATTGCAGTGCTGCCTGTGCGCCCGCACCGCATCGTGTGTAGGTTACAGCTGATTCCTCGGCAAGCCGGAGGGCATGGCTCAGGGCCTACAGGCAGCTGTTCAGAATGGCGAGGCTGTGGCCTTGCAGGGCAGAGCTTCGGCTGCCCGCCTGCATCAGCTGAAGGCTCACAATGGGGCACAGAAAAAGTGTTTATTCGCTCGAAATCTGCGCACCGGAGTGCAGCGCCATGACGTGCTCGGAGAGGTGCCTGTCGCGCGTCTCGTCAGAGGCGTCCAGCAGGATGAACACCAGGTCGAAGCGGCTCAGCAGCGGCTCCGACATGTTGAGGTTCTCTAGCACCGTCGCCGCCCGCGTGTAGTGCCCTGCCATTGGGGGATCATGCACCTGGGCTTCGCATCTCCAGCAGGCTTTACAGTGGTCACACTCGCCAACGGAGAGCGCCCTCAAATCGGCAGTGCCAGCGTTAGGCGAGCTGCACCAGTCTGTTTGCAAACAGGACCCTGTCAGCAGCGACAGATCCACGCACCGTTCTTGGGGTTAGCGGCCGCGAGCACGGCGGTGCGCGCCGGCAGCGTCGCCACCATGCCCGCCTTGGCGATTGTCACCTCGCCCTGCTCCATCGCAATCAGCAGCGCCTGCAGAGCATCAACATAATGTGTGATTGCACGTGTATGTGTAGCTCGGGAAAAATCAGTTCTGGCTTGACTGGCCACCTCCACCGGATTAGCACATTGGTCGCTTCCATGCGGCTTGCAATGCGATTTGAGTTTTGAAGGGCAGCTTCCTGATGACACCGGCTAGCTGCCTCACACCAAAGGCACGGACCGCCTTGCCTGGTGGGACGCACAAGATGCCAAGCTGCACTGTCCACGCAACTGCATTCAACCGTGCTCTGCGGGAGTCTTATGCGTTTTGACCTGGTCGTCTGCTGTCAGTCAGCCGATCCAGCGTACCTGGTGGTCTGCGGTCAGTTTGTCGAACTCGTCGACGCAGCACAGGCCCCGGTCCGCGAGCACCAGTGCGCCCGCCTCCAGCCCGAACTCGGAGGTGCCGTCGCGCACGACGGCGGCCGTCAGCCCCGCGCACGTGCTGGTGTGGCCGCAGATGTAGACGCCCCGCGGCGCGGCGGCGGCGGCGGCCTGCGGCGTGCGCACATGGGTCATCACAGGTGCTGTGCAGTGCAGCGCCTCTATGGGCAGATTGCCAGCTGTGTCGATGTCAGCCGCTCCGTCGACAGAGCCTGCAACCCTGCTTGGGCAGCATCTTCAGACCTTGCACGGTGGATGCAGAGATCCAACTCCAAGCTGTTCTATTTTCCATGCGCACGCTGTGTTCGCCGCACCTGCAGCAGCTGCGACTTGCCTGGGCCGGATTCGCTGACTTGCTAGAACGGCAAAGGCAGGATCGCACCAGCTTTGGGGACACATCGGTGTGCTTGTGGCAAATGGAAAGACACATGGCCGCACCTGCAGCAGCTGCGACTTGCCGAGGCCGGGGTCGCCGGCTGCAGCTCTGACAGCTGTCACTGCAGATTACACCTCATGACATGGACACATGTGTAGGTGTCGCAGCACCTGCAGCAGCTGCGACTTGCCCAGGCCGGGGTCGCCGACGACCAGCATGTGGATGTCACCCCGCAGCGCCACCTTGCCTGCAATGTCGCCGCCCTTGCGCACGCCGCCTAGCAGCACCAGCAGTATGCCTGCCTGCGGCACGGCATGATGCTTCAGGCTGTGCTAGTTGCTGTCCCGAACCTTGCGCGCACCCCCCCCCCCCCCCCCCCACACACACACACACCAGCAGTATGCCCGCCTGCGATAGAACAGGGCATGGCGCATCAGGCTGTGCTAGGAACAGTCCCCAAGCCTTTGCCGCCCCTGCGCACGCCCCAGCAGCACCAGCAGTATGCCCGTCTGCGGTGGCAGCGGAAAAGGCGCTTTTGAAGGCTCTGCTGAGAGGGGTTTGTCCCTCGCTTGGGAAGATCAGATCATCCAACACACGTTTGAACACTAGAAAGCAATAACTCAGGCAGCTGCTTACCTTGACGAGCTCCTGGCCGTAGATGCTGGGGCAGACGGCGTGCACCAGGTGCCGGAACTGCCGCCCTGCAAATTGCTGCAGTCGCAGCAAGTGACACCAAACCAAAGTGAGTGGAATTGTGGGCCTCCAGATATATACTTTCAAGCTTGCAAACTGGCGCCGAGTCATGTAGACAAAGAAACTCAGGCATGGCAATTATGGACCGGGGCAAACCCTAAAGCTGCGACGCCGCACCTCGCTGAAGGTGACGATGAATTGCAGCTCCCTCAGGCTCAAACCTGACGCGCTGGACTGCTCTGCGCTCTGCACCCTGCGTGGACCAATCGCGTAGGGTCGCCCTGCGCAGATCTGATGACATATGCCAAGTGAACGATAGAGCAGCAGCAGCAGCAGCAGCAGCAGCAACAGGCGGCCTCTACCCAGCCACATGTGAACTGTCACGACATTGCTGTGACATGCTTGCGTCGGCCTACAAGCGCACGGTGTGTGCAGGATTGAATCATCCAATCGTCAACCGAAGGTAGGGACGCACGAGGGGTCGGGCTGCGGGCTGCCATTGCCCTTGACAATGTCGACGGACACTGCGTCCACGTACAGCAGGAAGAGCGACTGCTTGTCCTTCTTCTTGGCGCCTGCGCGCACAGCAGCACCGCGCGGGTCTGCTTTGCCCAATGTCGGCCCAATGGCCGGCTGGCACTCATCATCAGAATGGTGCCAGTATGATCGGCATTCCGGGAAGATGCTTGACGGAATGCTTGCCTTCCGCCGCCGGCTGCACAGCGGCAGCCATCGGAGACAGATCACACGCGAGTCACGCACAAAAGCACAGGCGCGCAAACACATTTGTGGACACAGGCAGTCAAGAAGAAGCCGCCAAGCCCAGGTTCCAAAGGCCCCGGTGGCCGATCTTTTGGGCGCTCGGACCTGCGGTGACGTCGGCGTTGAGCACTTTGACAAAGCCCAGCACCCGCACGATGTCGCCCACGGAGGCGGCGTCCACCAAATCCGCTGTCAGCTCCACTGCGATGGTGCGCGGGATGCGGCCTTCATCCTCGGCAGCTGCTCCCGACACCTCCTACATTGCACACACGATTCTGGTTAGGCACGTGCTGAAGCCACAGCACGTGCCTAACCACTGATGGCTTCACAACGATGATCACAGCATAATGATACAAAGTATAGAATGGGTGCTGCACACTGAAGGCGGCGTGGTGCGTTGGCAGGTGCCTCCCGCTGACCCAGCGCAACACGCACTCATGGCGTCCCTCGCAGGCAGCCCCCGTCGACACTTAGGCCCTGGCAACCACGAGCGGGGGCCTACACACCTGCAGCTCCAGGCGTCGCCAGTCCACGATTGGCATCCTCCAGCAGACATGAGCAGGCATGAGCTGGGCTTGCCGAACCTGCAGCCGCAGGCGCCGCCCGTCCAAGCTGGTGGCGGACAAGCAGAGCACAGCAGATGCTGGCGGGGTTTAAGACCCTTAGAAACCGCCAACAGCCCACGGACCTGCAGCTTTAAGCTGCGCCAGTCGACGCTGGTGGCGGATGTGCGGTTCGGCGCGAAGGTTTTGCCGCGGCAGCCGTCCGTGGGGCACCGCCCCGGCGGCGCATAAATGCCGTCCACAAAGTGTCCCGCCTGCTCCTCGCCGCAGGCGCCGCACGCAAAGCCCATGCCGGTTATGAGCGGCTGCGTCCCCGTCGCGCGCACCACGGTTCCCGTCACCGTCACCAGCTTGCCTGCGGCGGCATTGGGTAGGATTCCGACCAATACACGAAGCAATTCCGGCACAAAGTTTGCTACATCTTGCGATGCAGAACGATTGCTGACTGTCGTTTCGGTGCTGTCCTCCATGCAGCTGTGCATATGTGCGCGACACCAGAATGTGTCTCTTCACTGCTGCACCCACACACTTTGGCTGGCTCACACAGCCGAGACCGTCGCGACGCCGTCATGGATCCTCTCCAGCGGCGATTCATAGGGTCCTGGGCGACGCACCTATGCAGGCGGACCGGATGTGCTTGATCTGCATGTCGGTGTCGTGGTGGTTGACCAGGCGGATGGTGACGTGGCCGTCTAGATTGGCGTCACCCACCAGCTCCTCCGACCGCCTCGGGTGCGACACGCGCAGCACCTGCAGGTCGGCGGGTACTTAGGCCAAGCGTCTTGCTTTGAGTTCTGTTACCATCCCCAGATTCATGGTCTCAGAATCCACCTGGCGTTCCCCATCATCTGCTCAGCATGCCGCTGGCACAATAAAGGAAAATTGCAACGAAGAGCAGCGCAGAGCAGCAGTCTCAGCATGCGCCACGCAAGCGAGGCGATGCACTACTCACCTCATAGACGGCGGCGGCGATGCAGGCGATGGCCTCGCTTGGCTGGTACTGCATCGCGGCGTCCAGGTCGCTGCTGCCGGTCTGGCCCCGCAGCGACGCAAAGTCCAGGCGCAGCACGATGCACTTGCCGCGCAGCTGCAGCGCCGACAACGCCTCCCACCCCTCGTCTGTCGCAAAGTGCCGCTGCAGGCGTGCCAACACACACGGTGCAGCGTCATCACGGCGAAAGGCCAGTTCTGCAGGCAGCCGGGACGGGCAGCCGCGGCATGCATATGCTGGTCGGGCGCGCTACAACCATATTTCATTGTAAAAGCAACAGGGCACCTTGAGACGGCATGGTCCTCAGTGGAAACAGTCTCGTGAGGTTCCATCAATGTGGGAATGACATGAATGCAATGTGGGAAATGGCAGCAATGTTTGGAGAATCATGCACCTCCAGCTCCCGGATGAGCAGGGCGCGGCGGTCGTGCTCTATGTACTCGGTGCCTGGAAAGTGCAAGTCCCAGGTCGCCGGCCGCGGCGCCTGCAGCGCCGACGGCTGGCTGGCGCCCAGCCCCGTTTGCCGCGATGGCATCGAGGGCATGGCTGCCGGCGGTTTGGTTGGTGACCCCGGGCGGCTGGAACTGCTGAATGGATCCCCGGCGCGGGTAGCGTGGGCAGGTGCGCCAGCTGACACAATATGTTGACTACATTATGCTGGGCCTGAGATGCAGAATCGAGGCGCCAGGAATGAGACCACAACTGCGTCCTGCTGGCAAATTGCAAGTGGTCACGTCACAGGCTGCAAGTGGTCACGCCACAGGCTCCTTCAGCACCCATATGCTTGCTCAGGTGATTGAAACGATAGACTTGCTATGGCGGCAGCCGGCGCTTCGAGCGATAACGCTGCCTGAACGACCGATTGCTGTGTCAATGTTCAAAACTGTTGAAAGTTCGCAATGGCAGAGCTGTCGCGATTGCCGCCTGGAAACTCCCTCAACGGACCAAATGCAATCCTGAAAGCCGAGTGCGAGCAACGGAGCAGCCTGGCGCAATGCATCTCTACTGGACCTCCAAAAAGGATATGAAATGCAAATTTGCAGGTGACGCGCACTCACGTGTGTACCTACGAGTGCGAGTGCCAGTGCGAAGGTGTACGAGTGCGAGTGAAAAGGCTTGTGCTGCAGCGTACAACCTGCAGCGACCAGCGGGGAGGTGCAGTTGATCATTTGCCCAGGCCATAACAATGGCAGGGCGAAAGGCTGCATGCCATGCCGGCGCCGCCAGAAGCTCTGCACGCCGCCGTCGGCAGATACTGAACCGCATTTGGAATTTGCTCCTTGGAACAATCCATTTGCTCATAATGTCTGCGATGGTACCGACCTATGTACTCCGTTTCCTAAATCCTAGCTGTCAGACAGAAGAAGTGTGCGCATGTTCCACTGCAAGGTGCAGGTCACAACCGCTCCGCCGTCAGCAGGGCCGCACAGTCAGTACCCTCATAGTGACCGCAGAACTGAGGAACCGGCAGAGCGCAACAAAGAATCACATAGCCCGTCCTCGGCCATGCCGCTGGGCAGCAGGCAGAATCAGGGGCGTTAGGTCGTAGCAGCGCCGGCTGGCTGCCGCTGCAGCATGTTGTTGGTCTTAAGCAGAAAGGCGTACTCCAGCGCCACATCCTTTAGCCGGTCAAAACGGCCGGATTGGCTGCAGTCATGTGAAAAGGGCAGTATTGAGATCACGAACAGCGACAACCGTCCAACAACTTGCGAACGACGCATCAGGCATGAACAAGTCACACGGGCGCGAGTATCGGCAAGTCAGGTTCAATAACAGCAAAAAGTTGCGCACCTGAAGTGACCCGCACCCATGTCGCACTTGTACTGCACCACTTGCACACACACCGCTTCACAATCGTGCGAGGATGTGAACACTATTGAGGAGCCCATTGTGCAGCAAGTTCAGTCTTCATCTTGCATGCGCGCAGCCGCCTTTGCTCACCAGCAGCAAATTTGAGTCCGTCTTCATGTGCCGCAGCTTTGCCACAAACTTTGCCGGCTCCCAGTAGCCCCTGCGGAACAGGATGGCAACAATCACACAGCAGTGTCCAGCGCATGAATACTGGTAATATGTCAAGGAAGCAGCCTCTCCTCCAGAGCCGCACATAGTCAGGCGCTCCCATCAAGAAGGGAAAGAACGGTGGCATGTTTCCCGAGCAAGCAGCGGACACGTGCGGGAGCAGCTGCGACATGTTACTGTTGTAAGGGATGAATGTGCGCACACGCGCGGGTCGTGCAGGCCGGCAGTGACGAGGATGTTGGGATAATCTGTGCTGATTGTGCCAATGTTGTCGACCGGCGAGTACGACTTCATGTAGTCATAGTACTCCGGCTCCTGCAATTCAAGGTGTAGGCTTTGCAGCGGGTCATGGTGCAGGGCATGGATGCCAGAGACTGAAGAACAGAAAAACACCCATAGACAAGCCATACTCGACAAGCCATGCTCAGAATCCAGACAGCAAGAAGGGTCAGTCAAACTCAGGCGATACCAAAGAAATACCAGAAACTTATGCAAAAAGGCACTGCTGGTCGCTCAGAATCTCACCTGTGGGTTGCCCCTGCACAGACACAGCAGCGGATCAGAAGGCGGTAGCCATGGGGCTTTAGGCATCGTGCACCGAGTGCCATGCTGTTCGAGTGGAACTGCAAGACAGAAAGGTCGCAGCATGGACGCGCACCATTCCTCGAACTCAATCGTGGTGAGCGGAATGGTCTCGTCCAGCATGGTCGTCAGCACATCGACAAACGGCACGCCTGCAGGGGAGAGACAGAGAGTCTGATTCTGGGATGACATGCAGCTGTGCACACACCACCCTTGCGTGCATGAAGACGCTGTCAGGTTGCCAGGCCCTGTGGAACTGCGCAGTACAGCGGCTGCGGCGACAACGAAAGCGTCGTGCTGCAGGGGAGCAGGACTGTTGCCGCACCCATGATGACGGCATTGAAGAGGTCTGGCCGCATGTTGACGGTCGCGCCCATGGTCAGCCCGCCAGCCGACCGGCCCTCGATTGCTAGCCTGAAAAGGGACCACTCAGTGGTATATGAGCCCCCAATTGGCGCATACTGCTCACTCTTGGCGTGACAGTTCTGTCCAAGCAACTACATGTGAGCCCGTGACACTACACATGCAGCACTAGATTGTCCACGGTTTGTATTGCAACGTCAGAAAATCTGACTGCACCTAGAGCTGCTGGTCCACTTGTTCGCGATGAGGTGCTCCGCAGCCGCGACCAGGTCTGTGAAGGTGTTCTTCTTCTTCAGGTACTTGCCGTTCTCGTACCTGCGCATGTCCAAGAACAGGTGACTGCCACCATGGCGCAGCTGCATGGCAGAGCTGAGTGCACAGTTCATACAATCGCACCATTTATATGGGGAACGATGGGGTAGCAGGGTGTCCTGTGGGCTGGGAGAATTGCATCTGAATGAAGTGCAAATGTGGTATTTACGAACCACAAGCACAAGGCACAGTGTCGGCGAGCGCTGCGCACCACATGCGACCGAGGTCGCCGCCGCCGCGCACATGCGCGATGCCGAACACGAACCCACGGTCCAGCAGCGCCAGCCGGTTGCTGGCAAAGTACACGTCATTGCTGATCTCGTACGCGCCTGCGGGAATGCAATGGGCGAGGCTCTTATTTGCACGTCGCGTGTGACGTCATGATCCCGGGCGCTGACGCGGCGCAGACTGGGATGTCGGAGCCGATGTGAGAACATAGGAGTTTGCAGAGCACTCTGGGGTGTCACCGGCCGTCACCCCAGTCATCTCCTTCACACATCGTGCCTTCAGGGGCCTGTCCAGGCAGCAGAGAGTCACAAAAAGGCGCAGGAGCGAAAGTTCTAAAACCCTGCGCCGCACCATAGGCGTCCAGCAGGAAGGGGTCGGTGCCGTCGCGCCGCACTAGGTTCTTGCGGTAGACCAGGCTGACGGGCACCTTCTTGCCATCCGGCGCCGTCGCCCACAGCCGCTCCGTGGCGTAGTTGTCCCTGCGCACCAGCATCATCACAAGGAGTTGACATAAGGACAATGACAGAAAGTGAATGACAAAGGCCGTGCAGTTTGATACACTTTGCGTGGGTTCTGACAGCGGCCTACAGTGTGTGCCCCCCACAGCCGCCCCTGAAGCCTGCTTGGTGTGTGATGCAAGAAAGGTATCGCACCTGCTGAAGCCGCCAAGCACTGGCTGCACCTTCTTGACCACCCTGCAGGCACATGGCAGCGCCTTGATGTCGGTTCCTAAATACTCACCTCAACCTTGATCGTGTTACAGATGGCGCTCATGCGATGACCATGTGCGCATGTATTAGGCAATTTGCACCTGCCCGACGTCGCCAGGTTGTGGTCGAGGGTCGTGCTGGGCGTCGTCAGGGAGGTGTACGACAGGCGCAGTATGTGCGAGTCGAAGTCGCCCTGTGAACCTGCACACCGCAATGGAAGGAGGTTTCCATGAGTGTCTTTCAAATGAATATCCTTAAGCTTGTTGCGGTCTAGACCGTGCTGCAGTATCAACCTCCAGCACAGCTGTGCCAGGGCTCCAGGCAGACATACGGCCTGGATATGCCAACAGAGGCAGTCCTGGATCGAAACGACTGGAGTTTGGCACACACCGGGGGTGATGTCGAACACCTCCTCATCGAACTCGAGCTTCTGGCCGCCCTCCAGCTTTGCGGGCGCAGACCCGTCCTGCGTAGGCGCGCCACGGGGCTCAGATGCTGCTAGCCGCCTTTTGCAGTATGTTCATTGGCGACGGTGGGGTGGATCAGACAGTGCAACACAGCCAAGGGTATGCACGGTCCACCTCGGGCAGCTTGTAGACGGTGGCGGAGCGCAGGCCATTGGAGCGCTCAAACACGGTCAGCCACAGGGCGGACACCACGATGCTCTCCAGCTTCACATCGTCCCTGTGCTCCAGCAGCACCTGAGCAGACATAGAGGGGAAGAATTTCAAGACGGGTCAAAAGGCTCATTGAGGAGGGACTAGCACAGATGCCATGATGGCATGAGCGGCCTCACATTATGTGAAGGGTTGCACGGGTGCAGCACCTTGTGCATGCCTCTTGCAGGCCCCCACAGGAAATGACGAGCCGATACAGCTAGCAGCTTCGGAAGCACACAGCCAAAAAAGCCAGAGAAGCCTCACCGTGGTTTTGGCCGGGTCCGCCATTGGCGCGACCAGCAGCTGCGAGTTGGGGTGCGCCTTGTCGCGCAGCGTGATGAAGAAGTGGTCGCCCCGGTGCTCGGCCGAGTACTCCACCTGTATTTCCGCATCCAAGTCAGACTGTGGCTTAATGCTAGGCATAAAGCAGGGCGACAGGCTTCACAGGCACTTCAATGCGGGCTCCGCGTCCACACAAAGGAACGAAGGCTCCAGGCTGATGCTCGGCAAAACAGACCTGACACAGGGAATGCAGGTGTCGAGGAGATATAGGGCTGTCTTTGGGCACCAGACGGGTTTCCAATGCCTTGTTTCTCGTGCACCTCGTTCTCACGCGGCCGGATGACGGTCCACTCGCCCGTCGGAGTGTCGGCGACCAGGAAACGCGCCTCCGAGGTCACGGCGGAGCCTGCGCAAGCACGCATAGACAGCCATGACGTTGACTGACAAACGCACAAATGCATGCACTGAGTGTTCCAACAGGTAAACGAACAATTAACTTACATGCCATGTGCATGGTGCCTGGGTGAAATGTGATGCAGAGGGGTGAAGGCAACCAACGGAAGGCAATGCTGTGCCAGATCTGACAGGACAGTGGCACACCCGACTCGATCATGAGCATCTTGTCGCTGCGCTCGCGCCCGATGCCGACGTAGAAGGCGTCATCCTGAAAAAAAAAACGTCATTTCCTTCAAAACATAACAAGTGCAATTGGGCATTGGCCTACAGCCTTCGCTGACAGGCCCTGTGGTGGCCACGCAACCACGCGAGGTGACACTCCGGAAGTTGTGCATCAAGGCATGCACAAACGCACCTCCTCGTGGAATACCAGGTCGTGCTCCTTTGCGCCGCTGCCCAGCTTGTACCGCCAGACCTGCAGAAGAAGCACAGGGTTTTGAACATGATGGAGTTGCAAATAATCAATCTCAATGTGATGCGCCTGCCCTGCTTTGTGTCGATTTCCGGCCGCAGAAAGCCCCTGGGCGCCTGTCACATTTGCGGGCAGATCAGTCCTGGCGCGTACTGAGAGGAAGCAATGCCTGTACCCCGCTACCTTGCAGCACATTGGCGGGGGAGCGCACCTTGTGAGGCCGGTCCAGTTTGTCCTTCGTGACGTAGAACAGCGTCTGGTTGTCGTTGGCCCACACCACGCCGCCCGCCGTGTCCTGTTACATTTATGCACACGAGCAACATTCAGCAGCTGCGCAGGCTCAGCAGCTGTGCAGGCTCAGTTGCCTCTGCGGCAGCCTCTGCCAAGCGAAGTGCGGCCCCTGGACATGCATGCCGAGACGCGTGCGCTTCTTGCTGTGCCCGCTGGCGCTGTGCTGCTTCGCCTAAAGGCCCCGATTTGAGTTGAACTTGTCACTGGGCAGTGTCTGTGCGGGCCGCGGAAACTGCAAAAATCAGAGTCATATTTGCGGCGTGGCACACACCGGGATGATCGGCGACAGCAGCTCCTTGCCGGTGGCCAGGTCCACCACGTGCAGCGTGAACTTCTCGCCGCCCACGGTGTCGACGGCGTACGCCAGCCGTGTGTGGTCCGGCGACACCTTCATTTGCAGGACGCTAACGGCATGAGAAACTACCGAGGGCGTGGGATGGATTGGCTTCATCCTGCGAACTTCTCGCCACCCACGGATTGACAGCGTACGCCAGCCACGTGTGGTCCGGCGACACCTGCGCTTCAAGACAGCAACAGCATGCATTGAGTTGTCTCCATCCTGCATGTCAGCCAGCATCTGATAGGCTCTCGACAAGGACAAAAAAGACTCAGCCTGCGACTTGGCTCAGACAGCAAGTAGGAGACCAGGGGCGACTGGTGTGTGCAGTGCCAAGGTGTTGCAAGCGCACCTCGAAGCCGCGGATCATGTAGAAGGAGTATTTGGCCGCCTGCGCGTTCTCGTCCAGCAGCACCTCCTCCGGCAGGCTGGCGTCCATCTCGTCGTTCTCTGCACCACCGCCAATGTGCCAGGTTGCCACCTTGTTCTGTGTCAGGTTCGACAGGCACCGCAGAGGCGTCAAATGCTTTATGGGTTCTGCTGTGTGCCAGCATGTGCAGCGCGCGCCCCAGAGCTTCGGACATGAACGCATTCTGCGTCATGCATGACCCAGAAGTGGCGAAGCAGCATGAGGCAGATGGAGCAGAATCGTTGACATACCGCTGGGTGAGCCGAGGCCCTGCTGCAGCGCGCGCCTGCAGTGCACCCGGTACTGGCCGCCCTCGATGGTGCGGGAGTAGTAGAAGTGGGGTCCATACCGCTGTGGTGCGGACTGGTCTGCTTCCTGTTCGCATTATCAGTAAGCAGATGAAGTCAGATCACATCGAGAAAGACAG
>JAABUK010004671.1_pt1 | contig 22036 bp, 25 predicted proteins | sample 5559141 | NCBI WGS metagenome assembly JAABUK01 (sample SAMN10711869, study PRJNA513367) | rock metagenome | isolation source: Antarctica rocks | place: Antarctica: Victoria Land, Pudding Butte nord | collected 2016-01-03
CCCCTGTGCGATTAGTCACCTGGCAGGCAAAGACACGAAGCAAGTCACGGAGAAAGCTGACATGGCAGAGTGCCTCGTTGTGAGCGCAGCAGTATCCGTATCGTGGAGTCGAACTTCTTGTGTTGGCGATTGCATTTTGTGACGTTGAGGTTACAACTGGAATTTTGCTTCGGGACACGTCGCTCATAGCGATACTGGTAGATCTGGATCTGGGCGTGCAGAGCAAGCATTCGACTTTCACGTTCAAGTCGACACGGCGGTATTAAGCAATTTGTTGACAACCGCATATCAGTCGAACCTCTGCGCCAGCCGGAATGTCGCCAAGCAGGCGTGATTCCTCTACGAGGTCTGAAGACCCGTTTCCGTTGGCAGGCCTGAACCGAAGGTAGGCCGCTGGCCGGTGTCGGAATGACTTTCCGGCTGAAGACTTGCGTCAGGTCTATGTTTGATAGGTCGTCAAGATTGCTGAAGTGCTCAGTTGGCTGTAGGGTCGAGCGAGGGGTACAAACTTGCGTCAAACCTAAGGCCTTATCGTCCTGTCTCTACAACGCTGCCAACAGGCGCGTCGCTAGACTTCAGGAGCAGGTGAGAGGGTTGTTTGTTCAGAACACTGACGACACGAAGCGACCGTTGCACAGGCACAACGATCAACGCACAAACAGAGCTCACAACCGTTTTGCTACGTTGTTACTTGGTATGTTAACTACAGGTCGAGAGACTGCAGCAGCGCAATGTCGAAATGGAAGATGAGCACAGGCTTGCCCGTCAAAGTTTCCAGAACCGCTTGCAGCAGCTGTATGAGTCCTGGCAGGACTGCTTTGACAGGCACCAGCATTCTTGGTCACAGCAGAAGGCACAGGCTGAGGTGCTTATCTGCGTTTGCATTCTTACCCATGCTGAACAGACTATGTGATAACAGCTGTTCATGCTTATTGTATGAGCACAGTTGCCATTGTACAGTATCTGGCAGTGCATGAAAGTTGCTGTTTTGCAGGCCATGTGGATTGAGGAAAGGCGTCAGCTGTTGGCTGAGACTGCACATCTGAGACAAATCATTGCAGGACAACCCAGCAGAGGTACATAGCTTTGCAAATAAAGCCTGTGCCATTGATCAACTCTATGTTCACCTTTGGCTTTGCTGCTGAGTCAAAGCATGCCTCAAATCACAAGTTTTCGGCAAAGATTGTCACTATAAGGTTGCTTCTCTGCACAATGCCCAGCACATGCTGTGCCTTGATGTGCACTCTTGCCTTGTACTGCTGCTGATGTCCACCTTTGGGTCAGCAAACACACAGTACCTCACCTTCAGGTACAACTCAGTGTGCCTTGGCACCTTCTACTGCCCTTATTGACAAGGACATTTTGTGCGTTCCATCCATCAGTCATCTGTTTGAGCATGCTCTCAACCAGTGCAAAGCTAGTAGAATCTGCGGTCCATCTTACATTGCTCCCCGTATGCAGAACTTATGGAGGATGCAGCAGTACAAGCTGGCAGTACAAGTGGCAAGTCCCGGTCCTCTCAGACACCCCGCCTGAGCACCCCTCGCCCCACCACAAGCAGCAGTGATGGCATCTGGGACCTGCTACGCACACAGTCACTGCCATCTGACTCTCAGGAGTGGTTGGACGCATTGATGAGCAACAGGGCCTCTACTGCCGATTTTGGGGATGCAGCTGTAGAGTATGCTTTGACAGTGAGCTCACAATTAGCACCTGTGCTTGCGTAATGCTAGGGCGGCACAAGCATGTCAGCAGAAGCATCATGGTGGACCAGGTGTACACATGGATGGAACCTGTCCCATGTGATGTTGGAGGGAGGTGTTATGTGGCATGATAAGCGTTTCTGTTCACAACCAGGCCATGCAAACTTTACAGCCTATTTTGTTTGTTGTGCGGGAGTCTTTGGTTCATGTCTAATGTATTAGTGTTTGATGTCTGCAGGTAGCACAGGCACCTGGTGATCATCATGCCGCAGCCAACAGATTTGCAAGGGCAGCTGCCCTTTATGCTCAGGGCATGTCACAGACAGGCCCTGCCCTTTCAGACTCTGGCCTGTCATCTGCCTCATCTGATGCGTCATCCCTTGCAGAAGATGCATTCAGCTTCTTCATGCCCCTGCGCGAGGAGAGCGACAAATTGGCGGGAAAGACAGACAAGGCGCCAATTCCTGATCAGTCCTGGTGGGAGGAGTTTGGCGAGTGGGAAAGCGCTTCCAACGTGAGTCACCTACATGTGCTCCAGGCAGTGACTAATGCAACACAGCCCAGACTGCTAATTGATGATCATATTGTCAGATTGCCAGTTGCAAGACCAGCAGCCAAGCTATCATATGACTCATTCCCTCAACTGAGCAAGCTGATCCAGCGCTCACTCTCTGAGGACGAGGAGTATGCTTACAGCCCTAGAGCTCTTGGACCTCTGCCTGATTGGGGAGTGATCAGTGAGGTATGGGTGCTTGGCGGGCTGTCAATGCACCTGTTGCATGTGATTGCAACAGTGCAGCAGAATCACCGGTAGTATCTGTGTTGAAAGCTGTTCTGTGTGGCTGCAAGGTCTGTTGTTATGTATGCACAGACAGACTCGATTTCAGTAAGGTGCTTATGTTGACAGTACCCTGCAGCAACCTGTATTGGCGTCAGCTAGTGCCATCCTGACATTGTGACACAAACTACGCATGAGTACCAGGTGAACATGCGTGATGCCTAAGGAGGACTCATGATGCAGCTGTGCCTCACCTTGCTCATCAAGTCATTCAGAGGGTATTTATGGTTGTGCAGGTGGCAAAGCCAAAATTGAGCATTGAGCCAGTGGCTCCAGCCTTTGCTGGTGGCAGGAACAGCCCCTTTGAGGAAGAGGCTGATGATGAGGACATCTGGAACAGCTTGTGCCAGCCTGCTGCTATGACTCAGGTCTACCCTAGGCAGGCTGATGGCAAGCGTGCATTTGAGGTCAGTCCCATCTTATGCAAAACACACACACATACATGTTTTGTCATGTGATGCTAATGGCATACCATGTGCTGCTGCCACTTATAGCAAGCTACAATGTGCTACGTATATCCAGTCGCATGCGCAATGCTGACAGTCCATTGTATGTGTTGTGTGCTGATGACTTTCAGTGGCAGAGTTGACAGAACACAGATAACCTGTGCATAGCCATCTCTGCACTTATGCCAGCTATGTAATATGCAGTTCTAGGCAACTTTGTTCAAGCAGACGGCAACTGCACAAGTTCAGCATGAGATGTTCTCCACATTAATTCACAATCTTTTGCCCCTTCTGCAGGAGTCTGAGGATCTGCATGCTGACCCCAAGGTCCAGAAGGCCAGATTCCCATCACCCTCCTCCAATCCCTGGGGCCTGCAGGAATCTGAGGAGGTGTCAATCAGCATCACCACTCTGGCTCACCCCAAGTTTGCAGCACCCCCCAGCAACCCCTGGGGCCTACAAGACATTGCCCTTCCAGTGATGGGCATCACCTTTGCCCCAACTGGCACGGCCAATGTGACATACACACCTGTTGAGGCCTTCCAACCTCTGCCACCAGTAAGCCCCTCAACTGCTGCCTGGGCAGCCATTGTGGTCTAGACAGGCATTGCTTTCTGTCTGTGTCTCGTCATGCATTTTTACGCGCATTCTTGCTCAGTATTGATGCTGTCAGACTTTGGGTCAACAATTGCATGGTGCCTCTTGTTCAGGTCACACAGTCTGCTTGTGTATCATGCGCATCAAATATATTCTGAGGGTGCAAATAAGATGTGATCATGCGCTGCGGCTGTGTCTCATGCTGACACTCATTGTCTTGACGGTCAACCACATGTTGTGATGGACACACAGTATATGTTAGTGCATCAAAGCTGACCAGCTGGGCTAAATTACGGTGAGATCAAGCTGGAGATTCATCACCTTGTTTTTGCTGGGATTGGGGGGCGCCGCATTGCACTGAACAATGCCAAGCAATACAACTCAGCATGTTTGACTCAGCCTTTGACATGTCTAGTGCCACAGCCTGCACAATAGCAGCTTGCCAAACAATACCTTGCTTAATAGCATCTTTGCCGTGTGCAGACCCCAGCACACATGGATGCACCTACCAAGCTTGATAGCAACTTCTTCAGTGCTACCACCGGCTTCCCAGTCACCTTCGATGATGACTGCGGTGATGACTCAACTCCCATGATTGAGGTGTTGGACATGTCTGCTGGTGACCTGGTTAGTGTGGGAGGCCCAAGTGTCTGTCCGTGGGATGGTACAAGCAGCATGACTCAGCACAGCACACCTAGCTTCCCAAGATCTTCCTTGGAGGAGCGCTTTGCTGCTGACCTGGATGCTGACAGCACAGCCCAGCATGAGCGTCCAGCAGCCACAGAGCAAGCTTCTCAGACCACTGTCGAGCCGCCCTCAGAGCAAAGCATGCAAAGCAGGCATGCTGTAGATTCAAACGGCAGTCTGCTGCGCATGCACAGTGTAGGGCAGAAGCGGTACCTGGCAACCCTAGATGAGTTGGCAGGACTGCTTCTGCCACAGAGCTGCCGTGTGGCAGCCAGAGTCTCCACCAAGCTACCCCCCCTTGACCATGACCCCATGCTACCCCCCTTACCCGAAGGGTTTGTCCTTTCCCCTGAGATGCACCCTGTTGTGGGATCATACACCTCCACAAAGGCCAAGACAGCAACCACAGGAAGCCAGACAGCACCTGCCTGGTCAGCAGGTTCAGCACAGGTTACAGCAGGGCAGGTGAAGGATGACAGCCATGTGCAAGGAGACAGGGAGGGAAGTGGCAAGTGGTTACACCTCAAACAGGGTCCCCCGGCATCAAAAGCTAGGTAAGCAACTATATGTTACGCCAAAGCACATGGGTGTGCACACTGATGCATACATGCAAGATGGCATGAGACTACCTTCTGAGGGTGCCTGCAGACCTACACATGAGCCAGCACAGATGTGCATGTAGATGACATCTAACTTGCATACACACTTTCTTTGCGAGGAAATGTCTGCATGATGGTGTGGGAAACATGACCGACATTACTAGACATGGCTGATGACCAGTTGAACGATGTTCACAGGCAAAACGGAGATATGCTAGAATGCGCAGCAGCCAGTATGAACATGACCCCACAGGATCTGCTGGCCCCAACTCCAATGACTGACTTGCTCAGGGATGTGATGTCACTCACTGACACCAGCTCAGCATTACCCCAGGAGGCCTTACCAACCTTCACCACAAGGTGACGATTTAGATTTCACAAGCTGTGAGCAATCTGACGTGTTGAAGCTGTATCGCTGTGACATGTTGCTCTGTCAGCAGTGGGCTGCACTGTGTCAACAAGCAAGCTTGTTGTCAAAGTTTCTTCTGAAGCCATGCATTTCATGACCTTGCCCGTGTTGCTGGGCTAGGTGTCAGACCTTTTTATACACTGAGCTTTGTGCTAAAAGTCCTGGTCTGGTTCAATTACAAACTGAGAAATCATTCTGCTTAGTTGCCAGAAGACCGCTTATGAGGGTTATCAAATCAGATTAGACTTTTCAGCAGAGAGCTCAGTGTATTTGGATGTTTGACTTGTTTCAGGCTGCAGTCCTCAGCCTCATACCCAGATCTGTTACAACTTGATAGTCATGAACACAAGCATTGCAGACTAGTTGTAATATGCACATGCCTGCTCTGATCCTATCTTGGCCTGCACTTCAGCGGCTGCTGTGATTTCAAGCAGCACAGAGCGCTGCATGATAAATTGCACTGAGTGGTTGGCAAGCAAATTGTAAACCCTCATGCTCTGCAGGCTGGCAGACTCAGGCTTCATGACATGCCAGCTGGCGCAACTTTTGGCGCCAATCAGGACTGCCACCAGTATGATTGAATCTGTGGACAGCTCACCCACCACCCCACCCCAGGTGTCCTGCCTCGGCACGGCCTCAGCTGTGGCCCCTGCTGCCCCAGCTGTGGTGGATCCAGCATTTGAAGCTAGCCTGGAAGCTGCTGCAGAGTCCTTGCTGGCAGACATCGGCATTGACTGTTCATCTCAGCTCATCAGCCGAGTCAGCTCAGATGCTCACTCTGATTTTGAGTTCATCTCAAGGGCAGCTTCAGACGCAGAGACAGCTATTACCACCGAGGAATTTGGCGGGAGCCAGAGGCTGGGACCTTCAGTGCATCTTGCCAAGAGCACCTCAGCCATACCTCACTCAGCTGAGTCAAGAGCTTTCTATAGCCCCATGCTGCACTCAACCGGTCACGTCTCAGCTGTCCTAGGTTCCACCGCATGTGACCGTGATGAAGAAGTGTGCAGCATGGATGAGATCCTGACAGAGAGCACAATCTCTTTGGAGGATGTGACCATTGATGTGGGCAATGACTCAGGGATGACAATCCAAGAAGGTCCCATTGGTGCTGCTATGTGCTTGGCAGTGGATGACGACACCCCAGCAACAAACCGTGATGATGTACAGCGCTGGTTTGATCAGAGATGGGCTGGCATGGCCCGAGATGCTGACATGGATGCTGAGTCAGCAAGTGAGGATGGGAGCATGATGAGTAGTGAGGCGACGTTGGTCAGTGCCAGTTCCTTCATTGGTGAAACCATGGAGGAAGCTGACGGGGCAGCTGCAGCTGGAGATGAATGGGAGTTGATCTGATATCATTAGTGTCACAACTGTCTGCAGTGTGCCCATGCGCATCATGTTCTGCTTGTTGTCTGCTTGAAGGTAATATACTATAAACTCTAGGTAAACTACATTCATTATGAAAGCTTGTGTGTGTACCCTGACAAAGGAGTGCTCACTGTACATAATAATCTTGGTCTATAGTGGGGGTCTTTTAAGCTGTGCGAGTACTATAGATAGTGAAGTTGTATTCACAGCCAGTTTTGTATGATATTTGTGTACTTGCTTTACCTTGCATCAGGTGCTAGCACGGAGCTAGCACGAAGCGCTTGTATATACTACTGTCATTGTAGATGTGTATGACGTACATAGCATATTGGCACTTGTTAGTCTAAGAGCTAGAGCTCAAATTTAAGGTCAACCCTTGGTGTGATGTCTAGACAATTGTGCGCTCCATATGCTATGCAGTTATGGCAGCAGGGTTGCTTAAACAGTGTAATGCTGTAACGTTTTGAGATGCGCAGTCAGGATGCTCTGCAGTGCATCACCTCAGTGTGTGTACTGTAGACTCTGAACGTCCATCTCCCAGAGACCTTTTCATGCTAGCTGGGGGGCATTTGGGCCAAATCTACATGCACTGAGATGTTGGCAAGCTTGCGTACAGTTCTCTGTGCTTTGACATGGACATGATTGATTGTCTGCAATCTGGCAAGGGCTGTTTCCTGCTCAATTGCAGACAGATACGGTCAGCAAGCTGCTTCCGTGGCAGCCTTGCTGCTGGCTAACATACATGCCCCTGACTGCAGACCGCTTATAAGCTTGACTGACCTGCAAGATAGCCATTGCATTTGATCTTTTGGCTGGACAAATACATGCATCAGGAAAGAAAAGAAAAGACTACGCCTTTTGGCGTCGATTAAATGAGAAGCCAAGTATTATTCCGGGCTGCCCAGGTGATACAGCATCATGTTACATGCAGCACCTGACGCTGCAATGGCGTGGGCGCTGACCACTGCACTGCTTGCATTGGATCAGAAGGCTGTAACAGCAATCCATCTATTTGTGCACTTTACTCTTGGCAGAAGCTGGAAGTGCATGGCATGCGCATAAGCGGAGGTGGTCTGGCAAAGCTTGCTGCATTCATACCACCAAGAAAAGCTTGCTGCATTGTCTGATCCTGTTGGCAGTCCTCAGCACAGCAGCATGTCTGCTCACAGACAAGCAGTTTTGTCATTGCCAGCTTTCTGCCCAGAGGAGATACTGCTGAGACCAACAACATGCAATACAAAACAGGCTGTATGTGAATACAGTGTCCTGCATGCTACACAAAACCGGTATCAGGGATACTAAGGATCCTTACACCTAAGGAGGACTGGCCATGGCCACAGATACTGAGCAGCCAAATATCTGCCTATGTGGATGCCTTGCACAGCTGTAGCTCTAGTAATTGTCTTGGTGTGCAACTCTTGATCTGCCTGAGAAGATCGTCGCCTGGTGGAGCCTACCCATGACATGCTTGACAATGTGCAAAAAGGGGAAAAAGGCAGCTGTGCAAGTGGTGCCATTAGTAATCCCTCAGGTCACATGCTAGCCCATAGAACGTGGACTTTGCACCGTCCCGGCAGAGTGCCCGCCAGTGCCCGCGGTAACGATTCTCAACATCGACACTCAGCTTGTCTGCAAACACATCAGCTTTTTGTAACAGCTTTTCGAACATCGCATCAGTCACATAGCCGATCACACTTCTCAGAGCGATACGGTTTTTCCGTTGCTGCGCTTCTGACGGCATCAAACATGCTGTGATGTGCAGTACATGCAAACTTTGTGAATTTGCACATGCTGACAGACAAGGATGCGCAGCACATTGCTTCAGAACTACGATCTCGCAGAAGCGCTGCAGGGAAGCGCAATTTGAAAGCCAGCAAGCCCTTGCAGGTTCTGCCAAGGACCACCAACGCTGAAACTACCAACGAGGACACAGACGTGAAGCGTGCAGCACTGAAACAAACTTTGCAAGTACTAGACTTGCTCCCAGCAAACTCTGCATACGCAAAACACCGCAGAGCTATCATCCAAAAGGCACTTGACCTGCTGGATGCTGAAAGGTGCTTTTGACGACGTCTGCTGCTCAGATCTGACTCACTGTGAACATGTTCAACCCAGACTTGTGGTCTTTAGGAGTGCTACACAAGACTCAGAGCTGGAAGAGTTGCTCAAGCGCCTTGACATCAACTGACTTCTGGTCGTCTGCCAGCTGCTTCACAGACAGACTGCCCCAGCATGTTAGTGTTCACAAACGCCCATTTGGTCAACAGCGTTCGGCCTCCTCAGGTCAGGGCCCTTTCGCTGCAGATGACTTTGTCTGCTGCTATACACATTACACACATGTGCATGCAATAACACCTGGTTGGGGCACACATAACATCAGTTCAATGCATCCAGTGAGACATACCACAATGAACTTTCCTCTTGCTTCTCTCATTACTCTCACCTATCTCAATATATATTGACCCTGTCCAGCAACAACCATCTCAGCCCGCACAATAAATTTCCACCCAACCTAAATGTGCGTACCTCAACTGATTCACTGTATGTGCAGGTAGCATACAACATGTTCCTGTTCTCATTGCTGGAGCTGGGCCCACAGGCCTCACACTGTCCATTCTCCTGGGGAAGTTGGGGATCCCCTCCCTTGTCGTGGACAGGTCTTCAGGACTGCCCAACCACCCCCAGGCATGCACACTTCATGCATTTGTGCCACACTTCATGCAATTTGAGTGGTGCTGGCCAAATTGCGCAACAACCTCGACCTAGCAGCAGCCCTGACAATGCCCAAAGTTCAGCCCGACTAAGCGGCAATGGACCCCTCTGTGTTGGTTGGATTACTGGTGCAGCATCAGGCGGGCCCATATCCTGATCTGCAGTCCTTCTGTGCCTGCTCATCTTCAATGCAATGTCTGCGATGTATCACCGTGATCCTGTTTGCTTGCTGACCCACTGAAGTCATGACAAGTCTAAGCACTTTGCTTCTGCTAGCACATCCGCCTTATGTGCACAGGCTGTGACTCTCACTTCTGCTCTATCAGCATGAGCCTGCAGCACCTTCAACTATCACTGGACAAGCAACAACTGGGTGGCCCAGCACCTGCATGCATGGGCAAAATGCAGGCTCACTTCATCAACAACAGGAGCATGGAGATTTTCAGACCATTGGATGGTCTAGCAGCTGAGGTGGCGGCCCACAGCCCTCCCCTGGCCGAGTGGCGCAAGTTTGTGTACTGTGAGAGCCTCACTGGCCGCATCTTTGGTGAAGTCGATCACTTCCAGGTGAGGATTAGTGCAACATGTCACGCACTGAGCGTGTGACACCACACTGTGTGACACAATTTCAGGTGAGATGTACATGGCATGTAGTAGGTCAAGCCTGTGGCACCACACTGCATGTGACATCATATTGCTCAAAACAAACCTTGGGGTGACGTGAAACAGATTGAGCCTCTGACATCAGGCAGCCTGGTACACTGCATCAGCACAGTTTGTTGCAAGTGTAAGTGCTGATGCTGCAGTTGTTTGCTGTATGTTGGTCCAGACTCTTGTCAGTAGCAACCAACTGTCTGAACTTCTGCACTCTGCCTGAAGCTTCCCCTGTCTCAGCTGTACCATTTGCAGCTTGACATGGAGACCATATGCAGTGCCTGCCTTCTCAGTACCTACATCTTCTTCTCCAGGGACAGACTGGTCCCCGCATGCATGACTTGAGTCCCGAGCCTGTGGTCCACCTGTCCCAGCACAAACTGCTGCCCCTGATGCTGCACAGGGCTCACAGGAGGGATGGCCAGGACAGCATCAGATTTGGGCACCAGTTGCACCACTTCCAGCAGTCTCCTGATGGTGTCATCTGCACTGTGCAACCCTCACAGGTGTCCATATTCACACTGTTCATGAAGCTTTTGCAGCATTGCTTGCTAGGCATTTGCTAGGTGTTAGAATCCGACTGTCGACATGCATTGACATGAAGCTTTTCCAGCATTGCTTGCCAGGTGTTTGCCAGGTCCACAATTTGTGTGTCAGCATGCATTGACTGAGACACTCGGCTTCCTGCCGCTGGGCATGCTCTGCCAGGACACATACCATAGATCCTTGTAGTTATGCCTCTGTTTCATGTGGCCATCAAGTCTGTGCTGCATCTTGAGTTGTCAAGCAGTTTGTGTGCTGTCAGATCTTTTGCTAAATATGTCTGCAAGTGGTATGAACGTTTTCCCAGGACATTCAAAGGAATGGCATCGTTGCAAATTCACAGCAGACTCTGCCATGCACTGATCAACGCAAGTGTATGACAAGAGTTGACACGATCTGTAGCATGCATTGTGCCACATGTTCTGTAACCTGCACTGTTAGTCACTTTTGCAAGATGCACTGTAGCATGCATTACAACATGCAGTGCAGCTGGCACTGTGCCTCACCCTGTAATTTGCACTGTAGCTTGCACTGTAACTTGCACTGTTTTCTCTGGACTGCAAAACCATGTGCTGACTGCTGCTGAAAGGCCTCCGTTTGCATGGTACACCATACCAAATCTAGGCAGACCTAGGCTGATTGCATCCCAAACACTGGAAAGAGTGCTATCAATGCAGGTTGATAGCATACTATACCATGCACTTACCTACTACCATGCACTCACCTACCCCCCACATACTTCCCACCATGCACCTACCTACCTACTACGCACTCTGAATTGTGCCTTCCTGCCTGGCCTGCAACAGTCTGCGCTGACAGGCCTTTGTCTGCAGGGCAGTCCATACCAGGTCCAAGCAGACTACCTCATTGCAGCTGATGGTGCTAGCAGCAGGGTCAGGAAGCAACTGGGCATTGATATGGTGGGAGAGGCTGCCATGCAGCACCTGGTCAACATACACTTCTTCAGCAAGGACCTGTGGCAGCATGTGAAGGGCCGGCCAGCCATGCTGTACTTTGTGTTCAGCAGTCAGGCTATTGTGGTGCTGGTGGCTCACAACCTGCAAGAGGGTGAGATGGTGGCACAGGTGAGTAGCTGTTCTGATCGGCGCAAGTTTGCATTTCTGCCAAGGCTAAAGCCCTACCTTGTGAGGGGGCATTGGCTCTTGTGTACTTTGTCTGCGTCAATAACCTGATAGACACTGATCCAAAAGAAGCTGGATTGTGTATCTTTCACTCTTGCCTTGTTTGGCATGTCGTCGTGCTGGACTTGATGGACTGTGCTGGTAGTCGTGGCACCCTGTACCCCAGCGTTTTGTGTGTCAAGCTCCTGTTGGCAACACGCTAGCATGTGTGTGAGCTTGACACCTGGTCAAGGTACACGCAATGCTCTCGGTAGTCGCAACAATCAGAACCAGTGGTCACTACTGTGACTATGTCATTGCAGATTGTCTCAGACAGACACCACACAATGCATCCAAACCACCATGTGACTCTTCAGCACAGCTTAGGTAGGCCTGACCAAAAAGCAAGTTCCGTGGATGATATTGCCAACATGCCTCAGGCTGCATAGAGCTGTGTCAAACACTGCGCTGTTGCTGCACTCATGCTGTAATGCCAACGTGGTAGGAGTATTGAGCGAGGCGCTTTGAGCGCAAGCTGAACACAGTCTGACAGCCGCGTGTATGACATGTGCAGGTGCCATACTTCCCGCCAGTGCAGTCCCTGGCAGACTTTCCTGCCAGCAAATGCAGAGACATCCTGCGCAAGGCAGCTGGCTTGCCAAACCTGGAGGTGGATGTCAGGACAGTCAAAACTTGGAACATGAGTGCCCAAGTCGCAGAACGCTTTCAGGTGATGTCTGCAGTCGACTGGTTTGCAACTGTCTGTCTCTAGGGCAACTTTTGAAAGCACAGAAGCGTTATGACACATGTTAAAGCAATTCGTAACATCTTGCAGCGCTCGCATTTGCCCACAGTGTCTGCAACAGTGTCACAGACTTGCAGCGCCAAGCATTGACCTATGGCAGATCTCCATGATGCCTTGTAGCTTGGCTTTGCCTGTATCACTGTCTCTGACCATTGCATGCTCTCCAATGTTTTCTTTGAAGAAGAAGCAGACAAAGGCATTCAAGTCACAGCTCCCAGGTTTTGGGTGTAGGATTTACAGTCAAGGGTGTTACTGCTCCCAGCTGTGACTTGAGAATGCCTTCATCTGCTTCTCCAAGGCAAAAATTGGAGCTCCCAGGTGTATTTGTATGGGGAGTGTAAGGGATTGGTATGTACAGCAATTTCCCAGAACTATTGCAGTGCCCAAGATGATTGCAGTGCCCAAGATGATTGCTTGGTGGGCAATCAGTCTTCAAATTTGGTTGTTGTCATGTTGCAGGATGGGCGTGTCTTTCTGGCGGGAGATGCTGCCCATCGCTTTCCTCCAGCTGGAGCCTTTGGCATGAACACTGGTATTCAGGTGGGGCCACCTGTTCATCTGTATATTGTGTGCAGCCTTTTGCCCCTTTTTGAAGTCAGTTGCAGCCAGTCACTGCAATGAAAGCATGCACACTGGTGGCCACATGCACACGCGTGAAGTCAGACACTCAAGTACATGACTGCATAGAGGTGGACTCTCTGTTTTCTGGCCACCAACCACTCCATGGCTCAGGCAAGGTAAAGCATACAAGGTTGCAAGCCAGGTCAGTGCGTTTTTGTCGCTATACATACCCATCATGAGGCGTTGCTGCAGGACGCACACAACATAGCTTGGAAGCTTGCAGCTGTCCTGAACAACACAGCGTCACCCAAGCTGCTGGACAGCTACCAGGTAGAGCGCAAGCCTGTAGCGCAAGCCAACACAGACCTCAGCGTGGCCAACTGGCATGAGGCAGTGAAGGTGCCTAAGGTGCTGGGTTTGGACCCCAGGGCTGCAAATCTACTGAATGCTGTCGTGGGCTCTGGGCCGATGTCTCTTTTGCCCAAGGGTGAGCAAATGTCCACATCATGCACACCTGCTATGCTAAAGTGTCAATTGCCCTGCCATGGTAAGCCATTGTGAGTGCTCAAAACAGGCACCTACCAAAGATAGGATCTCCTGGCCATGAGACTTGGCTTTGTACCATATGTACCTGGGTGGTACATGGTGACTGATGACATGAAAGTGAATCTGTTCCCCCCCCCTTTTTTGGGGGAGGGTACAGGTATATGAATCTGTTTAAGGTCATAATCACGGTATTTGCTCACAAGCGGCTTTTTGCTCAGAAGTGGCTTCTCAGCACAACCTATTTTTTTTTCTGCTGCTGCACATGCAAGCTCATGCTTCACTTTCTGGCTTTTCTTGATAATGGTACTTGTAGTCTTCTTAATCATTTTGTGATTGCAGCTTGCTGCTAGGTATCCAGCCCTGGCCTTGCAGCAGCTGCAGGGCAATAACGCACAGCCTGACATCCTCTGTTCCTTGTGAGCCTGCTCTTGCCTTCCTTCCTTGTGTTCCTGGTTCCTTACAAACTTGTAGTCAAGACTGCACACCTGCTGCAAGAGCTGTCCTGTGTTCCCCCAGGTTTTGGAAGGGCAGCTCTGGAATTTGGCCTGGCAGCCGGCCTGTCAGTCTCTGGACTGTACGGCCCCCTCAAGCAATGGAGAGAGCGCCAGCTGTCCAGCATCTTCGCCTCTGGTCAAACCCTACACCTGCAGTTCCCCAAAGAGGACTTAGGCTTTGTTTACAACACACCTGGAGCAGCCATCTGCCCAGAGACAGACACTGTACTCAGCGCTAGTCACAGATGCTCTGCTCAGCCGCAGCCTGACAGTGCTGGGGCAGATGCAACAGCTGTCAACACTAAGGGCAGGGCCCAGAAGGCTACCCAGGGGAGCGTAGGGGGTTCTGACAGGCGGTACAGGCCCAGCTGCACTCCAGGAAGCAGGCTGCCGCACTGTACCCTGCGTCAGCTCAACACAGGTATTCTGCCCTGCTCTGGTCTTACCCAATTCCAAGTTTGCTCTGGCTTGCTGTAGTCTGATTTGTTGTGCTGTAGCATCCTGTTCAACATGGGAATTGCTTCTGCTTCTTGCAGCTTGCATGCTGTATCTGTCCTGCTGCATTGCCTGTTAGGAGTCTGCAATTTGTTGGTTGCGTCCTGCTTTGATGTCTTCATTGTAGATGGAAGCAGGCTGCTGCACTGCACCCTGCGTCAGCTCAACACAGGTAATTTGCGCTGTCCTCGTGATGGCCAATCACAGTTTTTGCTCTATCCTGCGTTGATGCAGACAATTCAGCTGTGCTGTACCATTCCTGCTGAAAATGGGGCTTGCTTCTGCTGCTGCATTGTTCAGCATGTCTGTTCTGCTGCTATGCTGCCTTGCCTGTCTGGAGTCTGCGTTCTGTTGCTCGCCGTCCGTCTTGTTTTCATTGATGTTTTCTTCCTGTTCGCTGACGTTTTCCCAGCTCTGGACTGCTGTGTATGACATGCACGTCATGGTTGAGTGTTGTCATGAGCTACATCTCCTGCCTATCTGCAGCCCAATTGCAATGCAAGTGCATCCCTTGTCCCACCCTGTAGCCATGCATTTATCAATCTTGTTGGTATGTTAGCGGGGTATATTTTATGCTGCTGTGTGGCAGATGCTCTACATGGCAATGACACTGCTTGCTCCCTTGTCCAGCTTGTTTTGTGAGCATGTGCTCGCACGCATCCTGCTAGCATGTTGTTGACTGTTGACTCCCCTGATGAGTCCTGAAGACAAGAAACCCAAAGTGATTTATTGATTAACTGTTGCAGACGGTAGCCTGTCTGGCGCAGAGATATCCACCTTGGACCTGGTTTCTGCCCACAAGTGGAGGCTGCTGCTTTTGATAAGATCAGGGCCTTTGATTGATGCCTGGCTTGAAGCTGCACATACCCTGGTGAGACAACATGATCCTCTGAGTTTACTGTAGGGCAACGTCTCTTGTTGTGTAGCTGTGCAAAGCTGCAGGAGGCTCGGCCTTTTCGCCTTGTCTTCTTCAGCATTGGGGACATGTTGACTCTCAGTACTTAAGCAAGAGATTTGCTCACCTTCTGCACTGGCATCAGAATGATGCATAGTAGGGCTGTGCCTGCTGCCAGTCCATGTGGCAATGCATTGTAGCAGCAGCTTACAACAATGACAGTGACAGTTGTGTCACGTTTATTGCCATGGTGACATGCTAGTGTTATTGCAGTGTTGAATTTTGCCTGCACGACTTCAGTACCAAGCCCTTATTGGCTGCCCAGAAGGGCTGTTCCTGCAATGCATCGTTACAACACTTGTAATGGCAATGTAGACGTCGAAGCTTGACTTTTGTGATGAACAGGAGACTGAGTTGGGCTGTCCCATCAGGGCCGTCAGCATTGTTGCTTCCCATCATGGGGCTGCCACACCGAGCAGAATAAACAACCAGGCACTGGAGATATCCCTTGATGTTGACAACTCTTGGCCTGATTTGTCTGGGGTGTCCGAGAACGGGGCGGTGTTAGTCCGTCCTGACGGTCACGTGCTTTGGAGATGTGTCGATGCAGCAAGAGTGCATGCCGTAAATGCGGCAAAGGAAGCCACTAGATCAAGTCATGTCTCTATCACATCAGATGTGCACAGCATAATGACCGGTTTCAGAGCTGCTGTTCAATCTTGTGTCGGCAAAAGCACAAATTAGTCGATAAGTTGATAGCAGTCATGTGGACTTCTGGAAGGCTCTGCAAGCACCTGATCCAGGCATTTTACCAAGCTCTGCAGATTTGTGTATCCTTGGGGAAGTGTTACTGAGATCCAATTTATCAAGGAAGCACCTGATTGATCAAGCTGCTGATAGTACTGCAGCTTCTGGTGCAAGTCATCAGGATGCGATGCAACACAAAAGAGTCAATCCGCCACCAGGTCGTGTCTTCACAAGCTGTGCAGCCTGGGGCTGAAATGACCGACAAAGGGCAAAAGCAGCCAGCAACTTTGATGTCAAGGCATGCAGCTGTAAGGCAAGCCTGACACAGGTCCTGCATGTGCTGCTGCTGCTTCACGCACAGTCAAGGTGCTAAAATGGAAATCTGAATTTATGTCTCACGTAATAAAGTAGTAAGGTTTATCCCAGTTTGACAGGTCAGTTGCGGCACAACTGCAGTGAGTGCGAGGCGTGACACGAACAAATTCACCTCGGTGCCTGTCTGGTAGAAGCTTGGATGTTGGCCTCGACATCACATTCATTCCGCGTTCTCCCAATCCACACCCCTCGTCAAGTTTGCTCGCAGACACACAGACCGCGACGACTATCGGTCAAGATGAGCGACAAGATGCAGGAGAGGTTTGGGGCCTTCATGGATCCACAGAACGACGAAAGTGCATACGGCAGCGCAGAAGAGCCCTTGTTTGGATCCAGATACACATCTCACGACATGCCCAAATACGAGTACGTCGCTATCTGCTTGAGTCTATGTTGAGCCGCACGAGGTCGTTGGTCTGGCATGCCTCTGTGCAGGTTCATTGCTCACTTGCTCAATACGCCAACCTGCAGGTTCCCTAAGAAGTCAATGCAGCCAGCAGTGGCGGCACAGCTTGTGCGAAACATGCATCAGCTAGATGCTAACCCTAGGTGAGTGCGTGGTGGCGCATGTGTTGACCGACATGCCTCGATATGGTTTTGTTGGCCCGGCAGACCAGTCAGGTACACCTGTGTTTGTTTCACAGATTGGATATGGCATCTTTCGTCACAACGTGGATGGATCCCGAGGCCACAGCTCTCATTGCTGAGACCCAGGCTGTCAACATTGTTGACACAAGCCAGTACCCCCAGTGCACAGAGATGGAGCAGAGGTCAGTGTGATTGCAACAACAGCTCAAACACTTCCTGGTCACCAATGTATACGCATCTGGTTGTGCATTTCACGCTATATATGTGCTTTGTGCATCTCACAGGAGCTGCTCTAGCTCATGCTGTCACACAGAGCTTCAACAGCAGCCATGAGGGGAGCCTCAGTGCATGCACGCAAGTGCAACTCGACGTCATGTACTCACATGTCCTCTGATTGCTGCAGGTGCATTCAGATGCTGGCAGGTCTCTGGAATGCCCCAGAGAGTGGCAAGACAGAGGGAGAGCAGAGACTAGGCACCAGCACCATTGGCAGCAGTGAAGCCTGCATGCTTGGTGGCTTGGCATTGAAGCGGCGCTGGTCAGTGGCCAGGAAGAAGGCTGGCAAGTCCACTGACAAGCCCAACTTGATCCTTGGTATCAACGCTCAGGTCAGTCAGCCTGCTGTTTGTACAACACACACATAGTCAGAAGAGTCTTCCTACGCAACGCATGCTGTCACTGCCTGAGACTGGAGCCTGTGGTGGACCGTGTCACAGGCTGTTGAGGGCTCAGGACAAAAGCTTAGCAACAATACTCGAATCAATGATGTATGCAAATATACATTCCCAGAGACTGCGCAGCCTTTCCTCCGGACAATCTGCATCAACCCGTTATAGTCTATGACTTGTGCAGGGGTCTCTGGCTCCCCCTTACTCAGGCTTTGCAACAATTGATGCTAGGGTTAAGCCTCTTAACTCAGCATGATCAGTGACTGAGTCTGCACTGCATTGTCTTCAGGTGTGCTGGGAGAAGTTCAACCAGTACTTTGAGGTAGAGGGCAGATATGTGCCCGTCGAGGTCGACTACCCAGTCATGAGTGTGGACAGAATCGAGCAATATGCTGATGAGAACACCATTGGTGAGCCTCTTGCCAGTTGCAGTATATGTTGTGCCTAGAGACTTGTGTGCAGTATATGCTGTGCCCAAGAACTGTGTGTAGAGAGTCGTGCAGACAGCGCAAGGCAGCATCACAAGCTATTCTTGCTTGACAATAAACAACCTCCTATGCATGTCTGCAGTTCAGCTGGTGTGTTTGTTAGCATTGTGTTGGTTGATGCTGATCATGCTTGCACATATACATGAAATGTATCTCCTGTGCTCACTAGAACTCAGCCCTGTGTTGCCAGGCTTGGCATATGTCCAGATTGATGCTTTCACAGTGCTGACAAATCACATCAACTGAGAGGGACATATGTCCAGATTGATGCTTTCACAGAGTTGACAAAGCATACCAACCCCATTCCCTCTCAGTTGATGTGATTTGTCAGCACTGTGAAAGCAGCAATCTGAACATATGCCAGCTGAGAGGAAATAAGGCTAACTGGGGACCGCCTGATGCTTGACACATGTTGTTGTTGCTGACTGCACAGTGCTGAACTGTGCTGACAAAGAGCGAATTCTCCACATGAAATGAGTCAATATTCGTCGTGCAGGTGTGATCTCCATGTTTGGCAGCACCTACAACGGTCAATATGAGGATGTGAAGGCTTTCAATGACAAAGTTGGTGAGACAGCGCATCTCCTTCACGCGTGGGCTCCTGTCACATGATTTCATGCAAAGACCACCTTGCATTTTTGCATGCAGTGCTTGTGATCCTGAACTGTGCAGCTTTTTTCATCAAGGGACTGTTTCCGTTGTATCTCCAATGCAGCAAAACATGAACGAACACAAGGAAGTACCTGTACTGCGACCTGCTACATTGGTTGGAGACCAAACACAACATGTACATTTTGCACTGGGTCACCATGTTGCTACGCATGCATGTATGCACAATTTGCCCAATACGTGTCTGTGCATACCACTCAAAAGTACTGCTGCTACTGTGTGATGCCATGCCGTGACACCTGTCAATCACAAGGTGCCAATGCAAGCTAGGACAACACTTGCCAGGTCGCATGTACAAGCAATGAAGTTTGACCAGCTTTTGATGTGCTACAGCTGAGCTGAACAAGAAGAACGGATGGGACATGAGGATCCATGTGGACGCTGCCAGCGGTGGCTTTGTGGCTCCCTTCGTCTACCCAGATCTGGAGTTTGACTTCAGACTCCCCTTGGTCAACTCAGTCAGCGCCAGTGGCCACAAGTGAGTTGCCCTTCCCATTGGCATGCTTCTCATTGGCATTTTTGCCGTTGGCATGCTTCCCATTTGCATTTTTGCTGTTGGCATGCTTCCCATTGGCATTCTGCCCATCGGCGTGCTTCCCATTGGCAGTCTTCCCATTGGCACTCTTGTTGTTGGCATGCTTCCTATTGGCATACTTCCCATTGGCAGTCTTTCAATTGGCATTCTTGCCGTTGAAATGCTTCCCATTGGCGTTCTTCCCATTCTTCCAACTGTCAAACCTAGCTGCAGCATGTAGCTCAGAAGCTCTTTGCTGTACAGTGACACATCACAGTGCTGTGTTAGGGCTGGCCTATGCCTTCTTGTGCTGCAGCCAACTGCAAGCTCAGATCATGACATTGTATCTGGCAGTACACATCGCGGGTTCCTTGACTGTATATGTTGATGATACAAGTACACATTACAAGTACATGTTTCAAGTACATGTGGCAAGTAGTTATTACAAAGGCAAGCATTCATGCAATTTTGGCTGCCTGAGGGATGGACACTTAAAGCGTAACTAACACTTGTTGGTTCCGCTTTTTCCTATTTGGACTCATGCCTTGCTCTGTAAGGCCTCATTTTTGCAGGTAAATTGCGTACATCAGTTTTTTGCAGCAGTCTGAGTCAGTATCAACGGCAGTCACCAAATTGTGGGTATTCGCCTATGCAGGTATGGGTTGGTGTACCCTGGAGTCGGGTGGATCATCTGGCGCAACAGGTCATGTGTGGATGAGAGTCTCATCTTCCATGTCAACTACCTGGGCACTGACCAGCCATCCCTCAACCTCAACTTCTCCAAGAACGCCAACATGATCGTTGCTCAGTACTACCAGGTCTGTCCACTGAAGTTGCTGTCTGTCTCACTACGTGCGTCGTGCTGATATTGCACAAGCATCCTCTGAGGTAGTACTAGTATGTTGCCTTTCAGTGTACAAGTGTTGTAGCATAGGTAAGCAGCTCAAGACAAGGGTCTTTCATAGAAAATTGCAAGTTTCAAGTGCCCATGTGGGCACTTGGATCTTGCAATACTCTGTGAAAGACCCTTGCCTTGAGCTGCTGACCTGTGCTACAATAGAGCAGTAAGTCAACAACTTCCATGGCATGGAGAAAGGCACAATGCTGGTGTGATCATCTGTAGCTGCTCTGCAGTTTCTGAGGCTAGGATTTGAGGGCTACAAGAAGATCATGACCAACCTGATGGAGGTTTCAGCGCATCTGGCCAAGGGTATCCTGGCAACAGGTACACGCCTCTTGTATTTTCTGCTTGCATCCTAGGAAGGCCTTGAAACAATTGCCCAGGCTGTTTGGGGCTGAATTCAACCTGGTTTGGGATGAAATTAGCCCAAATTCATGACACTCGTAGGAGCTATACACATGCTTGTCGGGTTTGGTTTCTTGATTACTTGCTCATGCCTGGGCACATATGTGGGCTTGACCTCACACCGCCATGCGTGATCGAGCTGTGTCACAGAATCACCAGCAGTGCCTTGTCTTGACTTTAGTCTGGATTACAGGGCACTTTGACCTGATTGGTGGAGGCAAGGGGCTGCCTGTGGTAGCCTTTGCCCTGAAGCCCAACCGCAAGAACAAGGATGGTGATGAGCTGAACTATGATGAGTTTGACATCATGGACCGCATGAAGGAGTTCCACTGGCAGCTGCCTGCTTACAACCTGCCAAAGAACGCAGAGTAGGGCTCTGCCTTCACATGTACTGTGTTGCTCATCGAAATTTTGCCACATGTGTGTGCCCAAGCGTCTCTCGAGATTCTCACTTTTGCATGCGTGAGTATGGCCTCGGCGACTTACTTAAGACAGTGTGTTGACTTCAGTGCCTCAAGCAAGTTGAAATGGCTGTACTTGGGCATGCTAGCCATCTTGCTAGCATCAGCACTAGGTCATCAATTTGGCAGCCAAGTCTGCATTGGTTGCATATTCCCTTGCAGACAGCACAGAACTCTTTGATGGTGATGCTACACTGAGTTCTGTGCTATGTGCAAGAAAACTCGTCTTTCGCGTTCATTTTTAACCCTTTTGACATGCAACAAGGCCGAGTATCTGTGTAAGCATATCCTGCAAGCGGCACCATAACTGCTGTATGTCTGCAGGAAACAGAAGATGTTGAGGTGTGTGGTGAGGGAAGACCTGTCCTACGAAATGGCCACAGACCTGATCAATGACATGAACAAGTGCATCGAGTGGCTAGACCACCACTTCATCTACTCTGGTGAGTTTCATGCTCTCACAATCTTGCAAACTGCCAGGATGTCATCACTGATGTCTAATCACACATCACACAAGGGTTGTGACAAGCTTGTTGCACTCATCCAAGTGTGGTCGCCCTACAAGATAGACAGCATCAATGTTAAGATACAGCAAGTGGATTTGTCTTTCTGATCTCTCCACGCTGTACTGAGAGCTGTGGCATAACAACAAATACTGTATATACAATAGCACTGTTACTGAGACATGTTGGTGTGGGAGTGCAGAGGAGAAGGTGAAGTCACTGAGGCAGCACTACCGCCCCA
>JAABUK010004672.1_pt1 | contig 22033 bp, 17 predicted proteins | sample 5559141 | NCBI WGS metagenome assembly JAABUK01 (sample SAMN10711869, study PRJNA513367) | rock metagenome | isolation source: Antarctica rocks | place: Antarctica: Victoria Land, Pudding Butte nord | collected 2016-01-03
GGGTGAGCCAACTCACTCGACGGTGGCGTGCTGTGACTGCTGATCCGGCATGGCCGCGGAGCCGTCCACGCTCGCCGGCACCTTGAGCCGGTTGTGGGACGACGTGTATCCGCTGGCATAGCCGTACCCGTATCCATAGCCGACGGTTGGCCAGGTCCGTGTCGTTGGCTTCCAGGTCTCCTACACGGGGCTTACCGGCTACGACCCGCAGGAGCGGGCGCGGTACCTGCAGCAGATCAAGAACGGGGTGGCCCTGGCTCGGGCCGCAACCAACGATCTCAATGTGATCATCTCCCTTCAGGACCAGCCGATCGGCTGCGGCCCGGGCCGGGCCCTTCCGCCGCTGGGCGCCATCGGCGCTTGGAGGACCCTGGCCGGTGCCTTCAAGGACAGCCACTACGTCATGTTCGAGCTATGGAATGAGCCGGACAACGATGCGGTCGGTGGCCGACTGAACCCTTCGAACCCCTTGTACGCACAGCGTCACACCTGGCTGGACTGGCTCAATGGCCGTTCGACGGCTATCCAGCCCAACAAGACAGATTCGTACAAGTGGCCGCCATTCATCCCGACCGGACATCAGCAGTTGGCGAACGCGATCCGCGCAACGGGGGCAACGAACGTGCTGATCGCCGACGGTGCCGCCAAGGCCGAGCATCTGAATGGCATGCCGATGCTCAACGATCCCCTTAGAAACGACCAGCTCGCCTACGCCGCGCACATGTACTACTTCCAGACCAACCGGGCGGACTGGGACCGGCGGTTCGGTTACCTCACGGCCACCAAGCCGGTGATCATGACGGAATGGAACTACCGGCTGTGATGGTGGCAAGGCCGCCAACCAAGTGGACGCGCTGTCGGAGTTCCTTCCGTACCTAAAAGAGAAGCACGTAGGAATGACGGCATGGAGCCTGGACATCCTCGGGACGCTGATTGCCGTGACGGCAAGCGCTGTGTCCGAGCTTGCATGCTCCCCGACCGGGACGCGGAGCGGCTGACCGCTTGGCCCTCGCGTTCCTCGTGCTAAATCCGCGGTCGAACTCGGCCGGAGCGCTGGGAATGCCTGCTTGGCCAGACCGACCCATTATCAGTGCGGCTCGCCGCGTACAGAGGTCGGCTTGGCCTCCACTCTCGCGGCGGCCGAGCAACGACTTGGGGGTACACGGGCCGGCGATCACGTCACGCAGATACTCGACGCGTCGCTCCGCGTGCTCGGATCGGCGCTGACCGGCGCCTGAGTTGCGTGTGCACTGTGCCGTGAGACGACTATCGGAGTGAACTCGAAGCGCCTCGCGGCTGTTGGATCGACGTCTCGAGTGTCGAGCGTCCTCAGTCGCCGGTGGTGTGCCGCGATGCCTGGTCGGGCATCGGTGTAGACCCGTCGACACCGGTCAGCACCTTCGGCCGGTTGTGCGATGAGATGTAATTGCCGTACCCGTAGCCATAGCCATAGCCATATCCATCTCCTGCGCCGTTGCGCGGCACCCGATTGAGCACGACCCCAAGCGGGGCGGCGCCGACCTTGCGCAAGGCCTCCGAGGCAGCCGCGAGCTGGTCGCGCCTCGTGTGGCCGTACCGGGCGACGATGAGTGCACCGTCGCACCGGGAGGCGAGCACGGCGGCGTCGGTCACCGGCAACAGCGGCGGCGCATCGAGGATGACGATGTCCGAGGCGCTGCTGAGCTTCGTGATCAGCTCACTCATCTGCCGCGAGCCGAGCAGCTCCGAGGGATTGGGCGGGATCGGCCCGGACGGCAGCACCTGCAGTCGCTGCCGTCCCCAGGTCTGGATGACGTCGGCAACAGTCGCCTGGGCGAGCAGCACGCTGGTGATGCCGACGGCGCCCTCGATGCCGAGATATTCCGCGATCCTGGGACGGCGCAGGTCGGCCTCTACGAGGATCACGCGCAGGCCCGACTCAGCCACGGCGATGGCGATGTTGCAGGCCGTGGTGGTCTTGCCCTCCTCCGGGATGGCGCTGGTGATGACAAGGGTGCGGGTGGCCTTGTCGACGCCGAGGAACTGCAGGTTGGTTCGGACCTGCCGGTAAGATTCGGCGCGTCCGCTCTTATCCTCGCTGGTGCTCAGGAGCAGCGGATTTTCCTTGGCGTGCGGGTCCTCCGGGACGATGCCGAGCACCGGTGCGCCGCTTAGCTCTTTGGCTTCGGCCGGCGTCTTGACAGTGGTGTCGAGAGTGTCGCGCAGCACTGCGCCGCCGATGCCCAGCGCCAGGCCGATCAGCAAGCCGAGCGCAAGGTTGACCTTGGGCCGAGGCGCTTCGGGGGTCGTCGGACGCGTCGCCGCTTTGACCACGGTGGCCTTGACGAGCGGGGTGGCCGACCCGGTGGGCGTCTCGAGGCGGCTCACCACCACGGTGAACTGCTGCGCGACCGCATTGGCGATGTCGCGGGCGCGTCCCGAGTCGGGATCGGTGACGTTCACCTGCAACAAGACGGTATCCAGCGGATTGGTCGTGCTGATGCTCTGGGCGAGCTGCTCGGCGCTAACGCGGAGCCCGAGCTTGGTGATAACCGGATCGACCACAGGCGGGGTGTTGACGATGTCGGCGTAGGACTTGACCCGCTGCGCGGTGAACTGGCCGCCCTGATTGGCGCCGCTGATGTCGTTCGTCGGGTTTCCCGCGGAGATGAACAGCTGTGACTGTGCCTGGTAGATCGGCGTGGTCGCGATCGTCGCCAGCACGGCTGCTGCTACGGCGAGGACCACGCAGATGGCGATCAGGCGCCAGCGCTTCCTCGCAATGAGGGCATAGTGGCTCAACTCCACTCAGAACCTCCGATTTAGCGACAGGTAGTTGTGACAATACGCTTTGTGTTCATCTCACAGGGACACCCTTCTAGAGCTGGGGCATCGAGAGATCGATCTGGCTGGCCGGGACCTCTTGCCCTGCGTGACGTTTATGTTACCGTGGGCTACGGGCGACTCGGAAGTGCGCCACCGCGTAGCTCAGCTTCGACGTTAAGTTTCGCGAAGGCTCTGCCGATGACTCCCTGGAATGCCATGCCGCCACCCGGCGCCACGCAACGCGCAAGTCCGAAGAGGAGATCGCCGTGTCGATCCGCCGCATCCTTGCCCTTCTGCTCGGAACCATGATCGCTTTTGGCGGCGTATCGCTCGTCGCCGGATCGGCCGATGCGAAGACGGGCTGTCCCCGAGATAAGGGGAACAACCACGGCAACCAGTACCCGCCGGGTCAGTGTAAGGCGGGGGTTTCGTCCTCTGTCGTGATGCAAGGCCAGACAGTTACCGTGTTCGGTGACGGTTTTCAGCCTGGCACAACGGTCCTCTTCGAGCTTTCCCCGGGCGTCTTCCTCGGGAGCGCCGTCGCCGACTCAACCGGGCATGTCTCACTTCTGGTCAGGATCCCGCAGAACGCGGCCCTCGGCCGGCATGTCATCAGCCTGTCGGGTGCCGGAGGACGGTTCCTGACCACCAGCATCGAGGTCATCGCCAGTACACGCGGTGACGTGGTGACCAGCGGCAATCAGTCGACCGGGCAGTCCGGCCAGTCCGCCACCCAGTCGGGCACGTCCTCCGGCGGCCTAGCGACGACCGGCGCAGGTGATCTGGTGCCCCTCGTCGGTGGCGGTGCCGCCCTGGTCGCCCTCGGTGCGATGACGCTGCTGATCGTGCGGCGTCGACGTGAAGACCCGGTGCCGAGCTGACCTCTGGCTCGATCCCTCGTCAGGCCAATCGCAGGCTCGGTGTTCCGAGCCTGCGGTGGCTTTTCCTGGGGCTCGCTGTGCTCATTCCGTGCGCGCTGACCGGCTGGCTCGCGGTCACCGGCTTGTCGGCCAAGAGGCACCTCACCGTGACGCGGGCGGAGGTCGAGCAGTTGCGGACCGCGGTCCTCGCTGGGGACCACCCCGCGATGGAGCGGCTGCTGGCCTCAATACAGACCGATGCGGTGGCAGCCCATCGCAGCACCGACGACGTGCTGTGGGGCGCTGTCGCGCACCTACCGGTCGTAGGGCCGTCCGCGACCTCCATACGCGGGATCGCCGCCGGTGTGAATGACCTGGCCCGCGGGCCGCTGCCGGCCGTGGTCGCGGCCGGGGGAACGCTCACCCCGGCCGAGCTGCATCCAAGCGGCGGTCGCATCGACCTTGCGGCGATTCACGATGCCCAAGCACCGCTGGCCCGGGCGCTGGCCGGATCGCAGGCGGTTGCTCGGCGGTTAGACGCGCTTCCGCACTCCACGCAGCTTGGCTCGGTCGATGCCGCCCGCAGCGCCCTGGCCCGGCAACTCACCCGGTTGACGGCGTCGCTGGGGACCGCCGACGTCGCCGCCCGGCTGCTGCCTCCGATGCTCGGCGCCGACGGCCCTCGTCGCTACTTCTTGGCGTTCCAGACGAACGCCGAGGCCCGGGGCACCGGCGGCCTGGTCGGCGGCTTCGGGATCCTGCAAGCCGACCACGGCTCGCTAAAGGTGCTGGCGCTCGGCGACAACAGCAAGCTCGGCGACCGGACCTCGCCGGCTATCGACCTGGGTCCGGAGTTCACCGACCGGTACGCGCAGTACGGCAGCACGACGCATTGGAACAACTCCAACATGAGCCCGCACTTCCCCAGCGCAGCGGCGATCTGGCTGGCGATGTGGCAGGAGCGCACCGGCCAGCGCCTGGACGGAGCCATCGCCACCGACCCGGTCGCGCTCTCGCACATGCTCGGCGCAACCGGCCCGGTCCGACTACCTGACGGGGAGGGCGTCACCGCCGGCAACGTCGTGCGCCTCACCGAGTCCACTGCCTACGCGCGTTTTGCCACCGACAACGAGGCACGCAAGGCGTATCTGCAGGTGGTGGCGAAGGCAGCCCTGGACCGGATGTTGACGGCCCCCGCGGCGGCTAGCCGGGCGCTGGTGGCCGCGTTAGGGGCTTCGGCCGGCGAGGGGCGGCTGCTGATCTCCAGCGTCCACCCTGCTGAGCAGGCGTTGCTGGCAGATACGCTACTGGCTGGCGTTCTTCCGGTGACGTCGCGGCCGTACGCCGGCGTCGTCGTGAACAACGCCGGCGGCAACAAGCTGGACTATTACCTCGGCCGGGATGTCAGCTACAACGCCGGCTCGTGCGCGAGGTCGCGCCGCACCTCGCAAGTCGTCGTCAAGCTGACCAATAATGCGCCAATTTCGGGTCTCACCTCATACGCCGGTGGGCGGCTGGATGGCGAGCCGGGGCAGGCGCCCGGTAGTCAGCGACTCCTTGTCTCGCTGTACGGGACGCACGGCGCCGAGCTCAGCTCAGCGCGTGTTGACGGGCGTGTCAGTGGCGTGGCCGTTGAGGAGGAGCGGGGCCATCCTGTCTACACCGTCGCCGTTGACATCCCCTCGCGCTCGACCAGCACGGTGACATACCGCTTGGACGAGCCGTCGGCTTCCGGCACGGCCATCGTCCCCGTTCAGCCCCTCGTCCGCCCGATGACGGTGCACCAATCGGTCATGAGCTGTGCAGGTGGCCCGCAGTGACTTCGTGTCGGCGGGCTGTCTGCCGTCGGGCGATGAACGGCTCCCTTTGGCCTTAAGAGAGAGAAGCACGGATATGGCTGAGTTGACGGGCAAGCCCCAGCGCGTCGTGGTTGTGGGGCAGGGCTACGTCGGGCTCCCACTCGCCATGCGCGCCGTCGACGTGGGTTACTGCGTAACCGGCTACGACATCAGCGAAGACAGGGTCAAGCGTCTGATGGCGGGTGAGTCTTACGTTGAGGACGTTGCCCATGTGCAGTTGGCCTCCGCACTCGATTCAGGGCGATATCAGGCCACCAGCGACGCCGCACGTTGCGCCGGATTCGACGTCGCTGTAATCACCGTTCCGACCCCACTGCGAGAAGGCAATCCCGACCTGTCCTACATCGAGAAGTGCAGCACCGTCTTGGGACGCTTTCTACGACCAGGCGCCACGGTGATCCTTGAGTCCACGACATATCCGGGCACCACTGAGGAGCTTGTCGGCACCCTGTTGGAGCAGGCCTCAGGGTTGACCGCGGGCGTCGACTTCCACCTCGGCTACAGCCCCGAACGCATTGATCCCGGCAACCCCGTCTGGCAATTTGAGAACACACCAAAAGTCGTCTCCGGCATCGACGAAGCATCGCTGGAGGCGGTCCAAGCCTTCTACGACACCCTAGTGGAACAGACGGTCGCGGCGAGCTGCACCCGCGTCGCTGAGTTGTCGAAGCTGCTAGAAAATACCTTCAGGCACGTCAACATCGCGCTCGTCAACGAGTTGGCGATGTTCGCTCGCGATCTGGACATCGACATCTGGGAGGTCGTAGACGCGGCCTCGACGAAGCCTTACGGCTTTACGAAGTTTGTCCCTGGCCCGGGCGTCGGTGGACACTGCCTTCCGATCGATCCCTCGTACTTGTCGTGGCGCGTCAAGAGATCGCTCGGTCGTAACTTCCGCTTCGTCGAGCTGGCCAACGACATCAACGACCACATGCCAGATTATGTGGCACGCCGGCTCATGGAGACCCTGAATGAGCGGGGAAAGCCACTCAAGGGCTCACGTGTGCTCCTGCTGGGCCTCGCATACAAGAAGAATACGGGCGACGCAAGAGAATCCCCGGCCACTCGGGTGTGTGCCCTTCTCCTCAGATACGGCGCCATCGTGAGCGCCGCTGACCCGTTGGTTATGGAGGCTCATGTTGATGCCCGCGTGGCCCGAGTGGAACTGACAGCCGAGGAGGTCGCCATGGCTGACGTCGTCGTGTTGCTTACCGACCATGACGTATTCGACCTGTCCCTGCTGGCCTCGGCTCAGTGCGTCCTCGACACACGCAACTGTGTGCCAAAGGCCCCCTCGGTGCAGTACCTGTGAGGGCCGCGCGACCTTGCTTTACCCGTTTCAGGAAGAGTCAGGCCCCTGAGGTGCTCAGAGCCATAAGGGCCGCGCCCAGTCGCCGCTGGCACACGCGCGTCGATGTGGACGGCGGTCCCCCTTCGAGAAGGCTTTCCCTGATCCAAGCGCGTTCCCTGGCGGTCCGGTTCTCCACAGGTGAACGAGTCCGATCTCGAGTTACCAAGCGCCTCCCCCGGTGAAGGTCTGTCTGCTCCTAAAGACGAACGAAGGGGGGCTCTGGGTGATCCCTCATGTACTAGAGCTCCGCAGGCGGGGTCACGACGCAACGGTGATCCTTCCACCGGGGGATGGGAAGCTTCGCAGGGCACTCGAGAGGGTTCACATCAACCTTGTTGAGTCAGCCTTTGATTTCGAGTTCGGCCCCTCGATTAAGACGTTGCAGGGCTTGGCAGGGCTTCGCAGGCAGATTTCTTCGATTCAGCCTGACGTCCTCTACTATCATTTGTACGCGTCGGCCCTAGCCGGCCGCCTTGCAACGGTCTTTCAGGGCATTCCGCGGGTCCACATGATCGCCGGGCCTCTTTACCTAGACTCATTCCTCATTAGAACTGTCGAGCGCTTTCTAGTACGACTTGACGCATTGGTAATCGCCGGTAGCGCGCACACCGAGGCGCGGTACTCTAAGTTCGCCGCCGCCAACGGCAAGACCGTACAGATCGCTTATGGTGTCGACACGAATGCTTTCCGCCCACCCAGTTCTGAAACAAGGATTGAGGCGCGGCGCGACCTCGGAATCGAGCCGGGCCACTTTGTCGCCATCATCGTTGCTTATATCTACGCTCCGAAAAGATTAGTCCAAAGATCCTTGGGAATCAAGGGCCATGAAGTGTTGTTGAGAGCCTGGACCGAGTTCCACGCACAACACCCAATGAGCACCCTTCTCCTCGTTGGATCGGGATTCGATGCCGCCGGTGAGACGCACCGTCGGGTCTTGCGCAAGCGATTCGATGGTGACGGACAGAGTTCAGGGCTGCGTTGGTTTGATTCCGTCGACGATGTACGACACCTCTACGCGGCGGCCGATATAAGCGTCAGTCCTTCCCTATCGGAAAATCATGGGGCCGCGCTCGAGGCGACGGCACTAGGTGTCCCATGCATCGTCAGTGATGCTGGCGGGCTCCCCGAGACAGTTGACGACTCGACTGGCTGGGTTGTGCCGGCCGGCAACGCGGCGCGTCTCAGAGACGCTCTTGAAGCTGCACATTGCGAGGCCGAAACTGGCCGACTGCCACGACGAGGCAAACTCTCGCGCGCGCTAACGGAATCGCGGTTCAGTCAGGATCGGAGTACCTCGGCCATAGTCACCCTGCTCGAAGAGATCAGCAGGTCGAGGGGCCGACACACTCGCCCCAGCGACGAAGGAACGATTCGCGTCTTCAGCGAGGCGCGCTTCCGACGAGATCCGACCGGTCATTGGATGACGGAGGACGGCCTGTACGGACCCGAATTCTGGTACAGATACGCAAGGCTATTTGATCGCGTCGACGTCGTCGCTCGAACGGTAGATGAAGGCCGGAGCTCAGGACTTAAGACGGACGCTGATGTTAACCTGCTGCCCCTGCCGTATTACCAGGGCGGGCAGGCGGCTCTGCAGGCACTCCCTGCTCTGATTCGAGCTATCTGGCACAAATCTAGGGCGGGCATATGTTTGGTACAGCTGCCGGGCCTTATCGGGACAATCGCCGCGCTGGTAATGCGCGTCTCACGAAGGCCGTACGCCGCCGAGGTCGTCGGCGACGTGGAATCCGTCATCCGCGCTGGCACATTGGGTCGTCGAACCGCATGGACCGCGAAATCTGCCGCTTGGGTGACTAGGCGGGCTGTCCGAGGGGCGCGCGCAGTTCGGTATGTGACGCTGGGCGTCTTGCAGGCGAAATATCCTGCGAGCGCGTCCGCATTCTCCATAGGAATCGCAAGGGTACGTCTCGCCGATGAGGACTACGCAGAACTGCCGAAGGCTTACCCTAGTACGCCTTACCGACTCATCGCAATCGGTAGTCACGAACAGCGGTATAAGGGACACGACGTCCTGTTAGACGCTGTTCGATTGCTTCGTGATGGAGGCCTTAGTGTGGGGCTCACGATAGTCGGTGATGGCCGCTATCGGAGCGAGCTGGAAGATCAGGTCGCGAGTCTGCACATAGAAGACTGCGTGGCGTTCACCGGCTGGGTACAAGATCGACGGCGCATCATCAGGATCCTGGATTCGTCCGACTTGTTTGTCATGCCGTCTAGAACTGAAGGCCTGCCACGTGCTCTTGTGGAAGCTATGGCCAGAGGCCTGCCGGCCGTCGCGTCAAACGTAGGCGGAATACCGGAACTTATGCCCGAGCAATGGTTGGTACCTGTTGACGATGCTGGTGTGCTTGCAGGCAGTATTCGAAGCCTCTTGCTGTCTCAAGTCTCCTACGAAACTGCGGCGACCAGAAATCTTTCCGTCGCCCGCATGTACTGCGACGAGGTCCTGGCCGCGTTCGACAAGGACTGGATCACCGCCCTGAAGGCAGTCGGCGACAGTTCCGCGCGACACGGGGGGCCGACATGGCGCTGCTAGTTGTTCATGTGTTCGGTGTCATGGATCGAGGGGGGGCGGAGTCGGTTGCGCTCGATCTCTGTCGGCAGGTGCCGGCGGCCGAAGTACATCAGATCCTCGTGACGTTATCTGGGCGCAAGGGATCGATGGCTGAACTGTTCGAGGACACCGGCGCGGAGGTAGAGCCGCTGCCCCTTCGCCCGCTTCTCACGTTCCCACTTCGGTGGATGATCTTTCTCAGCCGTGTGCGGCCCGATGTCGTAGTTTCGCACGTATCGCTTCCGAGCGCATTCCTGCTTTTACTGGCGCGTCTCGCTGGTGTACCGGTGCGCGTGGCTCGCTTGCACAGCGAAGGTGATGGTCGCGTCGCAACAAGGCCGCGGCGGGTACTAAGGGCAGCACTCCGGGTAACGTTTGTCGGAGCGGCGACGGAGATCCTTGGCGTTACCCGCGCAGCGTGCTTATTCGGTACTGGCGGTCTTCGGGCGCTCGATGCCCGAACACGAGTATTGCCGAACGGTGTCGACCTTGAGAAGTTTCATCCAGAACGAAGCCAATCGCTCCGTTCAGATCTGCAGCTTTCGGAGCGCGACTTCCTCGTCCTTCACGTTGGTCGAGCAGCGTTGGAGAAGAACCGGAGATTCCTGCTAGGTGTTTCCTGGTATCTCGTCGACAAGACGTCTACGGTGTTGCTTCTCGTCGGACCGGGTGGCAGTGCGGATCTCAATCTCGATAACGTAGATCTCTCTGCATTGCCCCGATTGGTCATCTTCGGAGAACGCGACGATATTCCGCGGTTGATGCAGTCGGCGGACGTTCTTGTTCTGCCGTCGACCCGCGAGGGCCTGCCGGGGGTTGTTTTCGAGGCGCTGGCGTGCGGAACTCCGGTGATCGCCACCGACCTGCCGGGCCTGAGGGAGGTCCAGAAGAATCTGCAGGGGCTTACGCTCATTGCTTTGGCAGCTGGGCCGGTGTATTGGGCTGCGGCAATAGACGCGAGTCGACGCACGACACCTTCGCAACGAGCCAACATCCGCGCGAGCTTCGAGCGATCTCCATTCGGGCTAACGGCGTCGGTCGACCAATGGCGCGCTGTCTGGCAGGGGCGAAGATGAAACTCAGCAGCTCCGTGACAGCAACGGTCTCCGCGGCAGCGGTGACGCCCGGGGTAATTCTCTCGGCGAACTTGCGCGATGGGGAGATCCGCGGTCTTGCATCGGCATTCCTCTTGGTCTGGCTCGGATGCCTTGTCCTAGTCTCGAACGACGGGCTCGGGATTTATCGTTGCACGAGCCTCTATCTGATCTTGTTCGGTTTCTTCCACGGTGGCCTTCTCATTAGCGTCGCGCTTCGGGGCAGGGATGGACTCGTCGTGCCTGAGGGTGTGTGGGTCTATGGCCCAGGCGTCGCTACGGCCGTACGCTGGTCGATCCTTGCAATGATCGGCTTCACCGTCGGTGCGGTCGCAACGGCAGGCCAAGCGGGAAATTTTACTAACCAGGGCAGCTCGGCGGCAACGGATGAGACTGCACTTCGTCGGATGGGGATGGTTGGACTTGCTGTACAGTTGTCCGGCACTTTCCTGGTTATCTACACTCTAGTCCGAGCGGGTGGAACGACAACCCTCGGGGCGGGCTACGGCGTCTTTCTTGAGGCCGCCCAGACGAGCGGCACGCTGCCGTATGGGTTGCTGTTTCTCGGCCTCGGCAGCGCCTTGGGCGTCGTTGCTGGTGGCATATACCGGCGCCTCGGATGGCTCTGCTTTCTTTTGGCTGCTCTTGTGCTCCTTCCCCTTGGCCTTCGTGGTGCAGTTCTGTTCCCACTCGCCATTCTGCTCGTCGTGGAGGCGCGCAGGGGACGGCGCTTGAACGGCCTTCAGACGGCGGTTCTGTTTCTGGCCGGGCTGAGCTTAATCGGCACGATCAGGGAGGCACGCACTCATGGTGTGGGAGCCCTCTTCTCAGCTGATTGGCTCAGATCCCCGTTGGACGCGATTGGCGAGATGGGTTTTTCTCTGCGCCCGTCAGTTGTCGTCGAGCAATGGCATGCGAATGGCGAGAGATTTGCACACGGCGTTACCCTAATCGCGACGCCATTACGTCTTATTGAGAAGCTGACCGGATGGCACGCAGGCCCACCGTCAACAGATTTCAGGCTCTTCAACGTTGAGATCTTCACCCGCGCGGGACCGATAGGTGGCTCACCAGTGGCCGAGGGTTATCATAATTGGGGCCTTCTCGGAGTCACTGGCCTCATGCTCTTGATAGGCGCTACAATCGGAACGCTTGAAAGGAAGGCTAACAGCGCAACAGGGGTGGCTTTCATGGCGGTTTGCGCCTTGCCGCTCTATTTTGAGATTCGTAATTCATTCGCGCCAGTTCCCGTGCAAGTCACTATTGGGGCGTTCCTTGTGCTTTCGAGCCAGAGGGTCTGGGTGCGGACCTCGAAGCCCTGGGCTGAAGAGCCTGCGGAAACGCCTGCGACGTCGGCTCCTGCGGCAACCGGTGGGCGAGCGTGATTACTCCAAGGCGGCAGTCCATACTGCAACTGATTAGCGGAGCGCTGTTGCAGGCGGTTGCGAACTCCGCGACAGCTCTGCTCTCGACCATGTTGCTAAAGCCTCAAGATCGGGGTTTGATGGTTGTTGCGGTAACCATCGCTAGTGTCTGCACGCTTATAGGGGCGCTTGGTACCGGAGCGGGATTTCGGGCGCTGCTTCCGTCGTCAGTCGGCCGAAGGGGCGCCGACCTCGCAGCGGCATACCTCTGGATCTCGATTGCTGCATCGGTGCTAGCGGGCCTGCTCGCGGCGCTCGCCTGTCTGGTATCCGCGCGGATCGTCGATCCCAGTCTCGCGACGGGAGGGCTTATTGTCGCTGTCAGCATGCAGGTAATCGCACTAACTATTGCGGCTCAGACGACCGAGGCGTGGTTCGCCGTCGGAAACTTTCGGGCGGGAGCGGGCTGGGTAGCAGCATCTGCAGTTGCTGGATTTGGAGCGGTGGCACTCGGCGCGGAGATCAACCGGACACCAACCGGCCTGATGGTCTGGCAGGCCGTCGGGCTCGCGTTCCCAACTTTTATCTCCTTGACGCGGCTATTGACTAAGCGCGTCCTCACGATTCGGAGGCCGCGAATTGAGGCCATACAGACACTCATTGCTCTCGGGGCTCCGTCACTGGGACTGGTGGTTGGCCTCAACGTCGTGTTGCGAGGTGACCGCTATCTATTGGCGGTGTTTACCGGCACTGCGTCGGTCGCGGTCTACTCTTTGGCCGCGACCATTGCTGAGTCGTCTCGTCTAGTTCCTGCGGCGATGGGGCAGATCTTCTACCGCGAAGTCTCTCTCAGAGCCGGAATAGTGAGCGCACGAACTCCGTACGTTCAAGCCGTCTTCTTTACCTCTGCCGCGGGGATCGTGGTAGCATCTGCGGGCTGGGCCGCTATTCCCGCGATCTTCGGGGACACGTTCGCAGATGCGCGGTTCCTGCTATTTCCCCTTCTGCTCGCCGAGGTCGCATTCGCACCTTTTAACGTGGCCTGTAGGGGACTTCTTGGCGGGGGATGGACCAGGGCCGCGGGAATGCTGGGTACAGTTGGGGGCATTCTAACGCTGATCGCGTATGCTGTCCTAGTTAAGTTCTTCGGGGTATGGGGCGCCGCATCCGCAAGCATATTCGCCTATGGGCTGTTGTCGTTAGCTTCTGTCAGGGTCTTACGCCACAAACTTACTTCGACGCCGATTCTGGGCTCACGTCAGGTCCCGATCCTTGACGTCGATATAGCTTACGGGGTGGCTGGCAAATGAGTCGCGCAACAGTAAGGCGACTGATGCGGCTGCGTGCCCGCGTTGCGTCACACGTGAGAGTCGCGATACTCAAGCTGGCTTACCCAGGTCTCGACATCGATCGAGCCAGTCATGTCGGACCCGACTGCGATATTCAGGTTGGACGGGGCGGAACACTGACACTTCGCGGCGTGACACTTAAGCGTGGAGTAACTGTGCTCGTGGGTGAGGGTGCTGTGGTCCAAATGAACTGCCCGTACGTCGGCCCTAACTCGGTTATTGTCTCTCGCAAGAGCATCACGATCCGGGGGGGCACAATGATCGCGGAGATGGCTGTCATTCGAGATTCGAATCATGAACGTGACGAACTCGGGAGGATCGAATCGTTGGAGCATCAGGGCGACCCAATCTTAATCGGTAACGATGCGTGGATCGCGGCCGGAGCCACGGTGCTGGCAGGGGTATTGATAGGAGATAGGGCCACCGTTGCCGCAGGGGCCGTCGTAACGAAGTCCGTTCCCAGCGAGGCGACGGTGGCCGGAGTGCCGGCGCAACTTCTCCGCTCACCGGGCGCCAAATAGCGAACTAGCGTCGATCCGTTCTTCCGCTGACGCGGGTAGGACAACGAAGGTACGGGGCCGTCTTGGAATATTCGCGTGAGGAGCAACAGTGCATCTAGCCGTCACCGGTGGCGCCGGCTTCATCGGATCAAACCTTGTCAAGCGTGCACTCAGCGCGCCGGAGGTTGAGAGTGTAACAGTCTTGGATGACTTGTCGACAGGGCTAATCGCAAACTTGGCAGGCCTTCCAATTACGTTCGTGGAGGGCAGCTGCGCCGACCCCGTTGCCGTGAAGACGGCGATCGAGGGCGTCGATGCAGTCGTGCATCTCGCTGCGCTACCGTCCGTGTCCCGCAGCATCGCCGACCCCCTTGCGAGTCATAGCGCCAATGCAACTGGATCGCTGATAGTCCTCGATCAGAGCGTCGCGCTTGGCGTTCAGCACGTCATCTCCGCGTCGTCGAGCTCGGTATATGGCAGCAACCCCGCATTGCCTAAGCACGAGCGCGAGTGGCTCAGACCGATGAGCCCATATGCTGTTTCGAAATTAGCCACGGAGATGTACACGCTTGCATACCAAGATTCTTTCGGGCTCGCCTCGATGTCATTTCGCTTCTTTAACGTCTATGGCCCGGGCCAAGCTGCCGATCATGCGTATGCTGCAGTGGTTCCTGCTTTCGTCGATGCACTGCTGAGTGGCGAGCCGCTCATTGTTCATGGGGACGGTCTACAGTCCAGGGACTTCACATTTGTAGGCACGGTATGTGAGGTGCTTATCGATGCGGTCCTTCGTCGGCTAACTCATCCCGAGGCGGTAAATCTTGCGTTCGGGACTCGGACGACATTGCTCTCGCTGATCGATGACCTGGCATCGGTGACAGGGGTCGAACCAGAAGTCCGCCATGTCGAACCACGCGCGGGCGATGTGCGACATTCTCAAGCTGATAACGCCCTACTGCAACGTCTCTTTCCATCGGTCGTGCCCGTGACCTTGCCGAAAGGTCTCTTGGACACAGTCGACTGGTTCCGTGCGGCGGCTCTCGCAAAGTGACCCGTCTGTGGGGCGTCGCCAGTTTCTTGACCGTCTTATGGCGCTACAACCTTAGGCCCGCAAACTCATCCTCGAGGAACACGCCTCCCGGGCCGCCCAGACTCGACTCGATTCCCGAGCCAATCAACCCGGGAAGCGTGCAGTGTGACAAGCTTCGTCAACCCCGGTGATTCGATTCGTCCGGGTCGACAATCAGCTGGATCTGCGTTCCCGGCGCTCTCCATCTACCGCATAAATGACTGAACTCGACGCTATAGAGGCAGAAGGCTGCATGCAATGGACCATGTGAGGGCTCGGCTAACTAGCCACTCGTATCGTGGGCGCGACATCTCTGTCGCTCTGTTCTGCGCCGTGGCCTCAATTCCAGCCATGGTTGCCGCTGCCGTCGCTGTCAGACTGCAACTAGGCGGTCCGGTGCTGTTTCGCCAACAACGACCCGGGTTGCACGGCCGGCCCTTTACCCTGATCAAGTTCCGCACGATGCGTCTCTGCAACTCCTCCGTCGGAATCACGTGCGATGCCGACCGCATGACCGTGCTGGGTAGATTCCTCAGATCGACGAGTCTCGACGAGTTGCCGACACTGTGGAACGTGTTGCGCGGCGAGATGAGCCTCGTCGGGCCGCGTCCACTGCTGATGGAGTACCTCGATCGCTACAGCCCAGAGCAAGCCCGTCGACACCAGGTACGACCCGGCATCACCGGGTGGGCACAGGTCAATGGTCGAAATGCGCTCGGCTGGGACGAAAGGCTGGCCATGGATGTCTGGTATGTGGATAACCGAACGTTCAAGCTCGATCTCGTCATCCTGTGGCGCACGGTCGCCGGTGTGCTACGGCGGTCGGGAGTTAGCGCCGAAGGGCATCCGACGATGCCAGCCTTCCAGGGAGCGCAGAAGGGCCTCGGTCGGTCCTCAGTGGCGGCCGATGGGTCGGGCGGGGACGCCAACGGCCGTCACCCGCGCGGCTAGATCACCCACCACCACTCCCCCCGCACCCACCGTCGCACCGTGTCCGATGGACACACCCGGAATGACCGTCGAGCTAACGCCCATCGTGACGTCGTCGGCCAAAGTGACGTTCCCGGCCAGCGTCACCCCTGGGCTAAGAGTCACAAAATCACCTAGGGCCACATCGTGAGAGACGGTCGAGTTCACATTGAGATGTGTGTGCCGTCCCACTCGTACGTGCGTCGTCACGCTGACATGCGAACAGACCACGACACCAGCCGCCAGGTCGACATCCGTTCCGATAGTCGCGCTGGGGTGAATCAGCGTCGCGGGCCGGAGGCCGACGACACACGCCACGGCATCCACTTGGCGACGAGCAACGGGTGATCCGATGCCGACGATGAAGTGCACATCCTTGAGCGTGGCCAACTCCGCCCGTCCACCAAGAAGGGTAGCGCCACGTCGTTGTAGTTGGTCGAGATCCGGCTGGCCGTCGTCGATAAAGCCGAGGAAGTCCCAGGGCGGCGTAACTGACGCTGCGTTGATGGCTTCAATGACGTCGTGCATCTCTCGGCCGTGGCCGCCGGCGCCAATGATGACAATCTCTTGGGGCACCGACTCAGATTCCTCACCAAGTAGCAGAAGTGGTGCGTTCGAACAAGGCGTGTGTCGACACTGCGTTGCCGGCTCGAGGCGTCGGCACCGTGGGTGCATCCTGCCAGCAGCCCACGAGTAGGTCGCAGACTTCGTCGACACTGTGGTCATCAAGCGTCGACCCCGAGGGCAAGCAGACGCCTCGTTGGAACAGCTCCTCCGCTACGCCCGAGAGCCTGCTTTCGGCATAACGGAACACTGGTTGCAGATGCATCGGCTTCCACACTCGTCGCGCCTCGATGCCGCTTTCTCCAAGGCGCGCTATAAGCGAGTGCGCGCAAGTGCCGTCGACCGCTCCGTCGGTAGTCATCACCGTGAGCCATGAGTTGTTGGAGCCGTCCCTGTCGTCAGGCTGGAAGGCGACTCCGGGCAATATCGCCAGCCGATCGCGGTAGCGCTTCCCGATCTGACGGCGACGACTGATCATATCCGGTAGCCGGGCGAGTTGTGCCCGGCCCACCGCGGCAAGGAGGTTGCTCAGTCGATAGTTGAAGCCGACCTCGAGGTGCTCGTAGTGAGCGACCGGCTCGCGCGCTTGCGTCGAAAGCTTCCGTGCGCGCGCAGCTATCGCGGGGTCCTCCGTCATAAGCATCCCGCCGCCGCTGGTGGTCATGATCTTGTTGCCGTTGAACGACAGAATGCCGACCACGCCAAAGGTCCCAGCTTGCCGACCGTTGAGCGACGCCCCCAGCGCCTCGGCGGCATCTTCGATCAGGGGAACACCGTAGAGACGGCAAATGTCCTCGATCACTCGATAATCTGCGCACTTGCCGAAGATATCGACCACCACGACGGCTGCCGGCAGGTCGTTGCGCGCCGACCGATCGGCCAACTCTGCCGACAAGAGATCGGGATCCATGTTCCATGTGTGGGTCTCGCTGTCGATGAAGACCGGATGCGCGCCGCAGTAAACGATGGCGTTGGCGGTTGCGGCGAAGGTGAGCGTCGAGGTCAGCACTTTGTCGCCCGCATCGACTCCGACGGCGAGCAAGGCGAGGTGCAGGGCGGCAGTTCCGCTGGCGAGTGCGACGGCGTGAGCGGAGCCGGTGAACGCTGCCACCTCGGATTCGAATGCTTCTACGTCGGGCCCCATAGACGTGATCCATCCCGAGTCGAAGGCGCGTAGGAGGTACTCGCGCTCGAGCGTTCCGACGTCAGGTGGGGAGAGAAAGATACGGAAGGGCAACCGGACTCCTTCAGTCTTGGGCGGCCGACGATGCAAGCTCGCGCTGCAAGCCGCAGAGCCGGATCAGATTTCGAGAGGCGTCCAGCCCAGACGAGGCGGTGATGTCGTGGGGGGAGAGCGAGGGGACTGACACGTGGGAGACGAGCGGGTGCCCACTGCGGAGTGCCGTCTCTCCGTACCCGAATAGATCCTCATGCAGCTTCTCGCCGGGACGTAACCCCGTGTACACAATCTTGATGTCCTTGCCGGAGGCGGCGACGAGGCGGCGTGCGACGTCTGCGATCTGCACCGGCTCGCCCATGTCGAGCACGAGCGTCTCTCCGGCCCGTCCGATGGCGGCCGCCTGGACGACCAGCTGGCAGGCCTCGGGAATCGTCATAAAGTAGCGCGTTACCTCGGGGTCGGTCACCGTGACAGGGCCGCCCGCGTCTATCTGCGTGTGGAACGCCCTGAGGAACGAGCCACGACTGCCCAACACATTGCCGAACCGGACGGACAGGTAGTTGCCCTCAGCATGAGTTGCCTCCCACGTGGTGAGGCGCTCGGCGATGCGCTTGGAATAGCCGAGGATGCTGCACGGGTTCGCCGCCTTGTCCGTGGAGATGTTCACGAACTTTGATACTCCGGCCCGGGCCGACGCCCCGAGGACGTTCAGCGTCCCGAGTACATTTGTCTTGTACGCCTCGTCGGGATACTGCTGGAGCAGCGGCAGGTGCTTGAGCGCGGCGGCGTGGAACACCACATCCGGACGGCGCTCGGTGAAGATGCGCGTCACCGTCTCGGCGTCCCGGATGTCTGCCAGCACCATTTCATCGCTCTCGAGCAGGCCGTGACCGTGGATCGACAGCTGCAGCGCGTGCAGCGCCGACTCGTCGCGGTCGAGCATGATCAGCTCGGCTGGTGCGAAGTTGTGGATCTGTCGGCACAGCTCGGAGCCGATCGACCCGCCGGCACCCGTCACAAGCACCCGTCGGCCGGTCAGATAGCTGGCGATCGACTCGACGTCGGTGTCGACCGGGCGCCGCCCCATGAGGTCGCTCTCGTCGACGTCGCGGACGTCATCGACATGAATATGGCCGTCGATCAGCTCGTTGAGAGCCGGCACGACCTTCATCCGCAGGTTGCACGCGGTGGCGATCTCGTCGATCTCCCGGACGAGGGCAGCATCGGCTTGGGGGAGGGCCAGGATCAACGTGGCGGCGGCGACCCGGCGTGCAGCCCGGGCCATGTCTTGTCGGGTGCCGAGCACCGGTACTCCGCTGATGCGCAGGTTGCGCTTGCGGTGGTCATCATCGAGGACACCCACCGGCAAGTACTTGCCCTCAGGATCCCGCAGCATCTGTCGGACGAGCTGAGTGCCGGCATTGCCGGCACCCAGGACGAGGACGCGATCGGCCTGGGTGTCGGGTCGAAGGCCCCGTTCCCGACGCATGCGGAGTACATAACGGCCGGCGATCATGGTCAACAGGGCGACCGGCGCAGCAAGGAGCGGCGCGCTCCTGGGCAGCGTCGAGCCCGGGTAAACCGCAAGTCTGGTCACGACGAGGAGGACGGTGACCGCGGTCACCGTCGTCGCGACGCCCAGGACCTCCTCGAAGCTGCCGAAGGTATAGCGTCCCCGGTAAAGGGATAAGCAAAAGCCGATTGCGGCTTGGGTAGCGACGGCCAGCACGGCAAAGGCCACGATCTCGCCAAAATTCATCCGAGCGGTGTCGAAGTCGTATCGACCCCATACCGCGACCATCAGCGCGGTGGCCCAGGCCAAGCCGTCGACACCAGCTTGCGCACTCTGGCGCAGCCAGGCCGCGGTACGTCCTACTCGGAATCGCACGCGTCAGCTCTCATCGTCGTCGCATCGCCCGTCGGCGGGGGCCTCGCCGGAACCTCGGCGGTTCCAAATCGGGGCTTGAGCCGGTTAGAGCGTCGTGAAGCGTCAGTTATCCAGCGAGAGCGGCAGCGCCCGAATAAGCAAAGGTCCCGGCAGTCGCTTCCTGTCAGTGATCGTGTACTCAACGTAACGTATCACGATGTGCGGTTACCGCAACGGGATGAAGAAGTATTGCCGGTCCGGGCTCCGGGCTCATGTCGGCAGGGACCGTCGAGACCAAGGACGCGAAGATCCCCGACGCGATCCCGCGGGCGCCATGGGGCAGGCCGAGCACGCGAAGTGCGGCGAATCATAGGGGCTATAGGCCGCAGGATCCACCACACTTCCGGGCGTCAGCCCGGACGCGGTGCTCCCTCGGTGCTCCCTCTCGAGTCTTCGCAAGCGGCTCTCGAGCTGACCCGCCGGCTGTGCTGCCGGCACCATCAGCCCGTGGTTCGTCGGCGCCCTCAGCCTGGGCACATTAAGCAGCTGAGGCAGGACCAGTGACAGCAGAGACCGCGCTGCCTTGGTGGAGACCGATCAGCCAAATCGTTCGGCTTTGTCGATAGGAGGGCACAGGTCAACTCACCGAGTCGGTCAGTTCAAGGCTGACGCCGTTCGGGCCTTGCTATTGGGGAACGCCGGTTGTTGGGTGCCGGGCACAACGCATGAGATGAGTCACGGTTGACCCCCACGGCTGGAGAGTCCCCTCGACCAGGGCAGGTGAGCCGGTGACAGCATGGCCAGCCCCGCCCCGGCCTGCGGCGACGCCGATCCGTCACAGACCACCGGGAGAGGTGTTCGGATGGTCGCTCAGGTGCCGGCGAGTCTCAAGAGCAACAAGGGATTCGTCCGCAGGATTACCATCGCCACCGCCTGGGGCGAGGGTGTCGACGGCTATGACCTCGGTGCCATCAGCGTGGTGCTGCCGCTGATCAGTAAAGAGCTCGGTATCTCCTCTGTCTGGGCGGGGTTGATCGGCGCCTCCACGCTGATCGGGATCTTCTTCGGCGGCCCGGTCTTCGGTTACCTGACCGACAAGTTCGGCCGGCGCCGGCTGTTCACCTTCGACATCGTCGCCTTTGTCATCATTGGTCTGCTGCAGGTCGTTGTGGGCAATGGTTGGCAACTGTTTATCGTGCGGGTGCTCCTGGGCGTAGCCATCGGCGCTGAGTACGCGATCGGGCCGCCGATGCTCGCCGAATTTTCCCCGTCCGCGGGGCGGGGCCGCCGGCTCACCAACCTGCAGGTCTGCTGGTACATCGGCTACCTGGTATCGGTACTGGTGGCGTACGGCTTGCTGTCGGTCGGCGTGCATTGGCGTTGGATACTGGCCACTTCCGCGGTCCCGGCGGTCCTGACCCTGGTGCTCAGGTACGGGCTGCCCGAGTCCCCGCGGTGGCTGATGAGCCGGGGACGGGTTGAGGAAGCTCGTCGCATCGTCATCAGATATCTCGGTGAGTCCTTCTTCGAAGATGAGGAACTGCACGGGGAGTCAACTGAGGGCGCCGGCTACCGGAAGCTGTTCGCTCCCGAAGTGCGCTCTCGCACCACCTTCGTGTGTGTCTTCTGGGCCTGCCTCGTCGCGCCGTACTTCGCCATCTTCACGTTCGCACCGCAGGTGCTCTCGTCCCTGCACCTCAACGACCCACGCGCCGGTACGGTCGCGGTCAACGGGATCGCGGTCGTGGGGGCGGTCTTCGGGATGGTTGTGATCGAGCGGATCGGGCGGCGGAAGCTACTGATCGTGCCGTTCTGGGTGATGGCCGCTGCCCTCATCGTCGTCGGCGTGTGGAGCCACGCCCCCAACGTCGTGATCGTCGTCTGCGTCGCGTTGTTCGCGTTCTTCAATGCGATCGGCGGCGATCTGACCGGTGTCTATCCGGACGAGGTCTTCCCGACCGAGCTCCGCAGTAGTGGAGTCGGCTTCGCCGCTGCGGCCAGTCGGATCGGCGCCGGCGTCGGCACCTTCCTCCTCCCGGTCGGCCTGACCGGCCTCGGCGTGGGACCGTGCATGCTGATCGCGGCGGCGACCTGCGTGGTGGGTGCCGTCGTCTCCCACATCTGGGCCCCCGAGACCACCAAGCTCTCGCTCACCAAGACTGGCCGCGCTCCGTTGCCGCTGCTCGCCCGCGAGGGCGCCGGCTAACCGCACGCCGACCGGACTGCTAGCCCTCAGCCACCCGCCGCGTATACGCCGACACGTGTGACCGGACCGCCGGCTCGTTGAGGGCGAGGTGCTCGAGGATGGTGAACCGGTCCGGCCGGGTCGCCGGCGCGTGCAGCACCGCCGCCGTGAACTGTGACTCGCTGAGCCCGAGGTCGGCCGGCGTCCGCGGCAGCTCATGGCGCGACAGGCACGCGTCCAACCGGTCGAACAACAAGCCGTCGCCTCGCAGAAACGTTGCGAACAGCGCCCCGACGCCGGCCAGCTCGCCGTGCGTCGCCGTGTCCGGGAACAACGCGTCGATCGCGTGCATGATCTCGTGGTCGCTGCCACTGCACGGCCGGCTGGAGCCGGCCGCGGCCATCGCCATGCCGGACAGGACCAGGGCTTCGGCGAGAGCGGT
>JAABUK010004674.1_pt1 | contig 22027 bp, 29 predicted proteins | sample 5559141 | NCBI WGS metagenome assembly JAABUK01 (sample SAMN10711869, study PRJNA513367) | rock metagenome | isolation source: Antarctica rocks | place: Antarctica: Victoria Land, Pudding Butte nord | collected 2016-01-03
CGAGACACGGAACACAAAGCTATGGAAGTATATAGGTACTATCAGGGATAGCCTCAGCGATTCGAGATTGAAGTCATTGAAGTCATTGAAGTCATTGAAGTCATTGAAGTCATTGAAGTCATTGAAGTCATTTCGTAGTATACCCCCTTGTCTTAGTCTTTGCATCGATAGCGCTACCCGACCAGTGCCTACTTCGGCTACGTTCTCATACGTCCCCGACAGTACCTTTGACGCTGAACCCTCTTTGCCTATCAATCGCCACCTTCGGCCACGATCGCTAGTCGTAGGAGTTGGACGTCGGGCCTTATCACTGGTCGGCGTAGCACCCTGACAGTGTGGTAGTAAGGGATGGTATTGAGCCACTTCCTGCCGAGTGTAGAGGCTGACTCCGCCATGAGTTTTCGTTCAGAGTCGTCCATGGTGGTCAAGAGGTCGTTCTGTTGATCCTCCCAGAGCTCCTTGCGCCGTTCATACTGGGATTCGGGTTGAGCTTCTTGGGAAGCGTCCCTATTGGAGGAAAGGGGCAGGAACGAGTTGACGAGGCGGTGTGATGTCTCGTGACCGTCACGTTCTCTAAGTTATGATACACAGTGCTCTAGGATACGTCGAGATCTTTTACTCAACAAATTCGGCATTCCCCATCGTGTCCGATAATGAAGAAGATCGCCCTCCAGCTACAAGCCGGTCATCCTGAAGGGCGCCGAGAATGGCGCGCTGAATGGGAGCTTTCTGTTGGCTCCACTCTACGAGGTGCGAGGCGTCGGACAAGCGATACGACAACGGCTCTATTTGTCCAGCAAAACAATAAGAAGCTTTGACATTCACTTTGGAAAATCCCGTACTCGACTTAGTACTCGGCCCGGGCGAGGGCCAAAATCAGAGGTTGAAGCGAGGATCACCCGGAAATTGATTTGCTGAGCCAGGCACGGCGTCCCTGATCGTCACCGAGGCGCTTACGTACAAAGCAAGCCAGTAGATCCCTCGGCATCGGGCACCGAGCCCTCCTTTTCTCTGGACCACGTAACTATAGACGTTCTAGACACGATAGACACGAAGAACTTGTCGTATCCAGCGAATGTGTCTCGCACGATGTCGAATCGAGTTCTCGTCCTCGCCCCGCCGATCGCTAGCCCCCCGAATCACCTCTCCCCATTACCTACCGATCCACCCCCATTCGATTCTTCGATGACTCTCGCTCCCAACCTATCCAATCCAACGGACGATGCAGGATACGAAAACCCACCCAGCGCACCGATGCATGATGTGTCCACCCAGACATTAGACACACCCAAAAATGGATCTTCCACCCCTTCCTCCTCACAGGATGACGCCGAGACCGTGACCGTCATCAATAGTAAATCTCAAGCCGACTCTTCGGACTTATCGGAGCAGTCATCACGAGGGAAGGAGAAGGCTTCGCCTCAGGAATCGTCGGACGAGGGTCCAAGGAAGGGAGGCGAGAAGGATCAAGAGGAGAAATGGTCTTACGCCAAAGTGCTGAAGGTATGTGCTTTGTAAGTGATACGCGCTTAGACACAGCACGACCAAGCCCTCCTCCGATCTCGTGATCTCCAACCCCACCGATCTCTCTCTCTCGCGTACGACCACCTCTCCGTGCGCGGTATTGGCGGAGCAGACGATGTCGTTTATGGCCAGGACATGGGTGGGATCCTCGCGCCGTGGACGACGAGGAAGTACAAGAAGAAGGCGGCACGACTCGCTGCTGCGCGCACAGAGGGTGAGGAGACGGGCGCACCGCGAGGCGAAGGGGGTCGAGGGGATGGGATGGTATGGCGTGACGGTGATCCGACCCCTGGGAAGAATGAGAGTGGGCTCCGAAAGGGTGAACGCTTCCTCCTCAAGGATTTCTCCGGCACAGTCAAGGCTGGGGAAATGATGCTTGTTGTCGGTCGACCAGGATCGGGATGCACGACTTTCCTCAAGTCCCTCGCTGGATTGCATGACGGGTACGCCGGAGTGGACGGGGAGATACGGTATGGGACGATGGGGAAGAAGGAGTTGAAGCCGTATCGGAACGAGGTGATCTTCTGTTCCGAGGAGGACACGTTCTTTGCGGATCTCAAGGTCGGCCCGACACTCGATTTCGCGCTCAGGAATAATACCCCCGCGGAGAAGGCGAGGTTGCCGAGAGAGGAGGGTGGGAAGGTGATGGAGCCCAAGGAATGGCAGGATAAGACCAAGGCGGAGCTGTTGAAGATCTTTGGGTTGGAGCATACCGATCAGACCAAGGTTGGCGATCAGTATGTGCGGGGTGTATCGGGTGAGTCAAACGGGTTCGACTTTGGCTGACGGAAGGTGGCGAGCGACGACGGGTGTCGATTGCGGAAGCTCTCACCGGGCGAGCGTCAATCCAATGCTGGGACAACGCGACTCGAGGACTCGATGCCAATACCGCACTCAACTATGCCAAGATCATGCGTACACTCACCGACGTCGAGCGCAACGCCACCGTCGTCAGCTTGTATCAAGCAGGTAATGGGATCTACGACCTCTTCGACAAGGTCACCGTCATTGCCGAAGGTCAAGTCATCTACTATGGTCCCCGCTCCGAGGCACAAGGCTACTTCGAGGACATGGGATTCGAATGTCATCCCGGGGCGAACGTAGCTGACTTCCTCACTGCCGTCACCGCCACCAACGAGCGAAAGATTAAAGACGACGCCGGACAAGTCCCGACGTCTCCCACAGAGTTTGGCAAGGCCTACCAAGAGTCTGAGATCGCCCAGCGGATGAGGGAGGAGCTGGACGAACATCTCGCTGATAAGGAAGCGAGGGCGAAGGAGACGAGTTTGACCCAGCAGTCGATAAATGCGCAGAAACATCCGTTCGCGCAGAAAGGTCGGCCGGAGAGGATCGACTACTTTGGTCAGGTCAAGGCGGCGATGATCAGGGATTATCAGCAGAGATGGGGCGATCAATGGTGAGTGAGCGGTTGAGATTGAGCTGATGAGAAGGACGCTATGGGCGAGACAGGGGACGACGACTATACAGGCATTGATTGTTGGATCGGTGAGCTGACGGTTTTGCGAGCTATGCTGATTGTTCGCCAGCTGTTCTACAATATTCCGGATACGACAGGGGGTCTTGTAAGTCTAAGTACAAAGCGGGCTTTCGAAGATACTTGCTGATGCTAGCAGTTCCTGCGCGGAGGAACCGTCTTCCTTTCCCTACTCTGTGCGTTTCTTTGGCGTTACTCGCAGTACAAGCTGACCTAGTTCAGTTCCTTCCCTTATTAGCCTGAGCGAGACTACAGCCGCCTTTTCCGGACGTGCAGTCACCGCAAAGCACAAGGCGTACTCGATGTACCGGGCATCCGCCATCATCGTGGCCCAATCTCTCAACGACCTGCCGATCTTCCTCATTCAACTCGCGGTCTTCACCCTCATCATCTACTTCATGACCGGACTCAAGCAAACCGCTGGCCATTTCTTTACCTTCCTCCTCTTCATCTTCTCCGTCACAGTTTCTACCACCGCCTTTTTCCGCTTTATCGGTCAGTCGTTTGGGACATTCAATAACGCGTCGAAGGTATCGGGATTCATGTTCAGTGTCCTCGTCACGGTGAGTCCCATACTTCTCGCGCAATGCTGACAGACAGTACGCGGGATATGTGATTTATGTCCCTTCGATGAAGCCTTGGTTCGGATGGCTCCGATGGATCAATCCTGTATACTACGGGTTTGAAGCGCTGGTGGTTGGCGAGCTCTCCGGCTTGCAACTCGAATGTGTCCCCCCACAGCTGGCCCCATATGGACCCGGATTTACGTCTCAGGGCTGCGCTATCGCTGGCGCCCAACCCGGGTCCACCATCGTATCCGGTACGACGTACGCCACCACCGCTCTGCATTTCTACGTGTCCCACGTCTGGCGCAACTATGGCATCCTCCTTGTGCTGACCATCTTCTTCCTCGCTCTTTGCATGATTGCGACCGAGCGACAACCGGCGGCCGGCTCGAATCGTACCGTACTACTGTACAAGCGGGGTGGCGGAGGCAAATTCATTCGTCAAGCCAACAAGAATGGGACGCAGCCTCGGGACGAGGAGGAGGGCACTGACAACGCACAGCTAGGCGAAAAGCCAGGAAGAACAGTCAGCGCGGCGAGCGAGGTTCATGCTGAGGAAACGTGAGTTTTGTCTCGCGAGCGACACTGACGATGACAGTGTCTTTACGTGGAAAGACCTCAGCTACTTCGTGCAAGCTGGCGGGAAATCCATTCAGCTGCTCGATAAAGTCTCGGGCTACTGCAAAGCGGGTACTCTCACCGCGCTGATGGGGTCGTCCGGAGCAGGCAAGACCACCTTGATGGACGTAATGGCGCAGCGCAAATCGGAAGGCGAGATCACAGGCGAGGTGCTTATCAATGGCCAAAAACTGCCTGTCTCTTTTCAGAGGACAACGGGTTACTGCGAGCAGTCGGAGGTGCTTCAGCCCGAAGCGACGGTCCGGGAGTCCCTCGAATTCTCCGCACTCCTCAGGCAGCCGAGGTCACTCCCTTACGAGGTATTCTTCTCTCCTGATTTGGAGGCCATCTGTCTGACTTTACCACAGGAGAAGATCGCGTACGTCGACGTCATCGTCGAGCTGCTCGAGCTCCAGGACATCGAAGACGCCATCATCGGGACGCCTGGTGAGGGACTCGGTGTGGAGCAGAGGAAACGGCTCAACATTGGTGTCGAGCTCGTCAGCAAGCCGTGAGTCGTGTCAGGCCGGGATTCAATGCAGAGCTGATGAAGATTAGGAGTTTGCTATTCCTGGATGAGCCGACGTCCGGCCTCGATGGGCAGAGCTCTTTCCTCATCGTGTCGTTCTTGCGCAAATTGGTTGCAGCGGGTCAGGCAGTGCTTTGTACTATTCACGTAAGTGCAGTGGCTGAACAAGATCTGATCCTTTCAGCAACCGTCTGCCTCGCTCTTCAACGAGTTTGACAATCTGCTTCTCCTGAAGGCTGGCGGCAAGGTAGGTCCGCTCTTCCACGATGTTACCATTGCTAATGAGGTCAGACCGTATACTTTGGGGCCATCGACGAGCTCTCCGAGTACTTCTCCGCCAACGACGTCGAGATTCCCGAAAACGTTAACCCCGCCGAACGGATGATCGATATTGTATCCGGCGACCTCGCAAAGGGCCATGACTGGGCCGAGACATGGAACGCCTCTCCCAACGCAGCCGCTCGGATCAAGGAGCTCGAAGAGCTGAAGAGCGCAAATTCCGGCAGGACGGTGGAGAATGAGGATGACAAGTATGAGTATGCTTCGACCAACTGGATGCAGCTCCGCCTCGTGACGAAGAGGGCCACGATACAGGTGAGCATGGAGGAAGAGGGCAGGGCTGATGGTTAGTTGTGGAGGAATACCGAGTATGTGATGAATAAGGTGGCGCTACATATCGGTGAGTGCCTTCCGCAGACTGGCTGGATGCGCTGACGAGAAGATTAGGCTCTGCGATCTTCAATGGGTTCAGGTCAGTAGTTTAGAGAAGAGGAATGAACGTACTGATCGCGTCAGTTTCTGGATGATTGGCAACTCGTACGTTGCCTGCGGTGTAGCGGAGAAATGCGCTAACTCCCTCTACAGCTATCAGGACCTCCAGAATCGCCTCTTCACCATCTTCCAGTTCGTCTTCGTGGCGCGTGAGTCTACTCAGATCAGCAACATTAGACTATCCCTGACATGTGACTCAGCCGGTGTCATCGCGCAGACGCAACCGAAGTTCATCGCCAACCGAGATGTGTTCGAAAGTGCGTTCAGCCATTTTTATATCTTGTGGTCAGCCTGACGTGAGATAGCTCGCGAGAAGAAAGCGAAGTTCTACAGCTGGCAAGCATTTGTGTTTGGTGAGTGGAGACAAGCATATTTCTGCACATTCAGGCTTACTTCCGTTCAGGCGAGATCGTTGCCGAGATCCCGTACCTCCTCGTCTGCGCTCTCCTGTACTTTGCTCCATGGCAAGTGGTCCTTCTTTTTCTCCATCGAGCTTGTCTAAATCCGGACAGGTACGCGGTTGTCGGCTTCAGCTTCGCGCCAAGCGTGGCCGGGCCCGTCTACCTTCAGATGACGCTCTACGAGTTCCTCTACACCGGGATCGGTCAATTCGTCGCAGCTTACGCACCGAACGCAGTCTTCGCAGCTCTGGTCAACCCGCTGCTCATCGCAGTGCTTGTGACTTTCTCGGGGGTTCTCGTGCCGTACCCGCAAATCACTGCTTTCTGGCGTGAGTCTTTCCTTCCCGAGTTGTGCCATCACTGACGAGACTCTTAAGGATACTGGTTGTCTTACCTTGACCCATTCACCTACCTCCTCGGCGGTCTTTTGGGTATATCTGAACCATCGTATCCTCTATGCAAGCTGACAGGTCCAGTCTTCCCCATCTGGAACGTCGAGGTGCGATGTAAGCAAGAGGAGTACGGGATCTTCGACCCGCCGTCCGGCCAGACATGCGGGAACTACATGAGCAGCTTCATAGCGCAGGGTACGGGATACATCAACAATCCAGTACGTCCTCCGCATATTTGCTCGACGGCAAAGTGGCTGATGAGGTTCAGGACGCGACCAGTGGGTGCGAGTATTGTATATACTCCAAGGGCAACGAGTATCTACGAGGCCTGAATTTGGGGAAACATATCGCTGGTTGGAGAGATATCTGTATCACCTTGTGCGTCCTGTCTCCCTACGGAAATACTCTGCTGATCATCTGGTGTGGTGCATCAGCCTCTTTGTGCTCTCGTCGTACGGACTTGTATTCCTCTTGCTGTGAGTGTTTTTGGAGCAGCCATCGTTCTGCCGCTGATGGGAGCGATGCAGGAAACTCCGGAGCAAACGGTCAAAGATTGCCAATTAGATAATGTAGAGTGCTTACAGGATACGTTACATGCCATGGTTGATCATATTCCGATGTTGCACTCATCGAATCATCAAGAACGGTCGGTTGAGTAGAAGTGGTCAGGAGATTCCCTTTGTTACTGCTAAGACGGAAATCGAAAAGTTCCCAGAATTTGACTTGATCGTTTACGCGAAGCAGGGCAGAACAAGAGCTCCTCCAACAACGGGCTGTCTGAAGCTGGCCGGGTGGATCCGAGTTCAATGGCGAAGTCCGGGGTCCCATTCGAGGAGCCGGGCGAGGCGGTAATGATGACGAAGGACACCATGCCAGTGAATCGGAGACTGTTCCTAAATCCGATGCTACTATTCAGCGCCGAGAGTATCGGCGCCCAGGCTACGTCCCTTACTTCACTATGGGGAGGAGGACGTAGGTTTCGTAGAGGGCTTGGTAGACTCTGGGGGTTAGGGGTTTACAAAGTCGGCTATCAATCTCGGATATTTCCGGGTGCTGGCTATCCCACGTGGTATGACTCACGCCCATTCCCAAACTTCCTTTCGGGGAAATTCTGATCAAAATTCGTTTAAACTTTGCGATTGCTCTTTCAGAGGATGTCAGGTCCCTTGTTGCATTCCTCGAGCTCCTTCCTCGCTCCTTTGTTATTCACACGTAACTTTGGATCAACCCTACTGGGCAGTCACTCCCTTCAACGCTCCTTCTCCGACATGTCCGTCCATCCCACTCGAGGACGCGGTCAACGTGGTCGAGCGAGAAGCAGGGGGGGATTCCGTCCTCACCGCGGGGGAGCCATGAATGGACCATCCAGAGGCATGGTGTCTGGCGCGACTGAACCAGCTATCGGTTCGCAAGATTCGACACCGATGCTCAGTGGTCGAACTACCCCTCTTCAGAATGGTCCGCGTTTCCGTGACTTTCCAGGGCTGAGTGAGGAGCTGCTCCGCACACTGCCATTCGAACACTGTACCGATGTGAGTACATCCAGTCGCAATTGATACACTAGTCTGAAGTAACCAGGTCCAAGCCGCTACCCTTCCGACTATCCTCGCCCGCCAAGACGTCCTCGCCCAAGCTAAAACTGGGACCGGCAAGACCCTAGCCTTCCTCATCCCCGCCATCCAGCGCCTTCTCAACTCCCCTCTTCCGCCATTGAACCTGACATCCATCCTCATTCTTTCGCCAACAAGAGAGCTCGCTCAGCAGATCGGTGTCGTGGCGCAGACCTTGCTCAATCCACATGCTGGGAAATATGCGGTACGCTGTCTCGTGGGAGGAACGAATGTGGATCGAGATATCCGAGACCTCAAGTCCCTCCGGTGAGCAAACGGTCTAACGGACGTTCTCTCTCAGTGATGACGGCTGACCCCGGCTAGGGCGGATGTACTCGTTGCGACACCAGGGAGACTGGTCGATCTGCTCGAGAATGGAGGAGTTCAACCCCGATTTGCACAGCTCGGTCAGTCGAGGGATTCCGAGTCACCGGTAATCTTGCTGATGCGCCGCAGGAACCCTCGTGCTGGACGAGGCCGACCGCTTGCTAGATCAAGGATTCCGCAGAGAACTGGAGAAGATCCTAGGGTCCCTGCCGAATCGGGGCTCTGTCTCCCGTCAAACCCTTCTCTTCTCCGCTACAATCCCCAAGGAGGTCCACACGGTATGCAAAATGGCCTGAGCGACGCTGACGTCAGATTGCATCTCTCGCACTGAGCAAGGACCACAAATTCATCACCACACTCACTGAGGAGGACCAGAACACCCATGAGCACGTTAGGCAAGAGAGTCTGGTCGTCGCTCCTTCAGATATCCTGCCGGCTGCGGTCGAGGTGCTCCGTCAAGCAGAAGAAAACGGGAGGACCGGTGGAGGGTTCAAAGGTTCGTGACCCCTCCATGAAAAGGCTGACCTGTAGTCCTTGTCTTCCTTCCCACCGCTCGTGCGGCCGCCCTGTTCCACGACGTCTTCGCCGCTATACCTCTCTCGTACCCGGTCTGGGAGATCCATTCGCGTTTGAGCCAGGCCAAGCGCACTTCGACAACCGAGGCATTCCGCAAGGCGGATAGAGGGGTCTTGTTCTCATCTGACGTGACGGCTCGGGGCATCGACATCAAGGACATCACCATGGTCATGCAGGTGGGATTGCCAAGCTCTGCCGATCAATGTGAGTCAATAACCCGACGACCAAGGCTGATGGGGCAGACGTTCATCGCCTTGGACGGACTGCTCGGGCCGGAGCAGAAGGTCACGGCATCCTCATCCTCGGTGATTTCGAATCCCACTTCCTCCGTGACAGAGCGGTCCAGTCCTTCAATCTCCGTCCCTACCCAGCCATCGACATGAGCGATTCTCGAGGCGTCGTCGAGCAGGCTCTCGACACCGTTCCATCCGAGGCGAAAGCACAAGCCTACCAAGCCTGGCTCGGGTATTACAACTCGTCCAGAGGAGCGCTCAAGTGGTCTCAAGCAGATCTGATACAGCATGCCAATGCGTATGCCCTGGACTCGTTGAGGTTCGGACCTGAACCGCCGGGCATGTTGGCGAAAACGGTGGGGAAGATGGGGCTGAGAGGAGTGCCGGGGTTGAAGGTGGTGAAAGAGCTGCCGGGAAAGAGTGGTGGTGGAGGGCGAGGAGGAGGCAGCGGCGATACAGGGCGAGGACAGGGGAAGAGGCTCAGGGAAGGGGACGGTTCTGGAAGCATGCTGATGGAGGAGCGAGGGCACGGAGTGAATGGGGATGGTAATATGATGGGTGGCGGAGGTGTAAGACGAGGCGGGAACAGAGGGCGAGCTAGCTTTGGTGGCGGGATTGCTCGGTGAACATTATTGCGAGCGCACCGATGATTATGGCTCTGGCATGATACGAGCTGAAGCCAGGCGAACTTGCGCTGACGTCAGGATATTCATCGATGAAGGCGGCAGCAAGAAGAGTGCGATCAGATACCCCACTTGACCGATGTGTAGGCCATCAAGGATTCTCTAATTTCCCGTTGAGGATGCTGTAATTCTCCCGGATACTCCGGGTTTTCCAGGCAGAGTCGGAAATTGGGCGCAAATACAGGGGGCATAGGCAAGATCTCGGCTGGGCATCGTAGCCTATGTCTATGCCGCCTGTCGTTCCGAGCAGAGAGGGCTCCGGATGCTATCGCGAAATTGCAGTCGCCCCCCTGGTAAGGACGATGTCTATCGCGCCTTTTCGTCCTGACTTTCGCCAGCAAACAAGCTTGAATCCGTCCCTACTCATCTTGGGGACAAGCACTGATTTTCAGATACGACAGGGCGCGGCGGTCGATGAGAACCTACGAGGAAGAGTCAATGTTGCACGTCGAAGCACTCGAAGGACGTCTTTGCATAGTCTTATGCATATCTAATCCCGAGACACCTGACCTCGCGCCGTTACAAGCGCAAATGTTATAGGACACTGACGCCGCGATCAAAGGAGCCTGCCTGACTCGGGTTGGGCTACAACAGCTTGAAATGTGGAAAAAACTTCATAGTGTAAATACAAGAAAAGCCTGTGGGCCATGATTGACAATAAAGCAAAGGAAGTTTGGGCCAAACGCCACGACCTTATAACGAGCTAAATATTCATACGACCGCGCACCGCGCTGCTCCACCTCCATGCCTGTTTCCAAACATTCGAGACCTCGTCTTGTATTTTATTTAAAAAGAAAATTGCAATACGCGATGAAGGTCATACTGCTCGTGACACTTCGCTTGGTTTGTCCGGCGGTATTTGAGCTGATTAGTGCCCAGGCGGAAAACGTCGGGTTGACGAAGCTACGCGATATTTCAGCTAAAGTTCGGTCGACCAGAATCTCAGGACACTCACGTTACGGTGATGAGGTAGCAGCCCCACTGGTCCCACTTGTATTCGGGAGTGGCGGGTAGAAGGGCGACGCCGAGCGTCTGAATTCAATCAGTCATTTGGCCGAATCGTTGCGACCGCTGCAACCTACGCCCACGAATGGCGGAATGAATGCCAAACATCATCCACCACATCCTGGGATCTATGTCAGAGTACACCGCAGACGGTCTGGTAAGAACTTACCTGATATTGTTCCACCTCAAAGTCGAATAGCCCATGATGACGAAGAGCTTAACCTAGTAGACGTTGAGACCAGGCTCGAGAGCTAAGCTAGGATACTCACGGAGACGACACTCGAGGGGATGCTGTACAGATTTACCTGCGACAGCACTTTCAGTGAGATCCCTCCGCAGCGGGAGTACTGCTCACCTGTAGATTGGTGAAACCGAATGACTGGTTGGAGACCGAACCGAATGTAGTGACGGCCCCGTTGCACTAATGCACAGTGAGTGCTCGTCAATCTAGGGATTGTTATTATACGACATACGATACAAGACAAGAAGCTGTTAATGAATTGGAAGTAAAGGTGACCGGTCGGATGTTGCTGCCGAGTGGTTACGTGAGTGCTGCGGTGATGGAACCGATTGTAACAGTCGTCTTTCACGTTCGGCATTGACTTTGAGCCAGCGCCGTCGAAGGCTATCCATCACTTGATCGCAACTGACATCGGTGAGTAGGGTGAGGAGGATGGTGGGATGGGCAGCCAAGATGAGTGATTGTTCCAGGATTCTCAACAGACCATCCCGTCGGGCTGGCCCAAACTCGGATCGGGATGGAGGTGATTGAAGAGATAGAGGTGATGGACCGGTGAGATCCAGGATCGGATAGGACAAGAGGTCTAGATTTGAGACGTTGGAATCAGTCCTCGATCAATTCCACCTACTTGCCCGCTTCACCCAAGTAGGATCTCTTGGGGGTGTTCTCCACCGATGACTAGCTGAAACAAGAGATTTTGATTCTTCATATGAATGTCTCCAACACCGCCGAGGTTGCTCGAAATCTGATGACAACGTAACCCTCCCTCCCCCGTCTCCAGTTCTGGGGACAACTGCCCATTTCGGAGGAAGCCTGCATCCTTGCAGTTGGCATCGGGTGCTTCGTGTCGGTACAATTCTGTCCGGTCAAAATCTCCCTCTTGTCCCACCTTCTCTCATGGCAAGACGAACATCTCCCATCTTCACTCCCTCAAGACCGACCGATCCCGTCCTCACTCCCCTCCCCGCTTCACGTTCCCCTCTTACTCTCACGAAACCTCCATTCCTTGCTCGGGCATTTCCAGCTCCCTGACATCGGGCACCGACAACACCTTGACGTCGTCCTTCTCCCCCCGAATCGATTCCACCTCGCGTTGGTGGTTCCCCTCAGGTCGCTGTTCCTCCAATTGCTGGTGGACGTGCTGTCGGTGGAGGTACTGCTCAATGTACGAATTACTTTCAGGGCGAGCTCGAACCAGCCGATCCATCTCATCCGGGGAGACGAGGATGACCCGCAGCCCGAACTCGGGTTGTTGAAGCAGCCAGAGGAGAGCTTCCTCTTCCTCGTCCATCTCGGCCTCGGGCTCAGAACAGCTCTCGTCCTTGTCCTGGTCGTCGTACTGATCGTCGATGGGACGGCCGCAGAAGGAGCTTTGGTCATCAACCTCGCCCTCGTACTCGGACTCGTACCCGTTCGGACCGTCTTGTTGATTCCCGTTCTCGGCCACCAAGTAGGAATAGCAGCTTTCGTCCTCGTTCTCGATCACACCGGCAGACGATTTGGCGGTCGAGTGAGCGGAGGGGAGGAGAGATGAATGTTTGGACGATGCTGGAGAGGGAGTCGATGGACGAGTGTCGCCATGGTCATATGTCACCGACTCGTGGCCGGTACAAGTGGACGTCGACGTCTCCTTGCCATCCAAGCCGCCTCGTCCTCTTCCATCGTCTTCCCCATGCGAGCCGTATTGATCTTTCCGTTCACGGTTCACTTATGCCGTCACAAATGGTTTCGAACGACTCACTCTGACCACCAGTCCCGGCGCCGTCGCCGTCGCCTTGGCCTTGTCCGGTTCCAGGTGCGTGGTCGTGGTGACTCGAGCCACCGGCTCCTCTCCTCTGAGTCCCACCGTCACTATTTCGATTCCTACTTGCACCATCCCGATTCCCACCCGCACCCAGACCGCCCGGACTGACACCCCTCCCACCAACACCACCGCCATCACGCTCACCACTGCCGGGATCCTCTCTCAAGACGTCCTCACCTTCCCCGCCCTCTCCCCCGTCGCGATCTCCGTCCTTGTCCTCCCTCCCATCGTTCTCATCCTCGTCCTCATCTCCCCCTCCCAACCCCGTGCCGGCCCCCCACTTTGCATTCACCATGGGCATCAGCTCCGCCCTCGCCTTGGCGAGGAGCTCATCCAGCGCCTTGTCACCGGCAAATTCCCACCGTTTATCACACCGGAGTTCAGCCTCAAGATGAGGCAATTCGATGGCGAGATCGGGCAATCGGGTGAATGGCTGGGTCAAGTTGATGTCCAGCATCAATTCTGCCGCTTGCCGGATATAGTCCACCAGCACCCTACCCTCGGCGACATCTGGGGAGATGTGAGGGCCTAGGTCGTGAGCGAGGAGCTTGGCCATCGTCCTCCGAACGACGTCGCGGTAACCCATCGTCCTCCCCTCCGTCCATCTCCCCCTCGTCCTTCCATGCTTTCCCGAACTTTCAAGCTCTCGCCTCGGTACTTGATCGAACGGAACCTCCAGAGCGATCGACCTCGCATCCAGCACCCTCATCCGGGAGAATTTGGTTCCCACCACGACCAAGCCTAATTGACAGCCGCTCATCTCGTACGCCTGTAAGGCATAGGCCGTCTGCTGGGAGAAGCCGCCCAGGGCGTCGGTGAGCCGGGTCTTGACCTCCCCTGTGAGGACTACGAGGCAATGCTGGGTGCGCGGATCGAATTGGGCGAGAGTGGAGAGCTGGGACGGGGTGACCGACGGAGTCTTGGATGCCACCACGGATGATGCGGTTGAGCCGGTCCGTCGACGCTGCGCTCCTGGGCCCTGCTGATCCCGCTCCGCCATGTTCTTCCGCTTCTTCAGCTCCCTCTGGCCGGGCTCCCTACGGCAGGCACCATCAGCTTGTGCCAATCTCGACGAAATCAGAGTGTGGGATAGGTTGTTTTGGAGGGAAAGGGCATCGGGGAGAGAGTAGGAATGAGACGATCACGAGCGGGGGAAGGCCGGTCCCAAATAGACTCACAATCGAATGGGAATATTGCTCCATATCCCGACCACGAGATCAGGCTTCCTGATCCCCGCCTTTCCCTCTCTCTCCTTGACCACCGTCATCGTCGTCACTCCTTGTACTACCGACGACTGCGAGCTCGCCACTCCTCCAGCTCGCGCCTCCATTCGCAACTTTCTCAACTCGGTCAACGCCGGCTGCACCCCCGTCTCCTCAAAGGAGATGCCCTCTTCCACATGGACGCAGCTGAGATCGACGCCTTGCGTCCCGGCGAACAATTTGACCTTTGAGACATCGTTCAATACCTCGGGAAGGTCACGATTGTGTTGTTTGAAGGCGAGGTTGAAGGCGGGGATCAGCTTGCTGACGCAGCTCGCCTCGTCGTACTGACTCGCCACCGCCCGTGAAAACTCAATGATGACGTCCTCCAGGTCCACATCGTCACCACCCGGTTCCCGCACAGTGACGTGTCCTCGCCATCTGAGAGGGGGAGGAGGAGCAGCCAGGTTCGAGATCGAGGTCGGGGTGAGTGGACGAGGTTCGGTGAACGCGGAGAACGACTCGGACACCGGGTCTGACGACCTGGCCGATCGACCCGTACTCATCCAACCCGAGTCCGGAAGGGTCAGTTGGAGGGGAAGGAGGCAGGTCAGAGCGGCGCGAGATGTCTTTTTCTTCGAAATGAAAGCTGGGGCGAGAAAACAAAACAAAACACAAACCGGGGCGTAATGAGACCCGCTGTTGAAAAGGCGTGTTTCGATTCCTGGCTTAGTCAGGCCTATTTGGTACTGTCCCCATTGTTGGGGATTCAAAGAGCTCTGAATGCTATATGTTGAGAACATTCGTAGAGGTAGAGGTAATGGTGGCATGGATGGATAAAAATCTGTGGGCATTTGATGGGGAAGCTGCTAGTTAGGCCTGCGTGCTAGGCACACTAGATTGTATGCGTTCGACAAAGACATTTCTGTCGAATCAAAGATACTTGACCTCTTTGTCACCATCAGCGTCCGATTCTCTCCTCCAACCGCCACACCGCTCGAGGATGGAGGAGATCACGGAGCGATCGCTGAAAGCTCGTTCGGTGATCGACAGCTTTGTGATCGCAAAACAGCGAACGGTCCCGACTCTTGAACCCGACTTGACCCGACTGATTCCAACCTCGTCCAGGTCGACAAAGGTCAAGGTAGAGGCTGTGGTCGATGGGATTCGGAAAGCTATCGAGGAGTCGAGGGTGTCTGATGGTGGAGGATCCGATGAGGGGGATGGGAGGATGGGGAAGAGGAAGAAACAGAGGATGGGAGAGGAGAGGATCGAGAGGATGGGGATCCGTTTCGTCGCGGATGATCATCCTCTCTTTGAACTCGATCAACTTCACGAGGCCTCTCTCGATCCTGAAGCATCGATACCGAGAGAGTTTGATGGGATCTGGAGTTTTGACCGGGTTCGATCTCGCTATTTCCCGGATGTGATCGAGGCCGATCGTCACACTCACCTTGAGAATACCATCATCCTCGCCCTCCGACTCCTCCTCGATCCAACATCCGGTATCCTTCGGGTCCCTTGTAAACCTCAACGATTCGAACGAGCGACGACGACCGCCTCCGATCAGAGTCAGGATGGGATGACGGATTTCAAGGGTGTGGGTACGAGTCCGGGAGGAGGAAGGCTTCAGCACCCACCCTTGTGGGAGATCAAACGTACCTCCGTCTTCCCCTTGATGCTCTTCCGATGGATCAGAAGAGCTTCCGAGATGGAAGGTGGGATACTGCTCTCTCTCGAGGAAGGTCAACCGACGTTCAACTGGCCAGGATCACCCAATTTGGATTGGAATCGGGACTCGACAAACAGGAAAAAGGTTGAGGTTGTGCTCGAGCAGGTGAGCGGTCGACCCTCCACGACCCCGACCCGACCAAGCTGCTGACTCTGGGCTGTTTTGACGCTAGCTCGTCGTACACTTAGACGCCAATACCAGCGGATCCGTCACTCTCTCCACTTGGGATTGCTATCAACTCTTCCACCGCTCGTCCCCCTCCGTCATCAACGTCTCCAAACTCATTCCACGCGACCTCACAATCTTCAACCCTGACGAGGCGGACACCTTCCTCGACACAAAGTGGAACCCACTGAGGTTGATGTTGGCTCTCCTACTCGCAGCCGGCAAGAAACAGTACGAGGGCTGGACGAGAGACGAACCGGTCTACCGGCCGAGAGAAAAGCCTGAGAATACGTCGCGGACCGGCCAACTTGGAGGTAGGAGGTCGCTGGAGCAAGGTGCCGGACAAGGAGATGGAGGGGGAGGGGGGGAGGGAGGGGGAGGGGGAAGGGGAGGGAGAAGCGGGATGCCTCGCGCGGACGGACGGAGTGAGGGAGATGGAGATGGAGGGTTTGGACCGGACCGGAATCTGGCTCCATCTCGTTCCAGCTCAGGCTCGAATAGGGAAACAGACCCTAGTGGAGGAGATCATGATGATGGTTCAGGTGATGACCCATCTCTCCAGAATCAGGATTATCGCTCACTGCGTTTCGAGCGCTCAACCAGACCGAGTCGGCATCCGACTGGAGTATCTACACCCCGGCCTACTTGCCGACGATTAAGAATCAACCGGTACGTATGGCGGGCCAAACTGAACGTAGCTGAAGACGAAGACGTTTCGGTCTCAGGTTTCATCCCTCGGCCTGTACTTCTCGTGTCATGTCCGAAGCCTGGTAGGCTCGACCTTGCACCGTCCCGACCTACGTCACTGGCGACACATGGACTTTATCGAGACGACTCGTCGTTTCGGCGCAAGCTTTGCTCAACAGGAGTCAATCACGAGAAACGGCCCGCACAGTATCAACCTAAACCCAACGTCAGACGTCCACCAACTTCCCCCTGACCACCGATCTATTGACTCACCTCCGATCTCGCCCATCGCATCGCCCAAGACTCACACTCACCTCCACATCCACATCCAACGCCAACGCCCACGACCCTCCGCCCCACCCTACTCGCTCGAGCTGATCTCTTTCATCTCCCACGGAAGGCTCTCTGACGCCTATCGCTCCGCCCTCACCCTCTTTCACACTCCCTCCTCGACGACAAGGACGAAATGGTCATGCGTGACCAAGGTGGTGGATATCGCGACATTCCCACTCGAAAGCGAGGACGGGTACACGTACGCGGCGGTCGCGGCCAGGCGGGCGGTGAAGAATGAGTGGGAGATGTTTGAGACTCACCTGAGATCGGTTCAAGGGGAGGTGGTTCCGCGGATGTATGGTAGCTGGATCAGCGCAGAATCGGGCGAGGATCCGGTGTGGATCATGTGCATGGAGGATGCGGGGGAGATGATGACGGATCGACCGGAGGAGTTGGATCGGGATCAAAAGTACGTCAAGGCTTTTTGGCTCCTCCTTGCCGTATTGTTCATCAACCCGTCCTCACTCCTTACCATTCTCCCATTACCATCCCATGATCCTATACGAATCCTTTGTGCCTGCTCCCTCGCTCCTCGATCCACCCTTTCGGCTTCTGCTCCTCTTGCTCACCCCGAAACCCACAGACAGATCATCCTCGATCTGTACTCCTCCATCCACGCGCTCGGCATCGTACACCTCGACGTACAACCCCGTCACATCCGATACAACCATGAGACCGGGAAGGGACCTTACCTGATCGACTTTGAGGGCGCAAAGAGGGTCGCACCGGACTCGAAACTGTTTCAGCAGGAGATGGATGGGGTCAAGGCGATGTTGGAGGGATACAGGTTTGAATGAGCACGTCGGGGGGCAGGGTGAAGCGGTAACGGGACGGTCGATTGATTCGATCCGGTCCAAGGAGGGTTCGTAATGTTTTATATAACTGATTGATTACCCGAGCTCGAAGACATCCCACCGCGCTCTCGGGGTCAACACTCCCCCTTCTTCCCTCGAGAACTCCCTCTTGTCCGCCCCGGTCCAATCTCTCCCCCGTTCTCATAGATCTCTCGACCTACCAAACCCAGATGAATCCCCGTCAACGTGAAGCTTTGCACCTGCACCTGGCACCTTGTCGTTGAAGCTAGGTTTGGGACGAAGCTATTTAGTCGTTTGAGGTACTTGGAGAAGGGATACGTGATCTTTTCATCGTTTGCGATTCACTAGGCCTGGCTCATTCCCCCTACTAGACTTCATTCCCCCCGTCTGCAGCGTTCAAGTAACGTGCGACTCATTCTCACACTTGGTCTGCTCACCGACCACTTGGGTCCGGACTGCCCATCGTGCTCGAGAACCGTGAAGGGCAACAACTCTGCAAGGGGAGTTGGGCACTTTTTGTCACAGCGGATCTCAAAAAAGCCCAACTCACGCACCGAGAAGTTTCAACTGTCGCTCGCATGGATACGAAACTATTCGGGTAAGACCAGCTGGAGGAGCGAGTGCAATCACGAACTCATCACAAACTTGGACTGGATGAGCTCGCATAAAGGCAGTATGGTTCGAAAACGGTCAAAGTAAACAGCTCCGTAGTTTGGCACGTTTGTTACATCATTGCTGATCTACCGACCTTCGCAAATCATTCTCTACCAGCATATGTCTTGTACTGTCACGGATCAAGGCGGTTGCCACTGACTAAGGCTAATACGAGGAGTGTGTGTCTCTGACTTGTCACTAGAGGTATGGTGGCTTGTGACCCAATGAGGGTGGACTTGAACTGGAGGCGCTGTGTTGAAGAATAAAGGTTCGTATATGATCCAGAGGTGAGAGGTGAGAGAGGTGACAAGCATGATATATATATATTTGTGACGGCAAGACCGGAGAGGTAACAGAAATGTCCAGAGGTGATGACTTTAGTCGATGGACCAATAAGTCAGGCTCAGCGTTGAAGTATCAAGTACGTCGATGAGAGAATGCTGAGTCGAGGCCAAAGTAGAGGAAGAGAGCGGGATAGCCAACGAGACACAATTGCTGTCCAGATCTCCCAACCTGCCCATGCCGCGAATTCGTCGGTCTCTTCCCTCGTATCCTCTTTTTCTGAACGACACCCGTCCGATTATTCCATGCACCTAGTCTGGGGAACGATACGGGAATGGTGAGCGAGTGATGAGGCCGCCGCTTCTTTGTTGAATAATAGAATCCATCACCCATTTTGTCTCATCCCCAGATCTGAAATCAGTAGTAGCAGTGAGCGAAGCACCACACGGTGACACCACTCGTGCGGGGGAAGAGTCGGGTGTACAGAGCTGGTCGTCAGCTCCCTTGGGCGAGATCAGACTCCAAGACAAAGTTCAGACTCGAGCCTAATGAAGAGACCAATCCGCTGTGCGTCTTACGTATACGACCGAGGAGGATGTATCCTGATGAAGTCCCTCTCTCGAGAATGACGCGGGGTGGGGACCAAAGGGGGGGCACAGTGGTATGTTTACATCGCGGGATAGTATTCACAAGTGCAAGGGTATCTCACAACCTCCCGGTCATCCTCAACTCGGCGAGATACTCTTCTTCTTCCCCGATCGCCACCTCATCACCCACCGTCGCACGTTCAAAATCAATGATTCTCAATACCCAAGCACCGTCTTCCGTCTTGTTCCACAACCAGTGTCGTGGGTCGACATCGCCGTGGCTCACACCTCGCTCGTGGATGCGTCTGTAGTGATCTTCTACAATTGTCCTGAACGACTCGTGAGTCAACAGTCCACGGATGGAGGGAGACGAGAGACGGGAGAGAGGAGAGACGGGGAGAGGAGAGACGGGGAGAGGAGAGACGGGGGAGAGGGGAGAAAGTGGAGAGGGGAGACGGGGGAGAGCGACTGACCATTGCTTGTCGTCCAGAGAGTCGAGACGCTGCCCACCATGCTCCATCACCAAACACCACGTCTCCTTTCCCTGCTGCACACTCCCCCAGAGTCCGCCCAGCCTCGGCACCACGCTCCCCTGTAGATCCTTCATCACCGAAAACACCTCCATCTCGGTGACGACACTCCTCCTCGCCACAATTTCGGTATAACGCTCATCGGCATCCTGCTTGATCCGATCAAACATCCCGGGACACGTCATCTTGACCACTTGGCCCGGGTTCGACAGGGCGAAACAGTCCCAGATGGCTCCTCGGCTGATGAATGACACGATCTGTAGTGAGAGATCGGGGGGGCTCAGGGAGATAGACCCAGGAAGGAGCGTAGGGAGCGTTGGGTATCGGTTGAGCGAGTAGGGGCCGAAGAACGGGTTGCCAGTTGACCACAGGTGGTAGTAAGTGTGCCACGCTTCGGAGAGGTCGGCGTTGTCCGAGATGGTGATAACCAATCGATCATCACCCAACTAAACGACTCGAGTGAGCTGAAACAGAGGAAGATCAGCGTGAGGACTCACAGATATGGGAAAGCATCGGGGTCGAGGTCCATCTTCCTCATCAGGCGATATTCTTTGGACTGACCGCAGCATGGGGTGAACCTTGTACATCGGCAGCGACCGTGTCATCACACCAGAAGCGGGACCGCATCGCTCACATACGGCACGACTTCCTCATCGTGCTCGTCAACCAAACTCCATTCCGCGACAGCTGTCGAGTCGAGACTCGCCTGGGCCTGAGAAACGAAAAAATCCAATCGTTTCAGTATCGCGCGGTATAGACCACTTTTACTCACTACAATGATGTCGATACCCAACTTGGCCTGATTGAAGTCTCAACAAAACACCTCTATGAAGCGACATGGCCCACCCGTCTTTGCCTCGAGCCCCCAGCTGAAGGATTGCCTTTTCTTTTCGACACCACCTAGATCATCAACATCAGCGCGCACGTCCATGGTATACACGTCCGGACACGTACCGACCGAGTTCGAGGACCGGTGATGTCGGGCGGCTGAACAAAATTAGCTCGTCACTCTAGCCAAAAGGAAGGCATACCAAACGATCATCGTTCGGATTAGGAACACCGCGCCGTCTCGGACTATCGGGCTGGTGATAAAGTGAGTATCATACACGTGCGAACCTCGATAACACACCTCTCGGCCAGCTCTTTCCTCCTCCTCTCCCTCTCCCCCTCCCCCTCCCTCTGCATCCTGCTCGTTTTCCGCCACCTGCCCCGGCTCATCACGACGGAGACGCTTGCTCTGACGATTCAGAGGTCCACTGGGTTTGCGCGGTCGTTTATCCTCGACTGGTAGGAATAGCTCGGGGGGCAGTAACGACATGGTGATGAAGAGTAAAACCGGGGTCGACAGTGGATCGATGTCACCGAGATCGGCATGAGCGGTCTGAGCTTTCGGATTGCTGGGACCAGCAGACCCCGGCCCCCGACCAATATCAGGGACACCAGAACCTTCCGGCGTCGAGACAGAGGTCTCAGTCGTCGGTGCTTGTGATACGGGAGCTGTCGAAGTGGATGAAACCACGATCTCATTCGCCAGCTTTGGGGCGAGAGACTCGTCCCTGCGGGTGTAGACATTCGAGACCTCGATGTATGATCCCGCGTCGTGGAAGACGATCCAGGAGTCGTAGGCGAAGAGAACGCCGTATGCGACGCCGGCTTTGGCGTGTTCGGTCCACACCTAGATCATGGCGAGAGGAGAGTGAGTTTTGATTGGTCGTGGGGATTGTAGAACGAGGGAGTGAGAGAATCGCCGGGTGGTGAGGTAGGTATAGGGGAAGAAGCATGACGGTGGGGACAGAAGGCCGTCCGAAACAAGTAAGACGTCGGGCGAGAACGTAAGATACAGCCAGCATGGTTGAGGGTACATTGGAGAGGAGAGGTGAGCACGTAGAGGAGTATTGATGATGAGGGTGGATGCGTGTTCGGCATTACCGATCAGCGCGGTGGAAATCCCATCAGCCCTTCGCGAATCCCCGACGACGATGAGACGCACCTGGACGAGTACTGACGCCGCATTCCGAGACAACACACTCCCCTTGACACTTAAACCCTTTGCGGGATCCTTGAGGAGCAAGCACCAATTCGCCCCTCGCGGCGGCATCCACAATCTCCTGCATCCCGGGTTGGCCGAGGACATGTGCTTTCTGTTAAAGATGGCTGGTTCAGGGTACAGGCGTTTCGCGCGTTCGCGTTTATATGAATACATCTTAGTAGTCATGCGTTTTTACTATTGCATATGAACCTGGTTATTCAACAGATTATGAGACC
>JAABUK010004675.1_pt1 | contig 22021 bp, 27 predicted proteins | sample 5559141 | NCBI WGS metagenome assembly JAABUK01 (sample SAMN10711869, study PRJNA513367) | rock metagenome | isolation source: Antarctica rocks | place: Antarctica: Victoria Land, Pudding Butte nord | collected 2016-01-03
ATTTATAGTATTTATATATATTTATAAATTTATTTTTATTATAATATATCTTATTAGTAATAATAGTAGGATTTTTATAGAATTAAAGAAGCTCTTTAATTAAAAATTAATTATAAGTAGAGATTAAATATTAAGATATAATATAAAGGAGAGTACTAAGTAATTAAAAGTATATATAAGCTTAATCAAAAGTTAATAATAATACTAGGTATATAAATGTCTATCTTAACTTATATAAGAGATACCTAGTAAGTACGCTATAAGCCTTTAGATCGCGGATGGCATGACTTGTACTATTAGACGTAGTGGACTAAGAAGTAGATTATCGCGACGAGTATCATCCCTACGACTACATTTCAACTGGGGGGAGGCCAATTTGATAAGAATCTAGGTATTAAGAGACTATATTCGATGTACAATATAAGCCGAAGATTTCTAGCGCTACACGGCTACAGACTCATACGGTCGGTTCACCTCCCACATCTATTTCAGCATCACGGGTCGGATCGACAGGAAACATGGCGTAAACCCGATTGCTCTGGGTATCGTGGCGCAAATACTCCCCCGAAGCGGTCGACTTAGCTAGGGACAGGCCTAAACCCACAGGCCTACAGGCCTATTACTTAGCAGTCTTTTATATAGGATAGGATATATTCACTTATATTTCTTTTGCGTATAATGTCTGTCTCTTACTAATCAAAAGGTTATAACGTATATACCTACTACGCTTTTATTTAGCCTTATATAATTCATATTATAACCTATAGTCGCCGATGTGAAGTGGTTATATATATGAACCCTCAGCCCGAAATCTTGGCAGGGTCTTGCGGGAGCAATTGGGCCTGTGGGCATGTGGGTTTGGGCCTCACGCGGGTTTCAAAATGATTCGGACACTTGGTGGGTGCTCAATTGGTTCTAGTGTCCGAATTATTTTGAAACCCGCGTGGGCCTGTCCCTAGCCAAGTCGCGAAGCGGTTATCCTTTCTGGCCCAGATTAGAGTAATCTCGGCTATTTCATTTGTCTCAATTGCTTTAAAAGGAGCGAGAGAAAGATGGACAATGCGATGATTAATAAGATCATGAGAAGTCTATAGCTAGCATTGTTGCAATGTGCGAACCTCGCCCACGGGCTTTCACTTCCCCCGCAGCCAATCGCTTTCAACAGGTGAGTCCACTAGACTATTACATGCTATAGGAGTCCGGCATTTTGATATTTGTAGATCGCTGGGCTACATACCAGAACCATTCTCGCCACCCATTCTGCCAGGCTACAGACAGGACATTACCTGGGATTCGGACATCCTTTTCGATCCAATAGCCGTCTACACCACAGCAATTCGGCTGATGTACGGACTTGGCCAGCAGCCATGGTCCAGCCCAGTGGAGCTATCTCGTAGTGGCCTCGGTCTGGTGTCAGACGTTGCTCACACTCTTGCCATCTACACAACCTTTTGGCCCGAAACGCGAACACCAAATTCCGACTTCACAACTCAATTCGCGGTCAGAGCTTTGTTCCGGCTAGTGAATTCAATGGCAAGTTCACAACCGGGCTTTGTCTGGGTCAGAAGTTCCGTCTACAAGTCAGAACGTCTCATTGGCAAAATTATGATATCTGATATTCCGGATAATGATATGACTCTATCGGGTGGTGTTAACGGCTCGATGAACCTTACCTCGCTAAATACGTCTCTCATAAAACCCGATTCTTCCCAGCAAAAAACCCGCAGAATCACAATCAAACCCCTAACAGCCAATTCCGGCGAAATCCACGACCCTGCGGACTCTCGCTTCCTCCTCACCTACAAATACAACCCCAACCCCATCCCCGCCCAAGAAATCCTCAGTGCAGCCTTCTCAGGCTTGGCCCAAGTAGCACAATACAATGACGACGGTCCATGTCGATACATCACCGCCGTGAGTACATCACAGAAGACGTTCATTCATATTGGCGCTGTTCACGGAGAGGTGCTGCTGGGGTGGCATATCTCACGGGCGTTTTGGTTGTTGATTTTTGGACTTTTTCTGGAGGGAGGGAGATGGGAGGGATTGGCGTTTGAGGTCATGTTTTATGATAGTGTTATTGCGGAGGGGTATGTGTACAAGGGGAGGGAGGTGGAAAGGGGAAGTGGGACGGGGTGGTTGGATGTGGCGTGAGGTGATTTGTACTGGTATCACAGTGAGTGCGTATAGCATCAAACTCCATCATTTCTACGCCAATGCACACGAGGTTCCATCATCGTCGCCGCTTTGAGTAAACCCTTTCTGAGTTGATACTAGAAATACAATGCTTGTGTGCTATATCTTATGACCAGCTATCTCTGCACCCGATGGCGACAACATTGTTGTCCATTATCACATCCATTGCGCACAGATGAGCAATATCCGGACCTTGTAGCACGTCAGCTTCAAGTTCCCAGCCAAACTCAAAGACTCTAACTTACGACACTCCTTTCCTCGATGACTTATGACCTCACAAGGCAATATATTTGAAGCATTGAGCCACCCTCGGTATATTATGACAGCTGGTGTCCGTTCGCGCAGGCGCTTGACTGATAAGCGAAGAGCATTCCAATCCAGTAAAGCAGTCTATGTGCTGAGAGTCTCCAAATCCAGACTCTAGGCGGTACGATTGGAAAGGCTTGTCAATGGGGTAGTCTTCGTTCGTCCGCATTTGAATACGATACAGGGGCAGGTCGACGCAATCGGGTCCATTGTAGAGCTCAATGGTGGACCCTGATAGTACGTGGGGAGCGGTGTCGGGATCGGTACCGCGTGGAGTGATGCTGGTGATTGGAGCGATGACGGAGGCTTTAGTTGAAGCGATGACAGCGACTAGGATAATGCCGATGGGGAAAGATGATCTCATGTTGAGTTGCTTTTGTTGATTCACTCGGTACGACCTTGTCCTCTCATGTGAGGAGAGAACTAACTCATCGACACGAAATCAACTGAAAACTTGAAAGATGACGGAGGTAAGAGAAGGATGTTGCAAGTTCATAGAGTTCTCCAATTTGAGAAGGTGACCAGCCTACGCCGGATGCAATTCAGCCCCATTGGACAATTAATGAAGTGGACAGGTACACAACTCGAACGACAGTGGCACATTGCATGAGAGTGTGCGCCGCTTTCAGCCCCGTTGCTAAGTCAAGCACGCCGTATGGGATCGGACGAAACGGGCTCCCAGCGCCTAGCAGATGGCCAGTCTGAATTCGCAGGAGCTGCGATTGGCGGCTGCTCAAGAGCCCAGCCTAGAAAGGAATAGCAATATCGCCGAGACACTTGGCCAATTCAACCTCTCAAACGAGTGGTTTATCAAGATCGCAAGTGATAGGGAATGAATGTTGGAAGGCGGCCTGGTGCACACAGGTTCAGATGCCGAGCATTTCCGTACGCGCTAAGTTAGGTTCGTACGGAAAATTGAGATCGAGAAATTCCCGAGACACGAATCCCATGGTAGGATACATATGGATCGTAAGCAATCAGCGATGACCTACGGAGGTTGACACCAAAGGTCTTAAGCATGTGCTGGCGGGAGGAGCACCAATCTGATAAGGATAATCTCCCCGGAAACCGCACCCTGGAATTAGCTAAAGATTTTAGGGACCCTGATCCCTAGGGACTTGGCGCTTACTCAAGACTTCTGGTGTTAACCTCCGTACCCACCGCATATCCATGAAAAGAAACTCATTTCCTCCGATTAGAAAAGGCTTAAAATCCGTCTAGGCTACAGTGTGCCGCTAATGCTCATTTACGTGTCTTCTCTTGATGCTTGAAATCCCAATCTTGCATCTCTCTGAGTTACACCCTGACTGTTGGATAGGCCAAAACCCTCGTACAACGAAAGGTTCGGGCTATACACACTTGGAACGCCTCTTGAATGATCGAGGAGAGCATCGCCATGATCTTCCAACAATCCGGCATTTGTCCAACTGACAACGATTGGGCTATGAACTTCGGACACAGCTCTCGACAATCGAGTTGGGCAGTGCACGCCACGCTCAGCCTGATGCAGCTAACATCCTACGCCAAAGCGTGCTTCTTCTTTGAGTTTGGGCCATAAGATTGATAGATTAAATATATAGCATCCCCGAACCCAAGCCAACACGTGACCGCCCGCTGACTTAGGTACCGCCGCTTTACTCCCCCGCTAACGCCTGTTTCGTTGATATACTCTCCCTCTACTCCCTTATACTCCCTTACTACTCTCTTCTACTCCCTTATTACTCTCTTATACTCCCTCTTTATTCCCTTATACTTCCCCCTAATTACTTTCTATTCTTTAGTTATTATTATATTCTTATAAGTTTAGATATAAAAAATTTAACCTATTTTAAATAATAATTAAAGAGGATTTAATTATAATTTTTTTTAAATTAATTATTATATTATCTTTTATTTTTATCCTCTTACTCTTTTTCTCTTATTATTTATCTTTAATTTTAGTTATTTATATCTTATAATATCCTAGAATAGTTAGTATTAGATTATTACTACTTCTTTAAAGTTTTACTTATAGAATAACTTAGCTAGCTACCTATATAATTAATAATATTATATACTTTAGTAATAAGTTATACTCTTACTAAAGTTCTAGAAGTTACCTTAGTAGAAGTCTTAGTACTTAATATACTATAGTAATATAGGTTAGTTACTATAATAGCATTAAGACGTATATTAAAAAACTTCTACCTTTGACTAAAATTAAAATTTATATATTATACTAATCAAATAGTTTATTTAAGATAAATATATAGATAAGTAAATTATAATCCTAATTCTAGAATTACTAGTATAGTATTAAAAAACCTCGCTAATAGGTATATCCTATATTATATACTACCTACGCCTTATACCTTACGCCGCCTACGCCTTATATCACCTAGTCCCTTAGCCCCCTACGTAGAATTCAGCTAAATTACCTATATTTAAGGTTGGATTTCATATGATATTAATAAGGTTTATAATCTTATACTCCTAAGTAGTAGGCTTAATAGCCTTAGTAGTAATTTAATTAGGGATAATATTAATCTAGAAGCGTATTAGATTAAAGTACGTAGTAGGCCTAAAATTAAAGTATAATTATCTACTATAAAATATAATTAATAACCTTAAACGTACTAGATAAAAGACGGAACAGCGAAGATTTACTCTCGTACTAGTAGGATATCATACTCGTATCTGCTACCGCTAAAATACGGTACTATCAGCTCGTAGACATCCGCTAAGGTAACCTTTTGAGGCTTAACGGCTAGGCAAACTAGCTTTGATAGGCTTAGATGATGAGCGCGTCTAACCCCAGAAAGCTAGCTTCCGAGTTTTAGTGAGGGTGTGACTTATCACCGAAGCATGGGATAGACTGGGCCACCCATCGCTTGTGCTATAGCGGACCTCTTCTAAGTGGCGTCCCGTAGCGCAGAAACAATCAAAGTCCCATTCGCAGCGGAAGATCGTACAAGTAGTCTTGCTTCACGCTCTTCGTCCCCGAACGACTGTCGTTGCGCTTCGTCCACCAGAACATCTTTCCAAGCACAACTTTCCTCAGAGTCCTCGGTGACTGAGTTACTTCCGATTCAGACCGTGTCGCGCAACGAAGCGCATCGACCTTCCATATCATCGGAGACCAAGCCGTATCATATCTGCAATGGCGGACCCACAGCAAGCCCACCGAAGTATAACATGCCACTGCAAAGCCATCCGCATCACCTTCCCACCCCTCCGCGAACCGGCCCTCGAATGCCTCTGCTCCATCTGCCGGCGCTACGGCGCGCTCTGGGCGTATTACAAACCAGATGAAGTCCACGTTGAAGGCGATGCAACAGAGGGGTATGTGTGGGGCGATAAGACGCTAAGCTTTAATCGTTGCAAGAAATGCGGGTGTATGACGCACTATACGGTAGTGGGCGATACGAAGCCACGAGTGGCTGTCAATTGCAGGATGCTTGAGAGGGAGGAGTTTGATAGGCTCGAGAGCGAGCAGTCTGATGGGGATGGGGAGTAGTGGTGGCGAGCAACGAGTGTGGAAGTTGGCCGAATAGTTGGTATTCATACAGGTTGGCCCCAGGAAGTACTACTCTGAAAACATGCTGCTTGTTCTTCACTGCAGACAGTATGTGATCATGTACTCTATGAGCTCCTCTAGTAATTGGGCGCCAAATGAAAACAAACGAGATGCATGGAAGGACTTAACAAAGGGAAGTTCCTACGCAATGAGAGAAAAGCTCGCAGGACAGAAGCTGCGCTGGGTCTTCAAGCCCTTTTCTTCCCCTTCCTTGTGCCCCAAACAGCAACTCTCCCTCCAGCCGGTGGGCTACTCTGAGGCGACGAACTCAATGCTGTTCTCTCCATGTTTCTTCATATGTGCTGAGGAGCTTGAAGCGTTGTCGGCACTCTCAAGAGAGAGACGAATAGCACGCTCCAATTCGTCTTCCTCTCGCAGCTTTGGTGATGCCCATGGTGACGCAAGAGCTCGCGAATGATTTGGGTCAAGGCTACGTCGTATACCCTTGGCAACGTCATCATCGACAGCGCTCGTACTGCTGCCGGGTGGCCGAGGTGGGGTGAGAGGCGGCGTGAGCTTGTTCTCCTGCATGCTGAGCTCAAGTGCTCTCGCAAGATCATTGTCTCCGCTCACATGAGGTGATGCTGTGACCGATGGCGACGCTAAACCAATCGAGCTCGACCCCGACGTCGACATCTCGAATCTTTTAGGCCATGAGGCAAATTTGAACCTCGCCAGCTCCTCTTCACTGAGCGTGCGCATGTGCTCTTCAATCTCCTCGGGCGTAGCGTCGTACGGGAGAGTCTTAGCCATGGCCTTCTGCAGCTTGCGCTCTTGCTCTTCTTGTGATAGCAATTGGGCGTAGGCAATCATGGTCTCTTCATCGGCGGACTCCCCAAGAAGATCAAGTCCGAACCGTCCGGCAACGCGAGCTCGTTGTTTCGCTTCGATCTTTTGCTACTCTTGCTCATTTCCTCTCGTTAGGAGCTCTTGGTCTACAACGCCCTTCAGCCCCCTTCGTCTACCACTCATAAAACCATCGCCCGGCGACGAATTTAGTCCGCGAGCATTACTGTGCAACTTTCTCTGAAGCTTCTCAATCAAGAGGTCTGACTTGCTAAAGATGACGGCTAAATTGAATGATTTGGCGAATTCTTTCTGCAACAATAAGCGAAAGAGTATGATAGAGTCGTCAAGTTGAGTCTGGAATGATGTTTAGCAGCGTGCGTGCGAAATCTAGGTTTCCAAAGTTCGAATCAAGTCATACCTTATTAGTATTGAATGAATACTGATCGTATCCGCCCAAGGATACTATGAATGCAATGGTAGTGAGGACGCTCGTGGGAGGTAATGAAAGCGATGGCAATTTTTCAGAGACGCTATATGGACTGCCATCAAAGGCAAACCTAGCTTCTGAGATTTCACTGCCTGCTAAGTAGGCGTGGAGTACATCATCAGTCGGCAGGTATTCTCGCGAGAGTAGGCGTTCAGGATTCTCAAAAATACTGATTCTTATTAGTATCTGGAAGCCTTAAGCTTCCTTGAATGTGAAGGACCTAGCCATGTTCTCATTCAGTGCGTATTCATTCCCACGTTGAAAGAGTTTCTGAATGTCAGCCTCCTTGAAAATCTCTCTCATAGCAAAGACACAGTCTGGAGGTGTTGATTTCCCAGAAACGACAAGCTTTTGAGCCTTTATAATAGTCTCTTCGTGAGACTAATGCATATTAGGATTATGGTAGACCCATGAAAGAGCCGACGTACATGAGACATCGGATTGTGATAATTGAATTGGAGGATGTGAAACTCTATCAGCGAGTCGACGAATTTGGTCAATACGTTTGGTATGACAGTTCGATGGAACTGTACACATTGCTTTGATGTGAATCCATTTGTGTACATGAGATGCGTTTGCTTCAGCAAAGTGCTCTTTCCGGCCTTGTTGGTCCCTATAGAGATATCAGTACGAGCTTAGGTAACAATATTGAACAAGATGTTTCGGAAGATAGAGGGGCCAAACCAAGTAGCGTAACATTGATAGTGGGTTTAGGTGTAAGCCTTTCAAGAAATACTTAGCCGGCCGTTCAAGGAACCGGTGGATTTGAGAGGAGTAGGCCTGGGGTTGACGAGACATTGATCCAATCAGCTTCTGTATTATCAAAGTGGAAGAAGCCCTGCTATATCATGCCGGACAACTGAGGAAGACATGAGATTGGGATTCTTCCCGCCATTGGACTTTTTGAGGGGCCAAATCTTTCACCTTTTGCGATTGTCTCCCGATCCTCCGTCGCTGAATTCGATTGTGGCCGTACTGCTCGGGAATCCACAGCTCTTGGGTTGAAATTGGCAGTGACACGACAGACCAGTCGGAAATCTTGGCCAGACTTTATTGCGAGAATAATGACCTCCCCTGTTTGAGGTAGAGGATTGAAAAGGTGCCAAAGAATTGAATCATCAATACATGTACAATACTCAGAGTTCAAGAAAGGATATGGTCAAAGCTGTGGGCTGTGTTCAGTAACGAATGACAGCCTTATCTCATCTCTTACAGGCAATGATCGATGCCTGGAGAAATAGCAATTAACTCATTGGAAGAATTTGCTATGCACCATCGTGCTAGACTGACTACCCAGCTGAGTCGAGGTGCTCGCCTAAGACAGTCGCTAACGACGGAATTCCAGGTGACTATTCTCATGCGGACCGGTGTATGCCAAAGGGAAAAGGGTACGCGCACAGGGATGGGCCCGATTTCGGAACCCACGCGCCAGGATATTGCAACTAGGATGAGGATAGCGTCTTGGCACGCTCCAACCTCGGCCCGCCCCCAGATCCTAACTCCCCGCAACTCACTCTTCCATCTATCATCTCCATGCGATATATATGTATATATATATGGCCTGACCTCTCAATCGCCCATCCCACACCTCCCACCATGACCACAGCTCCCAAGCAGCGCCTCCAAGCCCTAAGCGAACACCTCACCAAGCCCGCCGACCCCTCCACCTCCCCTCCCCTCCCCAAAATCCGCCGCATAGCACCCGACTCAACAGGCCCGTACCTCTCCCCCCCCCCTCCACCAAACCTCTACATCGCACAAACCAACTAACACCCCCACAGCCGCGTAAAAGACGCAGTAATAATAATAACAGGCGCCAACTCCCCCCTCGGCATCGGCCGCGCCTCCGCCCACCAATACGCCCACAACGGCGCCCGCGCCCTCTACATCTGCGACTCCAACCCCCAATACCTCTCCACGCACAAGCAGGAGCTAGCACAGCTATACCCAGCCGTCGACGTCCATACGCGCTGCTTCAATGCCGCGGACGAGGAGGCTGTGAAAGCTGTTGTTGATGATGCGATAGAGCGGTATGGACGTTTAGACATCACATTAGCAAACGCTGGCGTGGTGGGTACGAAAACGCACTTCTCGGCCACCACCAGTGAGGAATTCATGAAAACGCTGCGCATAAATGTTCTGAGTGTGTTTCTCGCGATCAAATACTCCGCGCCCGTTATGCAACTCACCTCCCCACTCAAACCTGCTCCGGGCGGGAGTATCATAGCGACGGCTTCGGTGGCGGGATTGCGGAGCAACGCGGGCTCGACGGATTATTCGGCGTCGAAGGCTGCGGTGGGGAGTTTGGTGCAGACGATGGCGTGGCAGTTGGCGGGGACGGGGGTGAGGGTTAATGCTATTATGCCGGGGTTGGTGGAGACGGGGATGACGGCGGAGGTGTTTGGGAGGGCGAGGGAGAGGGGGAGGGAGGGGAGGGTGGGGAGGTTGAATCCGGTGGGGAGGGGGGCGGTGGCGGATGAGGTGGCGCGGGTGGCGCTGTTTTTGGGGAGTGAGGAGGCGAGGTGAGGGTTTCTTTTTGTGCATGCGGGGGTTGCGTGGTGGGGTTGTGGTGGTTGGGTTATGAGGTCTGCGGCGGTGTGGTTATTTTGGAGAAGCAATGCTAACTTCAGCCTGTGCTGCAGTTATGTCAATGGGCAGGGGTGGGCCGTCGATGGCGGACTGAGTGCTGGACATCCCGTTGTGCCTGGGAAGTTGGCGTAGAATGTCAGACTAAGCTGCGATGAAGGTGATTGATCTAGTGATGGAAAGAGTTGGTATTTCGGGTGACGAAACCTGAGGGACTTGATGTGTGAGATGGTTGAAGCAGGTATGGCTGAACACGGCGCTTTTCGAAGCCGGTCTGTCGACGGATGATTGATGATTCACGAAACCCCTTTGTGTACGGTGCTCTGCATTGGACAATAATGGCGGCAGGCTCTCTGATCTGAGTCCCTCTTTTAGGTTGGAAGTATGGACTGGGAGCAACGCTCCAGGTAGATGGGATCTAGGATTTGACAGGCATGAAATTGCGATTTGGATATTGGAGATAACGCGTCATAGCGCACCAGCAATCCCATTCAAATCCTTTCCCAACACTTCAAGCAACCGTCTCTCGTCCACTTTGCCATCTCCATAGTTACCCTCCTCCGCCTTCTGTGTCTCTCCGTCGTCCCCAATGCGCACTTCTCCCTCCTCCAGCTCCTCAATCAATCCTCTCTTCGCCTTATCAAAGAAGTCTTCCTCGCTAATGAAACCCTCTGGTAGGTTCTGGTCTAAGTGCTGGTGCAGTACGTAGATTGTTGGGAATTCGAGCACGAGTCTGTTGGTCAATGCGGTGGCTAGTGTCTCGGTGGGGGAGAGTGGGATAAGTACTGGATGTCGAGAAGGTAGAGAAGGGTGGTGTAGGTAGAATGCTATGTTCGATTTTGGGGGCGGTTCTGTCAGCGACGGACCTGGTGTCTCTGAAATGGATTCGGGTCGTGCTCTCTGCTTGACGTCAACAAAATGGGAATTAACGGCTGGCATAGTCCCATTCGTGATTCTTTGCGGCCGGCACTGTCCTAGATCACCCTCATGCCGTCCCATATCTTCCGATACAGCTTGACCAGTCTGCGTCGTTCCAGTGTGTTCGAGTCTTTCTCTTTCGTTCTTCTCAAAGTCCTCTTTCTCGTTCGTAGCCTCGATGGTATCTACAGGCTGTTGCTCCTTTGTCTTCCGCCCGCTCATGATTTCTTCTCTCCACCCTCGCAGTTGCCGTTCACTATCCAATTCGATCTGGGTCTTGGGCTTTGAAGTCGTACGTTCAATCTGACCCTTTCTTCTTCGCTTCCGCAGTTGAGAGTGTGTTAAACCGGGTACGTATGCTGATGGCTTGTGCCCATCAGGTGGTATCGCTGCTTCAGAAGCCTCAACAAGCGTATCTGTGGGATCGACATCGTTTGGTGAAATCGTAGTCGCAATTTCCTCGAATGGGGGCTGTTCGATCGAGCCTTGTGTTGCTCCAGGCACAGGCACAGATGACTCGGCTGCTTCGATATTTGGCTTCCGTCTCTTGCCTGGACGATCTGGATTCAACCAATTGAGGTGGGCAGTGTACGCTGCGGAGATTGGCTGCGATTCTGGACACATGCCCAATGCCTTGGTCCCATCTGGCTGGACCCATTCTACGGTCCATCTTAGGGTTCGTGTCCTGCTCGAGGGGGCGCTTAGTCTGGAACTTCTCTGTATCTAGGGGCAGCATTCTGACTTACTTGGCTGTAACCCTAGTAGCATTCAGCTTACTTCTACTCATCCCCTTGGGTGCCCTCACTACAGTCACCCCACACCTCTCAAACGCAGCCTCCAACGCCATCTCTCCTTTCCCATATCGCTGGCCTCTCGGCCGTACATCCTCTTCTAGAACGACTCCTCTCGACGTCGCATTCTTCTCCGCATGGTCAAGTTCGCGCTCAATGCTCGTGAGATAGTTGTAATCGTGGTCGATACCCTTCGGCGTAGCAAGATCCTTATGTTTGATATATGCTGAGGGATCGCGGACGCCGTTGCATTCGGCCCATTGCTTATGACGCTTGATGCAGGGGAGAGAGCAGGTCAGGGTGGAGCAGCGGGGACAGCGGTAGTTGTGTGGTTTGACATGACTATTGAGAACTGTTGTTAGGCGGCTCAATTATTGACTGGATCATTCACTCGGGTTTTGCTTACCAGATGCTGCATAGAGAGCTTAAAAGAGGATCAGACATGGCAATAATTAGTTGGCTTATTTGGTGCACCCGAGGGACCCTCGGCCGGAATTTGTAGATTATTTTTCTTGCGGATAGATATCGATAAGAATACTAAAGTCCGTAAACTTAAGACCGACGGAGGTCCTCAAGTTCAATTCCCTACAGCATAAAGTATCGGAAATCTCTTCGCTCTTCTCTATGATACGGGTCGCAGGAGCTTGGGAGGCCAGGACGACACATCATTGAATAAATCACCCTCAGTCTACGGAGTACGCGGACTCGAGACACAAATTCCAAGGGCCGTCTTATATGTTGTAATCCCCACCTACCGACCACTTTCTGAACAGCAGATTAGGATAGGTTCAACTTAACTACAAGAGATACGGACGCGAAGCTGCAGCCCCATTCAGCTCCCAGCGATGTCCCTGATGGGTCGAGTAAGGACTCAAAGGAAAGTCCGCTATCAGCTATTAGATCCCCGAAGCGAAGAATTCTCCGGGCCATGTTCCACAACATGGAGAGTCAGCTGGTAAAGGCACACTATCATAGCAAGTCCGATCATAGAAATATAGACATCCGCCATTGTTCTCATGCAAGGATGCTCCACTCTCAAGGTTTTGGCTGTAGAGCGTACAGTGGCTGAGAAAATCATGAGGGAAGGAGAGACAGGTCGCATCTGCTAGATACGCATGCGCACATACTTGAACAGTTATTTATTCGTTGGCAGGGATGGTGGCCAGAAGACTCGGAAAGCCTTGTACGTCGCAGAAGTTATTTGCTGGGGGTTAGCCGCCGTTGTCGCGGCACAGGCCAAGGCTGTCGTCTTTGGTGATCAGGTTGTTGCTGCTGGGGGTGCACAAAGGTAGTAGCTTGGGTCGTGATGGTACTCAGTGACACCGGCGCATTTAGAACCAGAGTTGGCGACGCTCTGGTCATAGAAATTGCACTGACCTCCATTAGGAAAGGCAAGAGGCACTGCATTCCTGAGCATCGAATGCCAAGGAGGTGGTGTACGGGGATATTCCATGATCACAAGCGGAGAATGGAGGTTGGTCATCAGAAGCTCAATATGATTGTAGAGACAGGTAAAAATGGTCATCCAACATGTTTTTACACGTCAGGGAGGGAAACGTGTGCAACAGTGTAGGTAGAGAAATGGACGAAGCAAGAGAGTACACAATTGTGAAGAGCAATTGTAATGCATATACCAGCAGTCGAAATCTGGCATGGTCAATACCCGTAATCTGTACATCTAGCATGTATCTCGAGAGTCCAAATGTAGATCTTGATTGGCATGGGATACCGCACCCCCTGGGATAGGTCTGAAGACGTATGAAGACTAGCCATCTTGGTGGCATACCGAGGATGTGGAGATTAGGGTCATGAACACATCTGAGTTTACACGGTAGCGTTAACTTTGTTGGATCTCGATCAATTAACGGGTCTTGGCAAGATGGAGCTCTTAGCACTCGAAGATCCTGTACGCTGCAATCTTCAGTGCCCAAGACACATTATTGTGGTTGAGGCGTCATTTTTGTGAATCTGTCGCAAACACCGTTTTCCTGCAGCAAGGTCGGCGGGCGAGACACAGGAACTTTGATGATACGGCATCTGTTGTGTCGAAGCCGTGGAGGGTGGATGCACCTTCACATGGTGCTCACGTGTACCCTGACTTGCACAACCATTGATGCTGTTGTTCAGTGATTGGTGAGAACATTGGTTCCTCATTTCCCCACGGAATCGGTAATCCTCTAGCCTTTAACAGTATCTGATCGGGATCGTTTGGAGTCTTCGAAACGCACGCAGGTCTACAGAGAAGAAGGTGGCATATCACTATGTCTCTGCCGGGTCACATCGGAGGCCATTTTGTTGGTTCTGTCTCTGTTCGTTCTTGTGCTGGGGGCTCCTCTTCAACACATCCTTCCTGCTCTGTGTATGACTGCCAAGAGTGTAGAGTCAGGAAACGATGATCTGATACCCCTTCTTGGCTACAATGGCACCTTAAGTGACGTCGTCTTGCTCGTCCTTTGCCTGTTTAGCCAACCCCTCCAAAGCCGCGATTGCCTCGTTCTCTCTCCCCACCGGTACGAACAGGTGGTCATGAAAGAACCCACTGACAGGGTTCACGCCGATGCCCAATTTAGTCAGCTTCTCAGTAATGGCAGCCATGAACCCTACGGCTTCCAGCGAGCTGTGAACGTTGCAGGTGATCATCTTGCATGGAAAAGCGTATTCGAATACATGGTTTTCTTCGGCCAAAGTGAGCGTTGTGATGATCGTAGTGCCCTCCGTCTCATGGAAAACCATCTGCGCGCTTTCTTGAAGTGGTGTTGGAGGTGGAGACGAGGCAGGGAATGTGAGGAAGACAAAGGTCGAGGGGTGGAGGATTAGGGTGAGTGTGGAAAGGAGGGCGGGGAGCGATGCTTCACCTGGTGCTGGATGTTTGGAAGTCATGATCGTAGGGCGTCGAGCAGCAAGGACGGTAAATGTAGAAGACTCAAACACCAAGCATTGTGAGGATAGGAAAGAGAGACAGAGCGCTAACCAGGCGTGGACTCAATGTGGAATAAGATTCGTGCCATGCAGCTAAAGGGACGCGGGGCAGAAGCATGAGCCAAGCGGAGCGGGGACTTGGAGAGCGGAAGGGGCGGCGAGGTAGCACCGGCGACGGCACGCACGGTGCTCCTGGAAAAGAATCAGCCTCCATCATTCCATGTAAAACGAGTGCCGTACGGAGATACCTCAGGTAGCGTGTAAACACTTCAAGGATCATCCAGATCTGTGAATTTACACTCAACAGTCGGGTATCGTAGTAGCTGCGCCAAGCAGCGCGCAACCAGATTGACTCCAAAGCTCCCCTCCCTTTGAGCGACGCTCGGACTCATTCACGAGAGGATTGTGGAAGATATAAAGTTCTCTTTTTCAGCAGAAAACACGAGTGAAGTTCAGCCTCCCGCGTGGCTGTCGGTTTCAACTCGCTCGCACCAGAACTATGTTTGTTTGTATTGGTCCACGTGGATATGCACGCTCTTCTTGACGTAATTCCAGATGGGTAGCAAGGCGACATACGCACTTTACTCGCACGACATGAGGTCTGGTCTGAAAATCAAACCCATCGTACCAGATGTTTGGCTTCTTTTGAGTTCCCTCGGCACTGCATTAACTTTGCATTAAGCTTGCATTAACTTTGGAGGCAACGATAGTCGAATGGATGCATCGGGAAGATCCTCCCACGGCCCCTGAGCCGGCCCTCCTCTCATCCTTGCAAGTGCATTATCACATCCAAACAGTCAGCCTCATACGGTTAGAACATCAGTGGGAACGTGCATCCCTGTGAAACCGCGTGCAGACTAGCATCTTATTGGATTTCCCCCCAAAATTGAAGCTTCATGGGCCCTTGCTGATAGGCGCTCTCGCCCTTCGTTGTCAATCAGAGGGCAATGGCCAAACCTTGCGAACATGCTCCTCCCTTGACAAAGTTTTCTTGTGTGCGGAATGCCATTGAATACCACCTTGCACCCCTCCTCTTTTCCCTTCCTTCCTCAAAGCACCCATACGCCGCAGACACGTCGTTGATCAGATATCATTCTCGCCAGGCTTTCCTGTAACTAAGATTTAGTAGGCCTCTAAGCAGTCTGTGCCTCCTGTACCTGCATTTCCCGCCTCTCTGCAAGCTATAAGCGACAGCTACTTCCCGTGCTAAGCAACCACCACGGGCGCACTGACACTCTCGGGGCCTTGCTCTGCGTACAGCTAGCAGAAAACGCTCATCGCATTACCAACTGACAGCGTGGGACAAGCCACCACCCAACGGTCGGCCTGCATTGACGCGCTCCAATTCTTCCGGCCTACGACTCACGACTGCGATGGGACCTTCACTGGCTCGACCACGAACTCGAGATAAGCAGTCGGAAAGACCTGCCACCAGAGATCATGGCGAACATTCTCTCATGATCCCAAGCCGAACCTCCTCCCTACATTCACGCATCACACAACCCATACCATCGACCCTCAATATCAAGCCAAGTCAACGAACGCCCAAGACTCTCACTCATGCCTACATGGTATGCGGTGTCGGAAGGGAACCATCACAATGGGTCAAGGCACCCTCGCTGGCTCAGGGCAAAATTGGGCACATGAAGGGGGCGATTGGTCAATTCTGGCTTCCGGAGATACTGGGTAGCAGCCCACGCTTGGAGCAGGACAATGAGATCGCAAGAGCGTTGTACGCTGCCATGAGGGTAGGACACCTTTTGAGAGCACCCAATGGTGATGATGGCTGACATGACTAGGCGTGCTTTCCACACGATGTCGAGGTCTGCACCGGCCGAAGCCAACCACACTGCGTACACCACTCATTCGTCCTTCAACAAGACTCTTCACATACATTGTACGGTATTGCTTTGCGGGTATGGTCACGAGCAGACGAGAAGCGTGCAGAGACAATTCGTGATCTGAGGAAGCGGACAGAGGCAGACTACTATGAGAATTCGGACGAGACCTATTGGATCCCGTACTGCCTGAGCTTTCTGTCGAGATATCCTCTCTATGATCTACTGGGGGACTATCTGCGAGGAATGTGGATCCACTGGAACAAAGCTACCAACCTCTTCCACGCCGAGGAAGTCTCACGAATACTGAGCTTCCCAGCACCCAGGCTCAATGACCTTGTACGAATAGATATGAAGGACTACGCTCTTTGTTACCAATTCCCATCCTCACCGACTGGCTTCCAGAATTTCAGCATGTGGCCACTGTTCACTTGTTTGTCGATTCCCAACATCGTGGGTGTGATCGAAGCTGCAGTATCAGCAACGCGACGAATTATATTCGTCAGCCACTATCCGGCCATGCTCACAGTCGCGACGGAGACCATCCGTCACTGCATCCGTGTCTACGAATGGAGTGGTCTATATGTGCCAGTTGTGCATGCTCGCCACGCCAAGGAGCTTGTCTTGGAGCCCGGACCATACATGCTGGGTATAACAGCGGAATGCCGGACTTTGTTCACAGCACCCTCTGATGCTCTTGTCATCGACCTGGATCGAAACTACGTGATGACATCGGCGCCTCCTACGGTATTGTCCTCCGGACAGAGAGCCAAGATGATATCAAGATTGACGAACGCCCTGAGTGGGGATGTTGCACCTGCTGGTGTGCCTGCGCACCTACGGTCAGCATATGGTGGTGGCAAGCTTATTCCTGCTGGTCAGATCATTGTTATGAGGGGAGAAGTGGAAAGCGTGGAGAATCCACCTTGGTGGAACCAGGACAGCGTCATGAGCGTCATGGATCATGTCTGTGAGAAGCTGGGGCGCAATACTGGCGTGAAGGCGATTTTCGGCAGCACGGTCAAGAAGCCGCTGATGACCAAAGTCTCAATGCGTCACCTCAATGAGATTGTTCGCGAACGTAATCAATACTCCAGAGATGCCATGGAGGCGTGGCAGGACTTTATCAATCTCAAGGGTAGAATGGACGGCGAGCTTACCAAAGTCACGAAGCGCAACAATTTTCTCGTGGACGAGCTTGAAAGTTGGAAACAACAGGTATTGGTTTATCCTAAGTTAAATCCACATTTCGTGCTGATGATGTCTCTAGTTCCTCAAATTCCAGGCTTTTGCAGAACAACTCACCAAAGAAACTCAAGAGCTCAAGGTCAAAATCGAAACCCACAAGCGCGAAAATCGCCGTCTCACATCGCTTATCGAGCAACAGAAAGATGACGCCGCCCGCCTTACTGTCCGTCTGTCTGGCACCGAAAAGCAACGAGACGACGCTCTGGAAGCGCTCGTCCTCCAGCAAGAAATTGCCGAAGAGCTCGAGCGCGAACGCAAGCGCAATAAGAAAGAGCTCTCTGCTCTCCAGCATACAAACGTCACTATTATCCGCCAACGCGACGAGTCTCAACGTGTGGTTCTCCATCTGCGTAGTCTCATCGATGGCCAAACCCATCACATGGAGCACATCGTTCGTTCTTTGAACAAAGCGCCGGAGCTCAGCGACTACATTGAAGAAGGCTACGAGGATGAGCCCGAAGAGGGCGAGGATCATGAGTCGGCTAGCAGTGAAGCAGGTCACGGTGTGCCCAGCCTTCGCGAGGAGCCCGAGTCCCGCCATTCGTTTTCGACAGCAAGCACTCACGATGGCGAGAAGCTTGTCAACGAGAAGGTCACCCCAGAAATGGAGTCTCGCTTCTTCTCGCCTCTTGTCGGTAGAAAAGCAGGCTCCCGCCTCAGCATTGCCGATGTTGCTGATCGTCATATTCGGGACAAGACTGACGCCATTGCATACATCATCCGAAATATCAGCGATCAGTGCGCTGCCGCTGTGGAAGGACTTCATCTCGCCCGCAACGCCGAAAACGAAGATCCCGAACATCTCGACCCAGAGCACCACGCTCCAATAAAGAGTTCACATAAACACAATACTTCCGACGGCGATGCTTCGATGCACACAGATGTCAGCCAGCTGGGCGCCATCGAAGACACCGAGGAACACGACAGCGGCCACGGCGGCTCCACTGGCCACCTGACACCGCACGATGAGCATGGCGGTCGGCAGAGCAGGACTTCGAGTATTCCGCCAACACCAGACTTGATCGGCGGTAGATCGAGTACCAGTATGAGCGGTTATAGTAACAGCACCGCGCCCACTCAGAACAGAGATAGCCATCAATGGCAGATGCATCACGATACCGCCAAAGATGTAAAAGTCATGGACGGCGATGAGCCCGCACACGATGAAGGGTCGGAGGCTGGACAGCAGGAGGGCGAGGAGGTTGTTGGTAAGAGGACAAGTGAAGCAAGGCCACTGACGGCGAGGTTGGTTGCTGGTTGATCATTTCCTTGTTCTCTCGTCGCTGGATTGAGTGGTGTTTGGGAAGGTGTTTTGGGATAGTCCGAGGGCAATATCCTTGATTTTCTGGATCTCCGATTGATATCGTGATAATTTTCTTGCTGTCGATATCTATATCATCTTGTATTGTATCTATATCGACAATTACAAAAGCCATTCTATCTTGTATCTCTTATGGAGATTCTCAGTCTCGTCACGAGGATTCCGTTGTACATGATGTCAGAGATTGAACGATACGGTAAGTTTGCGTGACCTGAAACGAAGTTTCGGCTTGGCGCTGAGATTGGCAGGATTTGTAGAGCACGAGTTATCGTGACCTTGTCTCTCCGTTGGAAGAATTTGTGTGAGGATTGTTCCCCAGTATGGCTGTGATCATATCATCGTCGATAGGCTTCCAGGAATCTCAAGAGTTTGTAGCGGACGGATGTCAATACTTCTACAATACATCAAACAGAAACATAAATCTCACATCACGCCATGGATTATTTCGTCTTCCGAACCCTAATCGACTGAGGTGAATAACGAGATTTGACTACGTCATTCTATAGGTGTCAGCTTCCTTCATGATCCCTATTCCAGTTCTTCCTTCGATGGTATTTCACATCTACTATACGGCTGACTAGTAGCCTGATGCTGCCAAAGGACTAGAATTGCTGAACTTCGGATCTATGACTATCTAGCTATAACATCACGGGTATTGTCTACAAGAATTGCAATATCAAAACCTGCGTTGGTATGTATTATCTCTATCTAGTGCTTTCGACTTCACCATCGCAAATTACTTTCAGCGCAAATGAGCGACATGGTTAGTAAGTTTGGAAGGTTGAAGCTAGGTACTGTATCTTAGATGGAAGATGTTTGGATGATTTGAGGGTAGGAGATTTTGGGGTTTGAGCCTTGGTTGTAAGACCATGTGATTGGGCTGGACCTTGATGTCTTTGTCGTTGGATGTGTGGAGGCCGGGTTAGGAGTTGGAGCCTTGATAGGGTATGCTGTATCTTTTTACGATTGTCTCGTGGAGATGGGAGATGGATGGGTGTGGAACAGGTATTGAGTTGTGGGTTGGTACTAGGGATTTGAATTTTCGCTGAAGGGTAGAGAGGGTTCATTCAGACCCATCTGTGGCTGTCTGGCATGCTTTCTAGATTGCCCCATGAGATAGCGTCAACGAAGGTATGCATCTACTCTCAAGATCGCGCGACATTTCGGGCTTTCAAGGCGGATTGCGACATCAGAAAGGTCAGTGTTGGCCGGGTCCGCCAGCCAAGTACTCCTAGGAGCTCGAAGAGGATTCACTTGTGAGTAGAAAATGACTTACACCGGATATGTCTGTCTATATTAAGTCTTGTCTACCGCATCACTCGTTCACTCTCAAGACCACCGTTTAATCAGCTATCTCGATGATATGTAATGTGCAGGCACTCGGGAGGGTAAAAGTACGTCCTTGTAAATTATATTGTTGTATAGGAGACGAAGAATTTGAGGGATTTTTGCTAACGATGGGACTTGGCCCCTGCAAGGCTTGTGTCGATGCTTCAAATCTTCTTCGATCACGAATAGCGGTTTCTTAAGCACGATGGTTACGGTCACTTTGTCCTGCCCACTCAATCGATCGCTGACCGCGGCTGCTCTCTGTTTGAGTTGATGATGGAATTCTCTGTCCTTCTGATCATCTTTCCACGTATCGAAAGTCCCTCCTTCCCTCTTTCCATTCCTAAATGTGATGGACCACATACAAGGAGTATGTCAACGATGAGCGATGTGACACGGCGTAGGCCTAACTAGTCGATATAGTCATAGAAAGGAAGGTGTATGAAGTCCACTTACATGTGCCGACCCCTCGGACAGGCAATATCCTTCACGGATGCCAAGAAATGAGGAATCTGATAAGATAAGTCGTCACGTGATCCCTTCACTTTGTAGCACAATGTCTTTGGTCTCATGTTGGTATCTTACGACTGAAAACGCATTCCATTGAAACCCAGCGGCTGGCTAGTCTACTATCATTTTCACTTTTCTCCCCAAGTTTTCCGATCCAATGTTTAGTGTTTCGACGCAGCAAGCAATTTCGTGCTGCTCTTACGGAGTAATATGAAACCATTTCAATCGATAGAACCGGGTCTGAATAGCGAAGCAGCTGGGCGCCTTGTATTTCCTCTTTTGGACTATGATACGCTTATATCGCAGTCCTTACCTGCCTTTGTCGGCCTAGCTCTATCGTGACTCATCACTTTCAATGCCGTACAAAGCTAGAAGCGGCCGCGCTATCGCCAAGCTGCCTCGATCGGTGAATGCACCCGTTGGATAGCATTTTACTGACGCAGTTCTCCCAATGTCTGTAAAAATCATGAGTCACGGTACTTCCTTACCAGCGGCTATAAGTCACTGCACCCGCCTCTTTCGGGGTCATGCAAGGCTTCATCAACATTATTATTCTTTGATCCCTCGTTTACATTATCTTCACGAAAACAGTTAGAAGCACTTGGTTTGATTCCATATAAAACTACCTCAATAACACCTCCTCATACCACACGATGGACACCGAAAATTACCCAATCCCACCAGGTCTCCACCCCATCCCCCCCCACCTCCTCGACCTCCGCCCAGACGCCCAAATCGACCATACCCTCCTCCACCCCGCCCCCATCACCTCCTCAAAAAACATCTGGTTCTTCTGCCACACCGGCTACAAAAACATGCACCCCTACACCCGCCGCACCATCCGCGCCTACCACCGCCGCTTCTCCCCCCACAACTGGACCATCCGCGTCCTCGACCGCCTCCCCTGCTCCCCGCTAAACGTCGCCGCCTACCTCGACACCACCGACCCCGCAAACTTTCCGCGCGCGTTTATCGATGGCACTGTTGGTGGCGATTATGCGCCCCAGCATACGTCAGATCTGGTGCGGTGGCCGCTGCTGCTCAGGTATGGCGGCGTGTATGCGGATGTAGGGATGCTTCAGATCGGGGATCTGGAGCGTATGTGGTGCGAGACGGTTGGCTATGCGGGGTCGAGGTTTGAAGTTTTTTCGTATAATTATGGGGGCGTTGAGGCAAGGGGTTTGATGAATTATTTTTTGATGGCGGGGAGGGGGAATGCGCTTTTTG
>JAABUK010004676.1_pt1 | contig 22021 bp, 15 predicted proteins | sample 5559141 | NCBI WGS metagenome assembly JAABUK01 (sample SAMN10711869, study PRJNA513367) | rock metagenome | isolation source: Antarctica rocks | place: Antarctica: Victoria Land, Pudding Butte nord | collected 2016-01-03
CGATTTCAACCTGTTGAAGTTTCCCGATCGCGCTCAGGCGATGTCGAAAATCAAGGACCTAACCCTTCTTTCCGATATTTTCCCCACCGGCTTTCATGGGGCCGTAACAGCAGGAGTCGGCCCCGGATCTATCGTTTATGTAGCTGGTGCTGGCCCGGTGGGTTTGGCCTGTGCGGCTGGCTGCCATTTGCTTGGCGCTGCGGTGGTCATTGTCGGCGACATGATTGAGGAACGCCTGGCTCAAGCCCGCAGCTTCGGTTGCGAGACGATCAATCTATCTCAAGAGGGAAGCTTGGCGGATAAGATCGCGCAAATTATCGGTGTTCCGGAAGTTGATTCCTCGGTGGATTGCGTAGGCTTCGAAGCGCGCGGCCACGGCAAAGATAGCGGCACCGAAGCGCCGGCGACGGTTCTCAATTCGCTTATGACGGTTACGCGCGCAGGCGGTGCTTTGGGAATTCCCGGTCTCTACGTTACTGACGATCCCGGTGGTGTCGATCAGCATGCAAAGACCGGAACGCTTGGCATCCGCATTGGTTTAGGCTGGGCGAAGAGCCATACGTTTGCCACTGGGCAATGCCCTGTTATGAAATACCATAGGCAGTTGATGCAGGCCATTCTGCATGACAAGGTAAAGATTGCAAAGGCGGTCAACGTCCAAGTGATCTCGCTGGAAGACGCGCCGAAGGGCTATAAGGATTTCGACAAAGGCGCAGCCAAGAAGTTCGTGCTCGATCCGCACGGCATGATTGCAGCTTAGTCAACCGGAGCGAAGCTACCAAACACGGCAAGCCTTCGGCCGCACCATGGCATCGCCAACCTTGCAGCCAAAGGCTTGCTGAAATTCCGGCATGTTTGAGACCACGCCATTCACACGGTAACGGTCCAGCGAGTGAGGGTCAGTCTGTGCTCTCAGCCGCTCCTGCTGTTCCGTTCCGTTTTCACACCAGACTTGTCCCCAACCCAGAAAGAATCTCTGCTGGGCAGTCAATCCGTCGCGGTTAGCTGGCATCTTCCCCGCAAGTGACGTCATCAGCGCCGCATAGGCGATGCGAAGCCCGCCATTATCCGCCGTGTTCTCACCGAGAGTGAGCTTGCCGTTCAGCTTCAAATCTCCATTCACCACGAAGCCACTGTATTCGTCGACAATGCACTGCGTGCGGGTTTCAAACGCGTCCGCGTCTTTTGGTGTCCACCAGTCGCTCAGGTTGCCCTTTGCGTCGAACTGACGGCCTTCATCGTCGAAGCCATGGGTAAGCTCGTGTCCAACCACCGCGCCGATCGCCCCAAAATTCACCGCATCATCCAGACTCTTATCGAAGAACGGCGGCTGCAAAATGCCTGCGGGGAAGTTTACGTTATTCATCTGCGGATCATAGTAGGCATTCACCGTGGGCGGCGTCATCCCCCATTCCAGGCGATCCACCGGCTTTCCGATCTTGTTCAACTGGCGGTGAAACTCAAACTCGGAAGCACGTTGAGAATTGCCCAGGGCATCACCCCGAGCTATCTTTACGCTGGAATAGTCCCGATATTTCTCCGGATACCCAATCTTGTTCGTGATCGCTGCCAGTTTCTCCAGCGCGCGAGTCTTTGTCTCAGGCGTCATCCAATCCAGCTTCTTGATATCTTCGCCTAACGATTGCTCCAGGGCATGAACCATCTTCAGCGTCCGCTCTTTACCATCGGCACCGAATGTCTGTTCCACATAAATGCGGCCTAAAGCCTCGCCTAATTCGTTATCGGTATAAGCAACACAGCGCTTCCAGCGTGCTTTCAGCTCTTTGGCTCCCGAGAGCGTCTTGCTGTAAAAATCGAAGTTCTCGTCTACAAAAGCTTTAGGCAGCAAAGCCGCTTCGCTATGCAGATAGTGCCAAGCCAGATAGTTCTTAACACTAGCGAGTTCAGAAGGCTGCAGGGCGCGTTCCAATGCTGCGAAATACTCAGGGGCCGCTACGTTGAGCGTGTCGAAGTCAGGTGCGCGAAGGTCTCGCAAGTACGCCGTCAAACTAAATGAAGGCGCAAGCTTAGCCATTTGAGCAACCGTCATCTTGTGATAAATCTTCGTCGGATCCCGGCGTGTGACCACATCTTGCGAACCCTTCGCGAGAGCCGTTTCCAGCGTCATCACGGAATTCGCAGCTGCTGTTGCTTCGGCATCGCTTCTACCTAGCAGTCTGAACATTTTCCGAAGATGCTCTACGTACTTCTGCCGGATCTCCTTCGATTTCGCATCATCGCGCAAATAGTAATCACGCTCCGGCAGCCCCAGGCCGCTTTGATCGAACTGCGCAATCACCGCTGTGGAATCCTTAAAATCCTGGCTAGAGCTGAAGCTGAAGAATGCGTCGACTCCCTCGTTGTGAAGACGAGCGATTTCCGCCGTCACAGCGGCGGTCGATTTCAGACCCGCAATCCTATCGAGTTCCGGCTTAAGTGCGGCAATCCCTTTCCGTTCAATCGCACCCTCGTCCATACAAGACGCATAATAGTCGCCAATCTGCTTATCTATTGGCGATCGCGAACCATTCGTTGAAGAGGCTTTCTCCAGAATGGTATGCAGCACCGCGCGGTTGCGCTCGGCCAGTTCGCCAAACCGTCCCCACGACGCTTGGTCGGGCGGTATGGGATTATTCTTCAGCCAGGTGCCGCAGGCGTATTGGTAAAAATCGGTACAGGGGCTGACCGTCTTATCGATGGCAGTGGCGTCGAAACCGGCCACTGTACCGGACGGCAGTTCCTGTCCATTCAAAGAAAATGCAAGTAACAGCAAGGCGTAAAGAAAAGGTTGTTTGTTTTTCACTTTGGTTCCAATAGCTGTATACGAGTGGCGAAGGCGGAAGATGCTGGCTCCAGTGCCGCCGCTTGTTTCAGGTAGCGTAACATGTCCGCTGCCTCATCTTTCGGAAGTTCAAGACGTGTACCCCGATGAAGAGCGAAGAGCTTTTCATTCTCTTCAATCAAGCAGGCTTGGCGTCCGGAGTTGGTCTGGGCCTGTGAAAGGCCCACGTCAATCAGAATTACCCGGCTGTTGAACCGGGGCATTACTGCTGAACCCGCATCCACATGTCCCACCACTTCCCGCTTCACTCCATATTTCTTTAGAGTGTCATCCAAACTGGCGTTGACCGTTGGCGTACTATTCGCAAAACCCCGGTACCAGAGCGGTCCTTGTAAGTCGGTTGTAATTCCCCCAGCCATCTTTTCGGGGTGCGCCAGTTCCTCTCGTACCGTCCGATTGAGTTGATCAATTGAGTACATGGCGTATGGCGGACTAATTCCGGCGTGTGAGTAAAGCGTATCGTTGATTCTTATTACCGTGTCATGGCTCAGCAGCCACTTGCCGTACTTGCCTTCCGGGGCAAATGCGTCCCGCTGCTCAAAGAATCCTGGGGGATGTTGCTGCATCCAGGCGTCCTTCGGCATCTCCTCGATTACGGAACGTTTGGCTGCCAAAGCATAAGTAGCCTGACCCTTCCTGTAAAGCTCATATGCTGCATCGCGCGTCGCAATCGATTGAGGATTTACAAACTCCTGGTAGCCCGCGGGCGAAACGAACCGGAGATCACCGTAAGCATCCATTGCTTCATGGTTCCCAATCAGGCAGTGCACCATCCCGCCTGCTGATTTGGCCTGGGCTTCCAGTTTTATCAGCAAGTCCATTAGCCGACGCGATTCCGGACCTTCATCCACTACATCTCCCGTCTGGACTAAGTGAGCACGCCCGCCCACCCAGTTTTCGGAGTCGTCAGTCAATCCGGCGCTATGAAGTAATCCAGCAAACTGGTGATAGTTTCCGTGAATGTCGCCTACCGCCACCACCCGTTCGACGCCTGTCCATACGCCGGGTATTGTGGCGATAACCGTTGATACCGGAGCCGGTGCGCTGGCCGGTTGTGAAACCGAAGCAGCAACAACTTGAGGGCTTACCGAATCCGGCGACGGTGGTTTCACCTGAGGATTTTTTGCTAGCGCTATTTGCTTGGCATGATCTTTCTTAAACTGTTCCGCTGCCTGCTCGGCCTGGGCAATCTGCTTTTTGGTCAGCTTTTCAGTTGTAAGTTGAATTAAGTCTGAAGCTCGCGGGTCCCCTGCTTCTTTGGCAAGAAGGTAATACATGTGCGATTGGACCAGATCGCGTTTCACACCATCGCCGTTGTAATACAGAATCGCAAGGTTACAGAGCGCGCCATCATTCCACTGGTCAGCCGCCTTGTGATACCACTTCTCTGCTTCGACGAAATCGATCTTTACCCCGTGCCCGATGTCGTACATCACGCCAAGATTAAACTGCGCGTCGTCGTTTCCTTCCTCAGCGGCTTTGCGGTACCACTTTTCAGCTTCCGCGAAGTTGTGCTGTCCTTTTTCTCCGCCGTCATACAACGTGCCCAAGCTATTGGCCGCGTTTGCGTCTCCCTTGGCCGCCGCTTTCTGGAACCACTGCCTGGCCTGAACGTAATCCTTCGGCACACCCGCGCCGGTGCTGTAAAGAACGCCAAGATTATATTGTGCTTCCGGAATCCCCTTTTCGGCTGCAACTAGATACCACTTAGCGGCCTCCGCAGAATCCTGCTTCACGCCTTGGCCTTTGGCATAGAGAAGCGCTACGTTATACGCGGCAAAAGGCAAGCCTTGCTCTGCCAGCGGCTTCCACTCATTCAGGGCAGTCGCAAAGTCACCCTTTGAGAAGGCCTGTTTTCCCGCCTCAAAATCAGCGCCAGAGAGGGAAAGAGCAGAGAAAGCCAAAATAGCGACATGCAAGCGCTTCATCCCGTGATGAAAGGCAATTTCCGCGCCAAGTGTCACAATTGCATATGGCCGTTCGCATATTAGGCATTGAATCGTCATGCGATGAGACTGCCGCCGCCGTGGTTGACGATTCTGGCACTATCCTTTCTTCAATTGTTGCCTCACAACTGGCAGCCCACGCGCGTTACGGGGGTGTCGTGCCGGAAATCGCATCCCGTGAGCACGGCCGCGCGATTGTTCCGGTCGTCCGGGCGGCTATGGACAAAGCCAAACTCATTTGGACTGACCTGGCCGCTATTGCCGTAACCGTTGGCCCAGGCTTAATCGGTTCGCTGCTGGTCGGCGCTACCTACGCAAAATCCCTCAGTTATGCGCTCAGTCTTCCACTCATTGCGGTTAATCACGTGGAAGGACATATCCAGGCCGTCATTTTGGAGGCCCGTCAGCGGGCAACGCCAGTCCAATTCCCTGCCCTCGCTCTTGTTGTAAGCGGCGGCCATACTCACCTCTTTGCTTTATCCCAAAAATCTGTCTCCGAACAATTCGAATACAAACTGCTTGGCAAAACGCGCGACGACGCGGCTGGCGAAGCCTTTGATAAGATCGGCAAGTTACTAGGTTTCGGCTATCCTGGCGGCCCGGTCATTGATATGCTTGCTCCGCATGGGAACCCGCGCGCCATCCGGTTCACGTTAGCCAAACTCCGGGAAGGTAACTCCCTCGATTTCAGCTTTAGCGGACTAAAAACCGCAGGTTTGCGCTGGTTCCAGGCTCAGGAGATGGAGCAGGAGCTCGAAAATCGCCGTGCTTTGCGGGCCCAACATCCGCACCCCACACTCGAGCAGTGGCTCGAAGTAACTCCGCAACGAACACTGGATGCGGTGGCAAGCTTCCAACACACGGTGATCGTGGAATTACTAGCACGGGTTCAGCCCAGTGCGGGGCAGATTGGGGCTAGGTCGCTGATTGTGTCGGGCGGTGTTGCTTGTAACAGCGGTTTACGTCGGGCTGCCGCGGACAGACGCTTCGGGATTCCGGTTCACTTCCCTTCGGTTGCTCTCTCCACCGATAATGCCGTCATGATCGCCGCGGCGGCTTTTTCAAAGTTCCAGCACGCCGAGTTCGCCGGCCTCGACGCGCCGGTCTACGCCCAATTAAGCGCGGGCTGCATCGATCTTTTCCGGATCGATGCCTAATTCGCCAAATGCCTTGACAGCCTTCTTCGCATCGAACTTACCATCGCGTGACAGGCGGCTTAACGCAGCAGCGGCAATGGAAACCGCATTCACTTCGAAATGCCTGCGAAGATGTTCCCGGTTATCGCTCCTGCCGAAACCATCTGTCCCCAGTGTCACCATGCGGCCTGGCAGCCACGGTGCAATCTGATCCTGTACGGCTTTCATGAAGTCCGAAGCTGCCACAATCGGACCCTCCACACCGTCCAACACCGTAAGAATAAAAGGCTTCTTTGGAGCCTCAGCTGGATGCAGGCGGTTCCAACGTTCAATCGCCAGTGCATCGCGGCGTAGTTCGTTGTAACTAGTCACGCTCCAGACATCTGCCGAGACGTCATATTTCTCTTCGAGGATTGCTTGCGCCTTAATCGCTTCAAGCAAGATCGGGCCGCTGCCGAATAATTGTACTTTCACCTTTGGTTTTTTGTTTTCGGAAGCTTTAAAACGATAGATCCCTTTCAAAATACCCTCGCGCGACCCTTCAGGCATGGCAGCCATCGGGTAAGTATCGTTATACAAAGTAATGTAATAGAAGAGATCCTCGCCTTCTTGATACATGCGGCGGATCCCGTCCTGAACAATCACGGCTATCTCGTACGAGTAAGCGGGGTCATAAGTAGCAAGTGAAGGAACAGTACTTGCCAGCAGAATACTGTGTCCATCCTGATGTTGCAGTCCTTCGCCTGAAAGTGTGGTGCGCCCGGCAGTACCGCCCATCAAGAACCCTTTGCCCCGCGAATCGGCAAATGCCCAGATCATGTCGCCGACACGCTGGAATCCAAACATCGAATAATAAATAAAGAACGGAATCATCTCCGTTTTGTAATTCGCGTAAGCAGTACCGGCAGCGGTAAAGGAGGCCATGGACCCAGCCTCGGTAATCCCTTCCTCTAAAATCTGCCCGTCTTTGGCTTCCTTGTAATAAAGCAGCATGTCCGCATCGTGCGGCTTATAAAGCTGCCCCTGGCTGGCATAAATTCCGAACTGGCGGAATAAACTCTCCATACCGAAAGTGCGCGCCTCATCTGGAATAATCGGTACTACGCGCGGACCCAGATCTTTCGTTTTCAAAAGCTTCGTCAAAATCTTGACGAACGCCATTGTAGTAGAAGGTTCCGGCCCCTTTGACGCCTCAAGCGATTCGCTAAACGTTTCAAGTGGAGGAGCGGTAATCTTGGTTGGCGGCACTTCCCGGATGGGCATGTAGCCGCCCATCTCCTTGCGGCGCGCGTGCATATAGACCATCTCTGGCGAATCCGCCGGAGGGCGATACACACCGCCAGATTGCGCGGCGGAATCTGGAATGTTGATGTCGAAAATGGTCCGGAAGTATTCCAGATTTTTCGGCTCCATCATCTTCTGTTGATGGGTGGCATTGCGCGCTTCCAGATCACCCAAGCCATAGCCCTTCACGGTTTTGGCAAGCACCACACTAGGGCCGCCTTTGAATTCCACAGCCTGTTTATAGGCGTTGTAAACTTTTAGCGGGTCATGCCCGCCACGCCGGAATTTGCCGATTTCTTCGTCTGACATATCGGCCACCAGCGCAGCTGTTTCCGGGTATCGTCCGAAGAATTCCTTGCGGATATATGCGCCGCCCTTGGCTTTGAATGATTGATATTCGCCATCCACGCACTCGTTCATCAATTGCACCAACTTGCCGGACTTATCCTTATCCAGCAACTTATCCCAGTTACTCCCCCAGATACACTTGATTACATTCCAACCGGCTCCGCGGAAAGCCGCTTCCAGTTCCTGGATGATCTTGCCGTTTCCACGCACCGGGCCATCCAGGCGCTGTAAGTTGCAGTTCACGACAAAGACAAGATTGTCTAGCTTCTCGCGTGAACCAAGCGTTAGGGAACCAAGCGATTCGGGCTCATCCGTCTCGCCATCACCAAGAAACGCCCAAACCTTGCGCGGAGTCTTCTGGATCAAGCCCCGGTTTTCCAGATACCGCATAAATCGAGCTTGATACAGAGCGCTAAGTGGCCCCAACCCCATTGAGACTGTGGGAAAGCTCCAGAAATCTTTCATCAACCAAGGGTGAGGGTACGAACTCAGGCCCGGAGTATCGCGCAACTCATGGCGGAAATTACCTAAATCCTGCTCAGACAGACGGCCTTCGAGAAACGCACGCGAATACACGCCCGGCGAAGCATGGCCCTGAAAATAGATGAAATCCCCGGGCTGATCGCCATAGCTTGCATGAAAAAAGTGATTGAAACCGACTTCGAGCAGCGTCGCCAAAGACGCATAAGTAGAAATGTGCCCGCCAATTCCATGGTCGTTCTGGTTTTGGTGGCTCACCATAGCCATCGCGTTCCAGCGCGTCAGGCTTTTGATTTTGCGCTCCATGGCGCGGTCACCCGGAAACGGAACTTCGTCTTCCACCCGAATAGTGTTGACGTAGGGAGTATTGAACTCAGTGGGAAGTTTAATTCCCGTGGAACCGGCATGCGCCGTCAATTTTTCCAGCAGGAAACGACCGCGTTCCGGCCCAATATCGTCTACAATCTGGTCGAACGCTTCCAGCCACTCGCTGGTCTCTACCGAGTCGCTGTCCGTGGGACGTTCCGTGATGTTCTGGTGCATGGATATTCACTATTATAGTGAACGGAACCATGCCGCTGCAGGTGCTTACCAGGTCTCAACTTTACGAATCGCGCGAGGCTTGAACACATAGGGAGCCACCAGGCTTTCGTGTCCGTTCTTGTCCACCGCTTTGACTCCAAAAACCCTGTCGTCAATCGATACGTTTTCGAAGGTGTAGGTCAGCACGTTGCCGACAAACGTCTCACGCTCCCAATCGGGAGCTTGTGTAGACCGCTCCACCACAACGTAGCCGGCCAGGTCGGGCTCAGGCGCTTCGTTTTTCCACTTCAGAACTGCATCGTACCGGCTTTTTCCTCTAGTAATCATCGGGGAAATTTGGCCCTTGCGCTCGCCTTGTTCAATAATATTGTCCGTGACAGGCGGCTTCGGTGCCAATGCCAAGCTGGCTGCGGCGGCCATGTTGAGTTTGGCAACACGGGTTGTGTACGGAACTGAAGTATTGGCAAAAGTATCTGTCGCGGTATGTTGATTCGAAAAGTTTTCAGCGGGAGTGGTAAACCGGACCGCCGCAAACTGCTGCTGGTTGAATGGCGTATGATCGCCACCCCTCCCGAACCGGTCCGCGCGGAAGATCATATCGACGCGCAAAGCCGGAAAATATCTGTTCCCCGCCTCACGGATATAACGCGCCACTTGGCGGGACGGTGAATCGTTCGGGTCCTCAGAAAACACGCGAATTGAGCCATTATCGCGGAACCCATTGCCTGACACTTCACTACCGATGATGTCGTTGTTTAAAACGGCTTCAATCAGATCGTTCTGCTTGCGCGCGTTTTCCGCATAGAGCGCACTGCCGATCAACCCCATCTCTTCCCCAGCGAACGCTATGAAAACGATGGTTTTCCGGAATTCATGCGTACTCATCACCCGCGCCAATTCCATTACCGCCGCCGTGCCGCTCCCGTCGTCGGTAACTCCGGGGGAAGGCTGTGTAAAGTTAGCGTATTCGCGCCGGGAAGCTTCATCCGAAGGCGGCGAATCCTCATTGCGTGCGCCTAGCGCGAGGGTGTCGTAATGCCCGCTCACGATGATTTCACGCTCTTTCTCACTTGTTCCGGGGAGCACTGCCACTACATTCACCAGCTCGATATTGCTCTGGATACGGCCTTGCTTTTTCACCTTGTGGGTATCGAAGCGCACCTGCAAACGCGGGCTGTAGCTCTGGAGTTCAGTGGAAATCCAGCGGCGTGCCGCCCCAATGCCTGTTGTCTCCGACGCATTATTCGTATGAACGTTGCGGTTCCCGAAGCTTTCCAGTTTCCGGAGCGTCGCTTCAATGCGCTTTTCAGAAACCTGGTCCACCAACGCCTTAATTCCAGGGTCTAGAGGCGCGCTAGTGCTTTGCGCTGTGACCGGTAAAAGTGCCAATAATAATAAAATTCGCCCCATCAGATCCGCTCAGTGTAGCGTAAACGCGCTGAGTGCATCTGAATTCGATAAAGACTCGAATCAGCGGATCTCAAAGGTAAGGCTGGCCTAGGAACTTTCCCAATCCGCAACCGCGGGTTCCGCGCAGCGCTTTATCTAAAGGTCGTGCAGCTGGGAGCACCGAATCGGCTGAGCATGGTCCCCCCTTTAGACGTGCGTCCCGCTGCGGCCCAAAGCCTGATCCAGATCCGCGATTACATCTTCCGCCGCCTCTATCCCGAGCGAGAGGCGAACCAGGTTATCTCGAATTCCCATGCGCTCCCGGTGTTTTGGCGAAAGCTCGCGGTGCGAAGCAATCAAGGGATACAACATCATGGAATGTACGTCGCCCAGCGAAGTTGCGGGGACAATCATCTCCAGCGCGTTCATAAAGCGGAAAACATCCTGCTTGGTTGTGGCACCTTTTAGCTCAAAGCTCACAATTGCGCCGAACATTCCCGGCGTGAAAAGACGCGCGATTATCGCGGCATCCGGATGTTTTGGGTCTGAAGGAAAGTACACCCGTTCCACGCAAGAGTGGTTTTGCAGGAACTCCGTCACCTGCACGGCATTCCTGCATTGCTTTTCAAAGCGAAGTGGATAGGTCTTCGCTCCACGCGAGACCAGATAGCATTCGAAGGGGCCCAGCACGGGCCCCAAAGTACGGCTGGTGGCATGAAGAATTTCGTTGTGCGCTGCATCGGAGATAATCGCTCCGCCCAACACATCCCCGTGACCGGAGATGTACTTCGTCAAACTGTGCGTCACCATGTGCGCACCAAGCTCCATGGGCCGGCAAAGCATCGGCGTGGCAAAGGTGCTGTCTACGACCAGTGCTGCGCCAGCATCCCGGGCCATCTGAGAAATTTTGTCAATCTCGGCCACGCGCAGCAGCGGGTTTGAAATTGTCTCCATCAGCAGACAGCCTGGCTTCTCTTCCTCAACAACCTTTTGCAAAGATTCCAGATTATTGAAATCCGTAAACCGCACAGCCACACCTTGCGGTTCAATGATGCGGGTAAGCAGCCCCACTGTAGCGCCATAAAGCGCGTTAGCGGCCACCACCGATTTGCGCCGGTCCGCCAGTGCCGCGTTCACCGCCAGATGAATCGCCATCATGCCGGAACTGGTGACCAGCGAACCCGCGCCGCCTTCCAGTTGCGTGAGCACTTCTTCTAGCGCGGTCGAATTCGGATTGCTATAACGCGCGTAAGATTCGCCTTCCAGTTCATGCCCGAAGACACGATCCAGCTCGTCGACATCTTTATAGATGTACGAAGCAGCAGTGTAAATTGGGGTGGTAACCGGAATATACCGGCCCAAAGGCTTGCGCTCCCCCGTATGGACGGCTTGTGATTCGATTTTCATTTTCTTGTCACTTTCCTGTCACTTTCGTTTCCAGCGCACGCCGTCTTTCGTGTCTTCCAAAATGATTCCGCCGGCCGCAAGCTGATCGCGGATTTCATCCGAACGCTTAAAATTGCGCACTTTTTTTGCCTCAGCGCGTTCTTTCACCAGGTGCTCGGCCTCTTCATTCGAAAGACTGCCCTCTTTCACCGTAGGACGCAGAACATCAAAAAGGGAATCGAATTGAGAGAGGAACTCCCGCGCGCCGGATGCGTTTGTTCCGCAAAACAGACCCGCATCCATAGCACTATTGGTTTCTCGAATGTATTCAAACACCGCCGCTAATGCTTCCGCGGTATTTAAATCGTCATCCATGGCTTCGCGGAACTGCTGTTGCGCTTCCGCCGTTCGCTTGGCAATTTCCGGGTTCTCGCCTTCCGAAAACTTGCCCGATTGAAGCCGCAACTGATAATTCCGCAAACGCTCAATTGAGGTTTGCGCACTCTTCAGCCCATCGAACGTGAAATTTAAACCCTTGCGGTACGGCACCGAAGCCAGCAGATACCGAACGGATTCGGGCGAATAACCCTTCTGGATCAAATCCCGCAAGGTATAAAAATTGCCGAGAGATTTCGACATTTTCTGCCCTTCCACCAGCAGAAACTCGGCATGCATCCAGAATCGCGCGAAAGGTTTTCCTGTCAGAGATTCCGATTGCGCAATTTCGTTCTCATGATGCGGGAAAGTCAGGTCGATTCCGCCGGCGTGAATATCCAGCGTGGAGCCGAGATACTGAATCGCCATCACCGAACATTCAATATGCCATCCCGGTCTGCCTTTTCCTACCTCAGTGTCCCAAAATGGCTCGTTGTCCTTGGCCGCTTTCCACAAAACAAAATCGCGGGCGTCGTCCTTCTCGTAAGTATCCTGATCGACTCGCGCGCCGGCACGCTGACCGCTGAAATCGTTGTGCGAGAGCTTGCCATATTCCGGAAAACTCGCAATCCGGAAATAAACGGATCCTTCGGTTTCGTAAGTACAGCCCTTTTCCGCAAGCTGGTGAATAGCATGCGCCATTTGCGGGATGTGCTCTGTCGCGCGAACTACGTGTTCGGCCTGCTCTAACCGCAGAAGAGCGGAATCCTCCAGGAATGCTTGCGTGTAGACCGCGGTGTATTCATCTAGAGTCTGATTGCGCGCCGTCGCATTTCGGATAATCTTGTCGTCCACATCGGTTATGTTCATGACGTGATCCAGGCGAAAACCGCTGGCTCGCAACCATTTGCGAAGCAGATCAAAGAAAACGAAAGTACGGAAGTTTCCGATGTGTGCGAAATCGTAAACAGTGGGCCCGCAGGTGTACATGCGCACTGTATTGTCCGCGGCGGGGGTGAACGGCTTCACGTCAAGCGTGAGTGTGTTGTACAGGCGTAACGCCATAGAAGAATTGAAGTTTTCATCTTAACGTGACCCGCCGTAAAACCGCAGCCAGGCAGCGGTGGGCCCCCGATTGCTTGCTTATCGAGGTCATGCCTACTGTCTTGCTATTGGGGCTGGACGACCTCAGCGCGGATACACTCGAAAAATTGCTGGCTCAAGCCGGCCACGTATCCCGGCGTGAACCCCTTCGGATTACCTGGGAAAGGCGGCCGGCTGAAAACATAATCTTCCTATCGAGTGACCAGAAAGGCTATCGGGACGCGCTCGAAAGTATCCGGCGGTTTCATAATGCCCCCTTCATAGTGGTAATTTCGCGATTGGGCGATACACGGGGCTGGATCGATGCTTTGGAAGCTGGTGCGGCAGATTTTCTGACCGCACCCTACACCCAAACACAGGTATCAGGGGTGATAGAAGCCGCTTTCTCCCGTTCGAAGAGTTTCACTGCCTAACATTTTTGCACCACCCACGTGGTCATTGCCCGTTGATTCTGTACCACTGTAGTCTTCAATGGGTCCAGCAATTCACCCCCGAGTTTAGCGGTGACATCCATCAGCAAAAGCTCATCCACCAGGAAGCGTTCGGACCCATCGGGCAGCAAATAATGGCGTCCCGAAACAGGCTGAATCTTACTCTCTATGCCGATCGTGGAGGCCATCCGGCAGAATAGGATCCCGCCAGGGGCAAGAACGCGCCACGCGCCTTTCACCATAGCTGCAAAATGCCGCTCGTCGCGTGCGAAGTGCAGGACCGCGCTCAAGATCACGGTGGTTGCGAAGCCTTCCGGGAAAGACATCGCTTCTACTGGTTCAATGCGGAAGTTGGCTGCGGGGAGAGCAGGCGCAAAGAACGCAGCCATCCGGCGAGTGTCTTCAATGGCAAGCGGGTCCAGATCGGCCGCGAAAACTTCATAGCCTTCGCGAAGGAAGTACACCAGGTTCCGACCGGAGCCGCAGCCCGCGTCGAGAATCCGAGAGCCAGGAGCGATGCGTCCTCGCAGCAATTGATCGAAAAGGTAAATGTCAATCTGGCCGAATTGGTCCTGGAGTGTGGGCACGCTTCCCGATCATAAACGCGGCACTCGCCGAGGCCAACGTCTTGCACGGATTCGGGACACTTGTCATCATGGACGCATGCAAACTGTCTTCCAGGCAGCGGGTGGCGATGAAGGCCTGCGACGCCTTGCCAGGGCTTGGCATCTTCGGGTGATGGCAGACGATGTGGTCGGCCATGCATTCAGCCATGGCTTCAACCCCCAGCATATTGAGCGCCTCGCCGCTTATTGGGCCGAGGCACTCGGCGGCCCCATCACCTATTCCAAGTCCTATGGTGATGAAACGGCAGTCATCAAAATGCACAGCGGCAACGGGAAGCATGACGAAATGGATCGCCGTGCGATTCTCTGCTTCGATCAAGCTCTGGCTGATACCGGCCTGGACGCCAACGATTTTCTGCGGCAGGTACTGCACGACTATTTCGCATGGGCAACTACAACAACGATGGCCCGCTACCACCAATCTGCCGATGATGTGCCTGACGGCCTCCGCATCCCACACTGGTCATGGGACGGAATTCAGGTATAAGACTCCAAGGCTGTTCCAACACGTCTCCCTTGGACAGCCACGCAGAATTATTACAAGATACGCCGCGCGGCAGCGAAGCCGTACACGGTGACGAAAGACCGAATAACAATTTCGCCCGTGGGATCGCTCGGCAGGTTGACCGGCAAGAAGAGCACGGTTCCTTCGCGCCGTGAGAGAACATTACTTGCCACCATCGCGCGCATCATCCAAATTGCGGCACGGACATCCGGGCAATCCACGCCTAGCCATCCGGCATAATTATGTTTCGACGCCTTCAGTCCAGTAAGTCGGCGGATATTCTCAGACATCTGAGTGCAAAGTGATTGTTGGCTTTCATTTCGGACGCCGCTATCCGACAATGCGGGTTCCAGTAACGGCGATTCCACTTCCATTTGCGCGAACAATTCTTCGATCGTTTTCTGTTCGCGCTCAAGCGTATGGTCGAACCAGTAATGGCAGGTCTTCGACAGTGCTGTGATCACGTTCTTGATCTCTTTCTCAACGCGGTAAGCCGGCCCTGCGGGCAGGTCGAGCGCGGTACCGACAAAGCGGGCTGAAATATTTTCCATCACGATCGCGCGAACCAGCCATTGCGCCGTACCGCGATTCGGACATTCTAGACGAACCCAACCGGCAACCGGCGATGGCAGAGCGGCAAAATCAGTTGTCAGAGCAATGCCGCGGCGTATCTCTTCGACAACTTCCCGATAACGCTCCGGCTGCGCCTCTATCTCAGTACGGGAGCCCGGCTCGAGAAGGATCCCTTTATGCGGAGGACCACCCGCCATTGCCAGGTCGCAAAAAGTACCCCATATTTCATTCCATGCTACCTTGCCATCGCGCCCATACTTCAGCTTGGCGGAGCCCATCGACACAGGTTGCACCTCTTCATAGGAATCTTGATATTCCTCCGGGAGAATGGTTTTTAGCCTAAACTCCAACTCGTTAAACTTGCTTTGATCTTCCGGTGGCTTCATCATCTTTCATCCTGGTAGCTGCGGACAGGTGCTTGGCATAAGCAAGGCATTCGGGTATCCAATCCCCATCATCAGCCATGCGTACTTGAGTTGCTAGACGGATGGGGTTGCTGCAAATATTGGTGCTTGAGCGATTTCGGAATGTAAAATGCATTGCACGCATAAACAATAGATCTAGACATCGAACATGAGAAGAATTCAAACCTTCGTGCTCGTCACTGCTTATTTTTCGGTGACAGTCGCGTACTGCGCAACACTAACGCCTGAAGTGGGCATCGTGGTTTATGAAAGCAAAGGTGCCGATGCCAGGCGAACTAGTACTGGCCACGTTGCACTCTTGGCAACAGGACTTTGTCCCGCTGGAATCGATCGTTTGAAAAAGTGTGCTCCTGATGAAGAACCGGGCGCTGTAGTAACTATGTATGCCAATGTCGCTTCCGGCTACGAAAACAGCATCTTTGTTGTCCCAGTGCGGGACCACTTTTACGCAACCAGAAATCAAGACGCCATCCCGTTGTTGAGCAGCGGCGGAACACTGGAAGCCATGCAGATGGAATACTGGCGCCTGCATTTGAAACCCTATCTGCCTCCTCTATCCGATGCTCAATACCTTGAGATGCGCCGGAGGCTGGATAGCTTCGATGCGGGGCGAACGTTCCGAAGAGCGATCACGATGGACTATCTGATCGCCCTGCTGGGGCCGCATAAGAAACGGTATCCCACTGAGCCAATCGCAATCATTCACCCGGTTACGAAAGAAATGATTCCAAATGGACGGTGGCGCGAATCGATTGGGGTTGCGCAAATGCGCAGCTCTATCAAAATCACTTCGCCTGTTTCTGAAAAGCAGGAAGAACAACTTCTCCGCTTTGTAAACGGAACTGGGTCTACCAGTTTTCAAGCAATGACGCACAACTGTTCCGATTTTGTTGCCGCTGCGCTGGTTTCGGCTTTTGGGGATGCAGGACTACGGCTGAAGCCGCGTGCGTTGCATGTTGCCGATGCGTGGATCACCAGTCCCATAGCTGTTACAACCGACTTTTTGAATTTTACGAAGCGGGAGCACCTGCCGCTCAGCGTGGAACTTGTTCCGATGCAAGCCGGAACCAGACGACCGTCGGCGGCGATAACGTCTATAAGCCGTGGTGCACTGGTGCCCGATGCCAGCCAAGGCAAAATGGCGTTCGCCATGAAGGTATACTTCAACACCTTGAACCCGGCGCTTGGGGTCCTATCCTTTACGGCGGACCAGCTTTCGCGGTTTGCAAGCCTTCAGGACCTGGCGCACAATCACGGCAGTCGCGGGTTATCCCGTATTTCCAACTCATTCGCTTTCGTGGATTCGCATGAGCTGAAGCGCGAACAATTTCGGGTATTTGGCACAGCAAGCTGCTGGCGAACCAAGCGCGAGCAGTTTGCCCGTATGGCTAAGCAAGCGGTGGAGCAGGGTATTCTTTCGGCGGTAGAACAATCATCGCTATTAAGACACGGTCGGCCCTACCTGTTACCACGAGTATTCGAGCAAACCGCCGCGGCCCGCGGGAGCGAAGGGTCTTTGATGGCGGCGTTGCTGCCGAAACCCATGCTTCCCTTGCCGGGCTTCGTCCCAGGGCGGAAAGAAGTGAGAGACCTGGCTGATTCAAGCGAATCGGACAAGCGAACTGCTGCCTACAAACTCATGGTATCCGTGATCAACTACGATCTGAGTTCAGAACCTGTTACCCGCCGTACATCCGATGGATTTGATCCGGACTGGCGGCTATACCTGGACATAGCCCGAAAAAACAACATTCGCTCTCTTGACGTGGACGGTGTGGATGAAAGTTTAGGTGCCTGCTCTTGCCGGGAATTCGACTCGGGCAAAGCAACGAATGATGCGTATCGGGAAGACCGGTCACTGATGAATAAGCTCGCACGAGAAGGGCGCGGTCTGCTGTACGGAGCAAATCGTTAATGCTGATCGACCAAACTGCACTTAGCGTGAGTAGCGGACAGCTGATCTGACTTAATACCCCGTAAAGCTGAATTACCAGGACCGAGCCTGAGAGTTAGCCTCACAACCCGGAGTTTGAAATTGCCGAAGCCCTCCCCAAGCCCGCGAACCCAACCATCCCGCGCCCTCCAAACATCCCGCTGTGATCCAATTGCTATACTACGAATCTGCAAAGTCAAAGACAGGGAACCACCGGTTCCGACCACCTGCTGCAGAATTACGACAGCGGGCCTTTTTTCGATGAAATGTTCAGCGCCCCCGGTGTCCCGCGTTCCCACTACCAGAAGGTAATGGAAGGCCTGGGCCGCCTCGCCCCCGCCGAATACGAAGACCGCCGCCAACTCGCCGACCTCTCCTTCCTTCTCCAGGGCATCACCTTCACTGTCTATAGCGATGGCCGCGGCACCGAACGCCTTTTCCCCTTCGACCTGATGCCCCGCGTACTCCCGCGCGCAGAATGGGACCGCCTCGAAGCTGGCTTGTCGCAACGCGTACTCGCGCTCAACCACTTCCTGCAGGACGTCTACGGCCCCCAACGCATCCTCGCCGATCGCAAAATCCCCCGCTCGCTCGTCCTCTCCTGCAAACACTACCTGCGGGAGATGATCGGCGTCAAAGTTCCCCATAATATCCACACCCACATTTCCGGCATCGACCTTGTCCGCGATTCCAAAACAGGCGATTACTTAGTCCTCGAAGACAACGTCCGCACCCCGAGCGGCATCTCCTATGTCCTTGAAAACCGCCTGGTCATGACCCGCACTTTCTCGAAGATCTTCGAAGTCTGCGAAGTCCTGCCCATCGATCATTACCCACTCGAACTCATCAATATTCTGCGCTCCCTCGCGCCCCGCGGAACCGGCAATCCGGTTGTTGTTTTACTTACTCCCGGTATCTATAACAGCGCTTACTTTGAACATAGCTTCCTTGCTCAGCAGATGGGTATCGAGTTAGTCGAAGGCCGCGACTTAGTTGTCGATAGCGATATCGTTTACATGAAAACCATCCGCGGTCTGACCAGGGTGGACGTCATCTATCGCCGCATTGATGACGAATTCATAGATCCTCTCGCCTTCCGCCGCGATTCGCTCCTCGGCGTCTCCGGACTTATGGGAGCGTACCGCGCCGGTAACATCGCGCTCGCCAACGCAATCGGCAATGGAGTGGCTGACGATAAAGCCATCTACGCCTACGTCCCCGAATTCATCAAATACTATCTCGATCAGGACCCCATCCTCCGAAACGTAGACACCTATCTCTGTTCGAGATCGACAGACCTGAAATACGTTCTAGAAAATCTCGACAAGTTAGTCGTGAAAGCAGTAGGCGAAAGCGGCGGCTACGGCATGCTGATGGGCCCCAGCGCCAGCAAAGAAAAGATAGAAGATTTCCGTGCCAAACTCATCCAGGACCCACGAAACTACATCGCTCAGCCGGTAATCGGCCTAAGCCGCTGCCCCGCCCTCGACCCGCGAACAGGCCGCATGGCCGGACGCCACGTAGACCTCCGCCCCTATTGCCTCTTCAACGGAGAACGCGTGATTGTAGTCCCCGGCGGCCTGACCCGCGTAGCCCTAGAACCCGGCTCGCTAGTAGTGAACAGCAGCCAGGGCGGCGGAAGCAAAGACACCTGGGTTCTGAGAGGCGAAACATAAAATGCCTAACGGTCTTTCTCTGCGCCTTAGCGTGAAAGGGTTCCCATGCCAGTAGCTGAACGCATGCTCTCGCGCATCGCGGAGAGCCTCTTCTGGATGGCGCGCTACATGGAACGCGCCGAAGACACGGCTCGCATCCTCGATGTGAACTACCACATGCTTCTTGAGCAGTCTCAGCAAACCTACCGCCTCCGCTGGGAGCCCCTCGTGAATATCTCCGGCGAACAGGAGCGTTTTTTCAAGCTCTATTCCATGGCCACCACGCAGACGGTTTTTGAGTTCCTCGGCTTTCACGAAGAGAACCCAAACTCCATTGCCCAGTGCATCTACCACGCGCGCGAAAACGCCCGCACTATCCGCGATCGCATTTCCCGTGAAATGTGGCAGGACATCAATAGCCTGTATCACATGGTGAACAAGTTCGATCCGGCGGAAGAAATTGCCGTTGGTCCGCATCGCTTCTGTAGCACCATCAAATACGGCTCCCATCGCTTTCACGGAGTAAGTGACGATACTCTCCCGCACGATGAAGGCTGGCAATTTCTGCAACTAGGCCGCGCCTTGGAACGCGCGGAAATGACGGCCAGAATTGTCGATGTGGAATATCACAATCTAGTGGAAGGCCGGGACCCCGATAACCCGGAGAAATCTGAGCCCGATCATCATCAGTGGATGGCTGTTCTCAAATCGGTAGCCGCCTACGAGATCTATCGCCGCCAGTACCACTCGCGTATCGATCCTGAGCGTGTAGCCGAACTGCTCATCCTGCATCCGCAGCACCCGCGCTCCATTAGATTCAACGTCGCAACCATCCAGAATTCTTTGCGCGCCATCAGCGGCTCCAGCCCCGGTTTCTATACCAACGAAGCCGAACGCCTTGTCGGCAAGCTCCATGAAAGCCTCATGTACGACCGCATCGAAGAAATTTTCGAACGCGGGCTCCATACCTTCCTCACCGGCGTTCAAGATACCTGTCGCCAAATCGGTTATCAGATCGCCCGAACGTACTTCTATTACTGATATGAACCGTTACCGCCTGCTTCACATTACCGAATTCCAATACGACGGCCCCGTTTCAGAAAGTTATAACGAAGTTCGCTTGCGGCCCATGCAGGATGAGCAGCAGAGCTGTCTTTCATTCCGCATCTCCACCATTCCACCCACTCATCCTTCATCCCATCTGGATTTCTTCGGTAACTGGGTACATCAATTCAACGTGCTGCCAGACCACCGCATGCTGCGCATTGAAACCGAATCGGTCGTGTTGGTTCACAGCCCCGTCGCGCTGCCTGCAACCGGCACGCTGTTGTTGAACCTGAATCAAGATCGAGAGCAGCTTTGCGATGACTTCTATGATCTGTTGACGCCTACGGAATATGTCCCGCAGCCGGAGAGCCTGAACGCATTAATCGAAGCCGCGGAACGCGAAAGTGGCGGCACGGTCCTAGGCTTTGTGCGCGCGGCATCGAGAAATATTCACACCAATTTTCGCTATGAAAAAGGCGCGACTCAGGTTAAATCCACCATCATCGACGCCCTGACTACCGGCGCGGGCGTCTGCCAGGATTTCGCGCATCTCATGATCGCAGTAGCGCGCAAGCGTGGTCTGCCGGCACGGTATGTCTCCGGCTATCTGGTTCCGAGAAGGACTGCTGAGCCAGGTGCTAGCATCGAAGAAGTGATTGGCGGCCAAGCGAGCCATGCTTGGACAGAGATTTACGTTCCCGAACTTGGGTGGGTAGCGGAAGATCCAACTCTTGGGAAACCAGTTGGCTTACAACACGTGCGAATTGCCTACGGCCGCGATTACGGGGATGTAGCTCCGGTTCGTGGCGTTTACAAAGGACACGCAGGGCAACGCCTATCCGTGGATGTCCGCGTTCGGCCCGCGCTTGATGATGAAGGCTGTGAACACTTGCAGGAGACTGCTGCAGGCCCCGTCGTCGATCTTCCCGATACGGAACCTCAGCAACAACAACAGCAGCAGCAATAATCGGCTAGTTGGTCGGCTTCTTCTTTAAGGCTTGAAACGTGGGCGGCCACAGGCCAATAAAAATACCGAGCTGCTTGCGTCCCGTGGAGAAAAGATAGATGGAAGCAATAATAGACCCAGCCGTAAGCCAGTTCAACAGACTGGTGCCGGTTTGGTCCGCGACGGCGGAATCAATCGAGTGAAGCTTGCTTTCAACGGGATCTACTTTTGTTGTTGAATGTTCAGACATGGAAATTTGATGGCATGTACCCATCCACAGTTTTAGAATTTCAGCGGCTGTGCTGTGAAAAGATACAAGTAGCGTGAACAATTTCTGCCTTCTGGCTCTTCTGGTTGTTGCGAAAGCGCAAACGCAACAAGTCTGTCCACCCACTCCGGCCTGGTCTCTTTGCGAATTCTCCCTTGACACGTCCGATCCCACACTGCGCGCCGAATTTCGCGGCCCGAGCCATCGCACCTTCCTCATTTCATCTTTTACCGAAGCGGGCCAGCAGCGTTTGCGCATCGTCCCAACCGAACCCGGCACCTGGGATTATCGCCTCGCTTCAACTGATCCGGCCTGGAATGGCAAACAAGGGAGCTTTACGGCGACCCCATCGGATGCTCCTGGCTACATCGAAGCGGCCAATGTCCACCACTTCCGCTACAGCGGTTCTAAACAGCCACACCTTTGGATGGGGGACAACGGGACTCACACGAAAATTGCCGCTTCCGCAGCCAATGATCAGCAGATCCTGGCTTTGCACAAAGCCGGAAAAACGGCCGATCTGGTCGTCGAAGCAAACGCTGATATCGCTGGTCTGGTTGCCCGGTTCGGCGCGCTTAACATCACCTGGAGAACTGATTCTGCCGGCGACAAGATCAAAGCCCTGGACCAATACAATCATCTGATCTCTGGCGCCCAGTACTTGGCTTATCGATCGGAAAACGGAGACGTCCTGGCCATTGAACACCAGATCTATCCGCTTCCCGCGGTCAACGATTTCGGTGCAAATTTGCCGAATGTGGATGATTTTCGCCATGCTC
>JAABUK010004680.1_pt1 | contig 22005 bp, 24 predicted proteins | sample 5559141 | NCBI WGS metagenome assembly JAABUK01 (sample SAMN10711869, study PRJNA513367) | rock metagenome | isolation source: Antarctica rocks | place: Antarctica: Victoria Land, Pudding Butte nord | collected 2016-01-03
CCAAACCTGGCCAATGTGTCATTGCTGATCATGATTTAATGCGATAATTATGAATTCTTCTAAGTCCCAGCAGTTAGAGCCATTGATATTGCTGCCTATCCTGGCAGCGCATCCAACGGTTCGTCGGTGCCAGAAGCCCTGCAGATAGGCGCAAGAACGACATTGTGCGGGGAAACGGTTACTGATGGGTGTTAACTCCATCAAGTCGTTTTATCGCTGGAATTGGGCAGGATAGTTGCGAAGAATGTACACCAGGTGGTTGAGAGAGTCATGGCCAAGTGCCAAGCCATTGCCATATTTGCCCGCACACTTAGTTGTGAGCACGAAACCTACTAGACCGGACGCTTTGCCCGAAACCTGGGGAAGACCGGGTTGCTCCCGCTTGCAGATCGTGGGGCCTTGAGATCCCCAGAGTATGAATGGTATCGCTAGAATGAGAAAGCTTGTGTTTCGCGATAGGCGTCCGAACATGATGCTGCGCTTGCATCAGCCAAGCGTTTGCAGTGAAGATGTAAAGTCGCTCTTGTATGACGAGCACGAGACACCGTGCCTCCTCTTCAAGATTGTTGCGCCAAAAGTAATGACACTCGTTCCCGTCCATCTCCAACATGCATTGGTACACAGCGTCATCCATCTCAAGTGCATCTTTCCTGCTGTTCTTGTTTGTCGTGTGCCAATGTGCATCGCTGCCTCGCATTCCTAGTCCTTATGTAACGCCCACTCGACGAGGCAGCGAGTACCTACTTCCATCAACCCACACTGCCTACTCATCACACCAACTCAGGCCCCGAGTTTCGGACCTCACCCTGATCCACTTTGACCACATCGACACTATCTCTCCCATAGCCACCGCAGCTCAAGCGCTGGCACACTTTTATTCCCAGATATATCTTGGCGCCCAAGGGCCGTGGGCCAACAGCAAGCAACGGATATGGATCAAGGTGACTTTCGGGAGTCTTCAACTACTCATGTCAGCCACAGAAGGCCATACGGTACCTTGGAAATTCGTGAGATGGTGGGCACTTGAGATGTTACAAATGGTCGACAAAGGGCATGTCGCCACCTATGATGCGTACTTTGTTACGCCGGAAGGGGATGCGGGCGTCATAATCAGTCTCACTTGTCGGGCGATTGGAGCGTTGACTTCGGCGGCCGCTGTTGCCATAGCTGCAAGTGGAGACGCGAATGAACATGGGATCGGAAATGGTGGGCAGTCCGTGAATCCGAATGCGCGCCCTTTCAATCCTTCTTGAGGAGTGCCGTGAAGGCTGGGCATGAGATAATTAGCAGCAAAGCGGCTGTGATATGGTGATAGAATGTATAGCATGGTCAAGGGGTTCCATCAAAGAACTGCATTTGCCCTTCAATTGCGTCGGACATGCAACGCTTGATGAGTCCTTTTTCTGTAATCACTATAGCACATGGCCCAATGCCTACTCATACATATCCTGTGACCCACTGTCAGATTAGAGAAGACACTGGGATATTCGTGAAGCTCACCTTTTCTTGCACCCTGAAAGAAGAATCTGACAATGAACACCTGAAGCCCAGCCATACAGACCATGAGCCCACTTTCGACAATGCTAAAATTGAATATCCTAGTCTCGGTACTCTTTACGGTGCTGAAGTTGCGGTTCTCGCGCGTCCTGAAGTACTTCTGATTCCGGTTGATAGTAGACAGGTCACGAGAGACCTTCATGACAGATTCTTCGAGAGCCGAGGTCTGTTCGGGGGAGGTGCCCTGCTTCGAGGGTAGGAGAGCGGAGGGAGATTCGTTCTCGACCTGAGGTGAGGTACAAAGCGTCAGTGAAAGGGATCGATCGAGTAGGACTTTCTGTCCGGTTCAAGCACGCAAAGGGGTCGAGGCCTAGCTAGCAGCAATTACTGCCATTGTGGGGAAGGGGTCGCGCACCGCTATCTCAAAATCCACCATCTTCTCGGCGAATGTGCTCATCTCGTTATTGAAGCAGAACCTGTATTCTCCAGTCTCTTTCGCCGTGAACACGGAGTCCACTTGTCGCTCCTTCGCATTAGCCATGATGACTCTCTCGTTAGGCCCAGTAACATCGTATTCGACATCGAAGGAGCCGCCAGATTGTACCTAAACCATGCAGAACGAATTCAGCTTCAGCTGTCACGTCGCAGATGGATGCGGCTTGAGATGTAGCCTTACAGCGAAATAGAACGCTATCTTCGCGCCCTCCTGCTTGACGTCGGTGAAGAAGCAAGCCTTCTCATTAGGCGTGAGCTTGTAGGTTAGAGCAGTGGCGGAGGAACAGGCGAGTAAGTATGCAAACAAGCCCAGCTGGGTCAATGCCAGTTGTAGCATGTTCGACGTTTGGGTGAGCAAAAGTGTCGTTCTGATTCTGATCACTGCTCCTGATGCTAAGTCTTGGCACTTTCCGCCTAGAACTACTCTGTACTAGCTCCGTGACTCCGCCAAAAATTTGACCATGACAAAGTCTATCGTGTCTACGATAATTTCTATAATCGCATGACTACAATTTTTTGATGGTCTTAGTGCTTCTCTTTGAATGTTACACATACATACAAGGAGTCTTTGCATTCAATCCGCTATTACTTTGCAAATCTGCTTGCTAGCTGTCCTACCAGGTATAATATAAATCAGAGTCTTCTTCGCAGAATGAGCTCCTTTACTACCGCCTCCTGCTCGATCTATTCGGGAGCTCAGAGCCTCACACCCTCTCAATGTTGATGCGAGCTGTTCATTCAGGACCAAGAGACTTGCTTTAATTGTTCGCCATTGCTTCGACAGTCTCATTGCTTTAGCAGGGGTCGTCAGCATCCTAGCCAACGTATACTCCGCAAAGCTCACTTACTCAGCGATCAAGTTTAACAGGGATGGTACTGTTCGATTTCGTAGGACTACCCAGCCGTGCTTGTGGTCGCCTTTTATTTACCAAGCGCTTGTGTTAGTAAAGACTCAACTATACCCACATAACCTGTTTCTATGACTCCTAGACATTCATGTTGGGAACTAATCCACTCACCAATCTGTTGGGAAGCTCCGATCTTTCCTTGTCTCACACATACTAATGTATTGTCAGCTTGAGGTCGTGCAGATAACAGCCATGCGCTCTTTCAAAGGGTAGTAGCCTTCTGAAGACGTCTCTGCTACAAGTACGTCTTGTGCATAGAAAAGCATAGCATAAAGGGGATTTACTTACTAGCATCTATCGCCACCGCAGCAGCCCAAAGATCAAACCATCGCATCGTCTCCTTGTGCGCGGGTGACCTGATCGCGATATGTACTTCGCAATCTGATCTTGCTACCAATACCAAAGATGTCGTTAGTCTACCCTCGCATGCTACGCTTACTCGACCAGAACAGTATCACACAACTCACGGGCGACGATATGCCAGGGGAGTGTCCATTCCACACCTCGCCCTGCAGCAGTACCGAATACTATAGGGAGGGTGCTCGTCGGCACCAAAGCCAGGGTATCGCGACACACTGACTGGGAGTATGGTGCTCCCCACTTGCGGCCGCACAATACGATCGGTTCGTATTTGCGGACTACAACGACGAGATTCTTGTTCTGCCCTGTTGAACGAGAATTGCGCAGAACACATCAGCGTATGCCCAACTTTGATTTGCAAGGGCTATCTTAAAGTCTGATCATGATTCGAAAAGAAAGACACTCCTTGCGGAGTCACGTACCGATGCGGCCGATGAATCCACCTTCGCTCGGCTCTTTGGGGGTATCTACGCACCATTGCATCACCCTCTCGGCCGCATTCCTGATCTCAAGAAAAGACGCCAAGTCGCTATTATGATTTTCATCATGCACAATATCAACAACGCATCTGCCATCATCTGTGGCCAATTAGGCGTCTTCCTGTTAGCGGACTCAGTGTCGCAAGCGAGCTTCATTGGGCTAATGGGTGTAGCAAAGCACTTACCGCTACTCCAACGATAAGGGAGCAAGACATCGAAGTTTTCGCTACTGCTCCTATGGCCCCAGCTAATGCGTTCTTCATCCATACGCATATTTCGCCAGACATCAAAGCAGCTGCCACGGTCGATATTAGTACCGTATTCGGTACCGTTACACTGGGGGATTGCACTAGCTCCTAACGGGGGCTGATAATCGAATGAATTTGAGAAGTCCGTTGCGTTCATGAGTGAAACCGAATTGTTGCTTGGAAACGGCGTCTCGATTGGCGACGTGTATCCGCTGTCCTTCGGCACCGACTGAGACAATCCCGCCGAGGAAGAGACAATGAACTGCACCAGCCAGACTGCTAGATGCATTCTCCGAAGCTTCAAAAAGACCATGTTTCAATTGATCATGAAGAACTATGATTTGTTCCTCGTTCACCGTAACAATTTGATACCCTGTTGGGGAGTCTTGAAATGCGCACACAGTCGCTTGGCTACTTGCGGAAATTGCGTCAGCGCTTCACTCTCATGCACATTACATGCGCTCAGGCGAGATAAGCAAGCCTCGAAAACCGGAAGCTTGTCAGAATTGATTATATGCCTGTCAAGCCATGACGCAGGGCCATGTTCAATGTGATAAGGGCCCAACATGGCGCCAAAATTCCCTCATCACATATGCGTGCTCTACATCTTCGAAGAGTCCTAGCGCCTCAAAGACCCGATCTTGTGCCCTGAATGGCCTAAATCTCATCGTCCTCGGCAAGGTGGTACCGCGTCTGCTTCATCCCGGCAACTGCTTCCCGACATCAGTCCAGACTGAGCCTGGCCCAATTCCGCTTCATTCACACACCGATCTACAATTCCTTCCGCCTTCCAAGATCTATCTTCCAAGCGGCCTTCTTGAAAAACATGAGCCGTCCACGCTGGAGTTCCAGACGGTGTCCCGAGGCCAGCAATGAACAATTCATCAGGGCGGTGATGATCACAGTCGTTAAGGTTAAGAAGACAGCTGCAGCTTCCAGTTGCCTGGTCAGTCTATCGTGGAAGGTATCCCCTTCTGACATCAGCATATTAAGATACTAGTCCTCATCACAGTAGCAAGATTTGTAGTCTGGAATTTGTTAAGGCAACCACAACGACGGTGAAAGCAATCAGACCTGCAATATGGACTCACTCAAGTGGCATTATCTGCATCTCCCTTCGCACGAGGTCCAACAGATTTCATCGGCAGGATATTGAGATGCCGCACTGCGATTATCGAAACAACCCTTTTAATATTTGACCATAAATCAAGTGGACAGATATTCATAAGAATTAACGCTCACATCTGAGATGCCATCTCCCCCAAGAAAGTCCCGATAGAAACATTGACGCTTTGCCATGCCACCGTTCTACATGTAAATCTTACGAATGACCTCTTGCCACGGGGTAGATAGCGGAGCATGAACTAGCAGCCAAGAGCCTTAATGTCGGCAACAGACTATGTATGGACTACACTCTTACAGCAATTAATGTGGATGATGCGCCTGGCCAACAAAATCAAGCCACCAGGTAGCGGTCCCCTTCTTGCGCTGTATGACACACCAGCCATTGCATATTGCGGTAGACGGCATGAGCGGACATTTAATTCTTTCGGAGATTAATTTCGAGTCCAAGGCTGTAGGAGCTCAATGGAGACTATGAGAATGGATATCCTTCAGGAGATTAATGGCTAATGGCAAACCTCTGAAGAGTTTTATTGATCAGAACAAGAATTTCCATAAATTCTACATCACATAGAGTATGCGATACGTTCTCAGGCACTCACTAGCGCGGTGTGATTTTTACTAGCGCCGCTAGCACCATCACGAACTCACAAGATTGTAAGGGTTCTTAAGATCCTGTCAGCGGCGATCACACTATAACCACATCAAAGGAACACCGTCCCATACCCGACCCCACTTTCTACAGCTCTGACGATCTGTCGATTGCAACATCGATCCTTGACATTTCCGTTATTACTATTAACAGATCTGACACCTTCCCTGCGATACCCACACCCACATCCACACCAAGTTTTAAAGTGGCATATGGTGTTGGCATCATGTATACCACACGAGGATTGAGCGTACAGCAGCAGCTCGCAGAGCACTGAGGGCTGACGCATGATGGGATGGACCTTGGGCGGGGGGGATGTGGTGTAGCAAGATTGATAGGCACTCGATTGGGTCTTAAACGTTGCGCTTATAGTATGGGGGAGTGTTATTAAGGAGATCGCTTGTTCTCGTGGGGTGGTCTTCATCGAGAAATCAAACTGGGCTCGGTACTTGATGAACTCAAGCTTAACAAGCTTCAGTGATTTGCATTCTTGGGCTTAGTCCATAAGAAGTGGTCGCTTCAAGCTTGCTAGACTTGAGAAGGGGTGTGGTGTTTCTGCAGAGATTTGCCAAGGAGGTTGCCGTTGTGTCGGATTTTTATTGGTTTGCGGTATATTCATTATTATTCCTTGCACTGTTCAAGTCATTTCATGCCCTATTCTGCCGTAATGTCCCCTAGCGCACGATGATGCCGTATTTCAGTTTCGAGACAGGCTTGCCCTGTACTGTCCATTCTACAAACTCAGAGACTGAGCTGCGTCTTTTCCCTGAGTAGCCTCAAGCATTCTTCTTTCTCTCCAGACGAGTATTGCATACGAGGTCGCCGCAAGCGCTCCCAGACACGTAGCCCCCATGCATATCGAATAGCCGGTATGATACAGCGGCGCATCCGCAGGCAGGAAGGAGAAAGTGGCTACGATACCACCAGTGTTTCCAAAGCTGATCATCCAAGCGGTGCCAATGGCACGCTGTGCATGCCCTCGTAAGTTCATGACATACCAACAAACGATGATGGGGCCTGCAGAGAAAGCACCCATGGCTATGAGACATAAACCGGCGTACTTGGCTGGGAAGTGGTGTTTTGAATGGACGGTCAAGAGGATCGATAACCCGGCGATCAGGAGGGCGATGCCGAAGGCTATGAAGGGGAAGCGTATGCGTAGAGGGTCCGACAGGTAGGCTGTGATGAGACAGAGAGCGAATGCTGCTGCTACTGGTGGGATGGTGTGGAGCTGGGTCTGTACGACCGAGTAACCCAAGGACTTGATGATGGTAGGACCGAAGTAGGAGTACGCTGCATTGATGTTAGCAGGAAACACGGGCAGCCTACAATTTTGACATCACAAAGGGTGGCAGCAAGACGACTACGATTTCATCATGTTTGGACAACGGAACTGGCGCAGCTGTCCATCGTAAAAGGTTTTGGATCGTCATCCTTATCGCTGCCACGTTTCTTGATCGCAAGCCAGAACCGCACTGGGGTTACTCACAGTAAAGCGAAACGACGACGGCTTATAAAGGTTCCGTCAGCATGTTTTTCGAAAACTACATATTGGCAGGAGCGTTTGGCTTACAGAAGTAAAGAAGACCTCCAAAGAAGTTCTTTGGGTCCCCAAAGAATGAGACAATGCTTTGGGGAGAGATTGGCTGGACCTGCATCTCATTTGCTCCAGACCTTGCCATGATGAATTGTCTCTCGTCTTCATCTAACCATCGTGCTTGGCTGGGGAAGTCCGACACGAGGAAGAACGATCCGATACCGATGAGGATTGTCAGAAGACCTTCGAGAATGAACACCCACCTCCAACTGCTGTAGCCGCGGACGCCGTCCATGTTGGTAATGGCACTGGCAAGGAGACCGCCAAACATGCTTGCTACCAAAGTCGAGCACCAGAAGACAGTGAAACGACGCTGGGACTCCTCGCGCTTGTACCAGAAGCTTATCAAGTAAAAGCCTGGCTCCATGAGTTTGTGAAGGAATCTTGGTAAAAAACAAAATGAACTTACTTCCAGGAAGGATGCCAGCCTCGGCGAGCCCAAGCAAGAATCGGGTGGCAAGAAGTCCATGGTAATTTTGGACTGAAAGTTTCTGAGCGATTGCAACGTACGATTTCAATGACCGGGAGGTCGTTACCAAAGCCCTGACCCAGCATCACAATTCCGAACGCAAGTATAGATCCAGATACTGCACGTCGTTAGATCAATAGCCGCACGGGCGGGCCCAGAGGATCTAAACGTACGCCATACGTGAGGCCTGAGCCGCTTCAGCAAGATGTTGGAAGGAACCTCGAACAAGACGTACGGTACGAAGAAGATGGTGAGGGCGATATTCGGCTGGTTGCCTTTGAGATGAAGGTCTTTGGGGAGACCAAGGGTAAGAGCATTGGAAATATTGACACTTGATACCATCAATTCTCTCGCAAACTTAAGCGACTATTACCCAGACCCACCGATCAAGAAAGGCGGCTACAAAGATGACAAACAGGATCGGGATAACGCGTAGGTCGACTCTCCTCATCAAGCCCCGTTCATGGATAGAAGAACCAATTCGGTCGGCCGCCGACTCAGTTGAGATCTCGGCACTGTGCGTGGTTTCATATTGCGCGGGCTTGTGTGCGATTACGCTTGATGGCTCTTCAATGTCCACCAATCAGCGCGGGTAGGCATGATCGAAGATGACATTGCACTTGCCCTTTCGATCCATGAGGGGAATGGTGCTGAATATCTCACACTGGGCAACAGATTGATGATATTTCGAAATCTGGTAATCGGGATGAGGCTTCCAGTAGATTTGGAATGGAAAACCTGTGATGAAGAAGCCATTGGGACGGGACATGGAGACCCCGCAAAAGCTGAGACAGTGATTCTGCGTTTGCCCAAGTAGGCTAGCCTCGTACGGCGCTAGAGACACTATCGCCTTCTAATTGAGGTGGGATGATAGTCCGGGCTTGGGCTCACAGTCTTGATCATTTAGGCTCCCGCGCCCCCTTGATACAGTAGAAGGTATCATATTGACATAGCCCGTCGACCAAGCTGGCTAGCCGCAGCCTATTCCCAGTAAGAAGCAGCAAATCATAACGACGTATCAGCATCCAATGCCAATCCCAGCTGGCATGGCGGCTTAGCAATCAGACGACGGGCCACGCTTTATACCGGCCACTATGAGCGGGTAGCGCTGGCTGTTATCTGTGCGACCCCGTGAACCATAAGGTACGATAGCGAATACCTCCGTGGGGTTGTGAGATCTGTTGATTTTCGGCTTCCGGCTCTTCTCCTGTGCTGCTAGTCTCAGTGCCGCTCTTCAGCATCACCTACGGAGCATCGTTACATCAGATGCGACAAATCACACCATTGCTCTCTAGATCGTCGAACGGCGCAAGGGGCCATGTCAAATGTTGCAGAGTAAGGATGAGGTTTGAGTAAGCACTAGCTCTAGTCGTCGGCGAATTTCTTCAGGTGTCCGGAGACTAATGGGACCAATCGGCAGCCAGGGATGGTCGGATCGATGCGAGCCTAAAGGCGGGAATGACAGCAAAGCACTAAGGCGATTGGGGCTAGAGCAATGCCAGTCTCTCCGCGGAACTCTTAGGAGGTCTATCTCCAGCCACTACTAAGGCTACAATGTTGTACGGAGGTTTTTCAAACGCCAATGTTCTCATCTCCAGCAAATTCACGAGGTCATATCGAACTTACCCTGTTCTCATGGGGTATAGCTAATATTATTGCTGAGAGGGACAGTGAGATGGAGGCCGACGCTAATGGGAAGAATCTCGGCTATCCGATGTCAAAGGCGCGGCGATGCAGGACATAATGCTCGAGCAATAGCACTAACTGCGACATTGAGGCTGGTAGAAGACTGGGTCGATGGAAGGGAGTCCCATTCCCATGTCAAGTGAGGATTAGGTGAGGCTTCCTCCGCCAGCCAGAGCTGGGATAGAAAGGTGGATGTGATGGCATTCCGGTTCGAGATGTTTGGATCAGGATGTGTGAGGTAATTGTTCTTCTTACAACATATGAGTTGCACCCCCGGCCTTGAGCGGCGGAGAAAGTAATCCATGTATGATGTATTCGCTTGTCGGCACTCAAGAGTCTTTTACTGCGATCCCTTGATTGAGTCTGATCCTCGCTAGCTAAAATAGCGACTTTTATTGCTGAAAGAAGGATTATTTTGCGAGACGCGATCTGCTTCGAGTCGTATGATTCGAAGTTCAAAGACCTAGCCGTATGGTATAGCTGCTCGTGAGAGCTGCGGTGTAGTCGTCGCTATTCAATTTGCGACCGCTTCCCGAATCTCTCTGGGTAATCACCACGGCATAATGAGCCTGTGAAGCGGGATGCCAAGACATTGAGATAACCAGTCCTTAGTGGAGGATGCTTCATATAGCAGCTGGAGACGCGGATGAAGCCTCACCTGTCTCCATTATCTAGGTCAAAGCGTGTGCCAGATTAGGAGTAGACGTGGAACACACACACGCATCAGCACAGATTTTGAGTGGTGTAAAGCTAGCAAGAGGGAAAACAAAGAGAGACCGAGAGGTTTCGCGGTATTAAAGACATCAGCAATGTCATTCATGAATCTGGTGGGAGGCAAGGTACTTTGACCTCATGGGTAATCGAACGTAGTACAACAATCTTGTGTAACAAACGAACCTTGTTCTATTGTTGGATCGACCGGAATACAGGACTCATTTCGATGTACGATGATCTCAATTCAATTTGTATACAAGGAAGTAGATATACTTGAATGCTGATAACAGATCCTCAAATCACAGCCCGAGCCAAGGTAGGGTACCGGTCGAGTTAATCAAGACCGACGAAGTCCGCAGCCAACAGGGACAATGGATCAAATGGTGAAACCTTTTACGCACGTAAACGCACTGATCACAATGCGGAAATAGATGGTACCGCCGATAGCGGGAAACGAGGCGGTAGATCTTATCCAGTGGTTGCAGATAGCTCTGTGGATTGTGTCACGTGGATTCTGTATGGGGTTTGGATATCCAAATTGGACTATCTTGGGTATCGAGAGCGGCGCTTTGGTTTGAGCATTGATAGGAGGTTGAGGCGTGCGGCGCGCAGTCGTTGCCAGTGGATTGAAAACCGGAATGAGACTCTGAAGCCGGAAGTCCCAGAGAGTGCCTCCATCTGATGAGAGAGTCCAAATAACCGAGACAATCGATGATGTTCGGCAATTCTCAAAATAGACCAATACATTTACCCTGATACAGATACTGATATAGCAACAAAGCGTATCACTGTACCCAAGGCGGAGACATTCGACTTGGCGTTTTGTACTACCTTCTTCTTCTCTGGCATATATTCGCGACGTCCCCCATGCAAATTTCCTTCAGCAAACATACACCCATTCAGATTATCGACAACCAACGTGAGCAATACTCACTGAGCCTACAATACTTTCAACCACGTTCATAACGATGCAACTTTCCCTCACCAATATCATCGCCACCTTGAGCGCTGTAGCTCTCAGCCTACCCACCGACGGACCTATGCCGACCGCATATACTCCCAACGTGAGGAACGGCCTTCCTTACAGCAACTTCGACCTCTACAACCACAGCCAACCTTACAACGCGTCTGCGCCAGACAGCCGCGCCACAAACAGTTCAGATCCCCACTACTACCTCGACCAAGTTTCTCACCATAACACGAGCAGCAACACCACAACGCTCACCCCCCGTGCCGCCAAGAGACACACTTCCGCTGGCGATATCGCTTCATACTCCGACGGTTACTGCACAGTCACCGCAGCTCCAAAAGTCTACCTAGCCGAGAGCGCATGCGTCAAATTTGCGCCCCTAAGCGGTACGAACATCGGCATTAATTGGGGTGGCTCGGCGTTGGTTAAAATGCTGTACGTCCAGACATACACCGATGACGAATGCAAGACTTATGGGCCATTGATCAAGACGCCGGGGAGTCTGAATATGGACCAGAAGGGCGCGGGTTCTTGTACACCCTATAGCGAGTTTCTGAAGAAGGGTGGAGAGTGGATGAGTGTTTTAATGTCGGAATGAGCTGCTTGAATGTTTGAGGAGGTCGGAGCCGGTTATGCTTTTTCTTAGTGGATTTGGGTGAGGAGGGTCTTCATTGCTTGCGAGGGTATCATGATGACGGCTTGCGACAGCGGATTTTGGGTTGGTGTGATTTGGGAGACACTCTTCTCAACCCTCCTGTGGCTGGCCGTCCAATATTCTTCGATAGTGTAGTAGTCATTCACACAGTCTGCATGGTTCGCTTGGGATGTGAGCCTCAGAGTAGTGGGCGCATGTGATTGCAGGTTCATAGAGATGCTGAAGAGCCCGGGGAAAAGTGCAACTGTGGCCCTCTCCAAATCCTTGATGACGGGTAAACCTCATGCTCCGGTCGTTCCACTGCGGTATTGGCAACTTCCCAATATCTCAAATTTGCATCGCGGCTCTCTCCGCCGTGCGATCGACTACACCACATGAAGACACAGGAGATTTTGTACCCATGTCCACTTCGGTAGCTCCGATAATATAGATGTCTTGATTCTGTATAGGTCCACGCTCTCTGAACATTTGCTCCTCAAGACGCTCTTTGAACAGAAGGATCTCGGTGTCATAGTCGTCGGCCAAGCGACCTATGAAACCATGGAGCTTGAAGTTAAGCTTCTTCACACCTCGAACCTGGAGCATCGGCTTTACCCAGTCCTCAGCGAGCAATAATGGTAGCCTAGACCTCAAGCCTAGATGCAGAGTGAGGCGCTTTAGACCAGTCATTCGTCGGGCAATAGTATCCCACAATCGGTTCCAGCATGCAAGAAAGTGCAAGTTAGATTCAAGGAGTTCAACATATGACAGTTGCAGGTCGCTAATAGAGGCTAGCCGACATGGACGAATCGACTCGCAAAAGTATAGAAAGGCCTCAACTTGTCGCGCCTGCCCATACAAGGCAAAAGAATTGGTAGCATAGAGTAATCCAACAGCCTCTATATAGATCGCATGACTCGACTTGAGCAAACCCATCTTGCCATTTCCACTTGTATGGAGCTCCTCGTCCCGGGGATTGTGAAGCAACTGGGAAAATTCGCAGCAGCGAATGTGGCTTAGTCTGTTTGGCATGTGTCCTGGATTATCGATGTGGATTACCTGATCTCCTAGGACGTAGATAAATATCATACGCCGAATCTCGTATGGAAATTTGCATAAATCTCCCAAGCCAGAGTGAGGTCGAGTGGCGGACAGCGCTCTCCTGTTATAAGGCAGAGGCTTGGGAACCATAGACCTCTGGGTTTTCCATTGTCTCCAACAGCGCTTGGGATTAAGCCACAACATTGCGGTAAGAAGCTCTAGACAGGTGTTCTAGTGTCGACGATAATCCTGTGGCGGTTACTCGTGGTTTCGACCACGTATCCTCCATCTACTCGTCACAATGGTATAACAACAGTACCACCAAGACTCATGGATCCAGCGCTGACCAGTGGTACTAATGATCCGCTTTCGAGACAGCGGTAGGGCCAGATATTGCTTCAAGGATTCGAATATGATTTTATTGCCAAATTCAATCCAATACCCAGTCTCGGTCAAAACCTTCAAAGCTAGAATGCTAGCCTTGACTGCTGGTCCGCCAATATAGCCGAGAGCTCCAGTCGAAGGGTACGAATGAATGAGTGAGATGGCATTGCGAAGAGAGAATGCACACAGGCATCAGATGTTCGTTGAACGAATCTTGGCAAACTAAGCTCAATAGGCTTAGTAGCTCAATACTCCATCACTTAGCCAACCAAAACCATACAAGTCCCCTTAATGAGTTTGCATCCAGCTTGTTAAAGATCATAAATTGACGGAGGCTTTGATGACGCTATCGCATCGCTCTTCATAAGTCCATTACAACGCGCTACTATGCTGTATATTAAGTATGACTGACGTTCCAGGCTTGGCGCCATGGAGTTGCTAATTGGGCCTTTTGGGTTTCTATAGATAATGAGCCACATTCGTTGACGTTCCCTTTGAGCGACACAGCGAAGAGAAGAGGAGATCAGACATTGCCTGGTATGCGGCTGCAATAGTCGACCTCTTTCTATTAGTGTATCTTGGTATGATCCCATCACAGAGTACGTGAATTCCATCAGAAAGCATCATGAAGTGATTGCGTAACATTGAAACCAACCAGCACATCTGCAAAGTCTACTCAGGTGGGATGGTCCTATCGTACATCTCGCGCTGGTAGTCGAGAGCGAACAGCCTTGAGGCTCATTCGATGACCCAGCCGTCCCTAACATCCGAGCACCGAAATGCTCTCCCAGCTACAACATCATACACGCAACCATCCTGAATCCCAATGAGATCAAAGCCCACATACCCAATTCCCACTTCCCCCCATTTCCCGTCATTGATCTGAAACACAATCGTCGTCTGGTGATGAATAAACGCACTCGCCATCTCCGCCAACCCACTCATCGCCGAATTCAAAATCCCATACGTCATCTTGCCTTTCGAGTTTTGCACAAAGATCTCAATGTTCGTACCTGGGGGCGACACGGTCCAATTGCCACCCGCAATCGGTCCGTCTATGTTTGATTGCAGGTAGGTTGATACGGTGGTGGTTGCGGACGACAGGGCGCCGTTAACGTCGTACTTTTGGGAGGCAGGGGGAGCGGGGGTCATGATGCCGATGCTGAAGAAGGTGTAGGTCGTTGTGTTGGGTGTGCACCAGAGGTAGTCCATCCAGGCTTCGCTGGAGCCGGTTTTCTCGGGTGTGGTGAGAGCTGTGGCAGGTAGCAGGGAGGGGCTGAGGAACGTGCCGGCGACAACAGATGGGGCGTTGCCGCATTTTAGATTATAGGCATTGTCTCGTTGGATTAGATCTTGAGTTTGAGGTGGAGCGGTGTTATGGGGAGCGGCGTAGGATGGAGTTGTAAGGATTGATAGGGCTGGTAAAATGAGCGTGAGTAGTATAATCATAATGAATGTGGAGTGGGTCCGAAGAGTGGACCTTTACTGTGGTCTGCGGACGACGAAATGAAATAAGCGATTATGAGGGAACCTGCGAAGAAGATGATAGACTATGTACGCTCCGTTGCGGCAGTGCTGCGGAAGAGCGCTAGAAAGACAAGGACAGCTGTTACTCGCAGATACTGGCGCAAGAGTCTCACGGCATATTGTTCCTGCCGCTCTCATTACCCGCTGCCTACCTGGTTATTTTCCCGTTTCCAGGGGAAAGCTTTGGATATGAGGCGAAACATACTGGCTTGCAATCGCAGACAAAAAGCGTTTGGCATCTTACTGTCGTTCTGATGGCGTCAAAAGCCTCTTCACCTCCGAATCCTGGACTGCGTAGCTTAGCGTATGGGCTAGATTCATCGTCAGCTTCTGCTTTTCAAGGTTGGGAGTATACTGGGTCAAACGCAGACAGATTGCAGTCGGAATCTACAAAAGTCCAATTGGCTTGACATTGGCTAGCCGGCCATTACTCAAGCAATTGCCCAGTCGAGCGAGCCTCCGGGCGCGCAATCTATACGAGACATATGGTCCCGGCTCATATAACATCCGGGCGTTGAGATTTCTGAGGTTCTGACCCGACCGAGACTTTGCACGAAAGCCTTCTTAGCTCGTTACACATGATTATGGTGTTTCGCGCTCGAATTTTACATTTCTGATCGAAAGCAGTAAGTTCATATGCCCTACGTGCAAGAATGAGGGAGATCAGGACTCGAGGCAATTGTTACAGGCCTCTGAGCTAGAGGCCCGCTAGCCTAATCAAGTTGGTAGATCTGCTGGAGCTGAGTAAACGAAATGCTGCAACAACTCGCAGCTATTGATCCAGAGTTCCGCCACCATGCAGTCATTGGAATCAACAAATCTGCTAGGACTTCCCCTAGAATTGCTCACGCTAATAGCTAGGCACCTTGGCCCTCGAATTCGAAGTTCAGTCGGCTATTTACTGGTCTCGAGGCAATGGTACCGAGCAGCACTCCCGGCCTTCCTCTCATGCCTCTCGCTTTCGACAATATACCTCTCCTCCTACGACCTTCTGCGATGGCCCCCTGCGCATACTCCTCTGAGCGATCTCATTGCTGAACACGTCGAGCGTCTTTCCATCCGCCTGGTCGGACATCCGTCGCGACAGCTCGCAATGAAACCATGGAACAAACGTGAGGAGTCCGATGAGGGTGACAGCGATGACGAACCTCCTGCGGATCCGGCAGGCTGGGATCATTGGATGAACGTGGGTCCAGTCGCTGCAGATAGTCTCGAGGGTGGTAAAAAGAGCTATGTGTGGCAGACAGAGGAACATCAGCTTCTCCCATGGAGGGATAGTGTCAACGAGAAATTAGAAGTACTAGCGAGCGTACTCTCACATTTTAAGAATCTGGAAGAATTGAGCTTTGAGGCGTCGAGTGAGGCGGATGGTGCACTGGGCCCAAGATGGGACTATCTCTTTGGCTCAACAGTGGAGAAGCTTGTACAAGCTGCACCGCCGGGTTTGAAGAGCTTGACACTGGATCTTTGTGGCTCGTCTGTGGTGAGGTCGAAACAGAATCGAACGCCAGTACACCTCTGTTCGCTCATTGCTTGTCGACTCCAAGAATTCGAGCGCGTTAGGCTTAGAATGCGTCACATTTGCCCCCAAGTCTTCAACAGCTCTAACAATTCATCCGACAAGGCTTCGAAGTTGAAGTCGTTGATAGTTCGTCTCAACCTACCCGAGTTTCCCGAGGCCAGCTATGAAAAGCACGACGGCCACCACGAATCCGACGTTCAGAAATGTCCGTCGGTCAGTGAGAAGCTGTTGCCCCTGAATGTACCAATCACTTCCAAAGGCATTACTTTTGCGAAGACAATGAAGCTGGACATGATGCGAATCGCATACAGGTTTCCAAAGGATTCTGATATCAATCTGTATGTCGCAGACTGCGTGAAAGAAAAAGTCTTGTATGATCCATCGGGATGGTTTATATACGATGACGACGGAAGACAGTGGGAAGCGTGGGAGGACGACGATGGGAGACTGGCCGATTTTTAGTGTATGTACCCAAAGCGGAGATTCACATTTGTTTCCATCCTGCTATTCAGGCGAGCAATATCGAATGGCTGATAGCTTACGTCTCTAATGCAATGATGCAGTGCTTTGCGCAGCCGTTGACAAGAAGTCAATAGGCCAGAGTACTCGAACTTGGAACTTTCAAGAGTTTCGTAGACACACCTCCCTCAAGATGACAAGCAGCGATTTCTGCCTTTTCAGCTTGTACAGTTTGAGATGTGCAGCGATTTCTTTAAGGTTAGCCGCGTTTTCATCATATGTACGGAGAATAAAGCAAAAATCATGACCATTTTCTAGACCACACTAACGAAGCCGCTAACATTCCGCACATGCTTCCATGCCTCGCCTTGTCGACATCCTGGCGTAGACATGCATCCAACGTCCCGTTCACTTCACATGAGTTTTCTCAAGTTATAGGTCGGTCAAGTATTGAGTGGTAAAATCAGCAGCTACAAGGTCTATGATAAGCTTCGAAAGGAGAGATATATATTGACAGCTATGTGAACCGCCACCTGCTTTGCTGGGCGAATACTTAATCTCACCTGACATCCTAGCAGCGATGAAAGTAGCCGAAAAGTGATCATTAAGCGAGTCCCAATGCACCGCTTGAACAACGAACCTGAGGTGTTTGAGGCTCTCCGTCATCATTGCGTTCACCCAACGATCGACATCATCGAAGTACCTCTATTCTCGGTGTAGAAGTACTTGGACGATGATCTTTGAAACGTATCGGGCCAGAAACGACTCGACGGCTCGGATGTCGAATTCGTGCCTCGAAATCTTCTTCAAGCACTCGCATCACTTCACGAAAACGGCTTCGTGCATACGGGTAGCATTTTATCCTAAAAGCTTGGATACTTTGATCTTTAATGATGGTGGTGGTACAGATGTCAGACCAGATAATGTACTTGTTAATTACAGTGAAAGTTTAATCAGGTTCAGTAAAGTCCAGTTGTGTGATTGCGGTGGTACCTATACCACGGCAAATCCTTTGGATGAAGGTCACATCATTGGTGCAACCATACTCAGAAGCCCTGAGGCGATGCTACATTTACCACAAAGTGACATATAGTCTCTGAGGACAACAGTATGTTCACGAATCTCAATTATGCTCCTCATACGACCCTCTGACTCATCATACAGCTCATTAGTATCATCTTCGGACACCACTGGCGTATCTTCAAACCCAAAGATGCTGAGCCGGACGACGTCAACTATGGCGTCTGGGTCCTTGTCGAACAAATAGGGCACTTTGGACCTGACCCGCTAAGTTGCGAGGAAATTGCACATGAAGAGCCGCTTGGGATCCTCATTATTGTAATAGACCACGTCAATGAAACCCAGCTGCAGCTACCAATTTCGTGTCTGAAGTTGAAAGAATTCTCAATGAGGAGAGGGACCTTCTGCAGGATGAATGGTTCGAATCATGAAGACTCCGCTTTGGCATAGGAGTTACATGTTATGTCAAGTCCTCCAAAGCCAAACCTAGCCGCAAGTTCACAACACTGGTTTACGTCTGACTGATGTGGACCAGGTCGTACGGCGGCCATAGCCACTAAACCAGCCAAGCCTCTTCGCATCTTCTGGTATCTTGTATTAGATGGTGACTCCTTGCGCAATACGCTGGTGTCCTCTGGAGCCGGCGCGAGCCTGCCGCCATCATGCCAACCCTGCCTATTGCTGTGTCCGTATCCTGACCAACGGACTGGATGTTTTATAAGACTCATTTGTTACTATGTCAAACTTCCGGTTTTGTTTTATCCACTCCAGAGGTCAAACGCCAGCGGTAGAAGAGGCTGAATGATGTGAATCTTATTAGCCACGAGCTCAATGGTATTCCTGGACAACCCGCTCCTGGTGGCTGTCCTTGAGCAGGAGGAAGATGTTCTCACTCGCTTCAAACGCCTGCTAGAACCTGGAAACAGGCCATCAAGTACTAGAGCGTGAGCGAGGGTTAATCACATTCTTGATCAAAGAGATGATTGATCAGTGGCGGAAGTGGCAAAGCTACCTATCTATCATCGAACCCGGTGGCGACCCAGCCGTCTATTCTCTTGCAAGCAATGCTAGCTCCTGCCCAAGATTTGTAGGAAATGTGGAGCGAATCTTCCCAAACTCGTCTTGTCACACCGAGACCGGATTCGTAGTTCCTCAACATGAGATAGATCCTGCTGAGGAATGCGCCATCGAACTCGGAGACTCGGTTCGTAGTAAGGACATGATACACTCGCAGTATTCCAGATTGCGCAGGACTGCTTGCTGCAACTCACATCCTTTATCGAGCATTATTCCAAGCCTGCTTCATCCATAGATATTACTGCCTAGCTGAAGGAGATTGAACCTTGTGGCTAAGGGTACTGCTGTAGGGGCGGACTGCTGCTGGAGGTTTATGAAGGCGGGTTCTGCGATCAATGGCTCACTAGCGTCTGGCCAACCATTTCGCAAACGACTGTGGGGCTGTTCCATTGAGGTATGTATGGTTTGGAACGCTCTCACAACATCATCTCCCTCACAATTCAACGAACAGCATGTCTCTCGTAGTCCGACACCAGATGCGCTCGGCCTTCGTTCGAAATCTTATGAGATTGCCAAGACCGTTTGCACACAGTCCTATCGCAACGGAAGGTTTCAATATGATCGCGATGCAAGTCCCATTTCTCAGGAGAAGTTTCGTTCCAAGTTTTCACTCCTCCCCGTTTCATTGCAGTAGTTGCGGCCCTTGCGCCTGCTCTAAGTGCATGCAAGACCGGAGGCAGCCGATATGTGAGATTTGCAAAGTCAATCCGACCGTGCATCAATCTCATATAGATTTCCATGACCGGAAAGGCTTACGGTTGTACAACTTTACCTCTTATTGTGAGCAGTGCTGGGAGAATCAAAGGGCGGAGAGAGAGCAAAGAAGAAAGGAGGAAGAGATTCTGGACCGGAAAAAGGCGAGAGTGGCTAGCATGCTGGATAACGTGCAGCAAATTCGTTCGACAGAGGACATTCCCATCAATTTTGCCGTGGACAAGTTTATGGCCGAGGTCAACCCTGAGAATATCTATATTCGAAGGGCACTGGTAACACCCAAGATGAGGCGCGAGGTGCAGAAAATGTATCTAACGGAGCGGATTTCCTACGCAAATGCTTTCATGAGATATCATTCCGAGGTCATAAAAGTCAGATCGGCGCAGAATGTTGTTCGCTTCCGGGGAAAGTTCCAGCGCCAAATCATCGATGGTTATCCAAAGAGCTTCAGATTGTGAAGGTACGCAACAAGTACATGTGCAACAAGCATCGAGTCGACGCTATGGATTTCAAGATGTGGTTCTTCGCTAATGATCCCTGTACTGAAACGTAATATCTTATACCAGAGTAACAGATATCTCACGGGCGAAAGATGTGGGCTGAGTATTGTCTGCTCCGCAGTCTTAAAGCTATGGCCCAGTATCTAGCTATCCTGGCTCTGGAGAGGGATTGAAGAGATGATGGTCGTCGGTCCAGATGTAACGCACCTATTCCCTGGGAGTCGCGAGAGCACCATCAGCGTTACAGGCATTGTCGCGAGCATCAATTTGGACTGAGGCACAGAGACTGCGCTCGTTCTCGGAGGATTTCTCCCGGTGGTCTCTCGGATATGTACGCATAAATTATGCGCCAATTCAGAGTGTCTCCTAGGCCATCGGATCTGGGTGTCACAGTGAAGCAGTGAATCCACAGATTGTACTCAGAGTCTAGAGATGCGGTCGAGATCATCAAAAACGAGAGAGGCAGGCTCCAAGGATTGAACCCCAGGACATCAATCGAGCAAAGGCCGTCGAAAGGTGGTTTCAAATCTGGAGCTCTGATGATCGTACAACCGGAGTGTGCCACCTAGCTGTACGATGACAAACCGAGATCCCAGGCTGAGGACCCTCTATTGGCATTGAGCAATTCGGAATGAGTGGCGGAAGTAGAGTACAACATACTTACGCTCACATGTCAAGACTGCATCGGGCGAGAATGGGCGAGAATTAGGTGGGCGAGATTGGGCGGATTCGTTATTGAATGATACGCTTGTCCTCCCAAACGCAAAGTCGTTGAAGACGGACTCCTGGCATAAACAATGGAAAGACGTAAGACAAACGCTACAAGATGAGATGTCTAAAAGCTATTACCGTACTTCAATTCCCTTTCGGGCCTGCCACAATAACGACGTACAACCAGCTAAAAGCAAATCCCAAGCAGATCTAGGTGCGATTACCATATAAATGCGAGCCACGGATCAACATCCCATCCCAACCCCAACCCCAACGCAACAATCCCCCCATAAGGTATATTCATACAATCCTCTTTCTCGCGAAGCTGTTTCCCAATCAAAGCCACTGGCTGCACCAGCTGTTACCTCCTAGCACGAAATCCTACTGGTCTCGCATCCAAACGAAACTAGCTAACCATACCTCTCAAAGTAGATATCCAGCCTTAGCTCTACATACCTCTCAAATCAAATCCCTCAACCAATACAAAACAAAAATCCAACCCCTCCACCCTACAACCTCCGAAATCTGCACCTAAACGCACCACTTACCTTAATACCTTAAACCCCCCTCCCTATCTGGCATATACAACCATAACTGCAAACGCCATTGCAAAACTCTTCAAACGCCCTTGATAAGACTGTATTGCTATCATCAGATCCGGTCTGTTTCATGTCGTGCGTTATTGAGATACATTGAGATTCACAGGCGTCTTTGCGGAGGTGTAGGGGGATTGGGGTTTGGCTCGAGGATGAGATGGATGGAGATGGAGATTGTAGAGCTTGCACGCAGCGTGTTGTTGATGAGGGATGGAGTGTGAGTTGCGGTAGCATCTTTGACATAAACTATTTCAATAGAATGAGATTTATGATGTTTAGTTGCTATGGTGCTGCAAGCATACGTTTCGTGGTCTGCCGTAAATTGCAGCGGAATTCTCATAAGCTCTTCCTTGGGATGCAGTGTTCTCCAGCGTCCTCACAGGGATAATAAGGGATGTTGAGCGGTCATTTGAAGCTGAATTATTCGATATTCCGTGCTTCGTCATGGCTTTATTGGCTGTAAGCAGACGATCTAATAAGCATAAGAACCTAATGCCTTCCTCTAGAGACACTCAAGAGCCAGTAAATCTCGCTTAACCCAGAGATCCTGCCGTCAAGCCAGCAATATGTACCATTCGCAAGTCCAATAACTGACACTCACAACTCCGCCTTCTCCTCCACCT
>JAABUK010004681.1_pt1 | contig 22004 bp, 24 predicted proteins | sample 5559141 | NCBI WGS metagenome assembly JAABUK01 (sample SAMN10711869, study PRJNA513367) | rock metagenome | isolation source: Antarctica rocks | place: Antarctica: Victoria Land, Pudding Butte nord | collected 2016-01-03
CAGGGCGACCTGAGACTTGAACGATGCCGAGTGGACCTTTCGCTTCTTCGCCATCGCTCCCCCTTGTGCTGGGCCATCGGAGTAGCTTAACCGATGGTCCAGTTTTCGGGGTCCACTATAGATGGGGGACGACGGAGAGCCGCGACTCACGACGCGGCAGGCTTACCTCGCCATGTTCGAGTTCCTTCGCCAGCGTAACGAGAGGGGACCGTCCGGAGAGATTGGTGGGTTGCTCGGCAGTCTGTCTTTGCTGCAAGACGGCAGCCCCGCCGACTCCGCGCTCGCCTCGGATTGGGACGAAGCGGTCACAGCCGTCTTGGGAGACGAGGCGAGTCAAGGGGGATATCGGAAGGCAGACTTCCGTCTGTCCTAGCAAAGCCTCTGGTGAACTGTAGCTACCGTTTACAGATTGCCCCTTGGAGCCCTGCATGAAGCTGCCCCGAGCCCGGTCCACCGTGCGGCGGATGATAGTCGGCGTCGCTATCGCGGCCAGCATCTCCTGTATTGGGGCCGGGATCTGGGAGGTAGGTCGGCATGGGGAGCGACTCAACCTGCAAAGTTCCTGCTATTCGAGCCTGAATAACATCGCGCTAGCGATGAGCAGCTACAGCGAGGCCCACGGCCGCTTTCCAGCCCCGTTCGTGGCCGACGCAACCGGTCGCCGGGTCCACTCCTGGCGGATCAAGGCCCTTCCCTGGATGAGCCCGGAGTATCCGCAGGTGGCCCGCTACGACCACACCGGGCGGTGGGACGGCCCAGTCAATGGCCGTCTGGCTCCCGACGTCCCAGGCTTCCTGCGGTGCGAGTCAGAGCGGGCCGTCAATCCGTTCGGATCGCCGTTCGTGATGGTCAACGACTTCGACGCCACGCCAGCGGATCTGATCCCCCGCGACGCGATCCTGGTGCTGGAGGCGTGGGGCGCCAATCGCAACTGGTTGGACCCCAACGATCGGGTGGAGTCCACGCCGCATCTGCGGTTCGCGGCGACGGACCACCCCGGCGGGTTCGGGGTGATCCTGAGGGACTTCCGGGTGGTGCGTGTGCGGGACGCGGGTCGGATCCATAAGACGGGTGCCTATTACGTCCTTGACCCGGAGTGAGGCCCCGCATAGCTTGGCAGGGGCCACCGGGCCCCTGAAATACTGTAATCTCTCGCCTATAGTTGGCGGCTCGCAGTTCTGGAGGCTCGACCGATGGCAGGCAAGAGCCGGAAGAGCTTGGCCGAGGCATTCGGGCAGGACGAGGACGGAGGGCCCGCCCACCCCGCCAAGGTCGGGAACCGACGCGTCTCCCGGCTGGTCTTCTGCCGGGTACGCGGCGGATGCTCGCAATGCTTCCCGCACGGGTTCGAGACGACCAACAGCACGGAATCGAAGAACCGCCGGTCGTGGAAGCTCTACCGCAAGACGCGATTCCGGCGCATCGCCTGAGGTATGAACCACATTTGCCATGAGGCACTATGAGACACCTCTATGAGGGACTCGACGACTTCGAGGGACTCGTCCGCGTCCTGACCGAGCGAGAGGGGGGCCGACACACCCCGCCGCTCAACGGCATCCGCTGGGACCTTCGCTACTTCTTCCAAGGCGAGGACCAACTTTCGATGGTCTGGCCGGAGTTCCTCGACGAGGCGGGCGATCCGATCCCGCCTGACCGACCCCTCTCGGGGTTACTCCGGGCCCGCTTCTTCATCATCACCGACGAGATGCGGGGCTTCCACCGGCTGCATGCACGCCCGGGAGTCGGGTTTTTCTGTGTCGAGGGGCCCAAGGTCTGTGCGGCTGGTATGGTGACGCGGGTCACCGGATTGGCCGAAAAAACTGTTACGTCTGAGGTATAAACGGTGATTGACAGTTGTTTGCCGTACGGTCGAAAACCGGTGTTTAAACTGTAGCGACTTAGGACACATCAATCCGAGGTCGGACCCGCGTCTCCTCTATCGACTTCCCCTCTCTCTCCTTTTCCCTCTCTTCCCCCCTTGGCGCTCTTGGCGTCTTGGCGGTTCAATTCCCCGCCTTTCTCACCCCGCGACCCGCCCCAGCCCCCGGTCGAAGTTCCGCAGGGCGTAGCGCCAGAGGGCGTAGGCGACGACGACCAGGAAGGCGAGGAAGCCGAAGGCCAGGCCGGGCGATTGGTCGCCCAGATAGGACATGCTCCGCGCGGCCTGGGTGGCGAAAAGGATGCCGAAGAACGGGCTCGGCCAGGTCGGCAGGGTGTCGTGCGGCCCGATGCGGACGAAAGCAATGACGAGGATCGGATAAGCCATCGTCAAGGCGACATAGGCCCCGACCGTCCCGCCGATCGCCCGCCCCGGCCTCGGCTGGCCGATCGCCATCAGCAGGCCCCAGCCGACGACGACCGCACCGTACCCCAGGACCAGCCCGAAGACCAGGGCCGTGATCCCCAGGGCGAACGGCCAATCCTGCCGGCGTTCCGCCGCCTCGGACCAGGCGATCCACGCCGGCAAGATCGCCAGCCGGGGGACGATCCGGAAGGCCCCCCGCCACTTGGCCAGGGCGATCCTCCGCGACTCCAGGGGCGTGGCCAGGACGACGTCCAGGGCGCCCTGGGCCCGCTCGTCGGCCAGGCTCGACGCCGAGTCGACGCAGGCCAGCAGCAGGCCGACGGACGCGAGCAGGGCGCCCACCATCGGCCCGGAGTGATCCCCGGCCGACCAGAATGCCAGGGCGGTGCCGAGGATCCCGTAGGCCCGCCAGAGGCCCCGGGCATAGGCCGAGGGGCGAGTCCGGTGCCACTCGCGCCAGAGCGCCGGGTCGTCGTCAAGGTCGGGGGACGCCTGGCCGATCCACCGGAGCCAGCGGGGGGACCGCCGCCTCGGTGGCCGGGCCGCGACCGGCCCCCGGCCCAGCGCCGCCGGGCGGAGCGACCACGTCGCCAGGGTCGTCAGGGCGGCCGTCCCCGCCAGGCTCGCGGCGAAGAACCGGAGCTGGAACCCCGGCAACGCGCCGCCGGCCAGCCAGTCGCCATAGATCAGGGCGATCGGGTTCGACCAATGGAGCCAGGCCGGGGCCCGGACGCCCATCGCCTCCCAGGCCAGCAGGGCGAGCAGCCAGACGGCCCATACGCCGTACGTCGCCGAGAGCGCCTCATGCGGCTTGCCCGCCCAGAGCGAGAACGTCAGGGCCATCGCCACGCCCAGGCAAGCGACCCCGACCACCACCAGCGAGCCCCCGACCACCGCCATCGGGTCGACCCCGCCGAGCCAGGTCGTCATGGCCAGGACCGGCAAGCCCGCGGCCACCACACCGAGCGTCGCCAGCAGTCGCGAGGCCAGCCGGCCCAGGACGATCTCGCGTCGGCTCAGGTCGGTCGTGAGCAAGAGCGCCAGCCCCCCGCGGGCCCGGTCATGGCAGAGCGCCCCGGCCGCCGAGGCGGGCGCCAACAGCACCGCGAGGGCGAGTTCCACCCCCATAAGCGCCTGCTGGAAAGCCCGGCCGATCGCCGCCAGCTCCCGCTGATCAACCCCGCCCGGGACCGCGCCGGCCCTCGCCAGCCAGACCACCACCAACGCCGCCAGCAGCCCCGCCACCAGCGCCACGCGGGCCGCATAGAACGAGACCCGGCGCGAAGCCCGGAGACATTCCGCCTCGAACACCGGGCCCAGGCCCATTCGCAGTCGCATCCGCCCCCCCTTTCCCGGCCCGATCCCGCCGACCCCGGCCAGTCTAACCCGCCGACCGACCTGGGACAACTGTCCCAACCGAGGGGCGGTGCGACCGGCGCGGTCGGCTTGGCGGGGGGCTCGGCCCCTTGGTAGGATGGTTTTCGGCGGGCGGGCCTTCGGGAGTCGGGGAATCGAGGCGGCGGCCGATCGCCTCGCGAGGGGGGTTCGGGCTCGATGACGAAGCCGGTCGACGTGGTGGTGGTCGGCGGTGGGGTCATCGGCCTGTCGATCGCGTACAGCCTGGCGAGGCAAGGGGTCACGGCCACGGTCCTCGACCGGGGCGAGCTGGGTCGAGGGGCCTCGTGGGCGGGCGCGGGGATGATCCCGCCGCACGTCGAGCGGCTGACGCTCAACCCGACGGTCGAACTCCGGTCGTGGAGCGCGATGCTCTACCCGGAGTGGTCGCGCGACCTCCTCGAAGAGACCGGGATCGACAACGGGTATCGCCGGACGGGCGGCGTGGACGTCGCGGCCGACCTCGCCGAGGACGACGAGCTGAAGACCTCGGCCGGGCGCTGGCGGAAGGAGAAGATCGTTTACGAGCGGCTCGCGCCGGGCGACTTCGCCCGGGTCGAGCCCGCGCTGAACCCGGACCTCCGGGTGGCCTATTACCTGCCCGACCGGGCCCAGATCCGCAACCCGAGGCATTTAAAGGCGCTGGCGGCCTCGCTGGCGAGCCGAGGGGTAGTGCTGAAGCCGGGCCTGGCGGCCCTGGGGTTCGAGTCGGGCGGCGGTCGGGTCTCGGCGGTGCGGACCGAGGCCGGGCCGATCCCCTGCGGCGTGGCGGTCGTCTCGGCCGGCGCGTGGACCTCGGCCCTGCTCGGCCCGCTGGGCGTCGTGGCGCCGACGCCGCCGCTGAAGGGGCAGATCGTGATGCTCCGGTCGGCCCGGCCGATCCTCCGGCGGATCGTCGAGCACGGCAAGATGTACCTGGTCCCCCGAGATGACGGCCGGGTCCTCATCGGCGCGACCGAGGAGGACGCCGGGTTCGACCCGAGGACGACCGCCGAGGGGTTCTCCCTGCTGGTTGAAGAGGCTTACCGGCTCTGCCCGGCCTTGAAGGAGGCCGGGGTCGAGCGCTCGTGGGCCGGGCTCCGGCCGGGGAGCGTCGACTCGAAGCCTTACCTGGGATTCGCCCCCGGGTTCGCCAACCTGATCGTGGCGGCGGGCCACAAGCGGGCGGGGCTGCAACTGGCCCCGGCGAGCGCGGAGGTGATCGCCGACCTCGTCCTCGGCAGGCCGCCCCGGGTCGACCTCGCCACGTTCCGGCTCGACCGCGAGCCGGGAGAGGGGGCCGACCCGACCTTCCGCTCGTGAGGCCGGATGGTCACTTCATCGGGGTCGTGACGTGCGCCGGGGTCGGGGTCGTGGCCGCGACGACGTGGTGGGGATGGGCGTGGTGGGTCGGCTTGCCCAGCGAGGCGCTGTGGTTCCACATGTCCTGGATGCCGGCCGAGGCGGTGGCGGGGTGCTTGTGGGTGATCCCGAGGGCATGCTTGACATGATTGTACTGGCTGGAAAACCAGTGGCCGATGTCGGAGGTCGTGGAGAGCACGACCCGACCTTCTAGGGACGCGGCGGCGGGCGTCTCGGGGACGAATGAACGACGCTTGGCCATGAGATCGGCTCCTTCCGGAGGGCGGAGGCGAGGGCCCGGTGGGCCGGGCCATCGAGGGTGGGGGCCGGGCTTTCGCGACGACCCGTCCCATCCTCACGATCGGCAGGGCGGGGTATCGACTCGAGGATTTTTCCGATTGTCGGGGCCGGGTCGGTTGGCGACGGTTCTCCGGCGGCCCTCACCCGGGTCGGCGTCGAATCAAACCAGCCGCCTCGCCTCCTCGGCCGAATGAGATCCCATGCGACCCGCAGGATGGACTCGACGGGATGGGGGAGGCATTCGATGGCTCGGCGGCGAAACCTGGGAATCGACGCGCTGGAACGTCGCGACTTGCTCTCGATCACACCGCTGATCGGCTCGCCGGGCTGGGTCCAGACCCGGGCGGCCGGGACGACCGGCGGCGGCACCGGCGGCCAGGGCGGCGCCGGCTCGGGCGGCTCCTCCCAGGTCACGCTCAACCCCGCCACCGGGACCTACGAGAACACCAACCTCGGCGGGAGCGGGATCACCTCCGACGTCACCCCGCCCCGGCTCAACGAGCTGGGGCGGCGCAACTTCGTCGGCCATTTCTCCGGGCGGGTCCAGGAGCTGCCCCCTCGCCTGCTCGATCAGGCCCGGCAATTCTTCATCCTCGCCCCGGGCAATACCACCGGCTTCCTCCACGGCACGGCGCAGCTCCGCTACTACACGCCCAACCCGAACCCGGTCACCTTCCCCGACCCGACGACCGGGCAGCTCGTCACCGAGCAGGCGACGGCGACCACCGGCACCCTCTCGATGTCCGACCGGAGCACCCAGAGCGGCGGCGTGATCCTGGCCAACCTGACCGGGAGCCCTTCGGCCGTGGACAAGCTCGGCCGGCCGACCCACTTCGACCTGACGCTCAACGGCGGCGGCGGCTCCGGCGGGATCTACGCCAGCTCCACCGGCAGCGGGACCCTCGACATCGCCTATCGGGGCAACAAGGCGACGATCACCGTCCACGCCTCGATCTTCCTCAACGGCGTGGGGAACCCGCTCAGCATCTTCCAGTCGAACACGCATCACTGAGCGTCGTCGGCCTGCCTGGCGACGAGAATCTTGCCGGCGGCCTCCAGCCCGAGCGCGGCCTCCCGGTCGCGGAGGCGGAAGGCCAGGACGCCGGCCTCGGGCCGGTTTTCGATCAACTCCCCCTCGGCCCCGAGATCGAGCCCGCACTCGGTCAGGTAGCGGAGGAACGCCGGGTCTTGCTCGACCACCCGAACGACCCGGAACCGGCTCCCGCGCGGCAGGTTCGCCAGCGGCGTCCCGCCCGGCTCGGTGAGCGAGCCGTCGGGCCGGGGGATCGGGTCGCCGTGGGGGTCGACCGCCGGGTTGCCGAGGAACTCGTCGATCCGGTCGATCAGCCGGTCCGAGGCGGCGTGCTCCATGTGCTCGGCCTCCTCGTGGACCTCGTCCCAGGTCATCCGCAAGGTCTGAGCGAGGAAGAGTTCGAGCAGCCGGTGCCGCCGCAAGACCTTCAGGGCCAGCCGTCGGCCCGCCGGGGTGAGCCTGGCCCCTTCATAAGGGGTGTAGGTCGCCAGGTCGGCCTCGGAGAGCGTCTTGAGCATCCCCGTGACCGTGCCCGGCGAGACCGCCAGGGCCGCCGCCAGCTCGCCCGTGGCGACGGCGTCGACCTCGCCCCGGCGGCTGGCGATCAGGTAGACGGCCTTGAGGTAATTCTCGACGGTCAGGCTCGGCACGTCGGCCCCCTCGCAAGCTCCCACCCTGATCGAACCATCGGCCGCCATCCTAACCGACCGGGAGGGCGTCGCCCATCGAGAATTGAACCGCCAAGATGCCAAGAGCGCCAAGGGGGGAGAGAGATCGAGGGGAAAGATTATCGCGAGTCGCGTCTCGACCTCCCTTTTCTCCCTAATTGGCGCTCCTGGCGTCTTGGCGGTTCAGTTCCCCGGTTCTAACGCCCCGGCCTCAATCTTCCTCGTCCCCATCATCGCCGATCGGCTCGTCGTCGAAGCTCGGGTCGTCGGCGAGCGAGGGGGTGGAGGTCCGGTCGCCGACCCGGAGCCAGACGGCCTTGAGGTAGGCGCCTTCGAGGGCTTCGATCCCGACCGGGTGGTCGGACGACGCCCCCGTGACGGCGAGGATCTGCACCGACCGCCCCGCCTTCCGGGCGGCGGCCCTCAGCAGGATCACGAACTCCTCGACGGGCAGGAGGCCCGAGCAGGAGCAGGTGACGAGGACCCCGCCGGGATCGACGCAATTGAGCGCCAGGACGTTCAGGTCAAAGTACTTGCGCTTGCCGGACGAGATATCGAGCCGGCCGGGGATCAGCTTGGGCGGGTCGAGCACGACCACGCCGAAGGTCTTGCCGTTGACGCCCATCTGCCGCATGTAGCCGAAGGCGTCGGAGTGGACGAAGCTGGGCCGGACCTGGTTCGCGTTGGCATTCTCCTTCGCCAGGGCGATCGCCTTCTCGTCGAGGTCGACGCAGGTGACCTCGCTGGCGCCGCCCTTGACCAGGGCGTAGAGGCCGAAGCCGCCGGTGTAGCAGCAGGCGTCGAGCATCGTCCGGCCGGGGGTGAACCGGGTCAGGGCAAGCCGGTTGTCGCGCTGGTCGCAGAAGAAGCCGGTCTTGTGGCTCCCCTGGAACTGGACGCGGAAGCGGACGCCGTTCTCGGCGATGGTGACGCGGGGCGGGAGCTTCTCGGTGGCGGCGGGCCGGCCGTCGAAGTCCTCGGCCAGGGCGATCCGCTCGTCGACGTGGACGCGGAAGTGCCTCGTCCCCAGCCGCTTGGCGACGCGGTCGAGGATCGGCCCGACGCGCTGGTACATCCCCAGGCTGAAGACCTCGGCCGAGAGGACGTCGTCGAACCGGTCGACGATCAGGCCGGAGAGGCCGTCGGCCTCGGCGTGGATGACCCGGTAGGCGTTGGTCGACTCGTCGAGCTTGAGGAGGTCGCGGCGGAGGCCGATGGCCCGGTCGATCCGGCCTTCCCAGAACTCGGGGCCGGGGACCTCGACGCCGCTCGCCAGGAGTCTCAGGTTGATCTGCGACCGCGCGTTCCAGAGGCCGAAGCCGAGCGGAAACCCCTCGCGGTCGACCACCCGGACGAGGTCGCCGTCGCGCGGGCGGATCGGGCCGACCGGGCCGATCACCATCTTCCGGTAGACGAACGGGTGGAGCCCTTGAGAGCGGACCGCGACGGTCGGCGGCGAGATCGGGGCGTCCAGCGAACGCCGGGGGATCTCGGTCGGCTCCGGGTTCGGGGCCGACCGGGGTCCGTCAGGCCGGATGCCGGGCCCCGGCGCGTGGCCGGAGCCGGGCGAGGGGGCACCCGGACGCCTGGCGAACTGCCCGGCGGGTCGGAAGTTCGGGCCCGGCCGGGGTCGGCGGGGCGGATCAGGATTCATCGCCATCCACCTCGTCGTCGCCGTCGAGCGCGCCGGGCTCGTTCCGGGCGAGGCGGCGGAGCCGGACCAGCAGCGCCGTGGCGTAGCGCTGGACGGCCAGTTGCCGGGTCATCACCGGCTCGGTCGCGGCGTCGACGGGGATCTCGGCGAGCATCCGGTGGGCCTTGGCCAGGCCTTCCCAGCCGGCTTTCAGGATCCGGGCCGGGTCGACATCGGTCTCGGACTCGCGGGCGAGGCGGAGGAGCTGGCGGACCTTCTTCAGGCCCGCCTGGGCTTGCTGGAGGTTGCGGAGGGCGGTTCCGGGACTCATCGCGGGCATGGCTTGGCGCTCGGGGAACTTCTATCTTCTCGTCGGGACAGTCGATATCATAAGCGAAGCAGCGTCCGCCGGTCCAACCTCACCGTCCGGAATGGAGCCGAACAACGATGAGCGAGCCCGACGAGGGCGAGGTCGCCGTGGCCGACGAGCCCGTCGTCACCACCCAGACCGCCCCCAAGGACAAGACCGACCGATCGACCCGGACCAAACGCCAGCCCCCGTATCACGTCATCGTGCTCAACGACGAGGAACACACGTTCGAGTACGTCATCGAGATGCTCGGGAAGGTCTTCGGCCACTCCCTGTCGATCGCCGAGACGCTCACCTGGCGGATCCACAACACCGGCCGGGCGATCGTCTTGACGACCCACAAGGAGCTTGCCGAACTCAAGTGCGAGCAGGTGCTCGCCTACGGTCCGGACCCACGGATGAGCGTCTCCAAGGGCCCGCTCGGCTGTTACATCGAGCCCGCGCCGACCGACTGAGGCGTCGAGTGGTCCGAGGTCATCGAAGTGACGTATCCCTTGACCTCCTCGACCGATTCCTCGCCGATCCGCTTGAGATCGTCCATCGAGATCCCCAGCGCGTCGCCGCCGACCCTCAGCGCGATGTAATCTTCGACCAGCCCGAGGACCGGCCCGGGGATGCGGAGGACCGTCGACAGGATCCCGCGGATCCGGGGGGCCAGCGCCGCGACGCCCGAGGCGACCGCCGCGCCCATCGGGACCGCCCAGGGGTCCTCGACTCCCTCACGCTCCATCACCTGCTGGGCGACGTAGCCGCCGGCCACGGCCCGGGGGGCCATCCCCAGCAGCGAGGCCCGGCTCGGCGTGAAGGGGAGCTTGTCGACTACCGCCTCGCCCAGCGCCGCCATCGCCCACGCCTTGCGGTTCGGCCGGTTGTACGCCGCCTCCATCAGGGCCACGCCGAAGGTGCTGCGGAGCCCCGAGACCACCGCCAGCCGCATCGCCCGCTCGAACGCCCGCTTCGTAGGATCCGTCATGGCTGTTCCCCTCCTCCCGATCAAAGTCGACCCCGACCGCCGCCCGGGAAGGCCCCGGGGGCGTCGCCTGTCCACCTTCGTCTTGCAAGATCGGGACCGATCCACAAACGGACGCCGGATTCTCGGCCGGATCGATTCGTGATGACCCTTTGGCCCGCGCCGAGCCGGCCCCGCTCAGGCGATCGCGTCCCAGACCCGCGCGTCGACCCCGGGGAACCGCGAGAGGTGGGCAAGGTTCGTCGTGGCGACGACCGGCACCGACCTCGTCCCGGCCTCGACGAGCGCCTGGGCCGCCAGGATGCAGTCGCCATCGAGCGCCTCGGGGTGGGCCGTCGGCGTGCCCGCCTGGCGCGTGATCGCCCAGAGTTCGGCCGCCCGGAGCATGGCCTCGGTCGTGATCGGGCGGTAGGCGAAGCGGGCTTTCAGGAGATCGAGCCGGGCGAGGCTCGCGGTCGCGCCGCGGCGAATCAACTCGCGACGGGTCTCGTAGTCGGCGACCTCCGGGATGACGACCAGGGAGCCGAGCAGGAGCATCGAGGCGAGCCAGTCGCGGCACCGGTCGGCTTCGGGCTTGCCGGACGCGAGGCAGGCCAGCCAGAGCGGGCCCGAGTCGAGGACGATGATCTCGGCCATCAGGCCGGTACCTCGAGCGAGCCGGAGGCTTCGACGCCCGTCACGGCCGCCGCCATCGCTCGCAACTCCTCCTTCAGGTCGAGGAACTTCCGCCAATCCTCGACCGTGCCGAGGACGCGGAGGGCGTTGTCGACGACCCGAAGCCGGGCCAGGTCGACCTGGCGTCGGTCGATGAACTCAAAATGGGCCGGGTCGGCCCGCGAGACGCAAAGCACGTGGTCCGACCCGCCAGGATTACCGGACGGGCGAGGGTCGAGCAGATCGACCCCATCCCGGATCCGGCCCCCGCCCTCGGTGATCTCCCGGCGCAGCGGTTCGGGCAACTCGATCGTCGAGAAGAAGACCAATCCGCTGCCGTTCAATTCGACCGCTTGCATCGGCTTCGCTCCCCCGGATTGTCGGGCCGGCTCATTGATTCTAATCGAGGCCGCCCGGTTCAGCCAACCTGGGCCCCGAGCGCCGCGGAGACCCCGGTGGTGACGTCGGGATAGGCCAGGATCACCCCGAGACCGGCCTTCATCCGGGCGTTGGCGACCCGCTTGTTCGACCCCTCGCGCGCCGCCTCGCGGCTGCCCGGGGCGGGCGGCTCGAAGGTGGGGGCGGGGGCGCCGAGGGCGGCGGCGGCGAGGGCGTAGAACTCGCGGCGCGGTCCGGGCCGGTCGTCCGCGGCGAGGTAGAGCGCCCGGCCCTCGGGCCGGTCGAGCGCGGCGATGGCGACGCTCGTTGCGTCGTCGATGTGGATCAGGTTGAGGAACCGGTCCGGGTCGCCCGCGATCGGCTCGCCCTTGCGGAGTCCTTCGAGACGCATGATCCGGCCCGGCCCGTAGAGCCCGGAGAACCGGAGGATCGTCGAGGAGAGTCCCTCGGTCGAGCCGATCAGCCCCTCGGCGTCCAGGCAGGCGCGGCCCGATTCGGACGCCGGCTCGGCGGGCGAGTCCTCGTCGACCCACTCGCCGCCGTCCTGGCCGTAGACGCCGGTCGAACCGGCGTAGACGAGATGCCCGGCCTTCCCGGCGAGTTGCTCCAGGACGTTGGCCAGGCCGTCGACGTAGACGGCGCGGATGGGGAGGCCCTTGGAGCGGTCGAAGCCGACGCAGTAGAGGACGCGGTCGACCTCCGGGAGCCTGGCGAGCGACTCGGGGACCGTCACGTCGGCGACCACGGCGTCGATCCCCAACCGGGAAAGCTCGATCGCCCGGCCGAGCGAGCGGGTCGTGGCGTGGACCCGGTCGCCCGCCGCCACGAGCCGCCGCGCGACCCGCTCGCCGAGGTAGCCGCAGCCGACGATGAGGGTCTTCTTCCTGGCCAAGGCGGGCCGTCCTTCCGGGGGTTCAGGGGTCGAGCAAGGGCGAGGCCGGCCCTTCGGACTCGGGGCAACCGGCGTCGAGGTAGTTCTGGAGCAGCGATCGGGCCGCCAGCATGTCGCGCTTCGCCTGGCGGTCCTTGAGCTTCAGGCCGGCGGCCCGGAGGACCTCGTCGGCCTCGACGGAGGTGTAACGCTCGTCGAAGAAGACGACCGGCAGGCCGGTCTCGCCCGCGAGCCAGGCCCCCCAGCGCCGGGCGAGGGCCGACGACTCGCTCTCGCCCCCGCCGGTGTGCAAGGGGAGGCCGACGACGATCCGGTCGACGTCGTGCTCTTGGATCAGATGGCGATAATGCGCGGCATCGCGGGCGGCATCGCGGCGGGCGTAGACTTCCAGCGGCGTGGCGATCGAGCGGCCGGGGTCGCTGACCGCCGCGCCGACGCGGCGGGTGCCGAAGTCGAGCCCGAGCACGCGGTTCATGGTCAAGGGCGGGGTCTCTCCCTTCGCGGGGTGGGTCAGAGCGTCGATCCGTACCCGGCCTTATCAAGGCCTTCCACCAGCGCCTTGAGCTTGTCGAGCTGGTCCTTCCGGGCGACGAGGGTGGCACCCTGGGACTGGACGATCACCAAGCCCTCGACGCCCAGGGTGGCGATCAGCCCGCCGTCGTCGGAGACGATGATGCTGTCGGTCGTCTCGACCGCGACGACGGGCCCCTGGATCGTGTTGCCGTGGGCGTCGGGGGCGACCAGCTCGGCCAGGGCCCGCCAGTCGCCGACGTCGTTCCAGTCGTAGACGACTTCGAGGACCCGGACGTTCGGGGCCTTCTCCATCACCGCCTTGTCGATCGGCACCTTTTCGAGGTTCGGATACTCGCGGGCGATCACCTGGGCCTCCTCCGAGGTCCCCAGCGCCTGGGAGATCCGGCCGAGGGCCTCGGAGAGCTTCGGGCGGTGGGTCGCCAGGGCGTCGAGGATCGCCCGGGCCTTCCAGACGAAGATCCCGGCGTTCCAGGCGAACCGGCCCTCGGCGACGAACCGCTCGGCGGTGGCGCGGTCGGGCTTCTCGCGGAACTGGACGACCTTGTGCAGCGCCACCCCGCCGGGCGAGCCGAGCGACTCGCCGCGCTCGATGTAGCCGTAGCCGGTCTCGGGCCGGGTCGGCTTGATCCCGAAGGTGACGAAGGCGGTCGGGTCGGCCTCGATTACCCCGATCGCGGCGTTGACGGTGGCGTGGAATTTCTCATCGGGGCGAATGACGTGGTCGGCCGGGAGGACGATCATCGTGCCGTCCGGGTCCTGCCGCGCGATGATCGCCGCCGCCAGGCCGACACAAGCGGCGGTGTCCCTCGGGCAAGGCTCGGCCACCACGTTCGCCGTGGGGAGTTCCGGCAGTTGCGAGCGGACCGCCGCCGCCTGATCCGCCCCGGTGATGATCCAGGTCCGGTCCGGCGCGACCAGCGGCGCGACCCGGGTCACAGTCTGCTGGAGCATCGAGGCGTCGCCGTGGAGCTTCAGCAGTTGCTTGGGCCGGTTCCGGCGGCTCTTGGGCCAGAACCGGGTCCCGCTGCCACCGGCCATGATGACGGCATGGAGCATGTCTTTGCGCATCCCTTCGAGGTCGTGATCCGATCAACCGCCTTCAAAGCTCATCCAGGCCGACCGGCTCGGGCTTGGCGGGGAAGCGGCATTCGCCGAGCACAACGTAGTTGGGAACCCGCGTCCTGGCAAGGTCGGTGAACGAGCGGAGCATCCCCGGCGAGGAGAACCCGCGCGACGGCAGCCAGAGGACCAGGTGCCGGCCGGGGAGGTAGAACAGGAAGCACTCGGGCGTCTCGACCAGCGTGTCGAACAACTCCCAGCGACAGGTCGACTCGGCCAGGCCGGTCCTCATCCAGAGCAAATCGGGGCCGAAGCCCCATTCGATCGAACGCGACGCCTCGGCGATCGTCCTGAACTTCTGGGCGTAGTGGATGGAGTTGAGGAAGTTCTTCGGGTGGAAGAGGTAGGTCAACAGGAGGATGAGGACGGGCAGCCACCAGAGCTCGACGAGCAACCCCGGGTCGAACGCATGGTTGCCGTGCCTGACGATCCACCCGGTCAGCAGCGCCAGGACCAGCAGCCCGAGGAAGACCCGGCCGGCCAGGATGATCGGGCTGCGCCGCCAGATATACCGCTGGTGGGCGGCGCAAAGCTTGACGAAGTCGCCGAGCGTGATGTGATAGCGGGCGGTGATGAGGTCATCCATCGAGGGGACCCTCAAAGCTCGGGATCGGCCCGGCATTCGCCGAGCGCCACGTAGTTCGCGACCCTCGCTCTAGCCAGGTCGGCGAGCCGACGGGCGGCGTCGGCCGAGGGGAAGGCCCGGGCCGGGACGATCCGGAAGAATCGCTCGTTCTCGAAGAAGAGGAAGCCGTCGGGGGACTCGACGACCTTCTTCATCAGCCCCCAGGCGGACCGGGACTCCGAGAGGCCGGTCCGGCAAGCCAGGCCGTGGTCGTCGAACGTCCAGGAGACGGTCCGCTCGGCCTCGGGGAGCGCCCGGACCTGCTTGCGGATCAGCTGCTTCCACCCCCAGGTCAGCATGTAGGCGAGGAACCAGCCCCCACCGAGGATTCCGACCATCGCACCCCGGGCGGATCGCCCGGTCTCATCGAGGCCCGAGGCGGCCCAACTGGCGGCGGTGGTGAGCGTGGCCAGGGCCAGGAAGCCGACGAAGAACCACCGGGCGAATCGCATCACCGGCCTCGCGGCCTGACGGCGCTGGGCCTGGAAGCCGGCGAGGTAGTCGTCCTCGGTCAGCACGCAATGGGCCTCAATCGGCTCGGACATCGACCCCGCCTCCCTCGCGTTCACTTCAAGAGCAACGGCCCCTCGACGACCAGCCCCGGCGCGAGCTTCGACCTCAATTCGGAGGCGTCAAGGGCGAACAGCGGGCTGATCTCGATCCCGAAGGGGACCGAGCCGTCATGGCGACGCTCGACCTTCGCCCCGGCGGCTTCGAGCCAGTCGGCGAACTGGTCGCTCATCCTCTGGCGGACGGTGGCGGGGGAATCGGGCCCGGTGGCGTTCTTCAAGGGCTCGAACTCGACCGAACGGTCGGTCTCGACCAGGGCGAAGCGGTCGGCCAGCGGGAGGGCGTCGAAGATGAACCGCTCGAACTTGACGGCGTTGGGGGCGCCGGGCTTGACGAGGTCGCCGTCGGGGCCGATGAAGGCGACCTTCTTGATGGCGCGGTGGAAGGGGAGGCGGGCGGAGCCCTCGACCAGGCGCTCGACGAAGGCACGCTCCAGGACGTGGACGGCGATGCTGCCGGCCCAGAGCTGGAGGCCGCCGTCGGGCTCTCTCAGCTCGGCAAGCTCGGCGGGGAGGTCGGAATACTCGATCACCTGGGGCTTGCCGTCGACCCGGACCACGACGCCGAGCTTCTCGTCCGGGGCGACCTTCTCGATCACCTTGAACGACATCTCGGCCGAGTTTTGCCGGTGGAGCCCGAGGAACGCCGGGTCGGCGATCTTGACCATCGGGTTGTCGACCTGGAAGTAGAACAGGGTGCGGACCCCACGCGCCTTCATCTCGTCGAGGCAGCTCGGCCCGCCGTCGGGACCGGGCTCGGCGAGGGCGTAGAGCGTACCGCCGTGGCCGTCGGGGCTCAGGGCGATCCGGTCCTGGCCCGCGAGCAAGACCTTCCCCGTCTCGCGGTCGACGGCGGGCATCTGGCCCTGGACGAAGAAGCGGACGTGCTCCAGGCCGAAGTTCTCGTGCTCCTCGAAGAACCGGGCGGTCGCCTCGTGATTCTCCGGGCTGGTCATGATGTAGAGCGGGATCGTCTGGCCGTGCCGCTTCGAAAGCGCGACGACCTTCTCGGCGTGGATCTGGAAGAGGCTCGCGGCCGACACCGGCGCGATCGGGTAGGTCCCCTTGGGCCCTTCGAAGCCCAGGCGGGTCCCCGAGCCCCCGGCGACGATGACGACGGCGACCTCGCCGGCGGCCAGGGTGGCCTCGCCGATCGCGGCGACGTGGCGGCGGGCGACGCGCTCGCCGTCAGTCCGGGGGAGGCGGTCGACCTCCACCGGCTTGACCCGGTCGGGCGTCGGCGCGGCCTCCTCGGCGACGAGCTGGCGGAAGAGGGCGTCGAGCCCTTCCAGGTCGATCGCGCGGGCCTCGGCCTCCAGGCGGGACCGGCCCGCCTCGTCCAGGTTGGCCCACCAGCGGAGCAGGTGTTCCTGACCACTGGCGGCGAGGCGGGAGGCGAGCGAGGGGTCGGGAGGCATCGCGGCGGGGCTCCTGGCGCGATTCGGCGGCACTCTTCAGAAATCCACGGCGAGCCCATCGTAGGCCAAAGCCACGCCCGGCGGCAAGGTGGACCCCGTCGCCCGATGGTCGAAGCCGTGCGAGAGGTGCGTCAAATAAGCCTGACGCGGCTTCAGCCGCTCGATCACCCCGAGCGCCTGCTCCAGGTTGAAGTGGGTCGGGTGCGGCTCGACCCGGAGGGCGTCGAGGATCAGGACGTCGAGCCCTTGGAGGAAGGGCCAGCTCTCCTCGGGGATCGAGCTGACGTCGGTGCAATAGGCGAGGTCGCCGACGCGGAACCCCAGGACTTTGAACCGGCCGTGGTCCAGGCGGATCGGCGTGAGCGTCTGCCCGAGGACCTCGAAGGGGACGCCGGGGCCGATCCGCTCGAACTCGATCTGCGGGACGCCGCCGGAGGGGAACGACTTCGTGCTCGCCTCGAAGGCGTAGTGGAAGACGCGCCGGATCGTCTCCTCGACCTCGGCCTCGCAGTAGATCGGCACCGGCCCGCCGAGCTTGTGGGGGAACATCCGCGCGTCGTCGAGGCCGAAGAGGTGGTCGACGTGGTGGTGGGTGTAGGCGATCGCGTGGACCAGGCCGACCCGCTCGCGGACCAGTTGCAGCCGCATCTCGGGCGAGGTGTCGACCAGCAGGTTCCCGGCGGGGAACTGGAAGAGGACGCTGGAGCGGGTCCGCTTGTTATGCGGGTCGTCCGACCGGCAGACGGCGCACTCGCAGCCAATGACCGGGACGCCGGTGGAGGTCCCACTGCCGAGCACGATCAGCCGCCGCGATCCCTTCGACGAGGCCGACAAGTCCAACCCCAAGGCCCCGGCCTCCCCGCCCTCGCGCCCACGATCCGCCGGGCCGCCCGGCCCGCTGAGCTTCCATTGTACGGAACTCGGCGACCCGGGGCGACCCATCGGGCGAGCCAGGGATCACTGGAAGCCGCCGCCCCCGCCGCCACCCCCCCCGCCGAGGCCGCGACGGGTCAACTGCTCGACTTGCCCTTTCATCTTCAGGGCCTCGATCAGCTGCAGGTATTGCTCGCGGGTGAGCAGGCCCTTCTCGGCCTTCTCCCGCATGATCGAGAATGGGGTCAGGGCCGGGTCGTCCGAGGCCTCCGAGGTCACCGTTAGCAGCCCGTCCCTGACCAGATAGATCAGGCCGATCTGCTTCAGGACGAGCCGGAGGGTGATCTTGAGCGGAATCTCATCCAGGTCAATCGCGATGGTCGAGCTGATGGTCTTCTTGGCCTCCTGGAGCCCGACCGGGTCGACGTAGATCGGGATCCCGTTGGGGAGGCTCGCCCGCTTGGTCGCCTCCTGGATGTACTTCTTGACGTCCTCGAAGGGGGTCTCTTGGGGAAATTTCATCGCCAGCGGCTCTTCGAGGGCGTCGAGGATCGCCTTGGTCTTGGGGTCGGGTTCGATCGGCTTGGTGAGATCGGGCCAGCCGGCTACCCATTCGGAGACCCGGATCGGCGGGTCCTGGGCGATCCCCTGGGGCTGGGCCCCCATCCCCCCGCCCATCGGCGGACCCTGGGCGACAAAGGTAGGCTGGCCCGCGCCCCCCCCAACTCCGCCCCCGCCCATCGGGACGTTGCCGACGATCGGCCCGCCCTGCCCCCCGAACTGGTAGGCCATCACCGCGGCGCCGCCGCCGAGCACCAAGGCCATCATCCCGAGGGCCTTCAGCTTGTTCATCAGCATGGTCGTCAGACTCCCGGCCGCGAGCGAGACCACCGAGGCCGGGACCGTCCCGGCCGCGTGGCCCGCCATCGCGGCCCTCGTCGCGAGTTCCACCAGTCGCGCCCCGACCGCCGGCCGGAGCCCCTCCGCAACCAGGAGGGCCCCCGGCGCGACCCCCCGTCGTTCGAGCCGCCCCCGGAGGAGGTCGCGGGCCCGGCCGAGCCGCCCCTTGACCGAGCCGAGCGGCCAGCCGAGTTGCCGGGCCGCCTCCTCGTGGGTCAGGCCGTCGAGATAGCAGAGGATCAACGGGGCCCGGTAGCGTTCCGGGAGCCGGGCGAGTTCCTGGTCGATCACGCCGGGCAGGTCGAGCCGGGCGGGGTCGTCGGCCGGGGCGAACTCCGAGGGCGTGGCCGACCGTTCGAGCTTCCGCCGCCTCGCCGCCGACGCCCGGGCCCGGAGCGCGACCCGGTAGGCGACGCCGTGGAGCCAGCCGCCGAGGGGGTCGCCCTCGCCGAGCGTGCCGCCCTTGCGGGCGAGGACCAGGAAAGTCGCCTGGAAGGCGTCCTCGGCGTCGACCGGGTCGGCCAGGACCCGGCGGCAGACGCCCAGGACCATCGGCCCGTGCCTCGCCACGATCGCCCCGAAGGCGACCTCATCCCGCGCCTCGAGGTAGCGGCGGAGGAGCTGCCACTCCGAGGCCGAGGCGGCCGACCGCCCTTCGAACAGGCGTCGGATCGGGACCAGCGACGCGCCGAGCTGTCCGCGAGCCATGACGAAAATCCCCCCGAGGTTCCGGCTCCCCAGACATCATCCCGCGTCGGGACGAGTTGGATACGGAAATTCCTCGGGGGGGCTCGGAAAAAACCAAAGGTGGAAGTCAAGGCGGTTCGGGCGGGACCGATCCGGGGAGGATCAGCCGCGGAGTTCGCCGAGCAGGGCCGACGATCCGGCTTGCTGGCGATTCGGGAGGGACTCGGGGTCGCACACGTAGTACGTCTCGAGCGATTGGCGGGGCCGCGATGGCCGGGGGGGGAGGAACATGGCCACGAGACAAGCGGCGGAGAGCGAGAACAGCAGGGAAGAGATTATCAAAACAAGGTCTCCTCGGGTTGAGCGTCGGGCTCCCTGCCCGGGTCAGTATAAGACACGGTCGCCCACAAGGCCACCCTAGATCCGACCGGGAAGGGCCATCCAGACCGCGCAGGCCGGAGATCGGAAGCGATACCGGCTCAGACCCTGACCTGGGCCTCCCGAGCAGCCCGCTCGTGTCGGATCGGCATCGGCCCCGGGTCGCAGACGTAATAGGTGATGATGGGCGTGGGCCCCGGCTTCGACTTCCGATCCGGGGCGAACATTGACGCGAGGCAGAGGCCCGAGAGCGAAAACAAGACGATCGAGATCATCGGCGAATCCTCGTCGGATTGGGTCGGGCGTCGGAACGTTGCTCGACCCAACTCAAGGCCACGATCTGCCGAATGGCCAATCCAACCGCCGGGATTTCCGCGGAGGGCCCCGGGGCCGACCGTCCGGCATGCCCCGTGGGCGAATCCGGGGCCGGTCGACGTCCTATGAGCAGCGGCGGCCGGGGCGGCGCGGGCCCGGCTCGCCTTGACCGATCGCGGCCGCTCGATGTAAAATAATCGTCAGAATCGACTTAAAGCGTCCGATCGCGGGTCACCGGAGCGAGGCGAAACCGGCAATGGAACTGCTCAGCGGAATCTGGGACAAGACGACCGACGCGATGAACGCGGTCACCGAGAAGGCCTCCGACGGCCTGATGCGGATCTTCGGCAACTCCAACGAGCGCCAGATCCGCCGGATGCGACCGATCGTCGCCCGGATCAACGAGATGGAGCCGTCCCTCCAGGCCGTCTCCGACGCGGAGCTGGCCGCCAGGACCTCTGACTTCCGCGCCCGGCTCGCCGAGGGCGCGACCCTCGAAGACATCCTCCCCGAGGCGTTCGCCGTCTGCCGCGAGGGGGGCCGCCGGTTCATCAAGATGCGGCATTACGACGTCCAGCTCATGGGCGGCATGGTCCTCCACGGCGGCGACATCGCCGAGATGGTCACCGGCGAGGGCAAGACCCTCGTCGCCACCCTGGCGGCGTACCTGAACGCGATCGAGGGCAAGGGCGTCCACGTCGTCACCGTCAACGACTACCTCGCCCGCCGCGACGCCGAATGGATGAGCCCGCTCTACAACGGCCTGGGCCTGACCGTCGGCGCGATCCAGTCGGACATGGACTCGACCGAGCGGCAAGACATCTACGGCCGCGACATCACCTACGGCACCAACAACGAATTCGGCTTCGACTACCTCCGCGACAACATGAAGCCGTCGAAGGACTTGCAGTCTCAGGGGCCGCTCAACTACGCCATCATCGACGAGGTCGACTCGATCCTCATCGACGAGGCGAGGACCCCCCTGATCATCTCCGGCCCGGCCTTCGACGACGTCCGCAAGTACGCCGAGGCCGACCGGATCTCCCGCCTCCTCAAGCCCGGCATCCACTTCGAGGTCAAGGAGAAGGAGCGGACCGCCCACCTCAACGACGAGGGCGTCCGCGAGGCCGAGCGGATCGCCGGGGTCGAGAGCTTCTACACCCCCGGCAACATGGAGTGGCCGCACCTCATCGACAACTCGCTGAAGGCCCACAACCTCTACCGCAAAGACCGCGACTACGTCGTCCTCAATGGCGAGATCGTCATCGTCGACGAGTTCACCGGCCGCCTGATGACCGGCCGCCAGTGGTCCGATGGCCTCCACCAGTCCGTCGAGGCCAAGGAGCGGGTGCGGATCAAGGAAGAGAACCAGACCCTCGCCACGATCACGCTCCAGAACTTCTTCAAGCTCTACAAGAAGCTCTCGGGGATGACCGGCACGGCCATGACCGAGGCCAACGAGTTCTGGAAGGTGTATAAGCTCGACGTGATCGCGATCCCGACGAACCGGGCGCTGACCCGGCAGAGCTACGCCGACGTCATCTACCGGACCGACGACGAGAAGTACCAGGCGATCCTCGACGAGATCCGCGAGGTCCACCAGACCGGCCGGCCGATCCTCGTCGGCACCACGTCGATCGAGAAGTCGGTTCTGATCTCCGAGTTGCTCCAGAAGTACGGGATCAAGCCGCAGGTCCTCAACGCCAAGTTCCACGAATCCGAGGCCGAGATCGTGGCGCAGGCCGGTCGGAAGGGGATGGTCACCGTGGCCACCAACATGGCCGGCCGGGGGACCGACATCATCCTCGGCGGCAACCCCGAGTTCATGGCCTGGGCCGACCTGAAGCACCTCAAGGACGCCGACGGCCGCCCGACCTACCCGACCCGCCTGGAAGTCGCCAAGGAGGTCTGGGAAGGGGCCGTCTCGAAGTACGAGCCGGAGATGAAGGCCGAGGGCCGCGAGGTCGCGGGCGTCGGCGGCCTGCACATCATCGGGACCGAGCGCCACGAGAGCCGCCGGATCGACAACCAGCTCCGGGGACGCTCCGGCCGCCAAGGGGACCCTGGCTCGTCGCGCTTCTTCCTCTCGCTCGAAGACGACCTGATGCGGAAGTTCGCCGGCGAGTGGGTCTCCAGCGTCCTGGCCAGGCTCGGGATGGAGGAAGGCGAGGCAATCGAGAGCAAGATGGTCTCGCGTCGGATCGAGGGGGCCCAGAAGAAGGTCGAGGAGCGCAACTTCGACTCGCGGAAGAACCTCCTCGAATACGACGAGGTCATGGACGAGCAGCGCAAGCGGGTCTACTCGTTCCGCCAGCGGCTGCTCGACGGCGACCCGGCCAAGGACTCGATCCTCGCCATGATCGACGCCCAGACCCAGGAGGCCGCCGACCGCTTCCTCGCCGAGGACTACGGCGCGGCGAGCTTCGCCGACTGGGCCGGGCAGCGGCTCGGCGTCGAGCTGAATCCCAAGTCGTTCAAGGGCCACACCTACGAGGACTCCGAGGCCGAGGCCCGCCGCGAGGCCGAGTCGCAGGCGACCGGCCAGATCCGCGAGGCGATGGAGGAGAACCTCCCGGCCGACGCCGAGGAGCCCGGCGAGAACAACTGGCAGGCCCTTACCGCCTGG
>JAABUK010004682.1_pt1 | contig 22002 bp, 26 predicted proteins | sample 5559141 | NCBI WGS metagenome assembly JAABUK01 (sample SAMN10711869, study PRJNA513367) | rock metagenome | isolation source: Antarctica rocks | place: Antarctica: Victoria Land, Pudding Butte nord | collected 2016-01-03
TGGGACACACCACAGCTGTTTGAGAGGCTTTCAGAGGTCAAGCAGAAGGCAGATAGAAGCCAATTCAAAGCAAGAAAGAGGCTCCAGAGCTGTTTGAGAGGCTTTCAGATGTCAAGCAGAAGGCAGATAGAAGCCAATTCAAAGCAAGAAAGAGGCTCCAGAGCTGTTTGAGAGGCTTTCAGAGGTCAAGCAGAAGGCAGATAGAAGCCAATTCAAAGCAAGAAAGAGGCTCCAGAAGCCAAAGAGTCACAAGCAGCGATCCCCACCAGGCCACAAAGCAGCAGCTATGGCAGCAGCAGCAGGCTGCGCTACAACAGCAAGCAGCAAAGTAGCTACATCAGCAGCCAGCACAGCAGCAGTGCTCACAGCGCATTCCGGCAATTTCATGCACAAGAGCGATGCTCGGCCCAGTTTTAGCACATAAGGATAAGTTGCGCAGTGTGACAACCAGCACACCATAAAAGCTGGAGCAAAGACTCCTGCCAAGCCAGCTGTCAGTGTATCTGCTGCCCAGCCATGTATCAACAGTCAGGCTGGTGCTGCTACCAAGCTCCATGCTGGCAAGGGCGCCAAGCAAGCGCTTTTCAGGGCATTTGCCTCTGTGCCTTCAACTTCTTCAGCCTCTCTCTCCTCCATGACAGCTGAGAATCCCCCAGGACCTGACCTCGTGCTTGAAATGTTGTTAGGTGCTGTACGGGCACCTGCTGGTTTTCCTCTACTATCTGTCTACTCATATGGTTTGTATACAGGCATTGCACCCAGAAGTTGCTGTCAGCTAAGCAAACAGAAGCCAGATGCTTGTGCGTGTTCTGCTGTACACCGTAGGTCTTTGGTTTGCAAAGTAGTGTCTGCCTTGTGCATTTGACTCATTCTGCCGGCCGTGACTAAAACACATACTGGTATGGTTTTACTTTGTGTCATTGTTTTGGCTGAGCTGCGTTGATAATGCCAATGCATACTCAAGTTGGCACTTCATTGTTGCTTGTTGTCTGAATGATGCACTAGGAAGTGAATTTGCTGTCTGCTTCCTGTGGTGTAGATGTACTGTTGCAAGGCTTGCCATGATCAAAAGGTCTTAAGTATGTCAGGCATTCTGCTCACATGGTCTTGACTCTGCAGGTGAGAGGTACATACCGAAGCGATATGATGTCTGGGCGCTGATGCTCCCTGCCAAGCAAGAAATTTTGTTATGCAGAGAGAGTGAGAGAGAATGTTACATCTTCAGCCAACCAACTAGGTTGTGGACACGTGCCAGGGTTGTCAATATATTGGTCAAAGCCATCTGAGCATTTCATGTCTAATTAGAAACAGTCTGACATGAATTTGTAAACAGTCCTGGGCAATAAAGGATGGCATGATGCAGACATGTGCAGGCTAGTAAACGTCAATGGTATGCCAAATTAAATGACGCACAGCTGGTAGAGCGCAGTCATAAGTATAAGGTCCCAAACCGGTACAGAAAAAGAAATTCAACAAAAAAGTTTTCCCTCAAATGTTGTTTCTGCAACTGGATGGTGAATATTTTAGGGTTTGAGGATTATGAAATGCATCACCTAATGACCCTGAAAGGATAAGGGGACTGAAAATTCTTGGGGACCCCCACACCAATTGCCACAGGTCGCAAGCCTTGCTGCGACCAAACGACACAGGGCATTCCCCCTTTCCAAGTATTCTCTCTGGCACCCAGCTGGGATAGTGTAACACCCGCAGGCTGCAACTGCATTCGACGTCTTCCGCGTGCGCGTTGGGTAAAGGCAGCTGGAAGCTGATCTGCAAGAGGATCGGCTGCAACTTCGACGAGACGTGTACTGCACTTTGGCTAGACAATTCAGCACCTTCACTGAAAGACCTTGTAAACATAGCCTCCGAAATGCATAGCAATGCATCGCTCGGCCCACCAACGTGTTGCTTGAGAGCACACTGTGTGTCACTTGAAGTTCCATACTAGGCCTAGCAAAGCAGCAGATCATACCATATTGGGAACATGCTTTTGTTTATGGTTGACAGTTTGGTGATCTTCATTCATGTATGAAATTGAAAATCTAGTGTTGTTGTTTTTTTGTTGTTGTAAACCCATTAGGGGAGAAACAAGGTGAAGTATATGACAATAATGCTTTCTTGTTTCTGCAGTATCTTTCTTTCCTGGTGTGCCTCCGGATAACGGTACAAGTGCTGTGTTGCATATCAAGTCTGATCAATTTGCCAGGAAAAGTTGAAAATGATCAATCAACATGCGCATGTCACGTTTCATATAGTCTGCAGCTTTGATTTGTAGCCTCTGCAAGCATGAGGCACACTCAGGCGTGGTCCCCGAGCCTCTGCTCACGCACGATCCCTCGCGATCGCGCTTCAGAGGTTATTTTAAGCATGAGGTATAACCATGTGCCAGTGTATACCTTCAAACCCTAATGAAACCCATAAGTGCTAAGGTTTGCAGGTTTGTGAGGGGTGTTTGTAGTCCAAGACTTACATATTTGTAATGACACCAGTGCACTGTATTCATCATGCATAATGGAGCCAGTTCAGAACGCTTTGTGCTCTGATGTGTAAGTAAGCACCAACTTGACATCATCATGTGTGTGTCTAGATGACATTGCATATGCAAGGCAGCAGGTGCTACGACGCTGACCTTTGCTACCATAATGGCTGCAAGTAAGGCAAACTGCCTCTTGGCCATAGAGTACTTCACATACTGTCCACCATGGGGATCACGAGGGTGAGAGTACACTTACGGGTGTTTCAAGACCATCCCTAATGGTCAATTAATTCGTGAATATTCGTGTCTGTTACATCCATAAGCAGTGGAGAGCTAGCGATGGCTACAAAGTAAGGCAAGCCTAGACAGACAATTACCAGTCTGCCGCAAAACTGATTGTAAAGATGGCGTGCTGCAGTGTGAGTGATACTTGGTTGCACGAAGCTGACAAGAAACATATGCCTGTGGTGTTTGCCTCAAGTGCAAGCTGTGCGTCTGGCATCAGCCTGTCGACAGCACTGTTGCACACTGCGCCCAACTAATGAGCCCAGTGTGACCCAGCTCTTTGATTGGAAGTCAACCAGCTATAGCGGCTGCCTGCTGATGCTGCTGCACAACCTGCACCCAGTGCAAGACGTTCTTTGAAGCATACATACAACGTAAAGCTGGATGCAGGAAATACAAATAGCATACAAACAACACTGATCGGCATTCAAGTGTTCTGCTGCCCAGTAGGACTCTGGTTCACGCATCTGCATCAACGTGCACCAAATGTGCAGCAATAGCCATGAGTGTCTGCGACAGCTAATCAGAGGTGCAGACTGTGGCAACACACCACTTGCTTCAACAGGACTGTAAGATCAAATGCCAGCCAGCAGATATGTGTGTGTTGCAGCACACATTGCTTATATAACAGGAGACAAGCATACTATGCCTGCAGCTGGCCATATTTATGCTTGTGCACTGGTGACTGCCCGTGGTGTGTGCATATGACTGTGAACATGCACATTACTGCACTGAGACATGCATTTTTTATTGTTACGTCAAATGTAACTAGGTACGCAGCCTGAACAGCTGTGGAGGATGGAGGACAGGTCAGCTCAAGTTGCCGTCATTGCTTGAGGCCACTCACCGGCACTTGTTGCAGAGGGACAAGCTGATGCATGCAGGCAGCAATTGCATCATTGATTTTCTCCACGGATGTGCCAAGGTCTGTCAGAAACTGCTCCAGCTCTTCTGCTTTGTGTTGAAGCATGTCAAATGTCCTCTGCACTGGATCCACAGGGAAGCTTGCAGCAACAGTAGTATCTGACTGTAAAGCAACTGCAGTAGGTTCTTGGGAGGAGACTGCCGTGTCAGCAAAGACGAGACTGCGCTTTGTCGAATCTGCCGAGCGTTGTAAGTTATTCAGGAAGGCGTCTGCAGCAATGTGATCCCCCTGCAGGCAGCAAGGCTGTATTTGCAAGGCAGTTTTGGCACATGCGTGATGGCATGGCAACTGGACAAGAACTTTGGAGTTGCTGTTCTGATGAGGATATGCCAATACCACTGTGTCCTGCAGCATGGATGCAGAGCTCCCCAGGGACTTTGTCAAATCAATGATTTCAGCAGCGGCGCCAGCGGAGGAGGCAGCTCTGACCAGAGGAGACAGGGCACCCGCAGCAGGTACAGCAACAGGGAGGGTTGCTCCAACCAAAAGAAATGCGATGGTCAAGCCAATCTGACATCCTTTCAGCATCATTTGGTTGAACTTGACCTGAGGCACACATGTACTGACAATCAGAGGCACACTTACTTGCTGGTTCAATTGCAAATATCTGTCTACCTGATCAGGTGATTCAAGGCAATTTCATTAACCCTGCAGGTTGTGCAACGATGCACCCAGGCAGCAACAACATTCACCTCGCTTTTGTTGGCGTTGACTGTGGCGCATGCATCTGTGACATTACGCGCTTGCTCGGAGAGTTGCTGTTGCAAATCTGCAGACCTGGTGCCCTCAAGATCCATCTTGAGAAACTGAACCACAAGCACAGTGGTTTGCTGACATGCAGGCAACAAGGATAGCAACCACATAGACAATCCGTCTGAGCAGATGCTATCCAGGAAGCAAAATCCTCAACAGGTCAGAGTAGCAGAGAACTCAGTCAAAATCTAGTATCAAGTTTGGCCAGCTAGTTGAGCAGCGCTCAAGCTTCTATTTCAGAATCAGTGATGGTGCGATTCACACCGTCTGGGCCTGAAGTATTTTCTGAAGATGCTGGAGAGCTTCTGTCGTCCATGAATCCCTGGGAAGCTCGACATATATCTGTAACTCCAAGGCATCCGACCGGAGTTTCATAAGCTTTCGCTTGCAGGTCACCAAGTAGTCAGCAGAAAGTTGCAGAAGGCTGAGAACCTCGTGTTTGACCTGCAAGGTGACGTGCAACTCGGCCTCCTTGATGGCCTTGTAACACAAGACCTCTTGCTGAACTGTACGACTTGCGCATGTGAGCACATCACGCACTGAGCATCCAAGCTCAGATGCTCTGGATCTAGGGTCAACAGGCGATTGCATTTAACAACGGATATTTTGCTGGCGTGGGCATAGCCAAAAGTGGACACCATGCTGCTCGGTTGAGGACAAGTACAGTGCGGACTGTCGAGGACATGAACGAATTCAGCAATTCCAAGGCATGTGCATTCCGCCCTGTGAGGTGCAATGCAATTGCCCTCCCAAGTGCCCTGTGCTGAGCATGATACGCCCTATTGTGAGATTCCCAGAGCTTACTGGGGGTGAGCTAAACGCGCGCTAGAAAGGCTTGGTCGATACAGCCTCACTTCAACCATCAAAGAGTCCTTGCACGGGATGTGGTTGACGTCAACAAGCCTTTCATCACGCAAAGACCTGGTCACTGTGAACGTCTCGACTTGACGTTTGAGCAGGCTCAGTGTAGGGACCAAGTACTTGTCCTACCTAGGCTTTCCCACATCGAGAGACGTCCTGAAATCCTTGGCTCTAACCACTTCACTTTGTGCAATTCACATCGGCGTGCAGCACGGTGTACCTCTTAGGTACGTACCCACTGCAGTTTGTCACTTGATTGCCTGGTGTCTTACTATGACAACGAGTGCGCTGATTGGAATGCATGTGCTGTTGCGTCATGTCCGGCTTACATTGGTGACTTCACTGCATGCTATCTGCTGAGACAGGCTGTGCACTGCAGCAACCCTGAGCTAGCCCAGTGCGCTTCATTTCAGAGCACAAGGAATTTTCTCCTTTCAAATTGGACGGTGACTATACTACGATGTGCATGAGCATAAACACCTTGATGCACACTTAAGAAGAAGTTGCAATGTAGCAGGCCTACAGTCTCGACTTTGGCAGTCAAAATTGTCTTTGCACTGTATTCCCTGCAAACATCAGTGTCCGCGCACTGCAGCAAAGAGAAAAACCTCCTCCAGCAAGATTTCTTTGACACAGCACATGCTGCAACAACTCTCATGATTGATCAAGGTGCCATGATAAGCAAAGCTACCGTTGTGTCGCATCAGTATTGTCTGTCTATACAGGTGTGATTGCCAAGAAAGGTCTGTAACATGGCGCCCTATGTGTACCCACCTCCAGTAAGAAGAAGCCCCTACTCATATGATGCCCAGGAATGGGCTCTGGAGCATTGGGATTTGGTCGTAATCATGATTTGGTTCCTGATGGGTTGTTATGGCTGCCTAAGTATGCTAAGCTACCTTAAGACAGTGGTTTTCATCAATGAATGGCTACTGTACTGCCACACATCTCTGGGCTCTCAGTTTTGCTGAGACATGCAGCTCTGCAGTGCAACGCTGCTACCACACTGCTTGTTTGTGCTGCTGCTGTTCTGCTCTTGTGCCAGTATTTGCCTCAAGCAGCTCAACAGTCATGGTGTCATTGCAGTCATGTGCTGCATGTGTGCTTTACAAGACATGCCGTTTGCTGCCCTCAACTTGAGGCAATTCTTGCCTGATCTGATCCACATGACATCAAGCTCAAAAATGCAATATCGACCTTGGTGCATGAGCACGTTGGCAACTGACACTGCATGCAGATCACAGTTTGTCCTGACACCTCTCCTTGCTGCAATGCAGTCATGTATCGCATCTATCGGCATAACGCCAGACGTCGGTGGGTGCGAACAGTCATACGGCAGCAGCAACCATCGCCTGTGGAGATAAAAGAATGGTATGATCACCTTTGGGAAGGTCTCTGCACCATCTGGGACAAAGGGCAGTCCATACTTTTGGCTGGCGAGTCAGCGCTGACTGCATGCTTATCAGCAGTTTGGTCCAAGATTGGAAGACCAGCTCTGAAGGGCCTGTTGGCATTGTCCATGTTTCCATTTATGATATTTTACCTGGTGGTAATTGCCTCAGAGTGGCTGAAGCTGTGGGCCAGCATGGACAGCGAAGCAAAAGTTGAAACAATAAGCAATGGAATAGGCCTTGCCTGCAATGCCTTTGTGAGTATGATGGATGCTGCAAGTGCAGCATCCCGGCAGTTCTTATGCCAGTGTATCGTTTTTTGCTTCAAAGCGCTTGTTGGCAGCATCAGATTTGTTATCGTGACGACTTTTCAAATCGTCAGGTTTACAGTTGAAGCTTTGTGCTCAGGCGTTGCTTTGCTGGTCAGACTTTTCTTTGGCTCTTTCAGCGTTTCAGGCAGACTTGTTGGAAAAGTCTTTGAAAAATGCATAGCAGGCGTAGGGACTTCTTATCAACCGATAGTGAGAGGTTTTGATCAAGTTGTAGGCTATTTAGGGCAGGCTTCTAGTTCAGCAGGAAATTGGACAAAGCATCTGTTCTCAAAGCTTCTTCCCACGAAGCATCGTTGGCAGCAGCAGCAGGACACAGAGCTTTTGGCAGGCCTGAAACAAGAGCCCCACAGCAAGAAGGGCAAGTCCAGAAAAGCTCTCAAGGGCAAACAGCAGCTAAAGCAAAAGCAGCAGCCGCAGCGTAAGGGCGGACCTGCATTCCTGCCCTCCCCTGCAACAGCCCCCAGCAAAGGGGGTGGGGTGTCCAGCCCCAGGCTGTCTGTCAGCGCAGATGCACAGTCTGAGCCGACATCAGCATTCCCAGGTGCTGCAGCTCCTTTTGATGACTCAGATAGTGCCAGTCCTGTCATTGGCGCCAGAAAGGCTGCTGGCCTTCCCGCCAAGCCTGTCTCCAACAGCCCTGTCAAGACCAAGTTTGCTTTTGATGCAACGAGAGGCAAAGCATCATCTGATGTGGATGCTCAGTCAGAAGCTGGCAGCAATCCAGATGTAGAGGTGCTAAAGAGCGACTCTTCGCAACGTGATGTGGCTTCGGTCAGGGCTGTCAGCAGCAGCCCTGGCAAGGCTGACAGCAGTGTTCCCGCCAAGCCTGCCACTCTTCCCTCCAGGGCTGCTGCTGCCAGATCAACACCCTCCCAGTCTCAGGATGACCCTGTCATCACTGCTACATCTCCCAGCGTACTTCCCGCCAAGGCTGATGTGTCTCCCGCCAAACCTGAGACTGCCAAGCTGGAGACCATTCAGGCTGTCAATCGCATTTCAGGCAAGGGCAGCGCCAAGGCAACACCCAAGTCAGCTTCAGTCTCACCTAGCAGTGACAGAAGCCCCCAGAACGCAACTTCTGTTAGTGAAGTGCATGGCAAGGCAGGGCTCCAGCCAAAGGGGCAGTTCCCAGAGCCCCAGGAAGCAGGGCAGCTGCCAGCACCGCCAAAGCCCAGAAAGCGCACGCAAGCAGTCCACAAGCCTAAGGCAGCTGTGGCCACCGCCAACCCTGACGCCAAGAAGGTTGCAATCCTAGCCGACCCCAAGCCTCTGAAGGACTCAGCAGCACTGCCCCAGGGTGAACCAGCTGAACCCCAAGTGCCAGCCCAAACATTGCCAATGTCTCCACCAGAGTCATCACAGCCTGCTCAAGGTAAATTTCTGCATATGTCTTTACTTGCCCAGAACCTCCACGTCAAGCAAGGGATTCTTGTATGAACAAGATATGGCATTTGAGTCACCCCAAGTTATGTGGCGTTGCCTGCCTACATGTCAGTTCACTTGTCTGTCCAGATGATTGTCTGCTCACATGTCTGATGGTCTGTGCAGTGATGCGCATGCGTGTTTTTTCCCCTTTCTCTGCCTGTTCATTGTTTACCTCAATGATCTGTACAAATGCTGCTTTCTTTATTCAACTAGGCACTTTTGTGAGCTCTGTGAGTCAGCTTGTCACGCATGATCATGGCAACTTTTGGTAGCACTGTGTTGTTACAGCTCTGTGTTGTTACAGCTTCAGTGCAAGACGAGGAGCCCAAGAGCTTGGAGCAGATTGTGTTTGGGGACAACGATGATGATGCTGAGCAGCAGAACATGTGCATTGTGTGCTGGGTCATGAAGCGAGAAACCACACTTGCTCCCTGTGGCCACAGAGTGCTCTGCAGGTAAACTCACCTTATTACTGCACTGCTGGAAGACATTGACCATGAAGAAGTTGAGATGCAGGGCCGTCACAGTGTGTATGCAATGTCACGCTGACATGTTCACACCCACCTAAACCCAAACTCACACTGCCAGCGCAATTTCATTTTTCCTCCCCATCAATCATGACTGTGTCAGTGCATAATTGTACAGCCACCTTGCATGTGGGAAAAGGATGTCGAAGGGTGCAGCAACAATGCGCTGTCTTTTGTGCAGGGGTTGCACAAAGGAGCTGATGTCTGCAAGGAAGCAGGGAAGGGACTGCCTCTGCCCAATTTGCCGCACAGAGGTAATGTCCTTATCAACAAGTGTCATGTCTGGTTGTGTGATGTTTGCGGCACCTTTTGTGCCAATGTTTGCAGTCATGTCAAGATTTATGCCCGAGTGATGTGGCGCTGTTGCGTAACTTTGTCATACTGCCAATGAACCTCATCTTTGCAGCGGCAAAGTCTAACTGCATGTGGTTGTGCAGGTGGAGAGCTACATACTGAAACAGTATGACGCTTGATGTTGAAGCAGTGTGCAGATATCTCGTCGCATGCTAGAGAGAACGGTCAAGTTCTCCTCCAAAAGATCAAGAGATACAAAGATGACATGCACTTTTCGGCAAGTTTTGTGTCGTGTGCTACACTGCCTGATTGCCAAGTAGCTGTCCAGCACAGCACGGCTCATGATTATGGCTTTTGTCAGCCAGACCTGTTTTAGCCTTTGCCAGCATGACATAATACAACTCTAAGACCTTTTGCCAAAAATGCAACAATGCTGGCTACATGAGCGTTTCGCCACAAGTTGCCCTGTTGTGATCTTTGTCGCCCTAGACGAGGCTATTGGACGTGCACCTGTTGGCCCCATTGTACAGTCAGCCAATTATGATTCCAAGTTTACCCGCCAGATTTTAGATGCCTGTCATCTGATAGGGCATGCATCTTTGCGTGGTTGCAACTCAAACGTAGCGCGACAGATTAAACAGACGTGCTCTAGCAGCATTACTTTGTGAACGCTCTTCGTTTCAGGCAATACAAAGCGTCATGGCAGCTATGACGATGGGTCTGCCGACTGTCAGCCAGCCCGCTCGCATGCATGCACAGGCTTTCACAACTAAGAAGTCTGTCCGAAGCAGTTGCAGACATGTTTGCAGGGCATCAAACGACCAGGTGAAACATTGATCCTTTTCAGCACCTAAGCACATGTAGATCAGGAATATGTTTATGCTGCTGACCACGCCCTTCCTGACTATGCCAGGTGGCGACGCCCGTCAGGCCCTTGGCTGGCATTGCTGCTGCAGTCCTAGGCGCGGCTGCAGGCCTGCACATGTTTGCCACCCCAGCTGCAGGTAACGGTCGGCATTGCCACGGGTTGCTGACATAGCTGGCTTTGATCTCTTCTGTATCTTGAAACTTGGTGCAGAGGCCATCGCAACCCAGACAGACATGTACGCCCGACCTCAGATGTCAGACCAGAAGGGTCAGAAGACTGGTCAGGTAGTTTCAACATTGATTCCTGCACAAGGCAGAAGGCTGGTTGTGCCCACTGTTGGTGACAAACTCATGTACCATGCTGCAGCCCAGCCAGCGGAAGCCTGCTGGAGAGGCTGGAGCTGGCGCAGTGGCTTCATCTGGAGCTGCTGAGAAGGGAGGTTTGCCAGACAACGACCTTGCAGACGAAAACTCACGTATGCAGAGGAGCACAAGTGGCTCCAGATCTGCTAATGCTGGAAAGGGAAGTAACCCTCGTTTCCAGTGAAGGCATTCATGCAAAACTTAGGCCATTGCGAATTGGTTTCCCTCATATGTGTGTCTTGTGTTTTGCAACAGACATGCTGGCTCTAGAGAGGTAGTTATTGTTCTAATGACAGAAGCATTTGTTCTGATGATATTTGGCTTGATGATTGTAAGCCACATACCATTCCGCCTTGAACGTGTATCTGAGATCCAATCTATCAAGGGAACCTTGCATTGGTGCAAGATGTCTGTGGTAAGATGTTGCAAAGTTTACTTCTGACAGGAGAAAATGCAACAATAAAACTACCGGTATATCAGAGCATGAGGCAGGACATTACCAGGCAAAGATGATTCTGCAGAAGTACCTGTTACACGAGCGAACAATGCATTGACTGGCAATCATAAAATCCAGATGGCCGTGAGCAGACGCCTGTTTGTGCGTGATGCCTGACCGCAGACTCAGCTGCGAAAGAAAACACTTTGCATGGTTTGAAGTCAGCCATCAAACGCACTAGTCAGACCTGGATGTTAGATGGGCAACTTGCAGCATGCTCAAATGCAGTTGTGCGCATGCAGCATTGCATACAAATTGAGGCTACAGATCATGCCTACAAGTTGGCAAACCACTTGTCAGGAGATGTCTGTTCAACTTGCTTTCCAGCCACAATCTCCACCACCTTGTTGCTGGCGCTTGACTGGAGCACTGACTCGACTAACACTTGCGCAACCTGCAGCAAACATCAACTAACCTCAAATTTGTTGTGGTCACACAAGACAAATGCTGTGAAGTGCAAAGGCATTCTGCAAGTTGAGCATGCATGCACACAGCTTTGATGGTGGACAACAATTCCAATAATGGCTGCAGCTGCATTTTTTCAATCAACTGCAGACCACAGTCGTAGCATTCAGCAAGACCAGCAGATACTGTACATTGTTTTGCAACTTGCTGCAGTCATAAAGAACATTCTTTGCAGCTGTTTGCACGGTGACAACCTCAAGAACAGTTCCACGCATGTATTACACTTTGCCAGGAGGTTGTTTGGCTATACAGCACGGCTACATCATGCACAAGTGTACATACCGTTTCTCGTGAGACTGATCGCCCAGGGCTTTCCTTGCCAGCAAACAAGGTGTCTTCCTTGCCCACAAACAAATTGCCCACCTCCTGTGGAGGGGCATTGCTCAGCCCGCCAGGCCTGCACGCACCACAAAACGAGGGTTCAGGCTCCTGTCTGCTACCATTGGAGACACAGGAGGGTCAATGTTTTGAGAGCAATGCCTGTTTCATGGCGTGATTCTGAATGGAAAAATGCCTGGAGACTGGTAGCAGCTCCATCAAAATTTATACAAGAACATCATCAAGCACTTCTAAAAAGCCTCAATCATCAAGCATTTGCTGCAGCACCAAGGACAGACGCCCATTGACACTCTATGCATGATCTAGTACAAAATACAAGCAGTAGTCAGTGCTCGCCAACAGGCTGGAACAAGCTGAGCAACATGCTGGTACAACATGCAAGCATGTGTCATATGTTCAGACGCAGATTCACCTGACAATGGTCCAATCTAGGCCTGAGGCTCGCAAATACTTTTCAGCCTGCATATACAAAACACAGCGCTCCAGTTGCTAATCAGAGAAACCAATGTCTTGGCAGAGTTGTAGCCAAATGATCAACTCCTTAGTGTACATACATGCATGGACTGCAATAAGGACATTGCGTAAGACCATTGTGATACTGCTATCTTGAATAAAGCAAGACTTGGCAGGAGGTATGCTTTGCCAATGAAAGATGTGGGTCTGTGGAAAGACAATAGTGGACAAAGCACAACTCCGGAAGAATTAGAAGCAGAAACAGAGAGTCCTTGTGGCAAAGCACGGCCCTGGCCAAGTCTTGCCAGGTGTTTCAATGCTATTTATGATTTGTTTTACTCCACTAAAAGAGATTCTCAAACACAAACAGAGACCATTCAAGAGCTGCCTTCTCCAACTGCAGCTGCCATTACACAGGCGCACTGAAGTGTACCTTGAGCTTCTGATCTAATACGCCACCAAACAGGTTGAGCACAATGAAGTTGGGGTTGGTGCCCTGACCGGCATCCCTGCCGTTGGTCAGCAGACTGGACATCAGCACAAACTTCTTCACTCCTGCCTTCTTTGCTGCATCTACAAGGTGGAGCGTGCCCTACAGACAGATAATTGTCATAAAACACTTATAATACTCTTATGTGTTGTAGTAAGTGTTACAATACACTTATGCAACAAATGGTGTTGCATACCAAATGCCAGCTTGAAAGCATGGCTCAGCAGCACGAAGGATGTATGGTTGATTTACATCAGGGAGCCAGTGTATCAAACAGCACAGCAGGCAACATTCACAGCAGCAATAAAGGGATGCTTGGTCACCTCATAGTCCACAGTCTTTGGGCCTTTGGGGTTGAAGCCACTGGATCCAATGGCACAGATGACGGCATCAGCCCCTTTCATGGCGGCAGATAGCTCCCTGTAACAACAACATTGATGTTCACGTCTTCTGATTTCTGGTGTGGTAGGTACATGCAGGGCGAGTCTTGTCTCTCCCATGTAACACCACTCAACACTCCAGCAACAGGGACAAGGGAAACATGGTTTGCATCAGTTTCCGGACGCCAAAGTGGATTGTACAAGACAGCACGTCAGAGCAGACGAGACTTTGAGAATGGGTGAGGCACATGGGCGACACATGGCATGCTGACAGAGCAGGTACGCTTTGGCATCTGTGAGGAAGCAGCTGGTGCAACAACTAGCAACCCATACTTGCTTGACAAGAAAGTCAGCAGTCTGGTCGGACCATGCAGCTTATATATATATATTGGCTGTTGCTGCATGCACAGATTTGGCATGGCTCAGAGGCAGCTAGGCACTGCCTGCTTTGCCTGTGCATGTTGAACGACAGATGGCACAGTGAAAGTGACAAATGCTCGTGGCATAGGTACTGACGTTGCGCTAGATGTGACATCAGCACTGACAAGCTTCACGCTCTCGTTCCAGCCAAGGCCCTCGGCTTTCTTGGGGTCCTGCAGTTCAACAACGGTCGCATCGGCACAATGGCAGCTTTTGTGTTTTGCAGCACAGCGCTATCAGTTCAGAAGAGGCACAGGCTTGCTTCTTGCGGTCAGACAAGGCAGCTGGAGTCTTTTGCTATTTATGAGCCTGTGATAGGCAGTGGCTGTGACATGTCAATGGTGATCAAGGGAGCAGATCAACACCAGCGTCTTGCACAACATGACATGTGCTCTGTTACGGTGTGAATATTCATTGATGCAGCTTGCACACCCAGTCCAGCTTGATGTTCATGCAGTAGCAAGCTGTGCACTGTCACTGTGCTATGCAGCCTTGTAAAGATGCGCAGCAAAGTTGCATATAGCCTTGACTGCAGTTTGTCAGTTTGCACTCGGAGATGAGGTTCAAATCAATTTGAGCAATCTACATGCTGAATGCAGCTTCATGACTGAATGATTCAATTTGTTTGCAAGTGAATGTGGCTTACTCTAGTGCCAGCTAAGACTTGTATGCCTTTAGCAGATAGTTGCTGCACCACTCTTTTACCAGTATTGCCTGTAGCTCCAGCCACAAAAACCTGCACAATCAAGGGAGCTGCTCAATTCTGCATTTGGCTCACGCAGCCTTGTTTGAATGTTGGTATGATACCACAGTCATGAAAGTCAGACTAGTCTTACTGTCTTGCTCCCTCCAAATGCAAGGACCGGCGTGCTCTGAAGAGGCAAAATTGTCAACGCAGCTAGACTAGCCAGCAGAGCTCGCTTCCCAGGTTGTGATGACTGCATATCACAGTGTGTTATGGTGGCAAGAAGGAAATGTCCCGTTTACACTGTGAGGACAACATGCATGCTGACCTGATCTTGCTCTATTCGGCTTTCGGCTTTAGTTTTGGGAGCATTCTGTGATCGACAGCTACATCGATGCAACTTGTGAGTTGATTTAAGGAACACTGAGGTCGAGACGGGGCGACCTGTAAGTGCGACTAACGCACAACGGCTTGTTGGCATGCACTGCATGGCACTATTAACTAAACGCTACGCAAGCACAGGTGCGCAGATTCAACTGCGGTCTTGCACTATCTTGTGAGGATGATCAGCGATATTTCACACTGGTCTACAGTAAGTGCTGGATGAGAAGCAGATCATGTGCAGGCAAGTAATGTGGTGCACATGAAAGGACTATTTAAGCTCAGTAGAGTTGTCAACCAGCTTCGTAGCCAGCTGCAATTGCCTCAGAGGATTGAGGGAGATTGCAATGCTTTTTCAATACTTCGCCTCTTCGAAAGTTCCCAGCGAATGAGCCAAGCCGGACTGCTTTGCTCGGCACCAGGCAATGGTGCTTGATTCTTATGACTAGCTGCAATCCAACCTCACGTTCCAGTGGTGGCAGGGCTGCAGCTTTTTCTTGGAGAGCTTACTTGCCTTGTGTGCGTGACATACATTTTGCTTGAACAACTCAACCATGGCCACCGGAGCAAAGCAGTCCATGGCCACCGGAGCAAAGCAGTCCAGTGATACAACATGATATGAAAGCTGCAGCAATACCAGAAGGCAGCCGTTCAGCAATGCAGACTGAGCTGATTGACAATGCTGAGAGGCGACTTTAAAGTCTTTGACGTTACACAACCAGTGAACTTGTTAAAATACAACAGAACCTGGCCATAAAGGCAACAGTCAACTCCAGCTGACAGCGCCAGGGCAGACAAAGCAACACTGATCAATACCAAATGCGTCTTTCACAGCTTTTGCAGTGCACTGTTACAGTTGCGACCCTAGGTGATTCGACACACACGAAGCTGCCACCAAGCAAACATCTGGAATGAACATGATATTGTCCAGCGGTACAGACAGCAACTGCTACTCAATATCATGCACAGTCTGGTGATACTTTACAGTACAGTCCAAGCTGAGGTAGCAATTTCCGGAGGCGCCTACTGGCGTCCGTTTCAGGTATCTACTGAGTTGTGGTGTCGCTGGACTGCATGACCAGACAAGCGGCGTTAGTCTACAGGCACAGAAAGGCAAAGCACACTGTTTGACGTCTGTAACAAGACAGTGCATCTCACCCCTTTGAAGGCTGACATTTCGTCCTTGCCAAATTGTGCGTTGTTGCCCTGGTCCTTTTTGTAGTTCTGCTCTGCCGTCTTGCCCTCTTGCATAAGGGCCTTGTCACCAGTTTGGCTACAGAAACAAACACCCAGATCAGACGATGCTTGCGTGAACGAAGTCAAGTGACCTAACGAAGACGATCGATTGCCGTCGAGCCGCATCAAAGAGCAGATCCACAGAGCGCTTTGCCAAACAATACAGCATTAACAGCAGGTCCTCCAGCTTGTTTGCTTACCCCTGAGGGTCCTTGAAGTCCTGAATCTTGCTTTTGATCTTGTCCATATTAACGAAGTTGGGCAAAGAGCAGAGACACAAGCTTGCTGGTAGCTGGAGGTGAATGTAAGTGAATGTAAGTGGATGCAAAAGTCGACTTTTGTATGCGACTCGGTGGCGTGCTGGTCAACTTTGTTGAAGGTCGCTTCGCAACGTCGAAGCCAAGTCGAATCTGTGGCCTCCAAAAAGGTAGCTGATCGAGAACAGCTTACGCAACACGGTCATGCTTTCAGTATAAAAAAAATTGTTGGTCACCCTTGGCGCTCCAAGCCTACTGCTACAGAGGCGCTCACAATGCTCATATGGTGTGGGGGCGCTCTGATGTCATCGATGCACAGTGCATTCTGCCTTGTGACATGCTAGCCTCTGAATGGACATATGTGGTTGGATTAATCAATATTGAGCCTATCATGTCTTGTCCTTGGGTGCTTTCGACCGTTTTATGCTACCATGCATATGGGCATGTTTTGCGACGTGAGGCTGCGCAGTGCGACTGAGGCAATGAGGCAATATCTTCGCATTAGTCTGTGAGACACACTTCCATCCCCCCGTCTCTAAAGGTTTACTTGGCCCATGAGCCTAATGACCATAGGCCCCTCTGATCAGTCCAGTCAGGCTGGCATTCCGATGGATGCAGCAGGCTCTCCTGTACGTAAAGCCTGTATACAGCCCTCTCATGAGATGATCATCATCGAGTTGCTGGTCAACACCGGCGTTGAACTGGTCAAGTATGCAGGAACAGGCTCGAAGAAATTATCAAAAAAATGCAGCGTGCTGCCCGGCACTCGTTACGCTGGTTGTGCACAATGTAAATTTTCCACGGAGCCGCGCGTACTCCGTCCTCCGTGCCTCTCCGACTGCTGCAAAAGTGCACAGACTCAGGAACTGTTCTGGCGTGTGCTGTTGCTTCGACTGCCGATCGTGGATCCAGTGTGTTGCAGGTTATCAGCAATACAGTGCCCAGCACCTTTGTAATGTTGTGATGCGGCTGCTCTCGAGTTCGTTATATAAACGGGCCTCCAGCACTTTTCGGGGACATAAAGCTGTTGCTGTTTGCACTTGCAAGCTGGAGGCACGCGGGATTAGCGGCCACTCCAAGGCCACGATTCCCATCGCAGCTGCCGCTCGTCCCCAAGTCATTGTGTTGACAGGACCCACAGCTGTTGGCAAGACTCAGCTATCCCTTGCGTTGGCACAGCAGCTCCGTGGCGAAATCATCAGCGCAGACTCTGTGCAGGTCTATACGGGCCTGGACATTGGTTCCGATAAGGTGGGCGCAGGCCTTGTGAAGCCCCTTCGGGTGACTGCTGCTTGATTCCTGAAATGTACAGTTGGCTGTGCAGATAAGCGTTTCGGAAAGGCTTGGTGTGCCTCATCATTTGCTCGACATTCTTCCCGCGGACGCAGAGTTTTCGGCTGGCCACTTCTTCGAAGCGGCACGAGCTGCAATGCAGGACATATTGCAGGTTTGGGCTACTTACTGCCGAGGTCAATTTTGACCAATTACTTGCCTCTGACTGTGTGACACACCATAGACTTTACTCACGGCAATATGCACCCATGCTCAGATTGTCTGTACATGTTGTCTGATTATGCATGCAGCCCTATTGCAAGCTGTCTCGCAGGATGAGTAGACCAAGCTTAGGATGCATGTCTGTGCACTTGCAGCGATGTCGCACACACGTTCTTGTCTCACCTCATGGTCTGTATCCACGCCTGTTGCGTTATGTCCTGCCACACTGAAACTGGTTCTGGTGCAGAGGGGGAATGTGCCCATAGTGGTTGGGGGCACAGGGCTCTACTTGCGCTGGCTGGTGCATGGCCGCCCCCAGACCCCCAAATCTGAGCCTTGGATGGCTGCACGTGCACAAGAGGCCTTAGAGCAGGTACTTACAGTCCCACCCTGTGGCATCTGCATGAGCTAATTTGGCCCTTTGGTCAAGAAACAAGTTCATTCAATCAGTCGTACTTTGATTCATTTGAACATTCATATCTCTTCTCATTCCGGTGTGTTGGCACTGGCATCATTACAACAAGCAGTGCCGGCATGCCTGTCAGCCCAGTTGGCTTCTGTTCTGTTACTAGATGAGCTGCGTGTCATTACATCATTGTGCTCTGGCTGTAACGATCTTACTTAAATCTCAAATCAGCAATGCTAGTTTGGCATGCTTTGAGGAAGCCTTGACATCTGTTCCAGGTGCATTCTTGACTCACTCCCGATGATTGCATGCACATCAAACCAAACAAGGCCTCTGAACAATGTGCAACCTGGAAGCTTGTTGTGCAGTTGTGACAAATCAAGCTCTTCTTGCACTGTAGAAACCTCAACAAATGCAAGTTTTGTTTTAGATTTGTACCTTTAGTTGCTGCAGCAAGCAGCTAAGTTTTACAAGATAAGCAGCCATGCTGAAATTACTTGAATCCTGCAGGTCTGGGCTGAGGCTGAACAGTCCAAAGGGTCCAAATTGACAGACAAAGAGAAATGGGAAGCCGGCACAGCCCTCATTGCCAAATCAGGCGACCCTGCTGCTGCTGAGCGAGTCAGTGCTGAGGTGAACAACTACTACAGGCTGATGAGAGTGCTGGAGATTGTCATGCACACAGGCAAAGCCCTTGCAGAATTTGAGCCGCCAGCTGATGCCCCCCTTGACTATGACTTCAGGTGAGCAGCCTTTGGTAGCAGTCAGAGTGATGGTGTCACGTCATTGCCTGTGCCTATGCCTGCTGCCAATGCCTGCTGCCTATGCCTGCTGCCTATGCTGCCTATGCCTATGCCTGCTGCCTATGCCTGCTGCCTATGCCTATGCCTGTGCCTATGCCTGTGCCTATGCCTGCTGCCTCTGCCTGCTGCCTCTCTGTTGGTATTGTTCCGATTTGGAGTAGAAGCCAGGGAATCTGCAGTCTCAAGGTCATCTAGTTGCTTGCCAATGAGGCCAAGTCTGTTGAACAGGCATTGTTATGTCTGTGACTGAGCAGATGTGTCTCAGATACTGCAGATACATACGCACCAACAAGAACCATAAGGCAGGTGTTACGCACAACACTATGGCTTGGCTTGTTGCTTGTGTATCTGCAGTATCTGATACACATCTGCTCAGTCCCAGCTTGAGAGTCAATGGCATGATGCTGGTGCACGACCAGAGTGTAGACACACGCTCTCTCAGGATTTTACAGCATAAGTGCACCACATGCTCGGTTGGGCACCTGTGTTTTCATTTCTTGCTCAGTGCATGCTGAAAGTTTCAGCCTGGTCAGCAGCAGCAGCAGATCTCATGATGCTGCAGTGTCTCCCTGCACTCTGTTGTATTTAGCCTGTAAGTTAAAGCAATATCAGCATCATGCGTAGCTGTGTTGAAAAATGTTACTATGCAGTTTCTGAAGTCAATGGGCTGTGCCATCATTCCTCTGATCCGTCTCATGCCGGCCTTTGTTATGCAGGTGCTTTTTCTTGCAAAGGCCTCGCTTGGAGCTCTTTGAGCGAATTGATCTCAGAGTGGAGCAGATGGTGGACAGAGGGCTGCTTCAGGTAAGGACATGATACAAATGGTGTGCCTCATTAGGACCTGTTTAATGTACAAGCATGTGCCTAATAATTGTCTGTCTTGTGCATGTATGTGCCCCTCATGACTGCCACATGCAACATGAGCTGAGAGCAAAGGCAGCACTTCTTTAGACACATGCTAGACAAATGCTTTTGTAAGTATAGCCTTTGTGTGCATTTAACAGCTTTTCATACATTGCAGGAGGCACAATGGATGCTGGACCAGGGTATCAAGCCGGACAGTGCCTGTGCTGGCCGTGCAATAGGATACCGCCAAGCCTTACTAGCTCTTGAGCACTGGCACTCACATCCCGAAGAAGCAACCTCTGCACAACTGGTAAAGCATGCTTGTTGACTGTCCGCTGCTGTACACCATCGTAGTTGTTGGTACTGTCACTATTGCTATCATTGTCGTTACTGTCATTGTCAATGTTACTGTCATTGTCATCATCCTCATTACTGTCTGTGATCATCATTTCTGATGTATCATCAGTGTTCACCTGCCTGGACGACAGATTTGGACCCAACTGCAACTGCACAGCAAGGCAGAAGGCATGCGTGGGGCAATTGGTGTTTAGTCAGCACTGCCTGTGGCTTATACTGCTTTGTTGCCTTTGAGGCAGTTTGCCATGAGAAGCTGTGTAAGCTCATATGTCTGACGCAAGCGGTGCATCACAGCTTGTGTACATAGTACTAGTGTACAGAAAAACATCTGCATGGGTCCTGGATTCTACTGAGTTTCTCTACACTTTGCCAAGGCCTGCAGTTGCATTGACGGCATCGAGATAAGACAGGCCTGCTGCCATCAACTCAGTCATGCCACCAAGTATAGTATTGTAAACAAGCTCAGTCTTCTTGTGTGCACCCACTGAACAGGTGCAAATGGTCAAGGACATTCAGCAAGCTTCCCGCCAGCTCAACAAGCGCCAAATGACCTGGTTCAGGGATGACCCCATGTACATGTGGCTGGACGCCAAGCAACCTGTGGACAAGCTTGTAGACCAGATTGCATCTTCATTGGCAGAGGCTAAGCACATTGGTATGTTTTGGAGTGTGGGAGTCATGTGTTTGAGTTCTGTGTGTTGCTTTGATGTGTCTGTACAGAAATGGTATTGCAGTGGCATACAGCAACGTGTTTGCTGCAGCCTGCACACTGAGAGGTGGCGAGCACCATGCTTAGCTGACACAGTAATTTGTGCCTATGATGTTCACTATACAGCAATGTGGGTGCTTTCGGTTGTCAGCGTTGCAGCAGCCGCCTGGCCTGAGCAGATCTGCACCATGAGAGAGTTGACAAGATTGCTGCGTGGCTGTAAAGCCCTTGAGCACGAGTACTGCACTTGAGAACTCTACCTGAGTATTGGTGTTATCTTCCATCACAACAACGCACTGACAGTGATTTGCCTTCTCGTAGGGAGCTGTGGCGACAGTGGACGCTTGGACAAGAGCCAGGCAGATCTGCTGAAAAGGTATCAAACTTCCTTGCAGCTCTTCAACCACCCAGAGGTACAACAGCGTGCACTCAACTTTGTCCTGAATGCTGGACAGCAAAGGGTCGCATGTGTGAGCAAAGCCCCTTGAATGGCGTCATCCATGTGCTTGTCAGCACATCTGATCGAAAGCCAAGGAAAGGAAAAGGCTTCAGCCTTTCCAGGGACCGTGATCGCGTCCCTAGTCATCACGGGGCTATGACAGGTCCCACGGGACGAATCGCTGATTTCCAGGGGACAGAAACGTACGTCCATTATTTCGGGGAATGGTGAATTTGCATCATCTTCGCGAGCGGCTGCCAGGTTGCTCACAACGACAGCCATCGGCGCTGGAGACAGTTACACCACGCTCAAGCTTGCTTGCTGTCTGGCTTTTAACGTCATCAGGCAGCCGTGCAAGGGATCTTGGCGGCTGCCACACCAGCTTGGCAGGCGGCCAACGATTGTGGACGTTAGTCAAGGCTGACTGGACAGCGCCACAGCTTCAGATCTTCCTACATCCTGCCGCTGATAGCTCAGCGGCATCCTCATGCCGGTTGGACCGGGCTGACCACGCCTGATCTAACCGGAAGATGCCAGCACAGGCCTGGTCAAAAGGACACGTTGCCTCCATATTCTGACCGGGCGCAGGGCCCTGCGTCAACTCGCCTGTTTTGGCGTTTTGTCGACGCGGGAAGTCATCCACTGGATACAGTCAAGCAGCATAGCGCAGTCGTATCTGGGGGATGCCTGTCCCTCCCTTTTCAACAAGCAGCACCTCACCACGTTTCGGCCTGTACAGTTGCACAACACATAACGGCAGTTCCAGCTCAGCCAGAAGCGTCAGCTGCCAGCAGCGTGCCTGCAGCTTCTAGCAACCACGTTGCTCAGGCTAATGGCATGCCAGAGG
>JAABUK010004683.1_pt1 | contig 22000 bp, 33 predicted proteins | sample 5559141 | NCBI WGS metagenome assembly JAABUK01 (sample SAMN10711869, study PRJNA513367) | rock metagenome | isolation source: Antarctica rocks | place: Antarctica: Victoria Land, Pudding Butte nord | collected 2016-01-03
AGGGCCTATCAAAAGGTCTGAACCACCCAAAAAAGTGCAGATGATAGAGCCCGTCCTCAGGCGTGCTCCCCAACATAGAGCCCCATCTGATTCAACTGCTGCCTTTCTGAGAGGTGCCAAAGCTGAAGCTAACCTGCCAGACAGCACACGCCATAGGCTAGAATCCTCTGCAGCTGCTGGCAGCCGGTCAAACAATGGCAGAAGTGAAAGTGCACAGGAGGAGCTGTATATGCAGCAGGTGCAGGATGCACTGAGAGAAGGAAGCCCTGATGTGCGAAGGGATGCAAGATCTGCACCACAGCAAGTCCAGAAAAGGCCAACTTCGAAACTGGCACCTCGCAGGCAGCGTCCAGTCAGCCCAGCACAGCAGGCCCAGCAGGACTTGTCTGAGAGGTATTGCTGCATGCTAACGCATAGCACTCTCTGTATCAGAGCAGCATTACAGTTGCTGCATCAGATGCTTATTCATCCTGATGCACAAACTGCTATATAAGCAACCAGCAGCTTGCAAAGCAATATGCTTGACCAGCTTTGCAAAACATATGTACCCATGCACAGCATCACTGCAGCAGGCACATGGCTCAAGCAGCAGTCCTGAGTTCAACATGCAGTTTCTCGCATGCTTCACTGCATTGCGACATCTCTAAACCTCGATCCTTGTCAATGCAGAATGCATCAGCATGTACTAGGAGGCCGCCTGTGGTACAAGGAATGCCAAGATGCCAACCAGGACCTTCCTCACCAGCTGCCACTCAACTATGACTCACCAGACCATTATGTGTCCACCTTTGAGCCTCTGCTGTTTGAAGAGGCCAGGGAAGCTGTGCGGTCCACATGGCTGGAAAGCTGTGACATGAAGAAGACTTTCACAGTGGATATCACTAGGTGTGGCACACAGGCACATACATGCATTACATGGAATGCGTGTCAGAATAGATGTCTGTCACAGGGTGTGTAGCCTGCCAAGCTCATGGCAGGGCATGGGTCTCCATCTGTTATCCACAGACGCTACTCTGTTGACACCACATGGGGAGGAGTGACTAACCATGAGCCTGTCAGGCTATGCAGTGCATATCAGCAACATCCTGGATCTAATGGCATCATCATTGACTTTTTCATTAGCTCGCATGTCAATGAGGAGACAAATGACTGAACTGGCATTCACCTTGTAGTGAGACAGCAGATTTTTGCCATCAGCCTTTGGATATCAGAATGGCAGGATCTGTTACACGACATGATTTGCATTGCATGCATTACCTCAGCAAGATTACTGTGACAATCACTGTGCTGCCAGCAGAAATGGCATCATACATGTCCCCATATGTGGTTTTGTATGTGTGCGTATGTATATTTGTATGGTAACATTCTCGTAAGGTTGACCGAATATAACAGGCAGTAAATCGTAGCTTGTACCTTGCTGTGAAAGGCTTGAATGCATGCAGTGATGACCCATGACTTGATGACTGATTGCAATGGCATATGCAGTGTGGATGAGACAGCCAGCGGGAGTGTGCATGTGCATCTGAAGCCTTCCATGCCTGGGAACAGAAGCACGATGCTGCGCGAGAACAGCCTCGTGGTGCTCACACTCTCCAAGCCACCTGCCAAGGGGGCCCTAGAGTGGGTGCAGGGGGGCCGCGGCAGGGGGGCAAGAAGGCAGAACGGCTCTTCTGATGATCCTCCTCATAAGCGGCAGCGGTCAGTGTTTAGTATCCCTTGTCTGCGGTGTGCACTTCACATGTGATGGCAAATATAGAGTCGTGCTGCTGCTGATCAGCTGGCTAGGCAGCTTGTGAATACACTGTGGTTACTGTGCAACATCACAGAAAGCGTGAAAATTGTTACCGTCAGTATCATGAACATCAGTATGTGCATGGCATACACCATCAATGCTCAGATTACAGATGGCATTCTATTTTGGCGTTCTGCCATCTCTCCTGGCCGGCTGAGCAGATGCATTTGCAACTATGTGGAGTGCAAAGGCAACTCAGCACATCCTCAGGTGCTAGTGAGAGAGTGCATGCAGACTGTATGACTGGGCATCTCTGTTTACAGTATCTTTGTGATCAATGGCAACGCCTGTTCACTGGGACATCTTTCTGGTCAAGAATCTCGACTCCTTTCAGCTCTCTGATGATTTGCCAAACCCGTCTCCTGAGGTGTCATGAACAAGTGGTTGCAGGAGAGACCTAGATCAAGAGGAAGGCCATGCTGGTGTGGGACCTCAATTTTACAACCCAGATGGGTCTGGTAGCGACCTCATGCGACCAGCCCCCCCTGGCACTGAGCAGTGGGCCTCATCTGGTATACCTCCCAGAAGTACCCCCCCCTGCTCCATATCTATGATCAATCTCACCATGTGGCTTTATCAGCATGATGATGTTGTTGTGCAGTGGGTGCATGCAGCAGAGCAATATGTGTCGATTATTTTTTGCAGTGAGTGTGTGCAGCAGAGCAAAACCAAGACAGCAGCTCAGGTGCCAGAATGTGATCATGACTATGAGCAGGATGGGTTTCATGCTTGTGTTGTGTCACCCTTGCTGCCTGTTTGCAATGTCATTGACATCATCCAACCACGGTTGTATTTAGGATCATCACACCATATCTTTGTGTCTGTCAACCAGCTGTGTTTGATTATTCTTATACCTTTGTGTTGGTCAACCTGCTGCATCACATCTCAGAAGGCTCAGACGGTCAGTCTGCAAGACCGTCTCCTTCCCATGCAAAAAGCATTGAAAAGAAATTCTCAGCAGTTACTAAAACAAGCATGCAACACGCAAAAATTGAAAGGCAGCTCATAAAGCTGATCGTGTGAGCTGCAGGGTCAGGGCTGTCTGCTGATCAACAGAGACAGATTGTGGCAGAGGCAGAGGCTGCAGTGGGCCGCAAGCACAGCTTGCTTCCTGTGGTGGCAGGCGTCGTCAAATCAGCTGCCTGGGACATGTCTGGTGACATCTTTGTGACTGTCTTCCCTGCATGCAGCGCTCATGCACATGCACCGGCTAGCTGCTGCCACCAGGTACCTCCCATACTTGTGAGCCTAAACCAGAAATCGTAATGTCTAAACCCTGTGGCTGTACAGTCAATCTTACTGTACAGTACGTAGAGCAACTTGCCGACAAGGGCGACTCTTGACAAGGGAGACCCTTGCTCATGATGTAGTCTCTGGCTTTGGTCTCAAACTTCAATATGTGTTTCTCAGCAATGGGTATGCTGTCCTCTGCTTGCTTAACAGCGTATCAGCTGCTTTTTGACCGCTCCTGTCATAAGTCAGTGAAACTGAATAAAAGGTGCAGGCCAAGCTTCCTTGACAGACCTAAAACAAAATCCTGACACAAATGCCGCTGAAGAAAGACCATGCACAGAAGTCAGCTCAGCACAGGGGACGTTCCAAAAACCAGGTGCTTGATTTGCACTTCTGTCCTGTCTGGCATGTACATGCTGATACTGGAAGCAGCCACAGCAGTGGCCGCACAATTGCACCTGTGGCCCAAAAAGTGCAGGCATGACGGGCTTGGCTGAGAGGGGTAAACAATCACCATCCCCACTCCCCCGCCTCCTGATCACACAAAGGCCAATGCAACTCCCCATGTCTCAGACTCATCAATTGGTGAACAGGTGATTCAGAGCATGAGAGACAAGCCAAAGGCGTGGCACCTTGGCTATGCTGGGGCCCTCATCTCCCAGGAGCGCGAATATAAAGCCCTGCGTGAAGTCAAGAACATGAAGGTCAGTCTTGGGCACAGCCATTCCCCTGATCTTATTGTGTGTCAGAGAGAACCAATAGGCTTGTGTATCTACGTTGATGGTGCCTTTGAGATCATGCATGCCATTTGGGTTTCTCCACACATGGCCAGTGATCACCTGTACAGCTGCCATGCCATTCATTCACAAATGGGTGTGGTGTGACATCATGACTCAGGTTTTTCCTGTTGGCTGACATTGTAGATGGAGGATCAGCATCAACTCAAAGACTTCCTGCTGTTCAGAGTGACACGGCCTGTGTTTGACGCAGCAGCACCAACATGCACATGCAAACCTTGTGCAGGTGGCCAAGTACATTCTGAGGCCGCAGCTGCTGGCTGAGATCGGATCAGAGATGGAGGATCATCAGACCATGAGGCGCATGTGGCCCCCGGAGGCCCGTACCCCTCACTTCCTGCAGTTCATCCGGGATCAGTACGACCAGACCCAGCAGGCTGCCATTGAGGTATCACATCTTGTGCATGATTTACGCCATGTGTGCAGGAGTTTGGGGAGTGAAGATCCAGTGCTGTGCTGTTGCTTGATGCATGAGAAGCGGTTGTTGCTCCACAATGCTCATGACACTTCACAAGTAAGACTTAGCAGTCAGGCGTTACTGAACAGGTTGGGAATCAAAATCCGGAATCAACCATCAGGAATTGCAACTGGAGCTGCACGCACAAACGGTGCAAGAGTCATGACAGATATGATAGATTGCTTTGTATGCTGTTGCAGATTGCAGCATGTCACTTGGGCAAGCATGCTCAGGCCAACATGGAGGACCCCAGCCTGGCCATCCTGCCTTTTGTGCTCATCCAGGGGCCGCCAGGTACAGCCCTTATGACTACCTAGTATCACTGTTTGCCATGAGAATGCCATGATAGTTCCATGATAGTTCCCACGATAGCTTCCATAATAGCTCCATGATAATGTTGTGATACTTCCATGAAAGTGCCCTGCTAGGTTCCATGATAGGCTTCGTGATAATTCCATGCTAGTTCCAGGAAAGTGCCATGGTAGTTCCTTGAAAGTGCCTTGATAGTTCCATGAAAGTGCCCTGATAGTTCCATGATAGTTCCATACTAGTGCCATGATAGTTCCATGATAGTGCCATGATCATTCCAAGATAGTTCCATGATAGTGCAATGATAGTTTTGTGATAGTTCCGTGAAGTTTCCAAGACAGTTCCAAGATAGATTCATGATAATTCCATGATAGTGCATGTCACAGATCTACTGAATGTTTCTGTTGTGTCTTGCCTTGCCTTGTATGTAAGATGTGAGTAACAGAGGGCAGGTCTGCTGACAAGCTGTAAGTCAGATTGGGGCATTTTCAATACATGGATGTGCATCTTGCATGTTGCCCGAGTACAAGTGTGGTATTGTGCAGGGACGGGCAAGACTCACACAGTGCGCGGCATCCTGAATGTGTGGCACATTGTCCATTACAATCGCTTCCTGGAGTCCCTGGTCAAAGCATTGGCCAGGTGTGCCAATCTGCACCCTGATCTTGTCAACATACACTGCAGCTGTCAAATTGTCTGCACTTGCAAGTCTTTGTATGGCAATCCCTAAGCTGTAAGCTTGGCTGTCCAGCTGCTTTGCTGTGGGGTGTGGGAAAAAGGAGCTCGAATCTGTTTCTTTGCACCTGCACAGTTCACTGTGCATATCAGGAGTGGCATTCAAGTCGGTTGTTGTTGTGCCTGTGAGGCTGACATGACTGCAGTCCAAGACATGGAATGTTCAGGAATGCACTGCCTCTGCAGACAGATTACAACTGCATGAGATGGAGATAGGTGTACTTGCAATACACATTGAATATGACTGTACTGTTGTATGCACATCATCTGAAGGAAGTCTTTTTTGGCTCGGTATAAGACTACTCGCGCACTGAGTCATTGAGTTCTTACGCCTGTCAAGGGAAAAGCTAGCCTGTGGGGGAAATTGAGCATGCTGTGGGAAAAGTGCCTGCGGTGGACAGTAGCATGTCAGGCAAACTAGCCTGTTGAAAAAGTGGCCTGTTGGGTATCTTGGGTAGTGTGGTGCAGGGAGAGTTGCAAGGAGAGTGCATCCTCAGGACTGAACCGTACACTGCCCAACTTGGCTCGCAAGCCGCGCATCCTGGTGTGCGCACCCAGCAATGCCGCTACGGATGAACTGCTTCAGCGTATCATGGACCATGGATTCAAAGACTTCCAGGTACACAGCAGACAGCCCAGAACCTCCTGCACTCGCCAACTCACTCACTCACTCACTCACTCACTCACTCACTCACTCACTCACTCACTCACTCACTCACTCACTCACTCACTCACTCACTCACTCACTCACTCACACGAGGGCACACAAGGGCTACCTGGCTTGCAGGGCAACACGTATCGCCCAAATGTGGTCCGAATTGGGTCAGAGGAGGCGCCTGTGTCCCAGCGTGCCAAGGATGTGTGGGTGGACGTGCTCATCAACCGCTACATGGACATGGACAGCGCCACCTGGCAGCGCAGGTATATACCTCACATGCCTAGCACAGCTGGTCATGACATTGACACACCACATGCATCACCACTGCTGTCAATGCCACACTTGACTTCTCACAGCCCAGTTGCATGCAATCAAGCAGCCAAACGCATGAAGGAGTGAGTCAGCCAGCAACGCATGCTTAGGGGCTTGCATCAGCCGCACATATACAGGTCCAGGGGTCTAAAGCTCACACTTGTCTGGCATGGACAGATGCAGCGTCTCAAAGCAAGGCAGCAGCAGATTGATGTCAAACCCTTGTGATGTTGTGGGTCGCAGGTACACGCATTTGCAGGAGCAGGTGACCAAGCAGACGTACCAAGTGGCTGCCCTTCAGAAGGCCCTGCAGCGCACGCAAGACGAGGTACTCACCGACACCCATCCTCTGTTTGCTGTGAGTCTGTGCACACTCATAAAAACGCTTTTTTTTGCATGACTGTGGTTGTGTGTATTGTTGCTGTCTACTAGCCTATTGTTGCTGTCTACTAGCCTATTGTTGCTGTCTACTAGCCTGCCTGTCTGTCTATCTGCCTGTAAGTTGAACAACACAGTGCCTGTAAGTTGAGCAACACAGTGCCTGTTAAGTTGAGCGCCACAGCCACAGCCACTGTGGGCTATCTGTGTTGTGTTGGGCAACAAAGTCTTGCTTACTGTGCACTGACCGTGTCTGTGAGTCAAGCAACATAGATCCAGCCACTGTTGACTGACTGTGCTGTAAGTTGACTGACTGTGCTATAAGTAACAACACAGTCTCATTTACAGTGCACTGAGGACCATGCCAGTGACTCAAGCAACGCAGATCCAGCCACTGTGGACTGACTGTGTCCATCTGCAGCAAGAGCAACTGGAGAAAGCGCTTTCATCAGCAGCCGAAAAGGGCAAGCTGCAGGAGCAGGTGAAGAGGTCGGTTGCCGAGGGGAACACGTACAGCTACCAGCTGGCTCACCTGCATGAGGAGCGTGACAAGGCCCTGGTGGAGATGTCACGCCTGGAGGAGGTCGCACCCCTGGCGCGCAAAGACCATGGCCACAACAAACGCATGGTCAGTCAGCTTTGTTCACAGCTTCACCCCTTCATCACTTCACCATTTCGTCCCTTCACCATTTTGACCCTTCATCATTTCACCACTTCACCCCTTCATCACTTCACCACTTCATCATTTCGACCCTTCACCACTTCACCCCTTCATCATCTTACTACTTCACCATTTCGACCCTCCACCACTTCAGCCCTTCACCGTTTCGACCCTTCACCACTTCACCCCTTCACCACTTCCTCCCTTCACCACTTCACCACTTCACCATTTCACCCCTTTACCACGTCACCCTCCAGCTGCATACTAGGAGTGGTTGCTGGAACCACTCAGCTGTAGTGGTCAGAAGCAATATGCACCTAGCTACCCATCCTTCTGACTCTTCATATCTGTGCCTCAAGTCTTGAGGCAGAGTCTTTATCAACCTACAACTAGGCACGTGAAAGATGTGTTGTCTCAGGGATTGAGCACTCTGTACGAGGCAAACTTGAAGTGCAGAATCACAACTGCTCAATTCACGTGTGGGGTGGTGAGCTTTGGATACTGTACCTGTGCAACAAGCCTGCTAACACTACATATCTGGGATCTGTCTGTCATCTGTCACTCAAGTCACACCCCTATTTGCCAGATTCTTGCAGCCACTTCTTCATGAATGCAAACTGATGCTCAGCAGTAAAGCACTTGTGGACAACCATATACACAACCACTTGTGAACTGATGCAGGTGCGTGACAACCTGGAGCTGTCGTTCGTCCAGGAGGCTGAAATGGTGTTCACCACACTGTCCAGCACTGGTCGTAAGATCTTCAGTCATCTGGAGAATGCATTTGAGAATGTGCTGGTGGATGAAGCTGCACAGGCGTCAGAGATTGCTGTCTTGCAGCCCCTCATGCTAGGATGCAAAAGGTGTGTGTCACAATCATTCATCGATGAATCTATGTTTCCTGTCTTCAATACTCATCAGGGGAGTCAGCATATGACTGTTGCCATGCAACTGCAGCTCCTGCTGGAAAGTGTGATGCTGCTGAGCTGGATTAGGTGCATGCCAAGGGTGGCACTAAAAACAAAGAATCCAGCCATCTCTGTCAATAAACTAGTAATGAGCTGGCAAAGAAGCTGCCACTATTGCCCTCCAGATCCCACATTTTATGCTGAGACGTCATATGCCAAATCAGACGTTGCATGCAGCAAGCTGATGCTATGAAGGTCGTGCATGCGGTGTCAGGCACAACTTTCCACAGATCGCTTCACCAAAGAAAACACCATATGCACGGACACATAAGCTTTTGACACCAACCATGAGTTGAGTGGCCAGCAGGCCAGCTGTACACAGCCTCCATCCACAAACAACAGTCTCCTCACAATTGAGTCCATGCCCGAACAGTTTGGCCTTTTGGTCAGCACTAGGACCAACATTCCAACATTGCAAGTGTCCAGATGCAAAGCTTGTCTCTATCCCAAGTGTGAAGTGGGGCTGTGGTGGGGGTGCAGGGTGGTGCTGGTGGGTGACCCTCAACAGCTGCCAGCCACAGTACTGTCCCGGCAGGCCCAGTTGGCCAACATGGAGCGCAGCATGTTTGAACGCTTCCAGAAGGCAGGCTGCCCAGTGACCATGCTGTCAGTGCAGTACCGAATGCACCCTTTCATCCGCCAGTTTCCCTCCCAGCACTTCTACAACAACCAGCTTATAGACGGGTGGGTCACATTGACTTCAACAACCCCCCATGTCCCCATGCTTGGTGTGTCATCACTATATGTAGTGCTGTTTGCGTGGGTATGGCTAGCGACATGCCGCTTGAACCTTGACTTTGCATCAGGCTGCCCCTGTTATCATGGTCTGTACTATCATTCCATGTGTTATGAGACTGGGGATCTGGCTTTCAGGCATGACATGGTCTTGCTTTGTTGCCTGCTTCAAAGCTTGGAGAAAACATTTGCTACTGGCATGACACCAGCTGCAACGTACCAATGCAGTGCGTTGATTGATGTTCTTGTCACAGTACAAGGTCATGTGATGACAATGACACATTCCATCCATGACTCAGCAGCTTCCCAGGAGGGACAGACGTGGTGAGCATGTGTGTGCAATGCTGACTCAGCAGAAGTGGTGAGCATGCGTGCGCAGTGCTGACTCAGCAGAAGTGGTGAGCATGTATGCACAATGCTGACTCAGCAGAAGCGGCGAGCATACATGCACAGTGCTGACTCAGTAGAAGTGGTGAGCATGTGTGTGCGATGCTGACTCAGCAGAAGCAGTGAGCATGTGTGTGCGATGCAGGGCGTCTGTGATAGCTGAAGCCAACAGCAGGGATGTCATGTACGATCACGGCTACATGAAGCCCTACATCTTCTTCGACGTCTCCACAGGGCGGGAAAGCAGGCAAGGCACAGGCTCCCTCAGAAACCAGGTCAGTCTATCTCGGCTGTACAGACACACATTGCTGCATACACACTTGGGAATCAGAGGAATGTTGATCTCACTGGGCTGGCCAGCTAATTAAGCAGTTCATACAGACCTGCACGCAGCTTTGTGAGGCGAGTGCAGGACGCAAACCCTGCTCTGCTGTCTGTCGGAAGGTGTGTGTATGGCCTGGATTCTGGCCAGCCCAGCAAGATCACCATTCTGCTGAATCCCTTCTCCCTTTTATGAAGCAGAGCAGGGTTTGCGTCCTGCACTCGCCTCACAAAGCTGCGTGCAGGCCTGCATGCACTGCTCAACTAGCTGGCAAAATAAAGAAGCCTGCAGCTATCAAGTATGCCAGGCTGACAGCATGTCACTCACTGACCACTTCAGCGTAACAACCTGCATGTTACAAAGGATCTGGAGTGTAAGGCGAACGATGGCAGCATTCACGGCAGCTCTACAGTTTGGTTCTGTATTTGGCGTTGCTCAGGATGCCATGTCTGCATCAGCCAAGGCCAAGCTTGACTGCAGCCCATGTTACTGGCACACATGTTGTATCCACGGCTTGGAACTCCTGATTGTTGCGCCACAACATCAAAATGCTAGTCTTGCCTCCGATCATGTCCATGAGCTGCTATCACAGGCAAACTTGTCATGACTGCCATGCATGTAATCTGGACAGTCAGGTTGATCACAAAGATGTTGTAGACATCAAGAATTGGGTTACAAGATGTGATAGACATCAAGAATTGGGTTACAACCTGTTGTAAACATCAAGAATTGGGTTACAACATGTGGTAGACATCAAGAATTGGGTTACAAGATGTGGTAGACATTAAACATTGGGACACAAGATGTGGTAGACAACAAGAATTGGTTCACAACATGTGGTAGACATCAAGAATTGGTTCACAAGATGTGGGCACGCATGCAGGGCGAGGCTGACCTGGCGGCAGCCCTCTTCTTCAAGCTGCGCGGTATGTTGGTGGATGCCCATCATGCCAAGAAGGAGGGGGTGAAGGCCACCAAGGTGGGGGTCATCACCCCCTACCGCCAGCAGCGCAAGTGCCTTCAAGACACCTTCCTCGCCCTCTGTGCTGAGAACGCCAAAGAGGTCAGCACAAAGGCATACACAAAGCAATTTTATTTTATATACACAGTGTGGGGTGTGGAGCCAGTTGTGACTCATTGGGCATCCTGGCTTGACAGCAACATCACTTCTTGCATTGCAGTGACTGACATGCATACATAGGCTTTCATGACCCATGCATGTCTGCTGGTTACATAGGCTCTGCTCAGCATGTGTTGGGAGGGAGACAACTGATGTGCTGTTGTCAGCTGCAGTACACATGCACTTTGTGATGTGCTTATGCAACAAGGCATGCACATGAGAGTACTGGTGAGCTGTAGCTTTGTGTTCATCTCATCGGAGTGGCAAAATGTTCGCATGGGTGCAATTGTTAGAGTCTGCCATGCCTTTGCGGTTCTCATCAATCTGTCAAATGTTGTACAGCAATGCACTTGACTCAGCGCTTTGCACTGTCAGAGGTACAAGACTTGCAGACTTGAGCTACGTAGAGCAAGTTGGGCCATACAAACTGCAGTCAGAGGGACAAAGAGCCTAGTCAGCATTGTGTCAAGAATTGGCAAGACCGGCATGCCCCATCACATGCAGTGTCTAAGTGATCTTCTGGCAGGAATTCCCAATAAGGATCAAAAACAGAATGGTTTGTTTTTCTTGACAAAAGAAAATGGTGGCCCAGTCACTACATCGCTGCCCAGTCATTACATTGCTGGCCAGTTACTACATTGCTGCCCGGTTATTATATTGCTGGCCTGCAGGTGGTCATTGAGACGGTGGACAGCTTCCAAGGCAAACAGATGGACGTGGTCATCATGTCGTGTGTGCGTGCCAGCGAGCCCGGTCTTCAGACAGGCATTGGCTTCGTGTCCGACATCAGGCGCATGAATGTTGCCATCACACGAGCCAAGAGAGCACTCTGGATTCTGGGCAGCGCTGCCACTCTCAAGGTCAGCAGATTTCCAAAACAATTCCACAATGTAGAAACGCATCTTTACTGTCCTCAGACGTTTCTGAGTTTAGATTTCCATTGTAGGGATGACGCTTGTGATTTGAAATAGACGTTTCAGGATTGAAAAGAGCTTGTGTGTCCCAGATGGTCAGCACAGCATTGTCTGAGTGTCTAGGTGTACATCATAGTTTATCTTTGGGCTGTTGCATGAAGAAGTCACTGAGAGAGAGGTCTCGTGTGCTTTGCATCTGGCAAGAAAGGTGCCGTCCTTCCTGCAAAGGCATGGATTGAAGCCTGTGTACTGCTGCTGTGTAGGCAAGTCCTGTATGGCAGGCATTGATTGAGGATGCCGAGCAGCGAGGAAGCATGGTGAAGCACGCCACAGCTGAGAAGCTGTTTCCTGACATGACTGAGCTGCTGCTCATGCAAGCCAACAGAAGGTCACCCACCCCTGAGCCTCACCCCGCTGCCTTGGAAGGGGTGCCTCAGGAGGCAAGGGTGGACCCCCAGGAGATGAATGGGGTCCCTGCCCAGGTGGTAGGACGTCCTCAAGTGGGAGGACATGGCCCTCACAGGGGTAGGGCCCCGATGGGTGGGGGTATGGGAGGGGCTCAGAGGGGCACAGGAGGCCGAGCAGGTGATGATGCAGGGAGAGGGGCATCTCAGACAAGCCAAGGGGGGCATCATGGGGGTCAAAACGGCCCCCATATGGGGCAAGGCATCTCCCATGTCATGAATGACAGTGTTGAGCATATGATGCATGCGCCAGCTGGGCAGAGACTGCAACCAGCCAAAGAAGTTGCTCCTTCTGTCCAGTCAGACCCTAGGCAAGCCCGGCTGACACCTGCTCAGTTTGCCATACAGCAAGGCAAGCTGCAGCAGCAGTTGGAAAGGCAGCAACAGCTCAGTCAGCAGCAGCAGCAGCAGCAGCAGCAGTTGGCACAGCTGAGACATCCTCAGCAGCAGAATAGTGCTCAGATGCAAGCTGTGCCATTGCATCAGTTGTCGCCATACCAACAGCAGCAGCATGAAGTGAGGGTCTCAACCCATCAGGCATCAGGCAGCGCACCCCAGGCACAGGCAGGGATGCAAGGTGTGCAGCACTCACAATGGGATACTGCCTATCTTGATGCTGTCCCAAGAGATCCCCGACAGGCACTTGGGAACAGCAGTACTGGGACTGCATGGCAGGCAGATCAGTGCCAGCAGCCTGGCTGGCTGCATTCCCAGTACCCAGCAGCATCCAGGCCTGGGTTTGATCATGAGGATGCTCAGCCATTGGCTGCTCACATGAGCCCAAACGACCCCTCAGGCAGTCATGTGATGGAGTCTAGTCAGCAACCTGTCAGTTTTTCTCATGCGCATCATGAGGCAGGTGCAATGAGAATTGATATTGCACCTCCTCACATGGGTGGGGGGCATGCAAGACCAGCTGCAATGCCAGAAATGCCTGTCATCCCCAGCAGGAATGCACACCATGTGTCTAGCAGGCATGATCATATGGAAATAGATCAACATGGTGGGGTGCATATGGCACAAAACATGCAAAGCCCAATGTATGCCGGTCAAGACCTTGATGATGCAGTTGATCTTGTGGCAGTCCCACGGCAAAAGGGCCCTCGGCGTGACCCTGCTTTGTCACATGCTTCAGGGTCTGCAAAAGATCCCAGAAGGATGCATAGGACGCAGAGCAATGATTTTGCACCTGCTGTAGCACAATTAGCTAGCCCAACACACTTAGGCAGAAATGGGCTGCAGCACTCAGCTGAGACTCCTCAGGTGCCACAGTGGACCAACAATCGACGGTAGCTTAGACTGATAGTGCTTCATGCCCAACACTTACAGCTTGTGTGTACTTCCTCATCTTCACAATATTTTTGTTCATGTACATTCATGGAAATCGTTGCAATCCGGCCATTGTCCAGAGATGTTGGTGTTGCTCATGCCGTTCATTACAAATCAGATTCCACAGACGTGTTACAAGAGAGGTCAGCATCAGGGTCAGCATGCATCGAAAGCATGATTGCGAACGGCCTGCCGTTCAGCAGGCATTGCATTGACGTGCATGCAAGTAGACGGCATAAATGGCTTGGCACTGGTCATGGCTGTTTTAGAAAGGGTTGTTTGAATACAGCTGGACATGCAGATGTCAGCAACGCAAATAGTGTATAAACTCACAAGTCCCTTCGAAAGTGACTTTCAGGTGGGACATGTGTTTGCGAAGATCCTGCATGAATCAGATGCACAATGGTCTATGTAACCTAGAATGAAGCTGTCACGAATGAAGAAACTTTAGGGTCACAAGTGTCACTTTTGAAGGGCAATACAAATGCGGCACAAACTACTGTTGTACATGACATGGTGTAATGTTCCATCCACAAACACCAAGTCGACTGCAGCATCTACTCCTGGAACAGTCACAACAGTGTGACATAAGCTGTTAACCATCGGGCCTCTGATCCCAGCCAGATGATTTCCTATTGGGTGCATGCCAGTCATTGCGCGTCCTGCAAGACATAACACAGATCAACATTGCGCATCCTGCAAGACATAACACAGATCAAAGCTGTGAACACCTGCTACAGAAATGGCAGTCGAACTAGCAAGGTACAATGCTTGCAGCATCCAGCAGCTGTGTCAATCTTGCATCAGGGTGCTGCACAAATCTATGCAGCAGGCTGCAATACACTTTTGCCTCAAGAAACAGAAGATTGACTTGCAAAACACACAGGTCATGTTTTCTGTATCTTTTGTGTAAGTGTTCTTTCAGAAACATAAAGTTTTCCAACAGTTTTTCCGAAGAAATTTTACAAGTCGTGTAACAGACATATGAAGCACTTACTGGCTGCGGTCTCTTTCTCTGTCTTCCCTGCGGTCATTGCGGTCTGAGCCAAAGCGGCCTCTGTCATTACCGCGAGCCTCGGGAGCAGCCCACCGTTCCTCTGACACATGAGCAAAACGGCACTTGTCACCCTTCTCACACCCCTACGCATTGCAACATCAAAGGGTGAGATCCGCCACATTGTGGAACCATGACACTCCCATTGATGTTACATCAGACATAGCTAGCATTTGTTGACACCTGTCACCGTCCAGGTCAGTACAGAAATCTGATGTCAGGCTTGAGAATACATGTGACAACAGCGGTGTCACAGCTTTTACTGGTCAGCAACATCTTTGGTGACACATGCAGCACACTGGCACCAGGCTTCCCTTACAGATATAGGTACCTATGATCAGTGCAGTGTCAACAATCTGGATGGCATCTATTGACACTCTGAACAGACATGCATGACTGATGCCCATGTGTCAAGGGGACCAAGAGTCGTGCTCTACACTCTAATTGCAGATCAATGCATGACAAGATGTGATACCTTGGGTGTGTTGAAGAAAGCACACTTGCGGGACTGCTGCCACGAGGGAGAATCACTGTAGCTTCCTCCGCCCCTGCTTGCACAACACGGGTCAACTGAGATTGGCTCATGGCTAAGTCATGCTTGAAAATGCTGCACAAATGTCAAGCAGTGCAGCGCAGCTGAACATACACTGATGCCATCACTGATGTCATGAGCTCTCACACTGTCTTGCATGCAGACAATCTGGGGGAAGTTCAAAGATTTTGACCCACCTGCCAAGGTGAGGGGGGCCATCCCGGAATGCCCTGCCCCTACCCCTGCCAGTGGGCTCCCCCCTGCGTGGAGGGGGTCCAGAGTCAGCAGGTCTGTAATCCCCTGGGGCTGCATCAGCAGCCTCATAGATGACATGCTTGAAACCACAGCTATCCCCTCTAACACACCCCTGCAACACAGTAGGCTTTTGTGTTGCATGTTGCTGGAGCCACGTGCCATGCTCCTGATGCTGTTGAAGCAACGCAACTTGCTCCTGTCGCTTTAGCAAAGCGCATTGGCTGCAAAGAATGGCAGCAGTGATCTTGCATGTTGACAACCCTGGTAGAGAGTGCTCAGATATATAGGCAACTGACACTTTGGAAAGGCAACATTGGCAATTGTCTCACGAGTGACAGTCTTGGCCATCATCTCAGTGGCACAAGTGTGTGAGGAGTGCACATATTTCATAATAGGTGATGTCACATAGGAATGTGCCAATAAACAGCTGACGGCATGACAAATGAGTTTGAAAATGAAGCATGAGTCAACAGGATGTGTTATGCTTACCTTGAGGGTATTGAAGTATTTACACAGTGCCGATGAGGGCTTGGCAGCGGAGGGAACCTGTACCTCACGGCCCCCATTGGGGCCCTCCATGCTGTGCTGGGGTGGACCACCAGCTGGAGTCTGCACATGCAATGAGATGGCATCTTCAGTTTGGTGCATGATGCATCACAGATGTGAGTGCAAAGCAGGTTTACACTGGCACCGGAGAACAATCTCACTATGCAATGTCACAGCAGAGTTTGCCTAAGCATGCCAGTGCATCACTGGCAGAAGTCCAATGAGGATGTTGCCGTGTCTGCCAGTAATGAAACAAGCTAGGCAGGGTTTATGCCACAGAAGCGTGATTGGTGCGTGATCACATGGACATGTTCAGCTGTGGGGCGGGCGTTACCTGAAGGGGACGCATGGTGGGTGGACCTGAATGCTGAAGGGGGCCTGCGGGGGGCTGGCTTATACCAGGAGGGCCTCTGAAAGGGAGACCACTGCCCTGCCCACCGTGCACAGACCCAGGCAGATGCTGAGGGGGGGCTCCCTGGTGCAAGGGTGGGTAGGGTCCAGGAACGCCTGGAGGCCTGGGCGCCTGAGGGGGTGCATACTGACCTATGCCCCCTGGCTGTTGCATGTGACCAGGAGCCTGAAGGAAAGGCGCAGCAGTTCCCTGCAAGCCCTGCTGTGGCATCTGTCCAGGTGGCAGCTGATGTGGCATAGGGTTTGCACCTGGATCAGGATGAAACCCTAGTGGTGGAGCCATGTGATGCTGCTGCTGGGCTGCTTGCTGATCAGCAATCTCCTTTGGAGTGAGCAGGACTACAACAGCTAAGGCATGATCAGGAGGTTGATCAGGCTCAGGGTATGCTGGCTCAAATGGGTCTTGAGGCATTTGATGCGGCGCCAACTGCATGTGCAGTGGCGGGAAAGGCTCCACCATCTGAATGCGGTGAGCCTCAGCATCACGCTCTGTGCTCTCCTCACCAGCAGCACATGGGTCAGTGTCGGCGGGAAGAGGGGGGTTGGGGGGTGGGGTCGCCCAAGGCTGTGTGGGTGCCATGCTGTCCAGCAACTCATTCCTTTCATCCAACTCATCTTGCCCGACTGAGCCATCCTGCAAGTTTGCATAAAAACATGCATGTCAGGCCTTTTGCCAGACAGCACCAAGCTTTGCATACATATCTGGACTGAAGTCATCTAGACACACACACACACACACACACACACACACACACACACACACACACACACACACACACACACACACACACACACACACACACACACACACACACACACACACACATGTCAAGCCCGATGCCTGACGCTACCTTCACAAACACCAAATGTCAAACAGTAAGCGCCGTCTGCTGGGTCACTGCACCAGCGGATGACAACAGTGTCAAAGACCATGACAGCATGTGAAAAGCGACAACATGCGAGTTAAGTACCAATGATCCCACAGCCTACAGTGGATGATAACAGCATCCCTTTGCTGGTCAGATGGCTCCGCAGTACCTTTGAGTAACATGCTGTATTTGTCAGCGCTGTATAGCAGTACAAACGCATGCACTGCACTGCCAGACAAGTTCAGATATGAATAGCAGGACTGACCTGCATTTGACGCCTTATGGCAGCAGCCTCGTCCATGTGCTCCTGGCGAGCAGCAGATTTGAACTCAGGGGGGTGGTCCTCGGACGGCTCCTCAGCATTCTGCTGCAGAGCGGCAGCATCGGAGCTCTGAGCCGCGGTGAAGTCTGGGTCTGCCCTCACACTTATGGCCGGCTCGGTCTGTAAGCAGTTGCTTGCCAAAGTCAGCTGTCTACACAGGATCAGCAGTGAATGATGCACATGGTTGCCCATTACAGGTTTTCCAGCATCTACACCATGGAGACACTACAAGCATTGTATGTCAATGCCAAGCAAGGCATGCAGGTTGCATGCTGAATCAGATAGTATGGTCAATGTCAAACATACTCATGAATGAGGATTCACATTGGATACGCGTTGATGGCCTTACTCGAATTTGGCATCTAACAATGCCGAACATTGCTGCTAATGTCACATATGCATGGTGGTTTGTTGGTCATCCTTGCCCCTTGCTTAACAAGCACCAAAACCTTGTATGAGGAGTAAAGAACACACCTTGAAGAAGTAGCGCACGCAAGCCAGCTGGCCGTCCTCCACAAAACTGACAGCCTTCTTCTTCTGCCTGGGGGTGCCTGGCTGGGGATCAGGGATCCTGGCTGCTGCCTCAGCTGCTCTGTCAGCTGCTGTCTTGACAGCGGGCGTCGGCCGGTGGAGGCCACTGAAGGTGCCTAGGCTGCCCAACCCAATGCTGCCCAAACCCCCTGTGAACACAGCACATTTACAACCATGCCTGTTACACTAGCAAAGCAAGTGGCCACAACAAAAACAGTCTACCTGGGTGACCATCAATTTCAGCATGAAGCCATGATGATGGCTGTGAGGTTGTCAAGCGTATTACAGGTATCTGTATGTGGCACTTGTAAAATCAGCTTCCATGAGCTATGGCATGACATGACTAGCACGCAGGTGCAGTCTGTGCAGTGGTGAGAGACCAAGCAATGTAAGCAGAGGTCTCATTGACCTGATGCATAAGAGCAAGCCATGATGCAGCTTAAGACATGCTGAACTGATCAAATGCAGTTGCAAAAGCAATTATGGCCTCTGAACCCTTGGACAGCTGCTGATATCTGCAGGAATGATGGATAACTCAAGGCCATCATGCAAGAAATGACACCCAAGTGACACTTGAACGCAATCTGAAGACAGACGGACTGCAGAGAGTCATGCAAAAGGCCGTCATGTAAGATTGGGCCTTGAGCCATGTGGCTGTAACAGTGGGTACAAGAGACAGTAACACAGAAGATACAGTGACTGCTTCTGCTGGGCAGGGTTAGGTATTTACCTATTCGTGTGCTGCCTCCAAGGCTTGCTGGGGCCCCAATACGGGTGGACCCCAAAGCTGAAGACCCTCCTGATCCAAAGCGAGCCCTTGTTGCAGCTGCAAGCACAGCACAAACTGTAAGACAACAAGGCATGCAAGCAGACCTTCCTGATTACTAATGCCACAGTATGCCAATTGTGTGAGTGCGCATGGCATGCTGAATCTGAATGCCTGTACCTTGGAGTCAGCTAAGCCTCTGCATCTGTCGACAGCAGGTCTTTGATGCTGACCTGTATCACTGGATCTGTAAGAGGCAGATGCATGTTGATGGTGAGGCTCTGCAGCGCTGAGTGCCATGCTGCATGCCACATGCCATAGTGCCAAGCACCATCTGCACAAAGCATAGCATGACAGCTACTACCTGTAGGACCTGTAGCACTCTTGCTAGACTTGCCGCTGGGGCCAGGCTCTTGGCTGACGCCCTCTTGCTTGATGTCTTCCAGCTTCACGCCCTCTTGCTTCACCTCTTCCTGCTTCACATCTTCCATCTGTACATCCTCTTCCTTCACATTCTCTTGCTTGATGTCCTCCTGCTTGATAGTTTGACCAGAAGCAGCTTGCTCATTGTCCCGGCCCAGCTTGGCTACCTCTGCCATATCTAGGCGACGCACCTTGTGACTCTGCATGCAGCACCACTTTGTGATTGTGCATACATCACCACCTTGTGATCTGCACATGTGAAAACCTTTTAACTCTGCACACATTACCAGTTTGAGACTCTGCATACATCAGCACCTTATGACCTACACAATTCAGCACATGATGGCTCTGCAGACGTCAGCACCTTGTGACCTGCACAGGTCAGCACATGATGATATGACAGTCACCAGCACCTTGCGACTGTGCGTAGGTCACCACTTTGTGCATGAGAATGCTCCTGAATTTTGAGGCCGGCTATTATGGTTCAAGACTGCTGATGGATGACAAATTGCTGCTGCATTGCTGCTCAAGCACATGAGGCAAGGATGCAGGCCAAATGCATGACCAATGTGATTACAAGCTGCGTGAAATTAGATAAAATTGACTGATTGACTTACACAATCAGGATGTAAAAGGTCCTGATGCACATGCTGGTAGCAGGAGCTACAGTGTGAAGTGTTCTCGATCATCCATATGTACAGCACAACACAGATGCCATACGCACACAAAAATAAGACTGCGATCTCACTTGTGCAGCATCAGCTTTGCTAGCCTTGGGCTGTTTCTTCTGGAACATGGCATCATCATCCACCTCCATTGGGAGCACCCCTCCAGACCCCTCTCCAGATCCCGTGTGCAGCAGTGCAGACCCATTGCTGTCAGTAGTGGCTGCTGCTGCACTGGCTGCTTGGTCAGAGTCTGCACTGCTTTGAGTGGGCAGCCCTGCTGTGGCAAGCTTGGCTGAGCTGCCTCTTCCTGACACAGTAGGTGTTGCCTGCAGATACAAGAAACATGGTTATAAAGTTGACTTAATCTATACTGCGGTGGCATCAAGACTTGAGGCCACAGCTCCCGACATTTAGGTAGTGAAGCATGACAGCAGACAATGAAGGACAGCTAAAATCCTGGAATCAGCCTCTGAGCGCAAGCACTGGAGAACTTTTGTCGTGGAATAAAACCTACTTCCCAGCAAGCTGATAGAATGACATCATGCATTGTTGAACTGGAAGATGATCAGCAACTCACCGCAACAGGAACGCCTGTATCTTGTTTCTGCCTTTTTGCAGGTGCACCTTGTACGCTACTGTCAGTCTCCCTGCAAGTCATTAGGCACATCAGCACCAGCACACCCATCAAAACTGCAGCTTTGATTGCAAGCTGACTGGCAGACTGGAACATAGTGCTCCACAGGTGCATCAGACATGCCACAGTACAGCTGCTACAGGTACACGTTCTAAAACAATCAGACAGCAGCAGCATTAGAAGATGCCAGCTATCAGCCATGTCATAGCATAGGCTACTTGCTGCAGTTGGCAATTGTTTGAGGGTCACCCACAAAATATGGGTACAATGGCCAGTCACACATGTCACAAAAGCTCTATGATAGCTACTACATGCTATAGAGTTGAAGACAATAAGGCTCTTGTATGATCTGGCGCCTGTCACAATTTGTGCTGTGCCCAGCCTTGTCAACAGGCAACAATTCAGTAACAAAACAGTTCAGGATAAGACGCTGAGATAGCAACCTGGCACGTTTCGCATCATTGTCAGTCATGCCAACGTTTCGCCGCCATTGCTGCACAACCTTGGCTGCTGCAGCCTTTACTTTCTGTGAGGGATCCTTCTTGGCAAGGCCATTCACAGTCTTGCCAATAGGCACTTGTCTCAGAGCAGCCATATCTACTGGCAATGCCTCAAGTGCTTTGAGAATGAGAAGCTGAAACTTTTCAGCATCTGATGTTCTATCAGAGGCCAGCTTGAGCCAGTGTTGGAAGGCATGCAATCCTTTGCGCTCAGCCAGGGTGACAAGCATTGTCTTGTCAGCTGATGGCAGCTCAGGAATGCAGTTCAGGATGAAGATGCGCATGTACCACGTCAATTGAGGTCTGTGCAGGAAGTTGACAAACATCTGATGCTTGCTAGGCTTGATCAGAACCTTGCCATCAACACTGGTCAACATAGCGTCGAACTCCTGCTGAAGCGCTTGGACCTCTGGTTTCAAAGAGACTGCTCCAGAGAGCTTTGGTCTGACTGGTGCAACTGCTTTGCTGTTCATCTTGTTGTCCGCTATCTTGTAGAACAACGGCAACTCTTCTTTGTCATCCAGACTTTTCATTTGCTGCTTTCGTGCAGTGATGCAGGCTTTTTTCAGTTTTGGGTTTCTGCAGTGATGGCAGTGACCACACCGATCCTCTTTGGCTATCTTTGGCAAGATCTGCCGCCGCCGCCTCTCTTTATTTGCTGCTGCAGCAATGACTTGCCGCTGCTGTGCTTGAAGAAGGCTTTCACCAGCATACCGCTGGTGGCTGGAGACCCTGGTGTCATCATCATCGCTATCTTCAGGATGAAACTCGAGCACTTTGAAGCCACCAGTGTTGCTGTCAGCCTCAGTCTGACCTGCAGAGCCTGTGCTGTCAAAGGATGGCGAGGGAGAATTGGCTGAATTGGCAGGGTTCTGCGCACTGCTGTGTCCAAGCTGGTCTGGGGAGGAAAGCTGCTGT
>JAABUK010004684.1_pt1 | contig 21996 bp, 23 predicted proteins | sample 5559141 | NCBI WGS metagenome assembly JAABUK01 (sample SAMN10711869, study PRJNA513367) | rock metagenome | isolation source: Antarctica rocks | place: Antarctica: Victoria Land, Pudding Butte nord | collected 2016-01-03
CCGAAGTATATTACGGGTTCGACTAGAGAGAAATAGGCAGAAGTCAAAGTCTGCAGACCTTGGGTTTGAACCCGAGACCTTTCACTAACTAGCCAGCAGTCATTTACCGTCCGACCACCAAGACGTGTCGTTCCAAGAGGAATATCCGGACGTGGACACAGCCTGACAAGGCTTCAAGGACTTCAGCATCAGGATGGCTCTGCTTTGTTTGATGCTTGTGATCATTTCTGAACGGTGGTGAAGTTGCGCTTCTGCAACGATGCTGCGTGCAAGGTCAGTTGCCATTTTTGCTCTGTGCACAGTAGGGAGAGATTTTACAAGCTGTTCCAATGATTGTAAAGAATGTTGACCCAAAGGGTACATTACGGCAAGTAAAGATGGGCGAGCATGCGAAGCGCAACTCTGTGCCCAAGCGGCGGTCTTTCCAAACAAAGCAAGTCAACTAGCATACCTTTCTGTGTACTCCTGTACAGTAGCGCAGAAAGCGCTTGCAACGCATGTGTGGCGCCGATAAAAGCAACAGGTATAACAAGGCTGACAGCAAGGCCCTGAGCAAGGCCCCAATCCGGCAGCTGCGCGGCAAGCGAAAGCCAAGCAACGATAGCTTGTGACACCGTGGGTGTCCGGTAAAATCAGTCAGCTTTGACTTAGTGTCCAGTCTTCTCAATGAACCAGCAGGCATAGAACAAGAGTGTGATGATTTTTTGCACAAGAAGGTCCAGAAGCTTGCTGCCTCAACAAGCGTTCCTGTGACAGAGGGATAGCCTGTTCAGTCAGCAAGTCTGGCTTTTCAATGAAGTAACTTGCTTTTCAATGAAGTAACTTGCATATGCACTTCACAACAGATTACTTACCAGCTCCAAAACAGTTGCCAGAGATAATGCCAAGTCATAAGAGCAAGCTAGCTTATGCACTGATGGCGCCCAGGATGGTGCCTTTGCTTTGTTCTGCGCAAGCTCTGGCCGAGAGAGCACATTTCTGAGCCATGGCGCAATGACAACAAATGCAAGATGATTGAACAGCATAACGACCCTGCAAAGTATGCTGACCATCAGAGCTAAGGAGCACAGCACAGACACTTGCAATTAGTTGAGACCCTATGCCATGCAAACTGAGTTGACTTGGGCTGTGCTCGTGGCTATGCAGCAAAGCAAGCTTTTGCTGTCTGCGACAAATCACCTCATTCTCTAGTTGTAAAGCTGCAATCTAGCATCATATCCTTCTGTGTTTGCATCGCTGTGCAACTCATGCACCAGGCGCACAATGTGATCCTTCTCAATGCTGGTCTTGTGCTTAGCGCAAATTACCTGACTCATGGCCACGGGCTTTCCGAGTGCATGAGGTTGAGACCAGAAGACCATCATGATGAACCAGAGCATAGCGATGATGTAAGGAGGAGTGCCTGCCTGCTGGTGTTGTGCACTTGTTGCTGACCTGACCCTGCCGAATGAACACAAGTCAGATTCATGGTTCTCTGTATACCTTGTCCAATACAGCGTTTCAACGTCACTCGTGTCCACAAAATTTGTGGCACAAACACATCAAGCAAGAGAGCGCCATCGACCGTGCAGCACTCAAGGGGTGGCAACTGGTCTTGGCCAAAGAAGGGCTGAAGGGGCTGGAGAAGGAGCTTGCGTCTGAGTACATAGGCAGAAAGAAAAGACAAGAAAAGACTACGCCTTTTGGCGTCAATTTAATGAGAAGCCCAGTATTATACAGGGCTGCCCAGCGAATATGTAAACACCTTATGCCAAGCAACTGCACCAGCAATGGCTGCCTGCACAAAAGGTGCCACATCTGCAGAAACACCCCCACCAAACGACCTGCATAGTCCATTTCAGTGTGTAGTACATAAACCACGGTAACCAGCTGGTTTCTATTCTGTCTGCTTGATTCATGACAAGGTGCTTATTTCATCACCAGGTCCTGTAGTCTGTACTGTGGTGAAGCAGGTCCTGAGAGACACTCCTCCACTGTGGTTCTTGCGAGTTGACAAAGGTGAAGCGTGTATGTGAGAACTACATGCAGCTTCCCAAAATGCAGCAGGCCTGGTCTGACAAGCATTAGGCCTTCATGAAGCCAGACCTGCTTGAAAGCTGAGAGTCAGCATGCCAAAATTGGGCTAACAAGTTGTTCGCACTCAAAACACAAGCCCAATTTCACAGCTCAACATCAGCAGCAGTTTTAATGTGCGACTGGGCAGAATGTATGGCCTCCTCCTGCAGTTCTCCAGCCCTACTTGCAATTGTGAACATTGTGAACATTGCCATGAGCCAAAACCATAACCCTTTGCATCACAGCTCAACTATGTATACGCTGTGTATGACAGCAAGGTCCGTCACCATTGACAGTGATGCTGTGAGTTGTCTTGGTGCCGTCACTCACTGTAGCACAGAGTATTTGTGCAGCAATGTCTGATACCACTCATTGACAGTGATGCTGTGGGTCAGGATTGTCAGTCATTGCTGGAGGTGACCCTACTTACATTGCCGGTCAACTAAAAAAACATCAGCTGTGACAGTAGTCAGGGCAGCATGCTGCAGCATTGCAGCTTCTTCTGTCATCAATGTGTTGGTGCACTTCACCGCAGGAACACACGGCAATGTGCTTCAGGCAGTGTCTGCGGGTGTTCTACAGTGTTGCAAACTGCAATTACATTGCACCGTGCTGACCTCATTGCACCGGGAATGTGCAGCACCTGCAGTGTGTGTGTTAATCCATGTATTGCTTTGAGCTTTTGTGATACACAAACCAGCTCTTTCAGTGACCATGGCAGCCTGCAGCTCTCCCTACTCAACAGGATCTGTAGCGTCTGGGAAGCGCATATGGGCTCTGTAATTCCCGTGACAGCAACGGCCTACCCTTTTACTACAATTGGTTTCGGATTCTGAAGCTGGTCTCTCTGACCTTGCCGGTTGGCGCTCCGGACCTGAGAAATTCTTAGGTCGCCAGTGCGATCCTGACTTTCCGCTGCGCGGTGAAAGAGTACCTCTCCCAATCAAACATGCTCCAATTGAGTTGAGTTCGCTGTGAGAACGCTCGAGGACGAGCGTGCTTTGAGGGGGGAGTAGTTGTAGCGTCTGGGAAGCGCATATGGGCTCTGTAATTCCCATGACAGCAACGGCCGTACCCTTTTACTACAGGATCCAGTCCTTGCTTGCACTGCTGAGGTCAAGTCACTTGTATCTGCTGTCAGCAAGCACATCATCATGTTTGTGACGCGTCTGACTGCAATTTTGTGCGTGAAAGCAGGTTGACAAGTACACGCCAGCACAGAGAGCTGCAGAGGGGCCCAGTTCTTTGGTGTCAGCTTTGTTGCCAGCGTGGGTGGTCACAGCCTGAAGTACATGGTAAGCTTCAGCTCTGTATTGGTTGAGGGCACGATGGTACTCCATTGAACGCTCGGCACCACATTTGCGGTAGTGCGTTTCATGCACAGAGCGACGTTGCAGTTCCCACTCTTGATGAAATCTCTCAGATCTGCCAGTTCAAGACAACGATGGGACAGGTGACCTTTAAAGCACCACTCCTCCGGGCCGATCGGCTGAGGGCGGATGAGGGCGGATCTCTGATACAGATGATGGCTGGGTTTCCCCGAGATACTTCACCAGTATCAGAGACCTCCGGATGTGGGCTAAGTTTTTGGCTCTTGCTCTCATGAATTTGACTCTGAAGAGGCAGAAGGGGTCTGTTAGACTTTACCAGCTCCACAGTATTTAAAGCAAGGCAGAGACTGGGAAAGCTGGACCGCTCAACAGTAGTCAGATGACATGTACACTAACGCTCAACTGTTCTGAAGTGACCACCAGGACTTGCCCTAATGCCAGGCCACAGGGAACACAGCAGCCGATCGGAGACCACATCTCAAACATGACACTTGGCTTTTGTGGAATTGGGTTGACAGCTCAGCCACAGCATGTCGGGGCAGAGCTCAGTCACCGCATGTCAAGGCAGAGGGTGAGCAAGCTGACAAGGAACTTGGTCCAGTGATGGACAATAGCATAGCTGGGGGTGGCTTTGTGGCCAGCAGTATCAACTTGAGGTACCAGCTTGTCAATGGCTTCGAGGAGCGAGCGCTGATCTCAACACTGCCCTCTTCTGACAACTGCCCCTCTTCTGACAACTGCCCTCTCCTGACATCTCACATGGTGTGTAGCGCTGCGCTGCGCTGTGTATCTTGTGCTGTGCTGCGATGTGCTGATTTCTGCTGTGCTGGACAAAAGCTAATGTGCAGCATCAGGAGAGCAAACAACCCATGTCACTGCCTTGAGATCACATAGATCCGCAGAACCACCTGTGAGTGGAAACTGCTCTTAACACTGCTGCTAGCTCAGAACAGGTGCCTGGACCAGTCTACTTTGTTGATCCATGCACTGCCTGACATACAAGCATTGCAATCGTACAGCTGCAGTGGCTGATTTGGGTGACTGGGTTTGTGAAGACAGCCGGTGTTCCTGAATGCATGCGCCTCTGTCTGAAAGACTAAAGAGCTGGGTTGTCAAGGCGTCATACTCTTTGCTTTCAAACAATGATGCGCTGATAGCGAGCGTAAAACAACGTTTGACGAAATGTCACTCTGCAAATGGCCAAGTTGGCTGCAGGTGAGCAATCGACAGCTCAGACTGTGTTGACTGGTTGCAGCTGTGTGATGGCGGAGTAAATGTCTGACCAAGCTGTACAAAACCTCGTACCTCGCTATGCCATTACTGATGCCGGGCTCAATTGGCATTAAGCGCGTGCAGAACCATCCGGATGAGGCGAGTTTTTGAAGATATATCTCCATATATATAGCTCTGGAGAAATTTGCTGCCAACATCTGTGAACTCGAAGTTGGCGGTCAGGCAGCCAACCCGCGGTATTGGACGGCCGCATCCGGTAGCACTTGAACCTTCAACAATAAGATCAAGCAAGTCGTACAGTACAGATAGCGATCTGAGAGCACTTGGTTTCGGAGCACATGCCTCAACGATGTCCCGTTTGTGTACAAACGAGCGTGGATGCTTTGACTGTTTCAGCCGTATAGTGAACAAAAAGGAGGCTGTGCCGTAACCTGATCAGATGACGAGCGGTATCCTACTATACAGCAGATCGACAAGCAGTGCTTCTTATCGCGTGCGCATCGCTTTGAACCTCAAGAAGCAGCATTATGACCTCAAAGTCATGAATCTAGAGCAGCAACACCACAGAAGTGGAGAGTATCTCAGCCTGAATCCGCAAGGACTGGTCCCGTTGCTTATCCACCAATTGGGTGACCAAGAAGTCAAGCTCAACCAGAGTGTTGCCATCATGGAATACCTTGAGGAGACCTTTCCACAGCAAGGAGCTGCACTGTTGCCAAAGGACCCTGTGGGCCGTGCAAGGGTTAGATCGCTTGCCTTGCACATAGCTTGTGAGATGCAGCCCCTCAACAATAGTGGTGTGGTCAACTTCATCAGATCAGACATGAACCAAGACACCAACACCGTGAAGGGATGGCAACTTCACTGGGCAGAGAAAGGGTTGACAGGCTTGGAAAAACAGCTGAAGTCTGACTCTACTGGCAAATTCTGTCATGGCGATTCCCCTACTCTTGCTGACTGTTGCTTAGTCCCTCAGGTGAGTAGAGAGTTGGCTTGGTGCAGCATGACTGAAGTGTTGAGCTGGGACCTACAAAGGATGACTTTTACCAATAAAGGATGACTCTCAAGGATTGCTCTGATCCTGCGGGTCGTAAAGCTTTTGTTGTTTGTGTGGCGGACGCCTTGTTTCCCGCCCCTGTGCATCATGAATGCAGTATTGCATAAAGGACTGATTGAAGTGCATGATGCATCAGCTGCCCCTCAGGCTATGTTGCATTTTGCAGGTGTTCCGCTGTACTTTGCCAAGAGTTGGACTAGACATCAGCAAGTATCCTAGAATAAAGCAGATTTATGAGAACTGCATACAGCTACCTGAAGTCCAACAAGCCATGCCACAGCAACAGTCAGATGCACCTGCTGATGAATTTTGGATAGCAACTGAAGGATGAGCCTCTTTCGCAAGCGCTTGTGCTAGTGATTCTCTGTCTTCGATCACTATTTGACAATTTGACACAACTTGACAAAGGCTGCTTTTGCAATGCTCAATGTAGTCGGCCTGCTGGTCAGTCTTTACACACTGTGCAGGAGTGTTGCAAGTCCCAATATCTCGTTTGCTGCGGAGTTCAACTATGAGTCAACTTTTGTCAGTCTTCGACTGCTGTTCTTGGTCTCTTTGCTCACTGTGATTGCTGCTTCCTGCAAACATTTGCTTTATGCTTGTGAATGCTATACGAACTTGTCGTTTTGCATACTCTCGGATGGCCGCCACAGCTGTGGGCTGTGATCTGTCTGCCAAAGGCAATTCTGCATTGCCAGGTGAATTTTGAGGTGGTGTTGCTGCTGGCCTGCTATCTGTTGAGTGGCTTCCTTGCCTACCATCATCTGCCTTTGCAGCTGTAGGGTCAGTGCCAGCCTGTTTAGGCTGTACCTGCATTGGTGTGTCTGAAGCTGTGCTCATCCCTGCAGTTGTACTGTGGTTGTTCATAGGTTGTGTTTGTGTGTCTGCATTTGAGGCTGTCCCTGCACTACTTGATTGCTCAGCCTTGTTGACAGCAGCCGCTCCAGACGCAGGTCTGTGTGCTACATGCTGCGCAGTTGGTGTTTGGTTTGGTGCTGTCCCATCCTGTTGTGCTGCTGAATCAGACGCCTGGTGGGCAGAAGGACGCAATAACTTCATGTCTGCAGCAGAACCTGCAGCGTCACCTGCAGCAAACCGGCGCCTTCAAACATGTGTTACTGTTTCTAATTTTAATATCCGTGAAGCAGGGTTGTCACACACACCATTTTGGCAGAACGGGGAAGGTGTTATCATGTAGAACAGAACATACAGTGCTGCATAGTGACTGTCTGTGTGCATGGAGCAACAAGCTGCTGATTCAGCCAATAAGATGTATGTTCACACTATTGTAGTGCAATTGACATCATTGTATAGACGCCTCTGATACGTCAGCTACATTGTACTTCACAGATGTTGGCAATTCTGTGCAAGACTGCAGACACCAGAAACACGTCTGTGAGCAACATTCATCACAACGATGTCATGTGACCGTTAATCTTACCAGTCATTTCTTGTGCCAGCTGTCTGGCATGCATCAAGCGCACAGAACGTTCCAATTCTTCCAACCTTGCCTGGATCTGCACAGCAAAGCATCATCACAATCAAAGCAGTAGCGAGCTAAAATGTGTGCTTGTCCTCATGCATGCATGAGCCCTGTCAAGCACTGCAAGCCTGTACACAGAGATAGGCATCTCCACAATGTAGAAATGCGTTTTTACTGCCCCCAGGCGTTTCTCTGTTTAGATTTTCAGTGTAGGGATGACGTTTCTGAATTATAGACATTTCACATAGACGTTAGACATTTCAGAATTAAAAAGAGCTAGGCCTGCCTCACTGGCTTGTACATGAGAACATGGTTAGGATGTTGTACGTAGCATGCATCACCTGCAATAGGCAGCGTCCAGCACCTACAACAATGGGCAACAAATGCAGGACAACAGAGGCTGCATCATACAAGTTGAGGTGTACCTCTGCTTGCTGCTGTCTGTCAGCTGCAGTGTGTGTATCTTGCTGGGATTGCATCTTCTGGTTGACAGCTTCTTGCTGAGCCATCTGTTCTTCATCTTCCTTCTCTTGCTTCTGCATAATTGGGCATGCAAACTGTCAGCACGTGTTTAAGCATTGCTTCAGAAGCCTTGCTCCCTGCTACAGCACTGCATCACCAAAGCAGCATCTGACACGAGTGAGCAGCCATGTAACAAAGTTTGATCAGGATTTGCCCCATACTATGCAGATCTCAACGCTTTCAAGGCAGGCTTACAGCATTACAGATTGACATGCAGGAGATGTTGTGGGGTACACGTGGCGTACCTTTGCAGCCAAGACGGCTTCTTGTGTGCGCATGTCATACCTGGCAAAAGAAGCAAGGCCCGCAACGCCTGCATCAATATGCAGCATCTGGAAATGCATTTGTGAACATGCTTCATTGACACATAAATCCAACAGCAAAAGTAAACAGATTGTGTGTTGTCAAGGGTAGGCCTCACCAAGGGGTGGCAGAAGCATGAGAAACATCTGCCACAAATGCCAGTCCCACCTGGATTACGGCAAGTCTCAGCAAGCACCAAATTGAAAGGATACCAGCAGTCATGCTGCAAGCAGCTGAGGCATGTATCATGCATTTCACACCTGCCTACAACTCCTGTCTTCTTGGGTGCTTCTAACAGCACTCCAAAGGCCTTCAGAAATTCTGAGGTACTGCTTGGGGTGTCTGCAAATACATGATGGATAAGCACAAAATTGGCTGGATGTCCTTGTGCGTGTTGGTGGGATTTCGTGCTTTGCAGTTGCGTCTTGTGCTTGCCTTGCTCAGCAGATCTTGACACTGTAGGCTTGGTGCTGAAGCCCTTGCTAGTGTGACTGCTAAACCCGCTGTGGAGCACCTTTGCTATGCCGCGCGTGCGAAGAAGGTAGCCTAGCATATGCCGAAGCGTTGTGATAGTTCTACCTTGGAGAACTGAGTTGATGTGTGGCTACACAAGGCACTGGAAGAGCAAGCGATGAAAGGACAGTCTGGCTCGATAGGTCAAACAGTTCGGTCAAACATCAAGCGCAATGTGTCCGCTTGATCTCTGACGCCGATGCGGCATGCTGCTCAAGCTAGGCATCGCAACGCGCTTAGCCCTGCTTGCGTATGGAGAGCTTCAGGACCGGCTGTTACCGGTCAAATACACAGACATAGACTACAATGTCTTTACAGATGCAGCTGCCTTTCTTGTTAAGGGTCTATCACCGTACGATAGGAGTACCTACAGATACAGCCCTCTACTGGCATGGGCACTGGTACCAAACGTGCTGCTGCACCCGATATGGGGTAAAGCGCTGTTTTGTGCCGCAGATCTTTTGGCGGCACGGTGAGTCTGATCAGTGAATGAGGCAAATGCCTGCAAGCATTCTCCCTCAGAAGTGCTGCGCTAACATGCCTTCGCACATTGTATACGTAGGCTCATTGAGGGCCTGCTGACAGCAAATAAGATTTGCAAGAAGCAGACAAGGGCTAGTGTTGCATGTTGGCTGTTCAACCCTTTCACTGTCACCATCTCTACCAGGGGTAGCGGAGAGGCTTTGGTGACTGTGCAGATCCTTCTCATGCTCAACTGCCTGTTGCAAAGTAAGCTCTTTCATGCACGCTGCCATGCTGACTTGACCAACTGTGAACCAATGAAGTACCTGCTGCATCGCTTACCACACGTAGGTACTTAGCAAATGTGACACAAAGAGACTTCCTTTGTTAGATGTAGCAAGGCCAGCATGCAAACCGTAAAGCTCTGCTACAGTTTGTAACACTGCTTAGATGTAGCAAGGCCAGCATGCAGATCGTACAGCTCTGCTACACTTTGTGACACTGCTTATGCGCAGGGCAAACGGTGGCAGCAGCCATGTTGCTGGGACTAGCTGTTCACTGGAGGGTGTATCCTATCATCTACAGCCTGCCAATCATCCTTTGGCTTCCTTCATCTGCAACAAACCAACACACAAAAAAGGTATCTACATTGCCGCACTACTGCAGGCATCATTGCTCAAGCTGCTAGTGCACATCTGTGTCAGTTGAACAGTTGCTGGCTGGGCCATGACGCACTGGACATGGTTCAAATATCGGCTTGCATGCATATGTGACTACATGTAGGGTTGACTGCAGAGCCGCATGAAGATCAAAGACATGCTGTCAAGGAACAGGATCTGCTTTGCTTCAACTTCGGCTGCCACGTTTCTGCTGCTGGGCGCAGCATGCTATGCAGCCTATGGAGACCCCTTTCTGCAGGAGACGTATCTGTACCACAGTGGTCGCAAAGACCCCCGCCACAACTTTTCCATCTACTTTTATAACAGCTACTTGACATATGAGCTCAGGGACAAAGTGTCTTGGTACGCCTAATCCTCAACATGAACCCAGAAAGCAGTCCATGCCCAAGCAAGTTGTCATTGCCTGCTAGCTTTCTGGACGAGCTCATGATGCAGCTATGACCTTAGCTTGTCTCTCAAACGGCAACTCAGCAGAATGCATATTTATGCTATCGTCAGGTGCTGACAGCAGTGAGTCAGAAGCTGCAAATCATTGTCACACTGTATCATGTGATCAATGCAAAACAATAGACATTGATGATGCACAGGTTGGCGCCTCTAACCCAGGTGGTGAGCACAGCTAGTCTTGGCATAAGATATGCCAGGCAGCTGCCGCTGTGCATGATGTTGCAAACAATGGCCTTTGTGGCCTTCAACAAGGTGAGACAGTGACTGTGGTGACATCTGAAAGCATCCCAACATGAACTGCATGCCTGCCTGAGCACGCTTTTTGCACACAGCATAATGCTCTTTTCTTTTGCCAAGCAATTCAAGGTGACGAATGGGTAAATGCACCCAAGTTGATAGTTTGTTCCATATCCTCATTGTTGCTTGCAGGTTTGTACAGCGCAGTATTTTGTCTGGTGGTTTGGCATCTTGCCATTGGTGTTACCGCAGCTGGAAATCACTTGGTGTAGCAGTGTCATGCTACCAGCCCTACTGTGGGTAATGGCCCAGCTTCATTGGCTTGCTTGGGCATACTTATTGGAGTTTCAGGGCAGACCAGTGCATCTTGAGGTCTGGTGTGCTAGTATAGTCATGTTTGCGGCTACCATATATTTGATGTGCCAAACAATTGTACACAGCAAGCCTGTCACATTCATTGACAGGAGACACTTAAAAAAGACAAAATGATGCTGGGCCTGTTCTCATCTGGTCAGCAGTCTGAACCAGGAAGGCTATTGTCATGATGTCTGTCTGGAAGCAGTCTATATCAATACAAAAGCAAGACGACTGTCCCAGGACAAGGGAAACGCAGGACCGATGGCAACTAAATCATGACGCTGGATCTTGTCTCACAGACCCTTGACTTGGAGGCCAGACCCAGATGCCCATGTCTGTAGTGATGACACTACACCTACAAATGCTTGTTTGGCACCCTGAGCATCTCCTGCCTGAGCTGAACTGCTGAGCTTGCTGATGCTGCTGAAAGCACTGTTCACTGCAGACTTTGAATCCGCGTTTGTACTCACAGAGTCAGCAGCTTTCTTGAACTCTGACACCCATGAGTCACTGCATTGTGACACAACAAAGACTTCCATCTGTTGGTGATCAAGATGCAAGAAGCCAGCCTGCCGTGTAGTTTGCAAGAGGCACAGACTGTCAGGCAGTCCAGCCCTCAGGCACAGCAAGCGCCTGTAGTCTTGTGACCTACCTCACAAGCTTTGCTACAGAGGTCAAGTTGCCAGCTTCTAGATCACTGCCAGACTTTGCTAGTTTCCTGACCCCACGCTCAATTGTGAGTAGAGTGACCCCATTGTATCCTGCACTCTTGGCAAAGTCTTGCTCAGTGTCCTTTTCCTCAACGATTCTTTTCTGTCTGTTGGCCTTGGCCTTGCTCACGAGCTCCTCGTCCTCGTCGTCGTTTGCGGGGATAAGCGCATTGGCTGCAAATGCAACACAATGTCGACAGAATGCTCGAGGCAGCCAGTAGAGTGTTGATCAAGTTGTGACCCACGCTACCTTTCTGCACAACCAACGCCATGGGCATCGCCGAAAGCACAGCGGCCATTGTTCTGCGCCCGACATTGATGTTCTCTGATTGCTGTGCCTGGCAAGTCACGGGCTGTCTGCAGCCAGCAACGCTGAATGGCTTTCGCTGTTTGTCCACGTGAGAAGAGGGGTGGCAGATCTGCGTGCTGGCAACGCTGCTTTGCATCATGTTTGCTATCTGATTGGTGGCAGACGTCGAATGATGCGACAAGATATGCTGTGTGAATGCGGCAAATGGTGTGGTTCTCTTGCTGCAATCTGGGGAATCTGCGAACTCTGGCAAATGTCACCCCCCTCGCAAAACGATAACACCGATGACTTGGGCCTTGCAACTGCAATGCTTTGCGTGTGATAGCCAGAGCCCAAACCTCCAGTGCAGCTCACCGTCGCAGACACTGCTATGTCACTGCGCTGCTGATGGACAGCTTACTCCTTGCGACGCAGCTAGTACAGGTGTTTCGCCGCGTGTAGGTACTTGATATCCAGAGTGAAGCCTAGCTCCAGCAGGCAGAGAACTAGGCCAAGATTGTTTACGGCTGAGCCAATTGAAGCTGTTGTTGAACTTGTCTGATTCCAACTGGGGTACGCGCACATTCCTGAGTTCCACTGCAGAACACCTGATCATGCACTGCCTGCACATGTCGTCAGAAGTCCAGCTTGTCACCCGTGTTAGTTATGCAGGTTAAACATCTAGCATGCAGCTGGAGAGGTCTGCTTGTTGTGTGCACTGTGGTCCAGCTCATTTTCAGAATCAAGCACCTCAGAGGGTCTTCAGGTCTTCAACCCTGCAAGCAGCAAGATCATTTCCACAGCAGTCGCGTGGCAACAATCGCCACTACAATCTTGTTTTGTTCCCTGTACCTCCGCAACGGAGCATACGCAAACAATACCAGCTCTGCCAAGCAGCACAACAGCCTGGCAGCGAAAGTCTCCAGCCAAGCTCTGATCTGCCGGCAAGCTCATCTTCTTCTACTTCCAGCATTTCATCCAGCCAGTCGCATGTTGATGATTCTAGACAAGCATCAAATGCTGCTGCATCCACCTCTGCCAGCCCAGCAAACGAGACAGGCCCAGATGAAAGTAGCTTCAGGCAATTTTTATCACAGCCTGCCAAGGCAATAGCAGCCTTCCTTCAACGTATTGCTAACTTGTTTAAAGGCTTCCCAGCGTACATACAGAGGGAGAAGTTACAGCGCTTGCACAAGAAGGCGCTGGATGAACCCACTAATGCTGAAAGGTAACTCATACAACTCATACAACATGATTTTGTGCATTTGGGGTCTTCTAGCTTATCTTGGTAATGCCAGTTGTGCTGCATGTGATGTCAGCCAAATGCAGGCTGTTTGGCACCTTGCAAGTCAATGCTCCACATTAGTCAGCGTGCATGCCCATCAATCTGCTATGAGATGCGCAAACCCATGCAGAGATATGCTTGTTCCCTGACTGCAGGTCTCATGCATACCTTTCTGAGCTGAACAAGCGAGACTCTGCAGCAGTGATCAAGTATGTTGACTCAGGCTCGACGGCTGTCAACTCAGCTGTGATTGTTGAGTATTTGAAGGCTCTAGTCAAAACTGGCGCAATAGCTCAGTTTAGCGATGGCGGCAATGTTAGGTACATGTTCAACCTCTCACATCTCCTGCCCAAGTGGAGTGATCTTTCATCAGCCAATCTGTCTTGCTCTTCTTGTGCAGCATGCTTCTGCCTTGAGCCTTCATGGAAGTATGTGCATGCGGCATGATGCAAGCATGCTCCTTCAGAGTCGAGTCAACATCAGCATGCACAGTTGCTTTTCTGAGCTGACACTGTTCGATCAGCCCAAACATAGCAACTGCAAGGCATCTAGCAAGCTCAAACGTGCACAATCATGCTGGAATTGGCAGCACATAATCGTGTTTCCAGCTGCCTAGCCAAAGCATCTTGCTGAGGTCCAGTCGCAACTGAGGCGATAGCTGGGCAGCCTAGCCTGGTAACAACTTGAGCTTACTAGCAATATTGCTCACTTCGAGCAAAAGCTGCGCCCTGCAGATTTGCAAACATGTTACAGAGGCAATCACTCTACTTAACAGCGTAGCTGACAAGTCTCAACAGCCTATCGTGGCAATCATGTTGTGCAGCACCTGACGCTGTCCGATTGCCATATAGGGATGGTGGGAATCACAGCTCTCTTGCTCAGCTGCTCAAGGATTTGGAGAAGAGAGCGGAAGGCGGTGTAGCTGCTACGGAAGCTGTAGGTTCTACCATCAGCCGGCCATTACATGTCGTACTGCAAGTAAGCGATATCACTTGGAACATCAACCTCTGCAGGTGCTGCAAAACTTGGTCAACAAGATCCCACAGAGTCTTTTACTTGCTTGCTCATGTACGCATTGTTGACCATGTGATGAGCCTCCTGCTGCATGTACTGCTGCATGCCATCACTATAATCTACTACGGACTACATGATTGATTGTGTGGGGCATCAGTCATGACTCATGGGCAGTTCCAACTGTGCTGCAGGATCAGAACAGTAAGAGAGCAACAGCAGGTGGGCCCATGTCATGGATTACCTCCCTCCTCATCACAACAGCCTCCTTCTTAGCCCTGGCCATGCTGTTAGCCTTGGGAGCAGCCACCATTCGCCGCTACTCTGGAGGAGGGGCAGGGGCCCTTGCAGGAGGCCCTGCTGCCTCCATCACAGGGCCAGGCGGAACCAGCTATGCCCCTAAGGAGTATAACAAGGTGAAATGATCGAACAACCCAGGGTTGTTTCTGTTCAGGGCTTTTGCTGAGGGGCTGTTTCCATCAGCCCTGACCTGGTGACCCAAGAGGGGCTGTTTCCATCAGCTCTGACCTGGTGACGCCAGAGGGGCTGTTTCCATCAGCCCTGGCCTAGCGACGATACAGGGTTTCCACCAGCCCTGATCTGGTGACGCCAGCAGTGCTGCTGCTCTCCCTTGACCTGTGGTGTGGTGTGATCAGGAGAACATGCCTGAGAAGAGTCTGAAGACCTTCAAGGACGTGAAGGGCTGCCCAGAGGCCAAGGCTGAGCTGGAGGAGATTGTGGAGTACCTGAAGCACCCTGACAAGTTCACCAAGCTGGGGGGGAAGCTGCCCAAGGGGGTGCTGCTCACAGGACCACCAGGTACTATGTATATAGGGTTTAGGGTTTAGGCCTAGGCCAAGGCCGAGCGGGAGGAATCACCGGGTGCATCAAGCCCACAATGAAAGTTTTGTCAACTCCCTCGGGGCGATGTCACCACATGGGTCTCTGAAACCCTCGAATGCTCAGCTACCCTAGCTGTGTCTTGATTGCAAGCCCGCATTTCCCTATCATGAGGTGGGGGGGTCGGGCTTCAGGATTTTGTGTTGGTCCTGCATTTGACTGCTATGCAAAACAGCACTCTGGTTGATTGCTTCTGGTCAGAGCTTCACCTTCAAGGATCTGTGTATCACCTGTGAAAGTTTTGTTCCTGAGTGTTTCTTGCCTTTATATTCTCTGCACCTGCCATACAAAATTCTCTCAGGATGGAAGTCAAATGCACGCTTGCAATTACCTCACTCAGCCTGGTTGTGTTCCCATCATCAGTCGGACAGCGTTACTGTTATCAGTATCATCACCAGCCTGGTTGTCTTTTGCTGCAGGCACGGGCAAAACCCTGCTAGGTAAGGCTGTTGCTGGAGAAGCTGGTGTCCCCTTCTTCTACAGGTGAGCCTGCACAGCTCTTTTGTCCTTTCTCACCCTGCTTGTGAGTGCAGTGCTGCTGCTGAGAACAAAGCTTACGCCTTACGCACAATGACTTATCTGGTACGCAAGTCCTGGGTTCATTGTGAATCTTTTGCTGTCTTTGTCTGTCTGCCTTCTGCCTGCTTTCAGTCTCAACGTGGCTTGCACAGTGCTGTTTTGTCTTCATGTGTTTTACGCTTGCTTCACAACGACGTCAGCTGTCACGCTTCTTAGGCTAGCAGTACTTTTGCGCATGTACTCATGATGGCTTGGCAACAAGCTCCCCAACCACGTGACTTGCTGTCCATACAATGTGACTCACACAGAGTGCAGCCCCCCAAATGATGAAAGATCATGCCTCTGTCAGTGTCATGCAGCACTGACAACTCCCTGCTGTACAGCTGGCAGTGGAGATCTTTGTGGGTGATGGGGGAAGGGTTGGGGAGGCGGGGAAGATAGGTCATGCTAGATTTGTCAGGTTTCATGCTGCGCTGACTGTCCCTGCTGCTGCAGAGCTGGCAGTGAGTTTGAGGAGATGTTTGTGGGTGTGGGCCTATGGTAGATTTCAATCGTCATTGTCACAATGCAGAAACACATCTTTATTGTCCCCAGACATCTCTCTTTACAGATTTCCTTAGATGTTTTGTGATTTGAAAGAGCTGCCAGGTGCCATGCAGCGCTGACTGTCATTTCTGCTGCAGGGCTGGCACTGAGTTTGAGGAGATCTTATGTGGGTGTCAACTTAGAATAATCTGCCAGGTGTCATGCTGCGCTGAGTTTCCTTGCTGCTGCAGAGGTGGCAGCAAGTTTGGGGAGATGTTTGTGGGTGTGGACTCTGAATGAATCTGCCAGGTGTCATGCAGCACTCACCATTCGTGCTGCTGCACAGCTGGCAGTGAGTTCAGTGAGATCTTTGTTGGTAGGGACCTATGGCAGATCTGCCAGGTGTCATGCAGCGCTGACTGTCCTTGCTGCTGCAGAGCTGGCAGCGAGTTTGAGGAGATGTTTGTGGGCGTGGGGTCCCGGCGGGTGCGCAGCCTGTTTGCTGCAGCCAAGAAGAAGGCGCCCTGCATCGTGTTCATCGATGAGATTGATGCTGTGGGCGGCAGCCGCAAGCAGTGGGAGAATCACACCAGGAAGACCCTGAACCAGCTGTTGACCGAGATGGACGGCTTTGAGGCAAATGAGGGCGTCATTGTCATGGCTGCTACAAACCTCCAGGTGGGCAACCTAGAATTTAAAATATAAATTTTGAATCTTCAAATGATTTTAAAACTTCAAATTTGAATCTTTTTTATTCTGAAGTTGCTGTTGCTGTCAATGGTCGTGGTCGCTAGTGAGGCACTGATTTACTTGAGAGATTCAGTTGATCTCCATCTTGCTCACCTGAGTTGTTCAACAACTCTGCCCCCCCCTCTTGTCTGTCGCTCACTGACCCACCCATTGAATCACCAAGCCACCCACCCAGTCTAGATTTCTGCATCTGGTCCAGTCCTGCATCCTCTGGCTTGGTTCACATCAGAGCACAGCAGCCAAGTGGTGTGATGCATGCTTGGCTTGAAAACATCAGACCATAGCAGCCAAGTCTTGTGACATATGCTTGGCTTGAATCACATCTGAGCACAGCAGCCGAGTGTTGTGACACATGCTTGGCTTGAATCACATCAGAGCATCGCAGCTAAGTGTTGTGACGCACACTTGATGTGAATCACATCAGAGCACAGCAGCCAAGCCTTGTGACACATGCTTGATGTGAATCACATCAGAGCACAGCAGCCAAGTCTTGTGACACATGCTTGACGTGAATCACATCAGAGCACAGCAGCCAAGCCTTGTGACACATACTTGGCGTGAGTCACACAAGAGCATAGCAGCCAAGTGTTGTTATGATACATGCCTTTGAGCGTATGATTGCTGCCCATGCAGGAGACACTTGATCCAGCTTTGACCAGGCCGGGTAGGTTTGACCGGCGTGTTGCAGTGCCCATGCCAGACGTGCGCGGCCGCCTGGAGATCCTGGAGCACTACCTCAAGGTGCAATCATGCTTCCCCATCACATCTTTCCAGATAAAACAACCACACTGTCACATCTCTCCACCTTAGAAACCCCCCTGTTATGTCTCTCCAGTGTAGAAACCCCACTATCGCATCTCTCCAACCGTGCAGAAACTCCCCATATCACATCTCTCCAGTGTTAAAATGCATCTGTACTGTGGCTCCAGGCGTTTCTCACCTGCAATTCACAGTGTCAAACTGATGGGTTTCTAAAATGGTGACAATGTTGAATCGCAAGGAGCCACCCAGGCATGCACTGCATTACATGAGATGAATGCAATGCCATAAGGGTCAGGTGGATTTCCTTGGCAGAGGCGCCTGCTGTGCAGCATGTCACACAGAAGCGCATTTGACAGCACACAAGTGGAATTGTGGACCACAAAGCATTGCAAGGGGAACGCTGCATGCTGTTTGTCAGCTGGATGTGTCCATACCAGCAGATCTGGGCATTTTAGTCAACATTTTTGCTGTTAACATTTTTATTGTCAACATTATTATTATTATCATTATTATCATCATTATTATTATTATCAACAAAAAAAACACAATAATCAATTGTTCTGGGGATGCAGGACAAGCCCAGGGACAGCACAGTCAACGCAGCAGTCCTGGCACGCCAGACTCCGGGCTTCAGTGGTGCAGAGCTGAGCAACCTGGTGAATGAGGCGGCCCTGCTGGCAGCCAAGACCAGCAAGCCCAGCCTCTCTGCTGAGCTGCTGGACTCTGCTAGAGACAAAGCCCTCATGGGTGTTGAGCGCAGGTGGGCCCACATCTCCCACACTTCTGGCATCCATCAGTCAATCAATCAAATCAAGCAAATCAATCAATCAACCAGTCAAGCAATCAATCAATCGATCAATCAATCGATTTGCATGTCCTGTTTTTAGGACTCGTCAGGGTAGTCAACAGACAATGAATGGGACAACAACATACACAAGCTGAATTGACAGCCGATTATGTGGGGGACCTTTCACCAGCATCATCTAAGCGGAAGGAACACCCATGCGCACCGTCAACCAGAATGGTCTATGCTGTCGGCAGGGCATGAGTCTTCTGATGCAGCCGCGCATTTGTTGTTCAGTCATTTGCGTGGCAGTTTTTTTGGTTCCTAGTACAAGCTCAATTGCACAATCTGGTAGTGCATTACAGCTCTGGACATGTGCTTGCGGTCATGCATCTGCTTCTTCACTCATCTCTGCAAGCCGCATTCTCACGGCAGTCGTTCAGTCAGCACTGCACAGTCTGAAGTGTGGAGTCAGTTGCAACTCAGCACACATCCTGGCTCAACAGCGCGAGTGACAAGTCCTGGTACCATATCTTCCTTGCACCCTGAAATTTTGAGTTCCCTTCTCACTGTTCTGCACTCCGCCGTAGCATGCTGTACTGCAATGTAAGCACTGTGTATTTGATCAATGTAATGGACATTGGGTGCAGGTCGCTGGTACAGTCAGCTGAGGCACGCAAGCTGACAGCCTACCATGAATCTGGGCATGCCCTTGTAGCCATGCACAGTGAGGGGGCTGACCCCATCCACAAGGCCACCATTGTGCCCCGGGGTCATGCCCTAGGAATGGTGTCACAGGTGCTGCACATCAACATTCTATCCTGTGGTATTGTCATGCGGATGTATCTTATGCAACATTTTGGACAGCTGATGCATTTTATGCAAGATTCGGACAGCTGTTGCATTTAATGCATCATTTTGGACAGCTGCTACATTTTATGCAAGGTTTTGGACAGCTGCTACATTTTTTGCAACGTTTTTGGACACCCCCTCATGCTGTGAACCCCATCAAACAAAGCTGTCGCAAATGTTGATGGGGGTTCATAGCATGAGGGGGTGCCCTCTGAGGACAGGCTTGGGTCCTTCGCTTTTGTTTTGCTTGCTCAAAAATACCTCCATGTACATGTATGTTTGTGGTAGACAATATGACTGTGCATGATGTTGAGCTGTGTGTTGCTGCCCTCGACCCCTTCATGCAGGGGGAAAAACTTACTTGACAAGCAACGTCAACTGTCGTTTAGGTGCCTGACAAGGACGAGTTCAGTCAAAGCAAGCGCCAAATGATGGCGCGCATAGACGTCTGCATGGGCGGCAAAGTAGCTGAAGAGGTCATTTTTGGGCGGGACTTTGTGACTTCTGGTGCACGTAGTGACCTGCAGCAGGCAACAAGCCTGGCTCGCCACATGGTCACTGAGTGTGGCATGAGCGATGAACTGGGTAAGTTGGCTCTTTTTCTCCTGCTTGCCTGTTTTGTGCCACGCCTGGGCAGCCCGGTATAATACTTGGCTTCTGCTTCTCATTAAATTGACGCAGCCTTTTCTTTTTCTTTTCTATCATGCCACTTTGCACAGCACTTCAAGCTGTGTGGTTAGAGGTCATGAAGGCCTGTGCACAGGGTCCATGCTCTACTTTGCTACATCTGCTGTTTGCTTGAGCAATGCATGCAGCACATGCCAATCACCAAGCAGTGTTTGTGTACGCTTTTAGACATTTTTCAATGGTACAAAAACTCCTTTCAGCCTAACAAATACAGCTTGAGTTGACTGCCACATGGAGGCTAGCCGTTTGAAGCACCAAGTGGTGAAGGACTTCACATCTGCTTAGTCTACATAGATAGCTGCTTTTGCAATTTTTCCAAGACAGTTATTTGCTTGTCTAGATGGATTGCTTTTGACAACGACTGCAACATTGCTTTTATGTTGCCTCAATAGATCAGAGCCCCAATGCTTTAGATGGGTTGCAGGTCCAGTGTATCTGAACACCGATAATCGCGGTCAAGAGGCCACCAGCAGCGATACGCACCGCAGAGTGGATGCTGAAGTTACACGCATGCTGCGGGAAGCCTATTCACGTGTCACAACCCTCTTGGTATGTCTTGTTACCCTCTATTTCAGTGCCGAACTCACGTGTCATGACCCTCCTGGTATGTCTTGTTACCATTTATTCATGTGTCACAACCCTCCTGGTATGTCCTGTTACCCTTTGTTGACGTGTCACAACCCTCCTGGTATGTCCTGTTACCCTTGATTCACGTGTCACAACTCTCCTGGTATGTCTTGTGACCCTTTATTACGTGTCACAGCCCTCCTGGTATGTCCTGTTACCCTAGAGTCACGTGTCACAAGTCTCCTGGTATGTCTTGATATGGTATGCCCTCCATTGCTGTACTGTAGCTAAGGACAGTGGAAACCTAAACTCAGAAACGTCTGGGGACAGTAAAAACATGTTTCTACATTGTGGATAGGTGTTTGGTAGTCAGCAGGCTGCATGGCTAGTTGTGCTCAGAATTGTTGCCTTTGAGTGTTCATCTGTGTTGCTACCTGTGGAGCATTCAGGCTTGTCTGCTGTGATTGGCATTCCATTAGGGTTTCATTAGGTTATGTAAAATCGATGACGTGAGTACCTTATTACCCCTAAAACATAAAAATTGGAAACAGGATCGTTCCTGAATTTCGCCAGGTATTTTCTTTCTGTGGGTTGTTGCAATATACATTGTGCCTGCAGACTGACCGAGAAGCTGACTTGCACACCCTCGCGAGAGCACTCCTAGAGCATGAGACATTGACGAGAGATGAGATAAAGCAAGTACTGGATGGCACTTTCAGTAAAGTCCCAGTTGCCAGAGAAGTTGCTGAGGCCGAAGTTGAGGGGTTGCTTGCTGGCCATGTGGCGCAAGATGCTGCTCAACCTAGACATTAACTTGAAGCACGGACCCAAGATTGCCTGTGCTGCTGCACTGCAATACTTGACGTTTGATACTTGCACTTGTTCTGCAACCTGCTGTGCTGTCTCCTATGCTGTGCTCTTCCTGTCGCATACTGCCTACTTGAGAGGGTCTTGCTTATTTCATTGAGCTGCTGGCTATCTGCTGCCTCCTGATCTGCTGTTGTAGCACATTATAGGAATCCGTGCAATTTAGTGATGAAGTGGCTGTCACCAGGACTCCTGGTGTCTGTTATGATGTCAGTCAAGCTGAGGAGGCCTGTTGGATAGGCTTTGTGTATGTAACAACTAAGTGTTGAGCTGTAGCCTGAATTTGCCGCAAGTCGGACCTTCCACGCGATCCTCCTCAGACTTACCATGATCAGTACTGGCACGCAGACTTTAGCCACAACAACCCTGGAAACACATCCGCGATGTGTTTGTGTCAAAGTCACTCACGTCTTGCAAATGACGCTTCCGATCGACAGCCTGGAGTCCGAGCAGCGCTTACCGTTAAACGACTAAAAAGTCGCCCGAGAGCGAAATAGCGAAAACAATCATACTCACGTGTGATGTCGCACGGTCGCTCCCGAGCCGCGTGCACATTCATTCATTCATTCATTCATTCATTCATTCATTCATTCATTCATTCATTCATTCATTCATTCATTCTAAGGTCTTGGGGCCAACCATGACCATTGGACCAGTAGTCTGAAAACGTCAAACAAAATTTCCAATTGTTCTAAGTACTTATGAAAACATGATGTTCACACCTGACACACTCTAAGCTAAAACTAAAGGCTATGTCCAGTTTGTGTTGCAACCAGTGTGTTCCTATGTTCAAAACATTCCCTCAAAA
>JAABUK010004685.1_pt1 | contig 21992 bp, 14 predicted proteins | sample 5559141 | NCBI WGS metagenome assembly JAABUK01 (sample SAMN10711869, study PRJNA513367) | rock metagenome | isolation source: Antarctica rocks | place: Antarctica: Victoria Land, Pudding Butte nord | collected 2016-01-03
CGCCAGGCCTTGACGGTCCGGTCCTCGGCGAGCGAGACGAGGGTCGCGCCGTCGGGCGAGAAGTCGAAGCGGACGATGGCCCCCTCGTGGGCGAACCGGGCGGCCAGCATCGGGTGGACCTCGGGCTTGTCGAGCGGCCCGACCTTCCAGACGCGGAGGTTGTTGTCGGCCCCGGCGGCGACGATCGTCTTCCCGTCGGGGGCGAACCGGGCGGCGTATTCGGCCTTCAAGGGCTGCGGGAGGGTGTCGAGCCGGACGCCGTCGGCGACCCGCCAGACCTTGCAGGTGTCGTCGGCGCTGGCGCTGACGAGGCGGAGGCCGTCGGGGCTGAAGGCGACGTCGTAGACCGGCCCGGTGTGGCCTTCCAGCGAGCGGAGGAGCCGCCCGGTCGCGGCGTCGCGCAGCTCGATGACCTTGTCGTAACCGCAGGTCGCCAGGAGGGTCCCGTCGGGCGAAAGCTCGGCGTCGTGGAGGAGGTCGCGGTGGCCTTCGTAGGAGCGGACGAGCGTGCCCGTTTCGACCTCCCAGATCGAGGCGACGCCGCCGAGCCCGGCGACGCCCGAGGCGACCAGGAGCCGCTTCGAGTCGGGCGTGAAGTGCAAGGCCGTAACCTTGCCGGGGAACGTGCCGATCGGGCGCCCATGCGCTTCGGGCCGGGTCGCGGCCTCGCCGTGGCCCTCGAACAGGGTGACTCCCGTGTCGCGGGCGACGGCGGTCCACCGCCCGTCCCTCGACGAATCGAGCGCCACGACCGGCCTCGGACGATCGGCCGGGGCGATCTTCGGGACCATCAGCGCAAGCCTCGGCGGCGACTGGCCCGCCGGCCCCAGGGCCCCGGCGGCGATCCACGCCTCGACCGTCGCGACCTCCTCGGCCGAAGGACCCGGCTCCCCCTTCGGCGGCATCGCGGGCTTCGCCGCCCCGGTCATCAGCCGGAGGATCTGGCTCCCCTTCGGGTCGCCCGCCAGCAAGGCGGGTCCGTGCGGGGCCCCCGCCTGGAGCGAGGCGTAGGACGCCAGCGAGAACTTCCCCTCGCGGTCCTCGTCGTTGTGGCACCCGGCGCAATACTTCGCCAGGATCGGCGCGACCCGGCCCGAGTAGTCGGGGCCCGCCGCCTCGTCGAGGATCGGGGCCAGGGTGGCGGCCAGCAGGAGGGCGGCGATCGACGGGACCGGCATGGCGAAGACCCTTCGGGGATCGGGATAGGGACCGATTTCCGGGCGTACTCGTAGGGCAGGACTCAGCTTGCCGACTCGCCGGTCCGGCGGCAGGCTGAAGCCTGCCCTACAGGGAAACGAGGCAGATACGCATCAATGGTTGAACAGGAACTCGCGTCCGCTCATCAGGCCCCAGAAGATGTCCTCGACGACCTCGGCCTCGGACGGGTCTCCGGGGGGCGGCAGGAGGGCGACGAGGCCGGAACGCTCGGCACCGGTCGGGTAGCGGGAGAGGGAGGAAAGGTAGGCCTCGTCGACCAGCGCCTCGGTCGACATCCCCTCGCGGCGGAGCTTCAGGAGCTTGTGGAGGTGGTTGCCGGGGGAGCGGAGCTTCTCGTTGAGGGTCGAGCCGTTGGCGAGGTGGAGGACCTGGATCATCGTCGGTTCGTCGGACCGCTCGCACTCGCAGACGATCCGCCGGGGATTCCGGCCGAAGGCCTGGAGGAAGTAGTTCTCGACCGCCGCGTCGTAGAGCTGCACGGCTCGGGTGCCCAGGGGGTAGAAGTCGGTCTTCTCGTGGTCGTTGCCGGGGAAGCCGATCGAGTCGAACCGGGTGGGGACCTCGGTGACCTGGACGATCGCGTCGTGGAGGACCTCGGCCATCATCCGCTTCGGATAATAGCGGGAGTAGGCCCGGCGGTCGGCCCGGTTGCCGGGCGAGGGGGCGCTCGACCGCTGGTAGGCGTTGGAGCGGAGGATCGCCTTCATCAACGGCTTGAGATCATATTTGCTCTCGACCACGAAGGCCGCCGCCGCCGCGAGCAGGGGCTCGTTGCTCGCGGGGTTCGAGGCCCGGAGGTCGTCGACCTTCTCGACCAGGCCGACGCCGAGGAAGTTGGCCCAGACCCGGTTGGCGATGGCCCGGGAGAAATAAGAATTTGTCGGCGAGGTCAGCCAGTCGGCCAGGGCGACCCGGCGGTCGGCCGGGTCGTCGAAGGCGAGGGGCTGGCCGTCGAGCGGGGCGGGGCGCTGGGGCTTGCCGGTCCTCGGCTGGACGAGCTCGCCGGAGTCGGCCGCGTAGAGGGTGCGGACGCCGTCGCCGGAGCGGCCCTCGCCGCCCCAGCCCTTGGCCCGGACGCGGCTGAAGAGGCTGGCCATGCCGTAATACTGGTCGTTGGTCCATTTTTCGAGCGGGTGGTTGTGGCACTTGGCGCAGCCGAGGGAGAGGCCGAGGAAGGCCTGGGTGACGTTCTCGGTCATCTCCTCGGGCGACTGACTGAGGGCGTAGAAGTTGGTCGCGCCGTTCTCCAGGCTCTCGCCCGAGGCGGTGACGACCTCGCGGGCGAACCGATCCCAGGGCATGCCGTCGGCCACCCGCTTGCGGATCCACTGATAATAAGACTTGAGCGCCTGCGGTCGGAGTCGGGTCCCGTTGAGCATCAGGACGTCGGACCACTTGTAGGTCCAGTAATCGACGAAGTCGGGCGAGCCGATCAGCCGGTCGACGAGGGCGTCGCGCTTGGTGGGCGAGGGGTCGGCGAGGAACGCCCGGGCCTCCTCGACCGAGGGGATCCGGCCGATGGTGTCGACCGTCGCCCGCCGGAGGAACTCGGCGTCGTTGCAAGGTGGCGAGGGCGGCAGGTTCAGCCGGGCGAGCTGGCGGTCGACCTGCTCGTCGACGAAGTTCGCCGGCTTGCGGGCGTCGGCGAGGGGGGAGGGCTTGTCCGAGGTTGGATAGGCGACGGTGATCCGGGCGATCGCCAGGTTGCTGGCGAACCAGGCGACGACCGACCCCTCGCCGGGGCCGACGACCTGCGCCCGGCCCGAGTCATCCACCCTACAGACCGACTCGTCGGCCGACGACCACTTGGCCCAACGGGTCACGTCCTCGGCCCGGCCGTCGGAGTAATGGGCCCGGACCAGGACCTGCTGCGCCTGGCCGACCTCGTGCGACGAGCGTTCGGGCGTGACTTCGAGCCGGACGACCTTCGGCTCACCCTCCCTCGGGGCGTTCGCGCCCGAGGCGACCCAGGCGGCGAGGATCCGGTAGTCGAGCGAGTCGGTCGCGAACTTCACGCCCCCTTTGTGGGCGATCGCGCCCGAGGGCTTGGCCAGGAAGAGGCTCCGGCCGGGGTCGCCCAGCTCGACCCGTCGGCCCCGGTCCTGCTTGACGATGGCGAAGTAGTCGGCGTCGGGGTCGTACCCCTGGAGCGAGAGCCGAAATCCCCCCTTCCCCGCGAGCGCCCCGTGGCAGGCGCCCGAGTTGCAACCCTGCTTGGCCAGGACCGGTTCGACGTGCTCGCGGAAGGTCCAGGCGAACGGCCTGGCGATGCCGGCGACCTCGACTCTTGCCGTCGCCGATCGGTCGCCGATCGTCGCCGTGATCGTCGCGATGCCGTCGGCGACGGGCGTGACGACGCCTTGGGCGACGGAGGCGACGGCCGGGTCGCTGGAAGTCCAGGCGGCCGACCTGGTCGCCTGGCGGCCGACCTCGCCGCGTTCGACCTCCTGGACGATCAGCCGCTGGCGGCTCTCCGGCGTGGCGAGCCGGGACGAGGCCGGCAGCACCGCGAGCTGGGCGGAGGCCGGCGACGAGGGCCAGGCGAGCAGGAGGCCGGCGAGGGCCAGGACGAGGGTAGGTCGGGTCAAGGGGGGAGCCTCCCGGCGATTCGGGTTCCGGTCAGAAGAGTTCGCGGATCTCGCGATGGCCGAAGTCGACGAGCGGGAAGGGTCGGCCGGCGGGGCCGGGGAGCTTGGTTTCGAGGTCGAGTCCGAGGCTGTGGAAGATCGTCGCGGCGACGTCGGCCGGCTCGACGGGCCGGTCGGCCGGCACGGCGCCGATCGGGTCGCTCGCGCCGACAACGCGCCCGCCCTGGACGCCACCCCCGGCGAAGCCGACGGTGAAGCAGAGCGGCCAGTGGTCGCGACCGCCGGCCGGGTTCACCCGGGGGGTCCGGCCGAACTCGGCGAGGTTGCAGAGCAAGGTCGAGTCGAGCAGGCCGCGCCGGTCGAGGTCTTCGAGCAGGGCCGTATACGCCTGGTCGTACATCGGGCAGACGATGTCGCGCATCCCCTCGATCGAGGTGAACGGCTTGGAGCCGTGGATGTCCCAGGTGACTTCATCGAAGACGGTCAAGAAGGCGTTGATGGTGACGAACCGGACGCCGGCCTCGACCAGCCGTCGGGCGAGCAGGCAGCTCTGGCCGAATCGGGTCATCCCGTAGCGCTCGCGGGTGGCGGTCGGCTCCTTGGCGAGGTCGAAGGCCTCGCGGGCCTTGGTGCTGGTCATCAACCGGAAGGCCGACTGGAAGTTGCCTTCGAGCAGCGCGGCGTTCTCGGACGACTCGAAGGCGGCGACGGCGTCGTCGACCAGCGCCCGGATCTTCCGCCGCCGGTCGAGTCGGACGGCGCCGATCTCGGAGGGGGGGAGCAGGTCTGGCACCTTGAAGTCGGGCTTCGACGGGTCGGCGTTGAGCGAGAAGGGGTCGTGGGCCTTGCCGAGGAAGCCGCCGGCCTGGCCGTTGGGGAGGTTGCCGCCCCCCCGGCCCATCAGCTCGGGGAGGACGACGAACGGCGGGAGGTCGGTCCGCCGGCCTTCGAGGTAGCCGACGACCGAGCCGACGTGCGGCGTGTTGACGCCCCCGGAGAAGAGGCGGCCGGTCTGCATCATCTGCCACCCGGCGTCGTGCACCGCCGCGCCGCCGTGGTGGACGGAGCGGACCAGCGAGATCTTGTCGGCGATCAGCGCGTGGCGCGGGAGGATCTCGGAGAACTGGATGGCGGGGGCCTTGGTGGCGATCGGCTTGAAGGGGCCGCGGACCTCGGCCGGGGCGTCGGGCTTCATGTCCCAGAGGTCCATGCTGCTCGGCGCGCCGAGGTTGAAGATCATGATGCACGAGCGGTCGTTCGCCGCCGGCCGGACGGCCCCCGCGGCCTGCGCGGCGAACCATTCCGGGAGGCCGAAGCCGAGGGCCCCGAGCGTCCCGGCCTGGAGGAAGTCGCGCCGGGTCGGCCCGTTGCAGGTCCGGTTCCGGCCGCCGCCGGTCAGGTTGATCATGCCAGGACTCCCCGGTTCGTGAGCCACGGATGGAATAATGAGCCACGGATGGAACACGGATCAGGAAGGAATGTCTTTTTCTCATCCGTGTTCCATCCGTGTTCCATCCGTGGCTATATCTTCTCCGATTCAGACTTCGCGGAGCGGCTCGGTGGCGTCGCCGAAGGAGCCGGGTCGGACGCCCATCTTGTCCATCATCGAGAGGTAGAGCCGGCACATCTGCCGGTTCTCGGCCTGGCGGTAGTCGAGCACCTTGCCGGTCTCGATCCGGCCGCCGCCCTTGCCGAGGACGACGACAGGGAGCTGGGTGGCGTCGTGGCCGCCGCTCATCATGCTGGAGCAGAACATCAGCATCGAGTTGTCGAGGGCGGTGCGCGGGCCCTCCTGGATCGCGTCGAGCCGGCGGGCGACGTAGGCGACCTGCTCGGTGAAGAACTGGTTGACCTTGAGCCAGTCGGCGTTGTCGGCGTGCGAGAGGAGGTGGTGGATCATGTAATCCACCCCGAGGTTGGGGAAGCGGAGCGAGGAGTGGTCGTTGTTCAGCTTCAGCGTGGTGATCCGCGTGGTGTCGGTCTGGAAGCCGAGCACGAGGATGTCGCACATCAGCCGCATGTGGTCGGCGATGTCCTGGGGGACGCCCTCGGGCGGTCGGGGGCGGTCGGGCTTCTCCAGGGTCGGCCGCCAGCCTTGCAGCTCGCCGCGCCGGCCGGCCCCCTCGATCCGCAGTTCCACGTCGCGGACCGAGTCGAGGTACTCGTCCAGCTTGAGCCGGTCGCCGGCGCTGACGCTGCGGCGGAGGTCGCCGGCGTCTTCCAGGACGGCGTCGAGGACGCTCCGGTCGCCCCGGGCGACCTCGTCCTTGAAGAGGCGGTCGAAGGCGAGCGCGGGGTAAAGCTCCAGCGGCGTCGGCGTCGTCGGCGAGGTCCACGAGATGTGCGAGCTGTAGAGCATCGAGTAATTCTTGTGGACCGACGGGTTCGACTTCTCGCAGCCGAGGACCAGGCTGGGGACCTTGGTCGAGCGCCCGTAGGTGGCCGCCAGGAACTGGTCGACGCTCGTGCCCGAGCGGATCTCGCCGCCCGAGGCCAGCGGCGAGCCGGAGAGCAGGTTGCCGGTCTGCGACGAGTGGATGTTCCCCTTCAGCGCCTGCTCGTTGTAGAGCCCCCGGACGAAGAGCATCTTCTCGCGGAAGTCGTCGAGCGGCTTGAGGACCTGCCCGAGTTCCATCGCCTTGCCCGACCCCTTGGCCCACCACTCCTTGGCGTGGAAGCCGTTGCCCGCGAAGAAGACGGCGAGCCGGACGGGGGCCTCGCTCGCCCCGAGCTTGCCGGCGGGCGAGTCGCCCCAGACCGGGCGCGACTCCAGCCAGGGGAGGGCCATCGAGACGCCGAGCCCTCGGAGCATCGTCCGTCGACTGAAGCGGTGGGTCGTCATCCGGTTCGACTCCGAGGTCAAGGAGAAAAGGGCGAAAGTGAAATCGATCAGTCGGTATACGCCGATTCGGACCCGCGGATCTCGCGGAACGGGCGGCTCCGCACGATCACGCCGATCGCCGGGCCGATCCGGTAATTGTTGGCGGCGAAGGCGGCCCGCATCTCGGCCAGCACCGGGGCGTCGGAAAGTTGGGTCGAGCGGCCGAGGGCGAACCCCAGGAGCTTCCGACAGAACTGGTCGAGGAAGGCGTCGCGGCGGGCGGTCAGCAGGTAGGATCGGAGCCCGTCGAGGCCGTCGAACTCCGCCCCATCCCGGGCCTTCGACCGCGTGTCGATCGGCCGGTCGCCGAGATCCCGGGTGCGGAGCCGGCCGATGGCGTCGTACCCTTCGAGCGAGAAGCCCAGGGGGTCGATCCGGTCGTGGCAGACGGCGCACTTGGCGTCGCTCGCGTGCTTCTCGACGAGCTGGCGGACGGTCAAGCCGGCCGTCGCCGCCTCATCGTCGGGGAGTTGCGGGACGCCCTTCGGCGGTCGTGGCAGGCGCTCGCCGAGCAAGACCTCGCTGATCCAGTTCCCCCGGAGGGTCGGGCTCGTCCGCGAGGCCCCCGACTGCGTGGCCAGCGTGGTCGCCAGGCCGAGGATCCCGCCCCGCCCGTAACGCTTGACCCCGTCCACCCGCCGCCACCCCTCGCCCTTGGGGAACGGGATGCCGTAGTGGGCGGCGAGGGCCTCGTTCAGGAAGGTGTGGTCGGCGTCGAGAATCTCCAGGACCGAGCCGTCTCGCTGGAACAGGTCGGTGAAGAACCGGACCGTCTCCTCGTCCATCGCCGAGCGCAGGCCGAGGAAGGTCGGGAAGTGACGCTCGCTCTTCTCGTCGAGCCGGTCGAAGCCCGAGACGTGGAGCCACTGGGCGGCGAACTCGGTCGCCAGGCGGCGGACCCTGGGGTCGCGGAGCATCCGGGCGGCCTGCCCGGCGACGACCTCGGGGTCGGCCAGCTTGCCGGATTCGGCGAGGCCCGTCAGCTCGGCGTCGGGGCTCGACGACCAGAGGAAGTAGCCCAGGCGGGTCGCCAGTTCGGTCCCGGAGACCGGCCCCTGCCCCGGGCCTGGTCCCGGCGTCTCGGCCCGGTAGAGGAAGCTCGGGGCGACGAGGACGCGGGCCAGGGTCAGGCGAAAGGCCTCGTCGTGGGCGAGGCCCTGGGCCCGGAGCGAGGCGTAAAGGTCGCGAAGCTGCGCCGACTCGGGCCCCTTCAGGGGGCGGCGATAGGCCCTGGCGGCGAAGGCGAGGAGGGCGTCGACCTGCCGAGGCTCGGCCTCGACCAGCCGGAGGCGGAAGGCGGCGGCTCGGTCCTTGATCGGCTGGCGGAGCGGCTCGAAGACCTTGGGGTCGCCGTCCTGCGAGGCGTATTCGAGGAGCTGGGCGAAGGCGTCGACCAGGGTCAGGGGGTCGCGGGCCTCGAAGTGGAGTTCGCCCCAGAGCCGGTCGAGCTTCGCCCGGCCGGCGTCGTCGAGCATCAGCCGGGCGAGGTGGTGGTCCTCGCGGTGGAAGAGGGTGAGGGTGACGACCTCGTCGACCGGGACGATCTTGGCGTAGCAGAGCGCGGCGGGGAAGAGGTTGCGGAAGTCGGCGAAGGCGGCCTCGATCCGGGCGCGGGCGGCCGACCCCTCGTTGGCGACGATGGGCGAGTCGTGGGCCATCGGCCGATTGTCCGCCGACCAGGCCCGCGATTCGAGCGTCACCGTCGCGCCGATCGGCGCGAGCCCGACCTTGCGGGGCGGCGGGCCGGCGACCACCTCGAACTGCACGCTCCCCTCGGCGTTGGCCGGGTCGACGAGGGAGCCGGTCGCCGCCAGCTCCGCCCCCTCGGCCAGTTCGGCCGGGACGCGGAAGGTGACGGCCGAGGGGGCGCGGACGCCCAGGGAGTTCGGCTCGATCGCGTGGCCGTCGGGGTGCTTGCCGAACGCCGAGGGGTCGAGGCCCCAGGGCGAATCGACCGCCGGACTGGCCGCGATGGAGCCGGGCTCGGATCGCAAGATCGGCCCGAGGAGTGGCCCGCCCGGGGAACGGAGCCGGCGCCGGAGCGCCGAGTCGGGGCCGTCGGCGGTCGGAGCCTCGCCCGGGGCGAGCAGGGCCCGGACCCCTTCGGCCAGCTTCTCGCGCCCGGCGGCGTCCTTCGAGGCCTGCCAGCGGGCCAGGATCGACCCGGCGGGGACGAACGGCGAGGCCCCTTCGCCCGCCCGGTCGGGCTCGGCGTAGAAGTGCCAGACGCCGGGGTTCCCGAGGCGGTCGGCGTGCGGGTTGGCCGCCAGCACGTCGCCCGAGACGTCGGCGGCGAGGTCCCAGGAACGCCCCGACGGGCCGGCCTCGGTCAGCGTCAGGTCGACGGCGGTCAGGTCGCAGGCGTGGTAGCCGTCGCGCGAGCCGATCAGGAGCGAGATCAGGTCGCCGGCGTGGAGGGAAAGCCCCTCGACCGGGCCGACCGGGATCTCCTTGCCGCCTTGCGAGAGCCCCTCGGCGAGCTTCCGGCGGCTGGTGCCCCGGCGGAGTTCGAGCGACCAGGCGATGCCGTTGCCGCAGAGGGCGTGGGCGTGGCGGACTTTCGCCTCGACCCGGAAGTCGGCCGTCGCCGGGCTCCGCCAGCCGACCCCCGCGCGGAGGGTCGCCGAGGGGTGGACCGCGACGCCATGCGGCTTCAGGTCGCCGGGGACCCGGACGAGCTGGTCGGACGAGTTGGCCAGCAGTTGCGGGGTCTCGTTGCTGCCCCAGCCGTTGACGAAGGCGTGCCCGCCGCCCGCGATCAACTTCGCCTCGAAGAGGCCGGTCGGGCTCACCGCGCCGCCGGGGGCGAGGCCCAGGTAATCGAGCCAGGCCCGGAGCGCCTCGGGGTCGAGCCCCCGGCTTCGGGCCAGGGCCGGCACGTCGACCGGCGCATCGGCCCTCTCGGCCTCGGCGGCGGCCCCGAGGTAGCTCGCGGTGTCGGCGAAGAGCCGCTCGCGTCGGCTCGCCAGTTCGCCGGCGACCCGTCGGAGGTCTTTCAAAGGGAGATCCGGGCGGCCGGGGGCGATCAGTCGCGGGTTCCGCCAGGCGGCGAGGTCGCCCGCGTCGCCGTCGCCCGCGTCGCCGACGACCAGCGAGAGGGTCACGTCGCCGCCCCCGGGCGCGGGGGGGATCTTGAAGCGGACCTCCCGGCTGGCGACCATCGGGCTGGACGGCTCCATCCAGGCCTTCGGGCCGTCTTGCTTGCCGATGTGGCCGACGCTGGAGAACTTCCAGAGGCTTTGCTGCCAGGCGGCGACCTCGGCCGAGAGCGCGGCCACGTCCTCGGGCCGCGCGGTCCGCCAGTGGGCCTGGATCACGCCGATCAGGAGCGTCGGCTTCGGGTCGACCAGGGCCTTCCAGAGCGTGCCGAGATAGCGGGGGTTGAGCCCTCGCTCCTTCGCGACGGCCTCGATCGACCGCGTCCCCGAAGCGATCCCCGCCCGCTCGGCGACGGTCGCGGCGAGGTAGCGTTCGACCGGCAGGCGGCCCCCCTGGTTGGTGTCGAAGACGATCCCCTGGAGGTTCACCCGGTCGCCCCCGGAACCCGCGTCGGTCGACTCGCGGTAGAGGGCGCGGATCTTCGCCAGGGTCTCCTCGGTCCAGTCGCGGGGCGTGGTGCCGGGGGAGAAGCGGAAGCCGTCGGGCAGGAGGACGGCGTGGGCGGCCACGCCCTTGGCCGCGTCGAGGTACTTCGTCAGCAGCGAGGGCGACATCACCAGGGCGTTGCCGGTGTTGGTGAACCCCTCGCCCGCGGCGCCGTCGACGGGGAACTCGCGGGCCGGGTCGAGGGCTTCGACCTCGGTGAGGTCGCGGAGGGTGTGGGTGTATTCGGCGTTGTTGAGCCGGCGGAGGACGACCCGGCCGGGGTCGCCGGCCCGGCGTCCCGCCTCGGCCGCGAGGAACGAACGGGTCCAATCGCGGAGCCGGTCGCGCTCGGCCCGGTCGGGCTGGCGGGCCTCCTTGGGGGGCATCTCGCCGAGTTCGAGGACCTCGGCCACCCGCTGCCAGACCCTCGGGGCATTCCGGGCCTGGTCGATCGTGGTGAACCGCTCCAGGTCGAGGTCGCCCTCTTGCTCCTCGGCCGAGTGGCACTCCAGGCAGTATTGCTTGATCAGCGGCAAGGTCGACGCTTCGAATTGCCCCGACGCCGCGCCCGGGGCGTCGGCGAGGGCCGGGGGTGCGACCAGCCCGAGCCACAAGAGGAGCATCGTCACTTGCCTGGCGCCCATGCGTCGCTTCTCCCTGCGGTGCTCAGCGCTCGACCCGTCCGGACCCACCCTGGGGCCGCCGTCTTGTTGGCGTGCCGGGGGGTGGGCGATCCGCGATCGGGCTTCGACCTTGGCCTCGTGTTTAACATCTTACCGACGTCGAGCGTCCGCGGGAACCACCGACTCGCCGACGTCTCGGGCTTCGAGCGCCTCGGCCCTGGCCAGGTCGCGGGCGGCGGCGGCGCGGTCGCCGAGGCCGGCGAAGGCGAGCGAGCGGTTCCGGTAGCAGGCGGAGACCCCCGGCGCCAGGGCGACGCAGGCAGCGAAGGCGTCGAGGGCCTCGGCATGCCGGCCCCGGCGGAGGGCGCAGCGGCCCCGGTCGAACTGCGGCCAGAGGGCGTCGGGGCGCAGCTCGGCGGCCTGGCGCAAGGCCAGCGCGGCGGCGTCGAGGTCGCCCTTGGCGAACCGCGACCGGCCGAGCGCGTGGTGCTCCCAGGCGGTCCGGGGCGGCGAGGCGGCCAGCCTCGCCCCGGCCCGCTCCGCCAGGTCGGCGCGGCCGAGGGCCTCCGCGTAAGCCCGCCGCTCCAGGTCGAGGGCGGGGCTCGCGCCGGACCAGGCCTCCGCCTCGTCGAGCGAGCGGAGCGCTTCCTCGATTGCCGGGCCTCGGCGATCGGCCGGGGCCAGGCGGGTCTCCAGGTCGGCCCTGAAGATCGCCAGGTCGAGCAGGTCGAGGCGGAACCGCTCCCGCTCCTCGGCCGAGGCGCCGCCGAGCAAGGCCCGCCCGATCGACCGGCGGGCCCGCCAGAATCGGTCGAGCGCCAAGGCGAGGACGCGGCCCTCATTGCCCCCTGGCGGCCCCGAGGCCTGCGCCCACCGGAGCCGCTCGGCCAGGCCGTGGGCCTCGGCGAGCAGTCCGGCACGGCGGGCCCGGGCTTTCCCCTCGCCAAGCTCCCGGCGCAACTCCTCGGTCCCGAGCCAGGGGCCGAGCAGGCCGATCGCCGGGTCTTCCCGGATTCGGATCTCGGCCGACTCGAAGGCGCGAAGGGCCCCGGCGTGGTCGCCCGCCGCCAGCGCGAGTCGGCCCCGATCCAGCGCGTTGCCGGCGGCGTCGCGGAGCCCGGCGGCCGAGTGCCATCCCGCCAGGCCGGCCAGGCCGAGGGCCAGGGCCAGGGGGGCGACGGCGACCTCGCGGAGGCCGGCCCGGGAATTTCGCCTTCGCCACTTCGCCCAGCGTTCGACCGGGCTCCGGTTACGGACCCCGGCCAGGGGCCGATCGGCCAGGTGGAGGCGGAGGTCCTCGGCCAGGGCCGAGGCGTCCGGGTAGCGCCGGGCGGGGTCGGGCTCCAGGCAGCGGGCGACGACATCGGCCAGGCCGACGCCGACCCGCGGGTTGAGCCTTCGGAGCCGCTTCGAGGCCGCGCGGGGCCCCGACGGCGGGGCCTCGCCGGCGAGCCCTTCGAAGAGCAGGACGCCCAGGGCGAAGACGTCGGCTCGGCCGTCGACGGCCACGCCGATCGGGCGGCCCGCCCTCGCGTCGTCGAGCGCCGATGCCTGCTCGGGGGCCATCCGGCCGGAGGTCCCGCCGAGGTGTTCCGGGTCGCGGTCGCCGGGGGCGAGGGCCCTCTGGGCGAGGTGGAAATCCAGCAGCATCGGCGTGCCGTCGGCGGCGACGAGGACGTTCTCCGGCTTCACGTCGAGGTGGACCAACCCCCGGCCGTGGGCGTGGTGCAGCGCCCTGGCCAGGCCGAGCGCGATCCAGCAGAGGGCCCGCTCGAAGGACTCCCCGGACAGGACGGCTCGCGAAGGGCCCTCGGCGGCAACCGGCGAGGCCGCCGCTTGGGTGGCCCGGTCGAGCGCCTTGACCAGGGCCAGGCCCGATCGCCGGGCGGGCGGGAGGTCGCGAGTCGCCTCCAGGAGGTCGGCCAGGGTCGCCCCGCCGAGGTGCGGCATGCAGAGCAGCCGGAGGCCGCGCCCGGGGAGGTCCTGGGCCGAGAGCAGCGGCACGATGTGGGTGTGCTGGAGCCTGGCGAGCGACTGGTGCTCGCCGCCGAGCCTGGCGACGACCTTCACCACGATCGGGCGGTCGGCCAGCGCGGGCTGGGCCGCGAGGAAGACCCGCCCGGCGCCACCCCGCCCGAGTTCGGCCAGGAGGCGGACCCCCCCCAACTCCTCGCCGACGACCGGGAAGGCCGGGCCGGCCTCTTCGAGCAGGGCGTCCACCACGCCCCGGCCGAGCGGGAAGCGACGGTGGAAATCGTCGCGGGCGATCGGCTCGCCCCACTCGCGACGGAGGCGGATCTCCTCGTGGATCAGCCGGGGCGCCGCCTCGGGGTCGTCGGCGAGCCCGGGGTGGCGGGCGAGGAACTCGTCCGCGCCCGGCCGGAGGCCCGCCCGCCAGGCCTCCGCCAGATCGGCGACGAGCCGCGAGGCTAGGGACCGGACCTCCCCGGCGGCGCCGAGGTCGGTCGGCCGGGCCTCCGGCCGTCGGCAGTCGACCGTCCAGGCGAAGTCGCGCCGGGGCGGCTCCGGGGCGGGCCTGGGCCTGCGGAGGTCGAGGGTGGAGTCCGCCAGGGGGATTCCCCCCCCATCCCTTCGGTGGTCGGTCAAGGCGTCGGCTCCGTTCGGATCGGCGTCCCGAAGAGCCAGGCGTCGCGGACCGCCCGCTCGACCTCGCCTTCGGGGGCCGTCCGGGCCGCGACCAGCCTCCGGCGGGCCACCTCGATGCCGAGCCCGGCGGCGGCGACGATGGCCGCCGCGACCCAAGGCTCGTCGCCCGGGAGGCCGGAGGCCAGCCCCTCGGCCAGCGCCTCGGCGCGGTCCAGGAGCCTGGCGAGGGCGAGGTCGAGGCCCTGCAACCCGGCCGCTCCCAGCTCGACCGGTTCCGGGATCACGAGGTGTTCGACGGCCGGCGTCGCCTCGGTGGACGCGGGGGAGTCGCGTCGCGAGGCGGGCTCGGGGGCCCGGCCGTTGCCTTCGGCCGGGGCGGACGGGCGGCCCGGGGGCGATCCGACCGCCGCCAAGGGCCGACCGGCCGACGATCCCGGCGCCACGCCGGGTGCCGGGGCCTCGGCGACGGCGGGCGTCGGCGACTCTCCGGGCCCCGCGTCCGGCGGCGTCGGCGCCGGGCCCGTCGCCCCGAGATCGTCCCCGAAGGCCGCCGAGGCCCCTCCGCCCTCCGGCCCGGCGGGGGTCGCGGCGACGCTCGCAGTCGATGGGGAGGGGGGCGGCGCCGGGGCGACCGAGTTGACGGCGCCGGCGGGCTTGGGGGCGGCGGCTTCGGGCGTCGCGGCGGTGGTGTCGTGCGTGGGCCCGGCCGGGGCCGCCGGGGCGACCCCTCCGGCCAGGCCGGTTGCGAATGAGACCGCCGGCGGCATCGCGACGCCGAGGGGCCGGGCACCCGGCGCCGTGGCGAGGGCCGGGGCCGACAAGGCGCCTCGGGAGACGGCGAATGGGACCGCCGGCGGCATCGCGACGCCGAGGGGCCGGGCACCCGGCGCCGTGGCGAGGGCCGGGGCCGACAAGGCGCCTCGGGAGACGGCGAATGGGACCGCCGGCAACATCGCGACGCCGAGGGGCCGGGCACCCGGCGCCGTGGCGAGGGCCGGGGCCGACAAGGCGCCTCGGGAGACGGCGGCGGGGACCCAGGTGAGCCCGGCCAGGGTCGACCCGGCGGCATCGATCGCGGTCGAGGCGGTCGCCGGGGCGGCGGCGACCGCCGGGGCGACGACCTCGGCCGCCGGCAGGGCGATCGGCAGGTCCGGGGCGAGCCCGCTGGGGACTCGCCGACTTTCCAGCCACTCGGCCCATCGCGTCGAGTCGCGGCCTCGCCCCCGGCGGGGTCCGGGGCCTTGCCGTTCGTGGCCTGCCATCGCTGTTGCCTCCGGGAAAGGGGTGTCGAGGAGCGGGCGGGCCCGATCGCCCGGCCCAATCAATAAGGCCTAGGCTACGCCCCGGGGCCGGTCAAATCGGCCCCGGGGAATCCCCGGTGACGTCCGACCCGGATTCATCGGATTCGGGCCAGGGGTGAGCTAGGTTAACATTGGGGAGAGCCGCGCCCCGGACCGGCTCGGATCGGATCGGATCGGACTGGGCTCGAAGGGGCCGGAAGTCGGGGGACGTGACATGGAACGCGAGCTGATGACGGTGCAGGCCCGGGAGCGGCTGGACCACCGGGCCCGGCGGGGGGCCTGCCTGGTCCACATCTATCCGCCGGGCCCCTCGATCGGCTCGCGGCACGACCTGGGCGAGGCCCGGCTCACCTTCGGGCGCGAGGACGATTGCGACGTGACCGTCGACGACTTCTCGGTCTCGCGACGGCACGCCCGGATCGACCCCGCCCCGGGCGGCGGCTACCTCGTGACCGACCTTGGCAGCACCAATGGGACCTACGTCAACGACGTCCCCGCCGACCGCTCGCCGCTCCGCGACGGCGACTACCTGCGCGTCGGCAACTGCCTCTTCCGGTTCCTCGACGCGGGCAACCTGGAGGCGGTTTACCACGAGGAGCTCTACCGGCTGGCGATCATCGACGCCCTGACCGACCTGCCCAACAAGCGGCACCTGCTCGACTCGATGGAACGCGAGCTGGCCCGATCGGCCCGGCGGAAGAGGCCGCTGGGGCTGATCCTGCTGGACGTCGACCACTTCAAGGCGATCAACGACACCCTGGGCCACCTCGCGGGAGACCGGACCTTGCAGGAGCTGGCCTCGAGGCTGAGGGGCCTGGTCCGCCGCGACGAGCTGCTGGCCCGCTACGGCGGCGAGGAGTTCGCGGCGGTCCTGCCCGACGCGACCCTGGACGAGGCCATCCGGGCGGCCGAGCGGTTCCGAATGGCGATCGAGGAGCCGCCGTTCCTGCTCGAAGGAAAGCCCAGGCGGGTGACGATCAGCCTGGGCGTCGCCTGGACCCCCGGCGGCGAGGCGATCGAGCCGGCCGAGCTGATCCGCCAGGCCGACGAGCGGCTCTACCGGGCCAAGCGCGAGGGCCGGAACCGCGTCGTCTCCTGATCCGGGCCGCCCGCCCGACTCAGGGCATCGCGGCGAGGAGGGCGAGGATCTGGTCGGGGTCCGCCGGCTTGACCAGGTGGTGGTCGAATCCGGCGTCCCGCGACCGCTCCAGGTCGGACTCCTGACCCCAGCCGGTCAGGGCGATGATCAGGGTCGAGCGGAATTCGGGCTTCTCCCGGAGCCGACGACCGACCTCGATCCCGTCCATGCCGGGCAGGCCGATGTCCAGGAGGATCACCTCGGGCCGGAACTCGTCGGCGACGTCAAGCGCCTCGGGGCCGTCATGGGCGACGCGGACCTCCTGGCCGTAGAGCCTGGCCAGGAGCCTGGAGAGGCTCCGGGCGGCGTCGACGTTGTCGTCGACCACGAGGATCTTGCGGATCGGCGGCCGGTCGTCGACCCGCGGGCCGGGCTCGACGAGCGGGGCGGCCTCGAAGGCGCCGGGCGGGACGGGCAGGCGGACGACGAACGCGCTGCCCAGGCCCCTCGCTCCTGGCGGCGATGGTGCCGCCGTGCATCTCCACCAGGGTCCGCACCAGGCTCAGGCCGATCCCCAGGCCGCCCTGGGCGTGGCCGTGGTGCTCGCCGACCTGCACGAACATCTCGAAGACCCTCGGCAGCATCTCCGGCCGGATCCCGATGCCGGAGTCGCGGACGGTCATCACCACGCCCGACCGGTCGGCCTCGGGCTCGACCGAGAGGCGGATCTCGCCGCCGGGCTCGGTGTACTTCGCGGCGTTGTTCAGCAGGTTCCAGAGGACCTGCTCCAGCCGGGTCGGGTCGGCCTCCAGGCGGATCGGCCCGGCCGGCAGGGCCAAGGCCAGGCGGTGCCGCCGCTCGTGGAGGAGCGGCCCAGCGGTCTCCACGGCCTGCGCGACGACCCTGGCCAGGTCGACCGGCCCCTTGTGCAGCTCGATCTTGCCCCGGCTGATCCGGGCCACGTCCATCAGGTCGTCGATCAGTCGGGCGAGGTGGACGACCTGGCGCTCGGCCATCGCCCGCTCGGCCTCGACGACCCGGGCGTCGCCGTCGGGGGACCGCATCAGATGCAGGGCGTTGCGGATCGGGGCCAGGGGGTTGCGCAGCTCGTGGGCCAGGGTGGCGAGGAACTCGTCCTTGCGGCGGTCGGCCTCGCGGAGCTGCTCGATCAGCCGGAGCCGCTCGTGGGCGAAGGCGACGTAGTGGCTGATCGTGCGGAGGAACTCCAGCTCCTCGTCGGCGAACTCGTCGCGGCCCCGGGTCGAGAACGAGAGCGTCCCGAGCAGCCGCTCGCCGGCGATCAGCGGGTTGCAGGCGTAGGCCCGCGGGCCCAGGCCCCGGGCCAGTTGCTCCATCGGCGCGTCGGACTGCTGGATGGAGGACGCGGCGATCGGCCTGCGTTGGAGGGCGACCGACCCGCAGATGGCCTGGCCGAAGTCGAGCCGGTGCATCTGGCGGGCCGTCGCCTCGGAGACTCCGGCGCAAGAGCCGAGCCGGAGCCCCTCGCCGGACTCGTCGATCAGGTAGTTGAAGTAGGCGTCGAGGCCGAAGTGCGGGGCGATCCTGGCGAAGAGGTCGCCGAGGATCAGGTCCGGCGGCGCGGCCAGGGCCGCATCCAGCGCCGCGAGGCCGTCGGAGACGGCGGTCACCTCGAGGCCGGCCGCAAGGCCTGGCTCTGGGTCGTGGTGACCTCGGTGGGCCTCGTCTTCCGCGTCGCCCGTTCCCGAGCCGGTGCGGTTGCCAAGGAGCTGCTCGGTGAGCAACCCAAACCGATCGTTATCAGCGATCGCTTCCCCGGATACGAGTGGATCGGCCTCAAGTCGAGGCAAGTTTGTTGGGCCCATCTTCGCCGCGACATGCAGGCGATGATCGACCGCGATGGCGACGGGGCCGAGGTCGGACGCCGGTTGCTCTGGCAGTCGGGCAAGCTGTTCGAGGCCTGGCATAAGGCCCGCGACGGCACCATCCAGCGATCGACCTTCCTCCAGACAGTGGCCTGGCTGCGGCCGATGGTCCGTTCGACCTTGGAGCGGGGGGCGGCGTGCGCCTGCCCGAAGACGGCGACCACCTGCACCGAGTTGCTGCGGCTCTGGGATTGCCTGTGGACCTTCACGCGGGTCGAGGGGGTCGAGCCGACCAACAACGCGGCCGAGCGTGCCCTGAGGCATGCGGTGATCTGGAGGCGGATCAGCGGGGGGACCGACAGCGAGGAGGGGAGCCGGTTCGTCGAGCGGATGCTGAGCACGGTGGCCACCTGCCGCCAACAGGGCCGCGATGTCCTGGGATACTTGGCGGAGTGCCACCGTCGCCGCTTGGTGGGCCTGCGGTCGCCCTCGCTGTTGCCGGCGACCCCCGCGGCCGGAGAGGCCGCCTGACCAGTTCGCAATCCCCGTCTCGGAGGCATGGTACGTGAACGAGATCGACGACTCCGAGTGGCCGTTCGGCGACCATCTTTCACCCGCCAGAGCGGGGGAGTGGGCGGCCGTGCGAACCAAGGTCGGTGTCGGGGAGTCGGTGCAAGGTCGGGTGATCAGGCGTCGTCCATTCGGGGTCTTCGTGGACATCGGCGTGGGCTTTCCGGCCTTGCTCGAGGTGATCCAATTCGAGGACTCGCGTGAGCGACGCTACAGCTTCGAAGATTATCCGGCGGTCGGCGACACGATTACGGCTCGGGTCGTGGGGTTCACCGATCACAATCGAGAGGTCCATTTAACCCAGCACAGTCCGCATCCATACCTGGACCCATCGGGATAATCAAAAATCTCTTCCAGACCGTGAACGGCTACATCGGATGAATCCGCGGCGCATTTGCCAGGTAGGCGGCTGATCGTGCCGGGGATGGGGTGCTGCCTTCAGGCGGCGGGTCGACGCCTCACCGATCGGGGGACGGCACGGGCCGGGCGTCGGACCGTTCGAAGTGGAGTGACCGAGCTTCATCGGGGTCTCCGAGGATGACGCCCAGGCGGTACGGGGGCTTGTTTCGGTAGAGGTGAAGGGTCTCCTTCAGGCCGCGAGGGAGTCCCGGCAGTACCGGGAACGACGTTTCGAGGACCCAGGCCCCATTCCCGTCTTGCCGGAGTTCCCATCGGCCCGAGCCGGAGGTGGGGACCCAGGTCGCCCCGGGCCCCCCGTTCGACGCCAGGCGATCGATGTCGTTCCACCAATCGGGGAGATCCCGGGCGGTGAACGTACCATCCTCGCGGAAGACGAAGGCCGGCACCCTGCCGGCCTTCATGGCGGATCGGGCGTCGGCGTCCCCCGCCTCGTCGAGCACCCAGGTCCCCGCCACGTCGACGGGCGCGGGCCGCGTCCTCGTGGCGGAGTCGAAGGGGCCCGAGCCGCACCCCGACGCCACGAGCGCCAGGGCGGCGGCGGAACCGAAAAGCGCGGGCAAGAGTCGCAAGGGTCGCTCGCTCATTTTTGGGGCATTAATAGGGGATGATTTGCGACCACGTGAAGACCTGCTTGGTATTGGGCCACCCTTTCGATGAGATGATCGACTTGATGGGCGAGCCCGGCATGTATCCGATCACGGGGATCCGGGTCGCCGATTCGATCGAGGTCGTGTTGGTCACCAGGAAGTTCACGGCCGCCAGCCGCTTGGTGGGGTCGATGGCCATGACCTGGTAGTAGCCGCTGAATGACCCGAGATAGGCCAGGTTGAAATAGGAGGAATAGTAATCCGGGTCGCGGTAGAACCCGCCGGCCGCCCAGCCGCCCATGTGCGCGATATCGGATGTGAAGGTGCCGAGCCCGCTCAGGCCGCCCAGCGAATAGCTGAACGGGACCCGCTGACCGACCACGGCGCCGCCCGCGGCGAGCTGGGCCGCGACATCGGCCCGGATCTTCTGCATGGCCGCGGAGTTCGCCAGGTCCTGCGTCCACTGCGAATTGGCGGAGTAATAGGTGACGCGGGGTGCGCCGCGGGTGGCCCAGTCCCAGCCGACATGCCAGGCGTGGCGCTGGTCCAGTGCGGCCGTCCCGCCGCCGCCCTGCCCTGCCGGCCCGCCTTGTGGCGCGGCGGCTTGGGAAAACATGGCTGACGGGGCGGAGGCACCCGAATAGCCCTCCGATCCCGATCCCGATCCCGATCCGTAGCTCGCTCCCGACGCGTAGCCCGATCCCGATCCCGACGCGTAGCCCGACCCCGACCCCGACCCCGACGCGTAACCCGAGCCCGAGCCCGAGCCCGAGCCCGACCCGTCCCCATAGTTAGGGTCGGTCGAGTTATCGCCGCTCCCCTCCCAGGTCTTCAGGCTGTAATCATCCGAGCCGCCGGTGTCGAGCGTCAGTCCGTCGGCCGTGCCCGAAGCGCTATTGCCGAGGGAGTTCGTGAGGTTGAAGTCGTCGTCGAACTTGACACCGAGTTTGGCCCCGCCCCCGTAGGAATCGCCGGCGGACTCGTCGAGGCTGTAGCTGTCGGTGCCGGAGGAGACGGTCTTCGATTGGGTGGTGGATTGTGCGGTCCCCGTCTGGCTGACCGTGTACGAGCGGTCTTTGGAATAGCTCAGCGTGAACCCGGGGTCCGACGGGGCGGAGTCGCCCGAGGGGGCGCCGCCGCCGAGGCTGCCGTCGTGGAAGCTGTAGTGGTTCTTGTCGAATCCATCCAGCGAATACGTCCCGTTGGTGACGCCACTCGACACGGAACCCGAGGCCGAAAAGTGATAATGGCTGGAGGACGTGTTGTTGTCGTCGAGGCCGGAAGCCGCGTCGAGCGTGAGGACGTTGGAGTTGGAATAGTCCGCCGTCCGATCGATCGCGAACGAGATGGAGCCCCCCGAGCCCCAGGCGTGCCAGGAGAAGTCGGTCGAGCCGCCCTGGTCGATCGCCGTCGAGTAGGCCCCGTTGTCGCCGCTGGCGGTCGTGTGGGAGTTGGTGACGACGTGGATCGACCAATCGAAGGACTGGTCGCCGCCGCTGGAGGCGTAGGGGCTGCCGACCGAGCTCGAGGTCGCGGTCGTCGAACCGGACCATTGGTAGGTGACGGCGCCGATCGTATAGGAACCCGAATTGGATTGGTCATAACCGCTCGGCATCAGGCCCTGCCAGTTCATGCCGCCCGTCCACGAGGCCTCCTCGGACCAGGGGGGGCTCGAGTTATGCTCGAAATTGCCGATGACGCCGGCGATGGCCGCCGCCATCGAGCCGTCGGGATCAATGTCGGTGGAGCCGTCGAGCACCATTCGCTGCTCCAGCGACTCCAATCCGAGGAGTGGATAAGCCCGGCGGCGACGACGACGACGCGCTTGCGCTCGGAGCTGAGACATGATCGGCCTCGGTGTCGTATCGGGGAGAGGAATCGACCTCGGCCGCGGCAGCCACGATGCCCGACCGAGAAGCTGGATTGCTATTTTGTTTAACTATGCGACCGGCAGTTTGCAAGGGGGTACTTCCGAGGGGCGGGAATCGACCCAGTCCGGACCGGCGCATGTTGAGAATCGGGGGTGTTTATCCGACGAAACCGACCACATCGCGGGACTCGTGATCGCCGTTAACCATCAGCGACACGTGGAGGTCGTGACCGACGTGACCGACGAGCACATCCTCCGCTCCGGCCTCCCGCACGCCGCCCCGGCCTCGCCGTGGGGGACGTGTGAACGCTTACCCGGTCCCTTCCAGGGTCCGCCCTCTAACCCTTCGATCCGGTGGAACCGCTCGAAGATCCTGGCAAGCTCCGGCACCCGGCCTTCTCCTTTTTGCCGCCGTCTCGTCAAGCTCGCCTCATCGCCCCAGGCCGCCCGGGGGTCGGAGACGCCGAGACCCGGAAGGTGCCCTCTGTATCCCGGCTCACGCGCATGCCTGGGGCGGTGCCGGCCTTGGGAAAGCCGCTCGACTGGCCCGACCCTCGTCGGGTCGGGCGGCCCGAGGTCTCCGGTCACTTCCCCTCGCGGACCTCGACGAGGCCGCAGTCGATGTACTGGCCGCCGGCGGTCTGGTGGCAATGGATCGCCAGGGTGTTCTTGCCGGGCTTGAGCGCGGCGAGGGCGGCCGGGGCGATCGGCAGGGCCTCGTAGTCGGTCGAGTAGCCCGAGAGTCTCGCCGCGAGGACGCCGTTGAGGTAAACCTCGGCGTCCTCGTCGTGGAAGCAGTCGAGCTGGAGCCCGGCGGTCG
>JAABUK010004686.1_pt1 | contig 21992 bp, 23 predicted proteins | sample 5559141 | NCBI WGS metagenome assembly JAABUK01 (sample SAMN10711869, study PRJNA513367) | rock metagenome | isolation source: Antarctica rocks | place: Antarctica: Victoria Land, Pudding Butte nord | collected 2016-01-03
AGCCGAAGCGCAGTTGGTCCGGGTTCGTGAGGACTTGGCGTTCGTCGATGCAGAGACGCTGCCGGTGGTCGCCGACGCCGGGCATCATGTCGTGGTGTGGCTGTTCGCGGGCGGCCTCGCGTCTGCCTCCATCGCGCGGGCATTGGCGCTGGCGGGACTTCACGTTGTGCGATGGGACGACCTGTCCGTGACGCTGGACACGGCGGATGTTCGGGCTGTCAGTCAAGCGCTGCACGATCTCGACCCAACTCAGGCTTATCCGGACTTGCCGGAGGACTTGGCCCTGGCCTTGAAGTTCGGCCTGTGCCTGCCACCTGCCGTGGCGGAGGCGGTGCTGATCGCAAGGTCGTCCGCATCTGATGCGATTAGCAGCAGCATCAGACGGCGGAACAGGCACATTCGTGTTTCTGGTTGAGCAGGACGCCGTTGATGGGTCTCGCAGCCTGTTTGCTGTTGAACAAAGGCCAATGGGCAAAGCTCTCGGAATATGTCTTCGACTTCCGAAATTGCTGGTTTGTTTGGATTGGGTAAACGTATCCTTTCTCAAGCTTGCTGACGGATGGCCGACATCATCTGCCCGTGTTAAGGAACGGTTGTCCCGGACTGTCTCATTAGGGCATACCCCAGCAACACGCCAAAGGTCAGTTGTCCGGTACTGTTGGGCTGGACGCGATGATCGCCGGGTCGTCCCTGGGCACGTCGGAGATGACGAGGGTGACGCGTCGGGCGGGATGCGCCGCGGTGACGAAAGGTACCCTGTATTGCGATCCAAGGTAGTTCCCTCTGTAGGCGGGAGCGCCCGTCTCGCAATCTCCAGGGTCTTTCCTGACACTGGCCCCCGCAGTCTCGCGATCTTAGGCGCGCGACTGCAGCCTAGCCCTTCTTGCTCCCGGTTGCCCACCTACTTGCGTTGGGTCCGGGAATGGATGTTCCCGGACCCAACCCTTGTAGGATGTGCCTGGGAACGGAGGGCTGCCAGGCGTACCTTGATCGGGGTTGTGCGCTTGTTATCGCAAGACTGGTGGCCCGATGTGGGACAGCATGCCGCACTTCTCGATCCAGATCATTGCAAACTCGACATATCCACAGTGAGTGGCGACAGCTATAGGAAAAGCTAGAGGAAGCTAGAGGTACGTATAGGTATAAGGTATTGGGAGCGATTGCACGAACTTCGGGGAGCGATTGCACGAACTCTAGGGGAGCGATTGCACGAACTCCGGGGAGCGATTGCCTGTAGATAACTTTGATCATAGGTGGACACGGATCTCCCGTTACGCCAGTCACTTGACTACATAACGTCATAAGCAATATATCAGAGCATGTGAGATTTAGGAGGGAGTTGACACCATGACACCTGCCCAGTGTAGGATGGCGCGTGCAGGACTGAGGGTGTCCTTGCAGGATATCTCGGGAGCGTCTCTGGTGAGCAAGTCCACGATCCTGCGATTTGAGGGTGGTAAGGAGATCAATCCTGTCTTGCATCGAGCGCTTCGAACGCATCTCGAACGGCTTGGGGCCATATTCCCTGAAAATGGCGTGCAGTTCCGGGAAGGTGAGCTTGCATGAGAAGTTTGCATCGCCAGAAAGGAAGCGACAGGCAGGGTGAACTTGCGATGACTTCCGCTCAGGCGAAGGTCGTTCGTCTTGCAACGGAGATATCCCAGACCCCACCGAATGAACTATCTTTTCAGCACTCGATCCTCTGCCAAGTGGGCCTACCTCGTTCACCGATGCCGACGTTGAGGTTCGAGCGCACGAGTGGCTCGGCTTCCCTGCTGATCGAGGCTGGCAGCTTGTGGGACGGTAGCACTTGGGTCCAGCAGCCGCTTCCTTCCGGCACTAAACCGAGACTGGCTCTGGTTCACATCTCAAGTGAGGCATTGCGAACCGGTTCTGCCACTGTTGACGTTGGTCGCTCGACCCACGGTTTCATGAAGCGCCTCGGGATTGACACGAATGGCCGCAGCTATGCTGGATTTCGTCATCAACTTGCTGCTCTGTCTGCATGTAGAATAACTCTGGGATTCAACCGCAGCACTATAGATTCAAAGTTGATTGAGCGGTTTAATGCTTGGGATGCCGACATAGAGTCCGCCGCTGCTTCAGAAGACAGACTTGAGCCAGGTGTGATCGTTCTCTCTCATCAGTTCTACGAATCACTTCGTGAGCATTCTGTGCCACTAGACGGCAGAGCAGTATCAGCACTACAAAAGTCTTCGCTGGCCCTCGATATATACTTCTGGCTCGCGCATCGGCTACACCGGATTGACCGGGTTACAGGTAGCCGCCTCACATGGCAAAGTCTTCAAACCCAATTTGGACAGGAATATTCACTACTAAAGGACTTCAAAAGAGATTTTCGTCATTGCCTAAAATCTGTTAAGGCCGTCTATCGAACAGCCAGAGTAGAAGAGCTACAGGATACTCTTATCTTACTGCCGTCCCCACCGCCAGTACCTAGAACATGGTTGGCTTTGTCTGGCGGCGCTTATCCCAGGCCACTGAGGAGATCACTGTAGTTGTGCGCTCTCTGCCCCCCCCTGCGTGCCCTCTATGCTTTGTAAGAACCCTCACTTTGCCGACGTTAGAACGAGCGGTTCGTGCAATCGCTCCCGAACATAACATTAACCCGTTGACAAACATAGCCAATTTCCCATGAATACACCTTATCAAATGCAACCACTTCTCTCCACATCCCATCCTGTTCTATTGCAGGTCTAGGATTTGCGCCGCCTACCAGCACTCCAGTCCACCACTACGGGCTTCGACAGCAACCTAAAGTTCGTGCAATCGCTCCCCAATGAGTAGTTAACTCGTTAAAAAGATTGATATAACTAGATTAAGCGTGGCGAATATGTTTGGGTAGAAGTTCGTGCAATCGCTCCCCAACCACACTCGCAGATCGCCACAGTCTTTCCAGGGTTTATGCCTCACGCCACCCACGCTGATCAAATATAAGACAACCTGACCTACCATTTGCAGCCTAGACGCTTCATTGCGTTCGGCCCGTGAACCAGTAGCCGCGTTCGCAAGCGCTGGCCTGAGCATCTCCAAGGACAAAGGAGATCCTCATGCGCGCCTTCCTACTGGCATCCAGCCTGCTGCTCACACCCACAATCGCTATCTCTGCGCCAAGCTGCGCGATCCCGCAGCCCGCACCGGACGCTGTCTCGCCGCCCTCCGACCTTCCTGCCCGGGCCATCACGGCTGCATCCGCCACAGGGGGCCTGACACCGATCGGGACCGACCGGATAGAACGTGTCCCAGCGCTGCGGCGCATTGCGTCCAAAGGTGCCCAGCTTCTCGACCTCGGTGTGCAGCATGGGTTGCAGACCGTCTTCGCGCGGAACGGCAGCACCTTCCAGGTTTTCTACCTCGCTCCAGACGGGCAAGCGGCTGTAGGCGGCGTGATGTGGGACTCTGCCGGCCACAACATCACACGCAGCCAGGTGGCGCCGATTGAGGGCACGATCCCTACCGTGACAATCGGCTCACCTGTGGCACCCACCCCAGTCCCGCCAGCGCCTGACCAGGCAGCGGGCAAGCCACCCGAAAGCGCGCTGAAGGCGGCGGAGGCCACCATCTTCGGCACCACTGGGCCGACAACGGCGCCGCGGCTCTACGTGTTCATTGACCCCCTGTGCAGCTTCTCGGTCAGGGCGATGGACCAGCTCCGTCCCTACGTCGCGTCCGGCAAGCTGCAGGTCGCGGTGATCCCGCTATCTGTGCTGGACTACGAGGACCAGGGACGGAGCACGATCGCCGCCAAGGGCCTGCTGAGCTTGCCCGCTGACCAGATCGTCGCGGCGTGGCGTGACCAGCAGACCACGCCTCTTCCCCCAGCGGGACCGGATGCGGCAGCTCGCCTCGCACAGAACATGGCTGCCGCAGAAGCCCTCAAGCTGCGCGGCACGCCCACGCTGGTCTGGCGCAAGGCCGATGGCACCGAGGGCATTGCAGTGGGGCTGCCGGACAACCTCGAAGCCCTTGTCGCCTCGATGGGAGACTGACCATGGTGAAGCAGGTATCGCCGCCCCGTGGCAGTCGGCGCGGCTTGTGGGGCACCCTGGGAACGCTGCTGCGCGGTCCGCTGGACGCCTTCAACCCGCGGCAGGCTGCGCAGGGTGCGCAGGTGATTGGCCGGCTGACGGACATCATCCGTGCTGGCCCGCAACGCGACCCGCGCATCCAGGTCGAAGAGGACCATGGCCTCGACCTGGCGGCGATCGCTTTCCTATCAGGGACCTCGGAGGCCGAGATCATGCGGCAGCTCGCCAACCGGCGCAGGCAATCGGCGACGGCGGCCTACACCTATCTCGTCGGCGGGGCAGGGTTCTTCGTGGCCTGGGTCTATGTGGCACTGCTGCAGCCCAGCTACGTCAGCCTCGCCTACGTCCTTGGCCTGGTCGGCTTCTGCACGGCTCTCTTCCTTGCGGCCTTCTACAATGCCCTGGTCAACTGGCAGGTGCGGACGAGGCGGCTGGGATCGGCCCGGGAGTTCCTGGCGACCGAGGATGGCTGGTGGCCGTCATGAGCCGCCAGCGTCCGGCCGACCCTTCGGGACAGGGCTTCCTCAAGGACCTGGCCAGCCTCCACATGGAACGGGCACTGAAAGGCGCTCCGACCTGCGGCTCGCTGCCAATGTGCCTGTGGGTGCCTGGTCGCCATCGAGCGGGCGATGGACCCACACAGACTGCCACGGCCGAGTGCGGCGACTATCGACTGCTAGTAGTCGAGATGGGGGATCGCTATCCCGACCAGACGCCGGCGTGCATGCCGAAGGTGAGCTGGTGTCTGTGGGGATCCGACGACGTGGACGGGCCGACGGTAGGTGGACCGGCGCCGTCGTTCGAGGACGCGAAGCTGCGCGCCGAATTAGCGTTGCGAGCGCGGCTTGGGGCGGCGATGGACAGCTAGGTCCAGGCCCGGCCGTCCATCCTTCGTAAGCCCTTCTTCAGGCTAGAACGTGCCGGGCGGTCCGCTGAACACTGAGCGGGCCGCCCCTGTCGCCCATCCCGAACCCTCGTAGTCCGGCCGGTCCCACTGTGAGGAAACCTCAGCCGGCTTTTGGATCGTGCCGTCGCGGTCGATGACGGGGGGGCGCCAGGTGGCGTTTGCCTCCCCGTACTTCGCATAGGGGTTGTAGTCAGGATGCAGGACGGCGGGCGGGGAAGGGACGTTGTAGTCCTTCGCCGATTTGAGGTTGCCGCTTGAGCATCCAGCCAGTGCGGTCAGCGATGCCGCGATTGCGGTGAGCAGGGTGGGCTTCATGGTGTCTCTCCGGGGTTGCCTGAGAGACATCATGCAGGTGCTTGTTGCGAACGCGGTCAGCGACCCTTAATCTGGATCAGCTCCGCGTGGAGACGGCCACCCCAAGCTTCAAGTCGACCAACGTACTCCTCGACGGAGGCGTTCACGGCTCGCAGATGAGCGTTGTTGTTGCGAAGCGCCTGGTTCTCTGCGAGCAGCGCCTCAATGTCGATACGTTGCTGCGCAGCAACTGGGCGCGGTGACATCACTGCCACTGCGGTTTCTTCCATGCCCTTGAAGTAGCCCTCGGCCATTTGCCCAAGGATGTAGCCTGTTGCTAGGTCGCCCACTTGCTATCCCTCTTCCGATGTCGGCGGAGCAACGTCTGCTGCCGCAGCCAAGGTCGTGTCATCTCCGCCTGTCCTACGACCGCCATTACCACCATTGGAGCCACCAGCTCCACCCTCATTTGCCAGCATCAGTTGCCTTGCCTCACTACCTTTCTTGGCCGTAGCCAGTGCAGCATTCGCTCCTCCCTGGATGGCCTTCATGGCCCCGGCAGTCCCAATCATGCCGACATCCTTGCCGAACTGATCCATGTCCACCCGGTTGGCAGGCTGGACCCCGATCAGCTTCACGACCTGGTGCGGCACCACGCTGATGAGGCGGAACGCGACGAGTGCCAGGGTGATGTGCATCAGCACGAACATGCAGACCAGCACGATCACACCCAGCATGTTGGTGACGAACCAGCCGTTGGAAAGCGCGAAGCCGGCAGCGATCCCGAAGCCCTGCATCATCAGCCAGGACATCGAGCTGAACACAAAGTAGCCGAGGAACAGGCCGAACAACATGAGCACCGGCCGAAATAGGACGTTGAACAGAAGGGAATATCCCTCGATCCCCCGCCCATGCAGCCCCTCACCCTGGAACGTCAGGTGGGCAAACATCCAGAGCGGGACGGCGATGACTGCCTCGCAAACCAGGATGAGCCAGCCTGCAACGCCCGCAACCCACACGGCGAACGGGATCATCGGCAGCACGTAGGCGATGAGCAGGCCCGGCACGAGCATGCACATCAGGCCGTAGAAAATGGGCGTCCCAAGGAAGCTCATGACCAGGTGGCCAGACACCGCAGCTCCGGCGGCGGCCCAGTTCAGGGTCAGCACGTTCCACACTGCCACGCCGGCGGTGGCCGTCGTGGATGCGAGGACGGCAGCCAGGCCCAAGGCAGAGAGGGCTGTGAGGGTGAGGGTCTGGCCAAGATTGATGAGCGCACCGAACGGATCGGTCCAGCCGGTCCCGGTCGAGGGCGACATCGCGGTCGTGATGGCGTTCAACACGCGCTCGTTCAGGCGCAGGCTGCGCGACACCTGTTCGATCGTGCTGGCGCCGTCACCGCCCGGCGTGGCCCCGCTGAACAGCTCGGAGTTGCCCCCTGCGGCATCCGTGGCATCGGCTGTCTGCACGTAGTTGTTCAGCTTGGTCTGGAACGCCAGGGCTGACTGGACGAGGGGAGCAAGGTCGCTGCCAAGGCTGGGGCCGAGGCCCTGGTAGCTGGGCGCCCCGACAGTTGGCACAGCGGAGAGCAGCGAGAGGGTCTGCCCGTTCAGGCGCGCGATCTCCACGTAATAGGCGCCGGCGGAGGTCCAGCCGAGGTCCGACATCTTCTGCTGGTTGGCGGTCAGGCCGAGGGCACCCCCGCGCGCATCATCCGACGAAGCCATGCTGCTTCGCAGGGTCTGCATCGCCGCCGTGGCTGCCGCGGTCAGCTGGTTGGTGTAGTCCGCCGTGGCACTCACCATCGTGTTCATGAGCGGGCTGAGAGAGTTGGCCTGCCGGCTGGTCCAGAACTGCTGCGCGATGTCCTGGACCGCGGGCCGTATGCTGGTCTGGACGACCCGTGTCAGCGCGGTCTGCTGTCGGACCGCCATATCGACTGAGACGCCAGCATAGTTGGTGGCTCCGGGGTTTGGCTGGCGGAGAGTAACCGACCCACAAACGGGCGAGCCGATGTCGTCCCCGGTGCTCATGCCATAGATCCAGGTCACATAGTCGCCGCTGATGGCGCTATTCCCGGCGGTGTTGCTCCTCACCGGCTGCGGGGCTGGCACGAGGTTCGGATTGTTGGAAGCCACGTTGATGAGGGCGCGGCACAGTTCATTTTCCATCAAGCCCGCAACAATTCGCTTGGTGCCCGGGATCATCGGCTGGGCTATCGGCACCGCATCCGGCCCGATCGCCTTGATCGCGCTGGTGTAGACCGCGCGCCCCATGCCGATGCCCCACATGGCTACCTGCATGACCGCTGCCTGCCCCGAGCTAAAGCCGGAAGGCAGAGGGAACATCATTGCCAGGGCTAGGACAAGCCGTACCGGCGCCCACGAGCTGGTGGTGTTGCTGAGCACCCGTCCAGTTTCGGCCGCCCGGTGAATTTGCAGGATCGTCGAGTAGGCGACGAACACCACGGCTATGGCCATGATGTAGCCGGTGAGCTGGCCGACCATCTTGCCGATGACTGTGGCCGCCGTGCCGATCCCTGGGAGGCCGGGGGTGTTCGAGATGGGAAACAGGGACTGCAGGACCTGGGCGGCCCAGTCGTTGCCGGGCGAGAGGGCTGACCATGTGGTCTGGTAGGCGTTGCCTGCTGTCGCATGTGCGGCAGTCGCGACGCATAGGAGCGTCAGGGCAAGTGGGAGTGTCCAGGAACGTCGCATCGCATCCTCGCAGGGTTCATACTCCTGCAAGGATGCGGGCTGGCGTTGCGAACGCCGCCAGGTGGATCAGCGGCTCTGGATCAAGGCGACATGCCAGGGGACGACGACGCCTTCGGTCCAGCCTCGACCTCCTTGCCGAAAACCTGCCGCACGCGCTCGACGGCCTTGGACAGCATCTCGCTGACCTTCTCCGCCATCTCGGCCATGACGTTCTGCCCTGGCGCGCGACCCGGGATCTTCTCGGCCGCCTTGCCGATCGCGGCATCGGCTTGCTGGAAGCGGGCATCGAGCTGGCCTGCATCGAGCTTGCGGGCCTGGAAGTCGGACGCCAGGGTCAAACGGGCTTCTCCGTATCGCCCAGCCGCCTTCTCGACCGCATTGAAGGATGCCGCGAAGACGCGATCCTGCTGAAGTGCATTGTCGAACTCCGACCGTAGGCTGGCATACCGGCCGCCGGGCTGCATCTCCGACATGACCGCCTTCATGCCGCCCGGCTCGGTGCTAGCCGCTGCTTCGATTTTGCCCAGCACGCCGGCGCCGGGACCGGTCATGAAGGTCTCCATAGATTGCATCAGCGCGACGCCCGACTTCTCGGCCGCCCGGATGTGCTGGTCGGTGCGGCCTTTTGCCATGGTCTCCTCGAATGATGCCACACGGAGTTTCATGTTGATCGGCGGCGGCTCCCAGGGGCTACGCCCTCTGGATGGGGGCCGAGCATTGTCCATCATGCTGGACAGTAAGCCCTTAGGTTTGCCGGTCGGCTGAGTTGGAACATTTAACGTCTCAGGCTGATTGCCCTCTAACGGCTGTTGCGATCTTGGTGGTTTGCCTTCGGTTTGCCGAGGATCATCGCCTGGAGATGCCGCTGTACGCACCTTCTCTGGGTTCGCAGGTTCAGGCTGACGTGTAGCACTGGTAGATTCTGGTCCTGCTGCAACCGGCTCAGCCGCTGCAGTTGGGCGTTCGGCAGAGGCGGCGCGGGGCGTCTCCATACTCGGGCCGGCGCCGGTGTCATTCTGTGCAGAGAACCTTGCTGCCAGGCGCATCCGGTTCTCCAGGACCTCGATCGTCTCCTTCACCTGCGGCGAGTTCTGGTCGGCCGATGCGGCGACCGTCACCGCCGCGCGTCGAACGTCACGGATCACGCTGCGGTCGTCGATGTCCGGCGTGCCCCTGACCAGTGCCTCCATCTGGCGGTTCTCCAGGCCCGGGCTGGTCGCCGCCAGCTTCGACAGCTCGGCCCGGAGTTCCGGTGGGACAGAGATGGCCGTCGTGCCCGCCAGCTTCTCCACGTCCTGCAGCATGTAGGCGACCTGGGTGCGGAACACCGGCTGCTCAGTCCGGCCTGGCTCCGCCGATTGTTCCACGAGCTGGTTCAGGCCCTTCGCCATCCCCGGAGCGCGGGCGGCAATCACCGTTGAAACCTTCGCGAGCTTGTCGAGAAGGTCGAGCATCGGATCGCTCTCCTTCTTGGGCTGCTCGGTTTCCTTCGGCGGCACTGCTGCGGATGCAGGCCGCTCGCCTTCCGGCGGTGATACCGGAACCCGCACCGGGGATTCCCTAGGCGTGGTAGTGGCTTCTGACATGGGGATGCTCCTGGCTGCGATTACTGCGAAGCCATCTGCGGGCTTGGCATGGAGCCGACCGGCCGCAGGTCCCGGCCTGCGGTCGCGGCCAGAATGGCGGCCATCATCGCCGCGATCTGCTGGTGAACCTTGAAATCGGCCAAGGCGATGTAGTTGCCCATCGCCTGTCCCGTAGCGATCTCGATCCCGACCGACTTGGGCGTCATGGCCTGCAATGCTGCCGCCCACTCCACCCCGCCCGCACGGCGGTACACCTCCAGCTCAAGCGCTCCATACCAGGACGACTTGTCCGTGGGCGTCAGCCCCATGTTCGTCTGCTGCGCCTTCTGGTCGGCCGTGAGCGTCACCGAGTTGGTGCGCGACGCAATGATGTCGTTCACGACATCGCGCGAGAGCGACACCATGGCGTTGTAACCCCGTCGCCGCGCCTGGGCGTCCTGGCCGGCGACCGAGGTCAGCCCGTCTCCGCGAGAGGCAGCCGGCGGGATGGGCTGGATCAGGTTCGTGGCGTAGTCGTTGGCCGCGTCCACCCCTGGCTGCCCGTCATAGCTCGGCACCCCGATCAGGCTGGACGACCGCTGATCGAGGTTCTCGCGCACTGGATCAACCGTGCAGAGGCCGGCGGTTGCCTCCGTTTGCGAGCAGTAGCGGGTCAGGTGCAACTGCGTGATAGCCGCTGCCGCCTGCCCCTGTCCCGCATAGGCCGGTGTTCCTGGACCGGCTTCACCCCGTGGATCGGTCACGGCGCCGAGCGCCTGCCGCACTTTCCATGCCTGTCCTGCGCCTACCGTGACGGCCTGGCCGAGGTTGAGTGCGGCGCAGGCTTGTGGCGACAGCGTGTGCTCATCGCGCAGTTCGGCGTTGCGGATATCTTTCTGGAAGGTCGCCATGACGGTGTTGTTGGCGTTGGCGATCTGCTGCTGCGCGCCCACCGTGGCCTTCGAGTAGTTGGTGAGCTGCGTGAAGCCGTTGGTCAGCTTGTCGTCGAGCAGGTTGCCGATATCGGTGAACTTGCTGACCAAAGAGTCCTGCATCTTGGTGAGCGCGTTGGTGAGCGCGGTCTGCAATGCTGCGATCTTGAGGTATGAGGTCGGGTCACTGACGATGTCGCCAAGACCAACGACGGCCTTGGCATCGGGGGCGTTGAACATGATGCCGCCGACGATGACGCCGACCGCGGCGGAGCCGAGAAGTTTTGCACGCATCCGGGTTGCTCCGTCTTAGTAGTTAAGGGGATTCGGCAGGGCGTAGCCGGTTGGCGGCAGGCCAGCGCCCTTCATGTAAATGCCGCTCGTCCCGGCGCTCAGGCCCGTGCCGATGCTGCCGAGCGCGGCGCCGCCGCCTCCGAAGCTGAGCTTGGGGCAGAAGGTGCCACCGCCGAGGCCGCCGAACCCAACATCGAACCCGGTCAGCGTCAGTCCGCATTGGATGCTACCAAGCGCGCTCTGCCACGCACTGGTTGCTGCCGAGCAAATCTTGCCCTGCACCGAGTCCAGCAGGGAGGTCGGATCGAGCAGGTTGGTTATGACGTTCAGGCCGACGCCGCTGAAGAAGTTGTCCAGGCAGGATAGGGCGGTCACGCTCTGCGGCGGCTTGATGGTCTTGTCATCGGCCGCGATACGGGCCGCCAGGCCCGAAGCCGCTGCCTGGGCGAGCACGGCGCAGCCGGTGCCATCGTCAGCCCTGACGCCCGTAGGAGCGATGGCGATCATGGCCGCAATCGCCATGCCGACATATGGCTTGTGCTTGAGGATCATGGGTTCATCTCCTTGAGGCCGGCATTCCGGCAGGCGGTTTTCAGGGTTTCGATCCGCTCAGGGGAGAAGAGCCGGTCCAGCTGCTCCCGCCGCAGAAGGGCCGTCATCCAGCGCAGCACGACAGCCCCGCCTGGCGTGCCCGGGTCGGTGATCCCGTCGATGACGCGGTCGGGCTGGTCGAACCCAGCCTCGGTGAGCCAGTGCAGCAGGCGCAGCCTCCGAGCAGGAGCCAGGTGCGCTATCACCTCCGCAATGGGCGGTGACAGCCCCTGGCGGAGCGCTGCTTCGAGCGGCTCGATGCCGTCCTCCACGCTCCCGTCCAGGGCGCTGCCAAAGGCGGCAAGCGCATCCGACATCTCGGGCTGGTCGTCAGCTCTTGGTGGCGAACGCGCCAGGTCCTCCGAACCATGCACCGCCAGCCACTTGGCGATCGCTTCCGTCTTCAGGTCCAACATTCGTCCTGCTCCCTGTTGCCTCGACAGGGTGGAAGCAAGCCTTGCGAACGGACCTACGGATTACCGCGAGATCAGCACGGACTTGACGCCCACCGTGACGTGCAACCCCAAGGGCTGCACGGCAGCCAGGAGCACACGGTTCCAGGGAGCGTCGCCGGTCCAGTCCACCTCTGCGTCCTGGTCCACACCAGGCGCATACCGGACGGTGAACGCAGGCGGCACGATCTGCCTGGCGGCGAAGCGGAGCGGGATGGCTTGACCAAAACCCCGGGCCACCATGAAGCCGGGAGCTGCCACCCTGATCCTCGCCGCGCGGTATGTCCGAAGGGGCTGCGCTGCCACAGCAGGGCTGCCGAGAAAAATTGGTGGCTCCGCTGCGGTCTGCCCGATCTGGAAGTCTGCGCGAGCCGGGAGGCTTGTGGAGAATGCCAGGCCCAGGATGCATGGCAGTAGGATGATCTGGCGCATTGTGGCGTTCCCTCTGCGTGTCGCGCCAGGGTAGTGCGCCGGCTTGCGAACGCCTTCGTTGACGGGCGGCAGTCTTCTTGTTGGCGTTCGCAAGCCATCACGGCCTCGTGTAAATCGGACGGGTGAGATCAACCTGCGACCACGAAAGGCAGCGGCGCCGATGCTTGAGGACACCCCGAAGGTTAAGCTTGAACGGAAAATCCGGATGAAGCCCAGGCGCGGCATTCACAGCGCCGGCTCCGCCGCAGCCGACCTGAATGCCATCGTGGGTCACAACATCTACGAAATCCGCAAGGCCCTGGACCTGACCCAGGAGAGGATGGCTGAGCGAACGGGCCTGAGCCTATCGTCGCTCGGCTCCCTGGAGCGTGGCCAGAACAACATCACGTTGACCTCCCTCGGCGACCTTGCAGCAGCCTATGGCGTCGATCCCCACGCTCTGCTCTGCGGCAAGGATTACGAGGTCGGTGCCGGGACCGGCCTATCACTGGAGACATTGGCCCGGCTGACGAGCGCGATTGATGGTCGTGTCCAGGCCATGCTTGACAAGCATGGCCCCATTGCCATCCGTCAAGCCCACCTTGCCTCGGTGCTTGGTGCTCTGTTTGACGCCTTCTCCGACACGGAGAAATCCCAGACTACCCGTCAGCAGTCAGGAAAATGAGTCGTGAGTACAATAATGCCTTCAGCCTCTCTCATGGTCGGTTGTGCCAAAGAAATCCCATCCCGACTCATCTTTGTCCTTGCCTCACGGAATCTTCATCTGTTAAGGCTGCGTTAGGGAAAGTTTGGAACGGAATCAGAACATGCTGCAACGTGGGGTTGGACGAACGAAATCCGAATGCAACTGGGCCGAGATCAAGGCCCAACGGGCACACGGCCGGCCCCGGTCTCGCTCTTCCGTCTCCGCGGCCTACACCGCATTCACCGCCTACAGCAGTGTGCTTCCGAACCTGATTTCTGCTGGCCTCAGCCTGGCCACGATCGCATTCTGCCTGGGTCTTAGCGAAACCTGGGTTCTCGACCAGGCAGTCGCGCAGGACCTGCCGACGCCCTCCAGCCGCCCAATGCGACGGGCCTCCGGCAAGAACCCATGGACGACACATCAGATCCAGCAGCTGATCCTGCTCTGGCCCACGAACCTCTTTGCAACCTGCATCGGCCAGCGCATCAACCGTACCCCAGCATCCGTGCGCTATAAGGCCAAATGGCTCGGTCTGCCCCAGCGCGACCGCTCCGAGTTGGGCCGGGCGGTTGTCGTCAAATCACCCCTCGCGCTCCCAATGCCTGTGGCAGCGTCCTGGACACCCGAACTCGGATACAAGGTCGGCTACCGGTATCTTCGCGGTCAGCACATCGCCGGGATTGCCAGGGATCTCGGGCTGGGATTCCGCTCTGTTAGCAGTCGCAGCGGACAAATTGGCCTGAGCGGCCGCCACCTCATGGGAAGCATGCTGAAAATGGATCACAATCCCGCCGACGACCGTCTGAAGAAATACGAGGACGAGGACTGGATCTACAAGCAATGTCTGTTCGACCCGGGGCGTTGGTTCTGGGCGCCACGCAGGGGGGACCGCATCGCCCCGGCTACAAAGAAGTCGAAGGCATATCAGGATCGGCTGGCCTCCGGCGGCCTCGACGCTGACAGTAATCATTCTGACGATTGATGCCAGCCTTCCACAGCCCTGATTGGCCGGCGCGGCTCGTTTCATAGCGCACTATTGGCCGAGTACTTTTCTCGATTGCCTGCACATGGGGCAGGGCCAGCCTGTGCCGGCAGCTTTCCATCCTACTCGCGCTCGTCCAGCACATTCTTGACGGTCACTCCAGTCCCTCTCTGGGTCCGACCCGCAAAATAAGTTGCTGGCGCTGCGAAAATCAGCCGTCACGTTCGCAAGGTGGCCCCCCAGCCTGGGGGCATGACGAACCAATCCGATGCGGTCGCCCGCAAACTCTCCGATCCGGACTTCACGCAGCGGATGCTGCGCCGGTCCTTCATGGTCCACACGCTGCAGGGCCTGGCCATCGCCGGTCTTGTCGCCGACCGCATCTGGATCGGCCATCATCCTCCAGCACCGCACTTCTTCTACACGGATGGCAAGGGCACGCCGTACGAGATGATGCCTCTCGACGCTCCGGTGATGTCCGACGCCGACCTGCTGACGTGGACAGTCAACTCGGTCGTTGCCGCTTACACCGTGAACTTCAAAGAGTATGCCGACCAGATGACCAAGGCCGCGGCGCACTTCACCATCCGCGGTTGGAACAGCTTTGGGACAGCTTTCATCAAGACCGGCAACTTCGATGCGATCAAGCGCGCTCGCCTCGTCGCGACCGCGCAGCCCGAACGCGCTGCCACCATCCCGGAACGGGCGGTGATCGGCGGGCAGCTCACCTATAAGGTCGAGCTGCCGCTCATCGTCACCTACGAGAATGAGAACTCGAAGAACTCGTCGCGGCTGCTGGTGACGCTGCTGGTCGTGCGCGCGATCGAAGTCACCCATCCCGATGGCGTGGCAATCGACCAGCTCAACGCCCCGCCCGCCTGACCCAGGAGACGACCCATGCCTTCGACGCACATCCTTTCTCTCGCACTTGCCGGCTCCGTGGCCTTTCCGCTGCTGGCCTTCGCCCAGGGCCAGCCCGCCACGGGCCAGCCACCCGGCATTCCCTTGCCTGGCCTCGATGACCCCAGCTTCGGCAGTGCTGCCCGCAGCGTGCCGCAACTCACGCTGACGCCTGAGATGATCCTCGAACTCGGCCGCCGCTACCGCGAGAACAAGGGCGCCCAGGAGGAGGTGATGGCCCCGAGCATGGCCATGCCTGTCACCCGGTCGGTGAACGCCTCGCTCGGCCCTGGCGGTGCGACCAGCATCATCCAGGCTGTTCAAGGGTATCCGACCGCCATCGCCTTCGTGGACTCCACCGGCCAGCCTTGGCCGATCGCCTGGGAGGTCAACAGCAACCCGGCGTCCGAAGGCGGGAGCGGCGCGTCAGGCGGCGCTCCTGCGGTGCAGGCTGTCGGCTTTGACGTGAAGGTGCCGGTGAAGGGCAGCAACGTCCTGCACCTGGCGCCCCGCTCGTCCACCCCGCGGGGCGGGCTGCTGGTGAACCTCCAGGGTGCGCCGGTCCCGCTGACGTTCATGATGATGGGCGGGCGCGACCGCTACGATGCGCGGGTCGATGTCAGGGTTGCGGGCCGAGGCCCCAACGCGCGTGTGCAAATCATCACGCGGCCGGACACCCCGGAGACGGGCGCGTCATACCTCACGGCGATGCTGGACGGGGCGCCTCCGGCGGAGGCAGTGCCGCTGTCCGTCTCCGGCGTGTCGCCGGACGATGTCCGGGCCTGGCGGCTCGGCGGCAAGGTCTATCTCCGCACGCAGTATACCATCCTGTCGCCCGAGTGGACGGCCAGTGAGATGGGTCCGAACAACATGGCGATCTACGCCATTCCCTCCACGCCCATCGTCTTGCTGTCCGCCAACGGCCGGTCCGTCGCGGCCCGCCTCACGGAGCAATAACCATGATCCCCCTCACCCTGAAGAACCCGCTTGGCCGCGTGCTGAACACCACTGGCAGCGCCGGGCCGCGCCGCCTGCTCGGCATAGCTGGCGTGGCCGTGGCTGGGCTTGGCATCGTCGGCATGATCTGGGCGCGAAGCGACCAGGTGGAACCGTCATCCATGGTCGCGCAGGCGCCCAAGGTCGATCCCCTGCCTGGTGGGCGTCATCCCACGCCAGCCTACACCGACCTGGCCAATCGCCATGACAAGAACATTGCAGCACAGGCTGCCGCAGACGGGCAAAGCTCGGTCGCCACCATGCCCGGTAGCGACACGGCGGTCCCTGTGTCACCAGCACCGCCAGTCGTGGCCTTTGCGCCCCGCACTCCCGAAACCGGCGTCGGCACCCCTCCGGTTACAGCCCCCGTTGTTACAGCCGCCCGTCCCGTGCTCAATCCCTTTGTGGCCCCTGACGTCACGACCTCGCAGGCCCCGCCGCCGCCGCCCAAGCCCGACGAGAACCAGACCAAGGCCTACCAGCTGGCAATCGCCTCGCTCCTGAGCGGCTGGGGCGGCAAGGCGCAGGCGACCGAGGTGATCCTCAAGTCCGACGAGACGGGATCGGAGGGCGGCGGAGGGAAAGGGCGTGGCAGCGCCAATGCCCCCGATGGCGTGCAGAACGCAGCAGCGGCGCAACCCGTGCCGAATGCCCCCCGCATTGGTGGCCGGGCGTCCGGCCAGGTGCTGATGCCGGCAGGCCGTGGCGTCTATGGCCGCACCGTCCTGGCTGCCAGTTCCGACCAGGGTGGCCCCGTCATCGTCGAAGCCCTGTCCGGCCCGATTGCAGGCGACCGCATGACCGGCTCGTTCGATCGGCGTGACGAGCGCTTGGTGGTGAAGCTCAACAACATCACGCTGCGGGACGGCACGCAGCAGGCAATCGACGCCCTGGTGATCGCCCCGGACACCATGGAGACCTCCGTCGCTTCCAACGTCGATCAGCACTATGCCAGCCGGTTCGTTCTTCCGGTCGCCGCCGCCTTCGTGGCAGGGTTGGGACAAGCCTTCGCGCAATCCAACAGTCAATCCGTGGTCAGCCCGTTCGGTGGCATCACCAGCGTTCAGCGGCTCAACCTCGGTCAGCAGGTCGGCGTGGGTGCCGGCGTGGCTGGCGCCCAGCTCGGGGCCATTCTCCATGATGCCGCGCCGAAAGGCCCGACTGTCTCGATCGAGGCCAACGTGAACGTCGGCGTTGTGTTTCTGGCGCCGTTGATCGCCGGCGGGCGCCAGTAAATAAGCCTGCGGCGTTCGCAACGCGGGCGTCAAACCTGCTGGGAGAGTTCTCTCCAACCCAGCAGGTAGCTGTCATGGACACGCACATCACGAGCACGCCGGACCTCGACGGCATCGGCGCTCCCCTGGGGTCTCCCATTCGTCTTCCGGGTGAGCGGGGGACCCTGCCGCATCTTGAACCACACGACGGCACGCTGCCGCCCACCCTGGAGCACCAGGACGACGGTTCCATCAACCAACCCCCCGCTGACGACGCGCAAGCGGGTGCCGCTACAGCCAAGGCCCGGCCGTCGCGCCGCAGGTGGCTTCTCGGCACGGTCGCCGCCGTCGTGCTGCTTGCCGGCACCGGAGGCGTGCTGTGGTTGCAGCGGCACGGCATGGTGAACCTGCCCCTTCCGGCATCGCTAGCTTCAACGGTCAGTGCGACCAGGGGTATGCCTACCGGGGCGGCAGCCATGCCGGCTACTATCGCAGAGGTCGGCGGACCAGCAGTTCCTGCGGTCAAGCAGACTGCGGCACCAGCCCGCGCCAGCGCACCAATCCCAGCGTTATCCTCAATCTCGCCTGACATGACCGACTTCGCAGCCTTCAAGAATGCCAACGGGCCATCGGAGGTCGGTGCAAGGCCAACTGCGCGACCCGCGAGCAAGCCTGCTGATGCCAGTTCCCCATCCTCGGCTCCTGGGGAGGCCGGCATCGCTGTCACACCTCTTGCCACGCCGTTACCGGTTGCGGTTGCCAGCCTCTCAGCGCCTGCCATTCCTGCACAAGCCGCTACTCCGATCCCGGCTCCAGTGGCCCCTCCGAAGCCGCGTGATCCCATCCAGACCGCGATCGACCTGCGCGCTGATCCCATGTCGCCGAAGCAGCAGGTCGATGCCGTGGGGCTGGTGCGTGAGTTGGGCGCGCAACTCAAGGACACGCGCCTGATCGTCGCCCAGCTCAGCGAGACCGTTGCCGACCTCAAGCAGCAGCTTGAGGCGCGGACAACCGAGTTCGACAGCCGCCTGACCCTCTCGGAGGCCGGCACCGTCCTGGCAGAGTCCGCCAAGGCTGGCGGCGCAACGCATCCGCTCAGCACCCCCCAACCAGGTGCCCCATCCCGCGCTGTGCCTGCCACCCGGCTGGCTGTGGGTCCTGTGCCCTCCCCGGCTCCGGCCCTGGCGCACGCCTCCAGCACGCGCACGGTCAAGGACTTCCGCATCCAGGGCGCATCGCCTGGCCTCGCCGTCCTGAACGTCCTCACTCCGGCGGCAGGCGAAGCCCCCGTGCTCTACCTGAGCCTGGGCGACCAGGTGCCGGGCCTCGGCCGCATCAAGACGATCTCCCAGCGTGGCACGAGCTGGGTGGTGCTGACCGAGGGCGGCTTGATCCAGTAGCGGAGGACGCGACCATGCAGGGCTTCGTCAACCTCGCGGCCGACTTCGGCCACGCCATCGCCATCCTGATCCCGCTCATCTGCTACCTGATGGGCGGCGGCCTGCTGATCGCTTCCATCTACGGCTTCTGGCAATGGCTCAACCCGTCCCGCTCCCCGCGGCATCCCTGGATGCCGTTCGTCGCGCTCTTCACCTCGGCGGCGCTGCTGTCCTACGACCGTATGCTGAACTTCGCCAACAACACCTTTGGCGGCGGCGTCAGCACCTCGCTGTCGAGCAATCTGACCTCCTACACCGCGCCGACGGTCGATACCGCCGCCATGCTGGGCGCAACGCCTGAAGACACGCTACTGAACATTATCACCGCCTTCGAGGCGTTCTTCCAGGCGTATGGCGCGCTTGTCGTGCTGTTCGGCGTGATCGGGCTGCACCACGTCATGCAAGGCAATCGGCAGCACGGCGCGAGCAAGCCGATCGTGCAGATCGTGTTCGGCATCGCCGTTATGAACGTGCTCTCCATCGCCACGACGGTCATGGGCTACTTTGCCTGATCCAGCCGGCCTCCAACCTTCTCCAAATCCCTGCGCTGCGTTCGCAAGGTTGGCCGTGATCCTGGCGGGGAGGGGATGATCCCTCTGACCCGCAAAGGAGCCTACCCGTGAACCGCACTCTCACCCGCCTCACCACCTTGCCGGCCCGCCTGCCCCGCACGCTAAGCCGGGCCGCGGCGCTTGCCGCACCAGCCATCTTCCTGTCCCACCAGGTCCTGGCTCAGGCCACCAACACCCTGGGCGGCCGTATGCAGGCCGCCTCGACCGACCTGACCAACGGCGGCGGCTACGTCCTGACCATCCTAGGCTACCTGATGGGCGGCGCTGCCATGCTCGCCGGCGTTTACACCATCTGGCAACACTCCAAGAACCCGAACGGCCAGGCCCGTTTCGGCTACGGCCTAGTGTCCTTGCTGGCCGGCGGCGCTTTCCTCACCGCCAGCCTGTTCGCCACCTTCGCGTCGCAGACCATGGCCGGCGCCGGGCCGTCGAACACCGGCACCGCCGCGAAGATGGTATTCCAGTAAGCCAGAGCTGGATCATGGTTCTCCTGCCGCTCGTGCCTTCTGCCCACGCATCGGCCCGCCTTGCCGATGCGCCAGGGGCCGGGCGGCAGGGCCTGTGCGAGACCGTCCTGCAACGCGACCGCCACACCTGCCGGTTTTGCGGCCTCCCGGCCGGGACCTGGCAGGACGTGTTCCACCTCGATGACGACCATGAGCACTGGACGCCCACCAACCTGGCGGCGTCGTGCCCGCTCTGCCACGGCGTCCAGCATATCGGCGCCCCCAATGCCAACGGCGACATGCACGTCATTTGGCTGCCGGAGGTGGAGCAGCCCGTGCTCAACGTCCTCGTCCGCGGCATCCACCTGATCCTGCACGCGCATGACGCGCCCACTACGCTCACGACCCGGCACATGCCGGACGAACCCGAGCTGGTTGCGGCCTGGCGTGCCTACGTGGCTCTCGACGTGCGGAAGGCCGCGGCAGCCCGCATCATCGACAGCCACCATCCCCGTGACCTCGCCCATGCCCTCGCGGCCATGCCGCCAGGCGACTACCTGCGGCGCGACAAGCTGCTGGGCGGCCTCCGGCTTCTGCACCGCGGCCAACGGGTGCGGCAGGGCCAGGATCTCTACCCCGCCCAACTCGCCGCCTGGGCGAAGCGGGCCACACTCTCCCCGTCCTAGATCGGAGACCCTCATGTTCGGTAGTATCGCCAAAGGCTTTGCTGCGCTCTCGCTCATGCTGAAGCAGCCAATCAGCTCGTTCTGTGACCTTGATACCGTGGACGGCGATACCCTGGTCGGCCGCCGCGGTGAGCGCGTCACCTTCGTGAAGGTGCATGGCCTGCGTCGCATGACCTTGCGCGCCGACGTTGAGGCGATCGCTAACGGTCTGCGAATGGAGATGTCCGGCTCGCTGGAGAACCCCGGGCACGCCATTCAGGCTTGGTACTCCTGCGACCCCAGCCTGTCGGCCGCTGAGATCGAGCGGCACCTGCGCGGCAGCCGCAGGATCGCGCGCGAGCTGCGGCTGCACCTCGCCGATATTTTCGCCGAGCGCGAGCGGCTGTGGCCGCGGATCATGCGCTGGGAAGCCTGCTACTTCGTCCTCTGGTCCAAGCCCTCCCTGCTGACCCGTGAGGAAAGCAAGCAGGCCGCCGAGGAAACCAGGAAGCTGACCGCGGGTGCGCCCGCCATCGGCGACGCCATGAGCCCGTTCCGCGAAAACGAAATCCTCTCGGCGCGGCACGCTGCCTTCGTCCACCGCATCGTGTCCGCCTTCAGGAACCAGGGGATCGCCGCGCAGGCCATGACGCCTGGCGATGCGCTCGTCGCCGCGCGCGAGGCGGTCTATCCGGAAACGGCGAACAGCGACTGGCGGCCGATGTTGCCCGGCCAGATTCCCATGTCGCGCATGCCTGACGGGGAACCCGAGAAGGGCGACGCCGGCATGGCCCTGTGGCCGCCGGTATCCGAGCAAATGTTCTTCGCCGATGCCATGACGCACGGCCAGTCGAGGGTCTCCATTGGCGCGCACGAGTGGGCCACGGCCGACATGATGCTTGGGCCGGAGGACCCACGGCCCTTCGCGGAGATCGCCGCCCGCCTCAATGCCACCCACGTCCCTTGGCGGATGTCGCTGCTGATCGAGGGGGGTGGCCGGAACATGATGGCCATGAAGAAGGCTGTCTCGACGCTCCTGGGCTTCGTGCCGGCCAATCGGCAGATCTTCACGGCCTTCGAGGAGCTGGCGCGGATGCGCCAGAATAATGAGGACATTTCGGTCAAGCTTCGCGCGTCGTTCGCCACATGGGCGCCCGAAGGCGAGACCGGCAGGCTGCGCCGGCAGAACGCCACCCTTCGGCAGCGCGTCGAAGGATGGGGCAACTGCGGCGTTGCGTCCATTGCCGGCGACCCCCTCGATGGAGTGATGAGCAGCGCCCTCGGCCTGGCGGTTGCCTCGACGGCCCCCGCCGCTGCGGCCCCGCTGGGCGAGGCGCTCCGCATGATGCCCTTCGGCCGCCCGGCATCGCCGTGGGACACCGGCTCCGCTCTGTTCCGGACGCCGGACGGCAAGATGTGGCCCTACGATCCCGCGGGATCGAAGCGCACCATGGTCGTGGACCTGTTCGTCGCTCCTCCCGGCTACGGCAAGTCGATGCTCGCCAACTCGATCCTGCTTGCGCTCTGCCTGTCCTATGCCTCGCTTGGCCCGTCCGGCGCCAAGATGCCGCTCATCGGCAAGCTGGACATCGGCCCTTCTGTGGAAGGCTTCATTCGCCTGCTCGTGGAGGCACTGCCGCCAGAACGCCGGAACGAGGCGATCTACGTCCCCATGCAACTGGCAGACGGCTACGAGGTCAACGTGTTCGACACCCAGGTCGGCTGCCGCAATCCCCTGCCCCTGGAGCGGGCCTTCATCCAGAACTTCCTCTCGCTTTCCACTATGCCCCTCGACGCGGACTTGCCCTTCGAGGGCATGGACCAGCTGATCGGCTTCGTCATCGACGAGGCATACCGGAT
>JAABUK010004687.1_pt1 | contig 21991 bp, 29 predicted proteins | sample 5559141 | NCBI WGS metagenome assembly JAABUK01 (sample SAMN10711869, study PRJNA513367) | rock metagenome | isolation source: Antarctica rocks | place: Antarctica: Victoria Land, Pudding Butte nord | collected 2016-01-03
TGGGTTGTATACCATACACCTAGACCAGGTTGACAGTCATAGCCTGAAGCTTGTCATGCAAGCCATATACCAGCAGCATTTCCAGGTGAGGTCACCCAATCACAAAAACTCAGATCTGAATGTACATCTGTGCTGCTGCAGTGACAACATACACATGTGCTGTTTTCAGATTACAGAGGCTGTGCTAGAGCATTTGCTTATGGCGGCTTCTTACCTTCAGATTGAGTCCATCATCACTGCATGTGCTCAGGTAGGTTGTGGTGTACCATACAGTGATGTGGTGTACTGTACAGCTTTGGTCATCTGGCCCAAGCTGTCATGCTAAGTGTCAAGTTTGCTGCAGTTCCTTTTTGCAAAGGGCTGTTGTTCCAAGTTATGCATCTGGACAATGATGCTGGCTGAGCGATACAGCCTTGAAGAAGTATTCCAGCGCGCAGTAAGGCATCATCTATGCTGTCAGCTGATTGTCAACTGTGTCTTTGCTAAGCCAGGCAATCAGGTGCAGACGCATCATCACAAATAACGGCTTTTGTCTTGTGCAGCTAGCAACTGCAGCAGCAACTCCAACTGGACTTCTGCATGGACGGGATCAGGAAGATATTGCTGCACTGACAAAGGACAGTTTGCTGGCTCTGCTAGATGCGGCATTCAGACACGACATCAAGACCTTCAAGGTGGGCCTGGTTTTTTCCATCTGCTCTGGCAAGTCTGCCTGCACAGATCACAGCAAGTATATGTCTGTCTGCTCAGTGGCTGTTGCTTAGGCAAGTCTGCTGTGCTGCACCTGCCAAGCTGCACCTGCTTTAGCCTGACCTGCTGGGCACAGCCCTGGCCTGCCCTGGCCTGCCCTGTCCTAACCCCTTGTTTGACACAGCCATGCTCAGCCCTGATCCAAACCTACCCTGACCCAGTCCCTTCTTGCCCTTGTCCTCCCTGCCCTGCCATGCCCTTTTGCACATCCTCAACTTCACAGCCCTGCAGGCTGTTCTACTTTGGGCTGACGCCGACCCGGCCACCAGAGCACCACACATACCACAACTGTGTGATCGTGTTCCAGCACCAAAGCTGTACAAACTACTTGAGGGCGTGCAGCAGCTGCCATGCACCCCAGCTGTCAGAGAAGCAGTGCTGAAGTGGGTGAAGAGCAAGCAGCGTGACTTGAGAGCAGCATCCTCAGGGCCCCGCTGCTGCACCCTTGATGACTTCAGCAGGCATCAGCAGCTGGGTCACGGTCAGCTGCTGATTGCTGGTGGGCATGATGTCACTTGGCAAAGCCTCAGGTCAGCTCTAAGCCCCTCCTGTCCATCTCACTTATGTTGTGTTCACACTCAGTGCATGCAGCAGCACAATGACATAGCACATAACATGGCAACTCCACATATGTCGTACACATATTTCAGTAACATCCGGCTTAATTTTTGCTGCCTTGTACATAACGGATGTAATGACCAAGGCAGCATAGACATGTGGTGCATGCCGGCCTGCTACTGAGCACATTGTGCTGCAATTACAGACTGCTCAGCTTCCAGCTCCTGATTGCGAGCCTCTGCCGTGACCACATCTTCATATGCTTGTATAGGTCTGTAGAGCTGTATGACAGTAGTGAGGACAAGTGGTCCAGAGGAATGCCCATGCCAAACAGGGAGTCCTTTGCCGGCTGTGCTGTGCTTCAGAATGAGGTTGCCCTGCTTGGCGGTGGCTTGCATGGGCGCAGCATGACCCTGTACAACCCCACTGCTCAATCCTGGCGCACTGCTGAGGCGCCACACACCCCTCACTTGCATTCAGCAGTGGCATCCATGCAAGATAGCCTGTTTGTGTTGGTGGGCTCTTCAGCTGTCATCTTGTGGTCTGCATTAGAATCACTGCAGAGTCGCCTCCATCAGGTGCACTGCCTGCCCATATCTGGATGCTACATATGTCGTTTCAATTGTTCAGCTAGAGCTTGTTGTCAACATGAAATGCTCCGTACACTGTAGACACTACAACCTCTATTCACGCACGTTTGTACTTGAACCGTCAGTGCAGTTGAGCAAAGTGACGGGGTACGATGCACCAAGGTTGGTAGATTGATACATCACAACTGCTGTGGGATGAAACAATGCGCAGCTTTGCTTTTGGTCTTTCAGGGTGGTCGTGCTGGCAATGGCACAGGCTCAGAGCTGCGCACAGTAGAAGTGTGCAGCTCAATACCCACAGGCACCTCAAGCGAGTTTGAGGGGCCGACGCCTGTTGAGTGGCTTTTCACGTCAGACATGACAGTTCCAAGGACCTGCTTGGCAGCTGCATCCCTGGGGGACTCCCTATATGCTGTCGGGGGACAAGCAGGTCGCCAGATATGGGACACTGTGGAGTCATATGATGCACAGCAGGACGCCTGGGTGCAACTGCCAGGCCATATGCACAGTGAACGCAAGTACACATCTGCAGGGGTTCTGCATGGTATGCACACTCCTTCACATTGCTACAGTTTGAAGCATACAGTCAGCCCATGCGCTGTGTCCCTGCTGTTTCGTCAAGTGGTGCTTGATTGGTGCCAGCAATAGAACGTTTGGGTAGTGTACTGTAAAGCCATTTGATGAGTCACGTGAGCCTATTCAACAAATAGACCCAGGGCAGACTGCTGCTGCCTGCAGGACGCTTGTATGTGGCTGGAGGAATGACAAGCACTCGCACAAGACTTGCAAGCGTGGAGGCCTATGATCCCAGGGAAGGAAAGTGGTCCCTGATTGCAGCCATGGGGGTCCCCAGGTCCAGTGCTGGGGTAGCAGCACTTGCTGATTGTCTGTTTGCTGTTGGTGGCAATGCTGGCGATGACTGGATCCATAACTCTGTAGAGATGTATATACCTGCAGCCGGCAGATGGCTTCAAAGAGCCTCCATTGCCTTTGCCAGAAGTGGCTTGGCTATTGCTGCCTTGTGATGTTGTCAGGCCTGCTATGCTTTGAGGGCAATGGGTGCTTGAGTGCTGACACATGTAATCTAGCTGGCAAACAGTACTTCTGTTGTTTTGGGTGTCGTTACAATGAGCGCGCTGCTCGCTGCATGCAGGTGTGTTGTTGTGTGGAATCATTCGATTTGATAATTTCTATGTTTGCCAGTATATAGCTTAGATGGTTCTTAAACAATGTTTGCAGGAGATCTTCATATGTTGCATGCATGCTTATTGCTTGAATGGCGTACTGCTGACCATTTTCAAAATTCTTTTATATAAAGAGTTTTCCAGATTGCTATGACCTATACATGTAGTTGATTGCACAACAGTCTGTCCGTGCTGCTAATATTTGCGTGAGCTACTCACCAATGCATACCAGGTCATTGATTGGCAAGTTGTCAATCCGTGTGTGCTGCCAAACCCCAAGCTTTAGATTCACACTGTCCAAGGCGCAGCCTAACTTTCGTCTTTCCAAGAAGTCGCGCCAAGACGCTTGACTCTACAAGCCTGTCTGGTATCGCGCAAGCTGCCCAATGGAAAGCATGCTACAGCATCAGAGGCCTGCATGCCAAGGTTCGGTGTCCGCCGGACCCAACAGACAGCTGCTGCTGACCACACCTTGCATCCGACCACGCAGTCGCAGAGCCGCAGTAGCCGCGCAGGCGCTCAACAGAGCAGATTTTGTAAAACTAGTTCAACAGAAGACAGAGGCATCGAAAAGTGGGAGAATAAAGGAAATGAGCTTACAGGAGGTCGAGGAGCTGGTCAAGGTTACCCTCGACACCATAGTCGATACCGTTGCTAAAGGCGACACTATTACTATAACCGGGTTTGGCAAGTTTGAGCGCAGGTGAGTCACACATAGACTCAACAATCGGAAAACAATCGACACCAGTATGGGACTCCTTTGCAAAGTTTGCAGTGCATCGTCAACATCGAAAGTTAGGCAGTCTTTGTTCCTTCTGTAGAGACCGGCGGGCGAGACAAGGCCGAAACCCAAAGACTCAGGAGTCGATATCGATACCAGCCACTGTCACCCCCGGATTTACACCTGGCAAGGCCTTCAAGGACACTGTGAAGGCCAAGCAAAACTGACCATTCAGATCAGCTTGCTACTTTTGAAAGTCTCAAGCGTAAACTCTGAGTGTTGCTACTGCTATCATCAGAAGCAGATGCTCTGCTTCTGACAGACTGTGACGCACAACCTTCCATCTCTGCTGTTGCAAAAAGCAACATAAGCAGAGACAAAGCGGTTGTTGAGGCAGCAGCACATGCTGAATCATCAGGGACCTGACGTGCTCTGTGCAGTCCCTGTTATACAGCAAAAACAATCTCAAGTGATGCAAGTCTTGATGCACCTGTCATATGTACCTCCAACACCCTGTTGCAGAACCATCTGCACCAGCAATTTAATGTCGTTCTGCATTGTTGTGGATTGAATGGTACTGGCTGTTTACATATGGTACCAGGAGCAAGTCATCTGCCTACAACATGCATATACGCACATGCTTAGTACTTACACCTAGTTTAGAAGTACTTCTGAGTGGCATACTCATAAGGGTCTGAATAGGCAGAATGTGCATAGCAGGATATACATGGCAACAGGGTGCCCACCGAGAGCCAGCACAAACGCTACAGTCAGTCACAACAGCGACACGTACCATCCAGTTCCATAGCATCATCACTTGCAGTGAGACTTTAAGGCACCAGTGCACTGGTGGTTGCGATGAACAATAGCAAAAGTGATCAACCTCGCTTGCGTAGTTTTAGTGTTGAAGTCCGCTGTGATGCACCAGAAAGTCTGACCTTTCTGACTGAAGGCAGGTTCTGCTCGGGAGACGTGTCACCATCAATGGCATCTAGTTGCAATATTGCAATGTCACCTTCATCATCCAAAACTATGTCATGATTTGTGGCATCCTGTGAATGGTTTTCAGAGTCAGATGAGGTACTGTCAGGAGACGCTGCTTGATTGCCCTGATGCTGTGGCACATCAGCCACTTCATGATCTTGTCTCTCAGCCTTGACTCTGTCAAGAAGTGCGTACACCTGCAGCACTCACAGCAAAGTTGACAAATGTAAACTGACTATGCTGCATCAGCCATGACATGCACCAAATCAACCAAAAGCAGCAATGACAAGGCAGCCTGCAAGCAGTCTACACGAAGGCAGCAGCCAATGACATACATGCCTTGACTCATAGCCATACCTGCTCTGCTCTTTCAATGGTGTCATCCTGCAAAAACCTCACTTCAGGCGCCATTCGGAGGTTCATGCTGGTGGCAATATGTTTTCTGACATATCCTTGTAGCTTCTTGAGCCCTGAGATTGCTAAGTTTTTGCCTTCCTCATCGCTGAATATTGACAAGTACACCTTGGCTATGGTTAGGTCACCAGACACACTGACTTCAGTCACACTAGCTATTGCAGATACAGCAGAGTCTATGCCAATACGCTTCTCAGGACAGACAGCCTTCTGCAAAACCTGCAACACGCATGCTGCGTAATCACAGGCCTTACAGGGCAGACACGTAAGGGCACAGACAGGTAAGCGCAACTCAGGCCAAATATAGCACCTTATCTGTGAGCAGCAAGTTTCCAACTTCCCGCTCGATCTGCTTGGCAACTTTGGCTTGTCTTCTGGGGTTGGCCTGCAACACCAGCTAATTCGAGAGCTGCAGCTCAACACAGGGTGTGTCAAGCAGCACTTCTATCACTTACCATGCACTTGACAGGCACGTTTCTTGTTGCTATCCTTTTGCCTGTGTATGCAGCACGCATGTCAGTACATGATCAAACGCATTTAGCTTTGTCTGAGGTTTGAAAGACAACATTGTGAACTGACCAACGCTTTGAGCTGCACTAGCAGAACGCAGAACGTGAGGCCGCGGCATCATGAAACAGCTGGCATCGCCCCCAAATACAACAGGTGCAGATGGAAAGACCATGGTGCTTGACACAACTGCTTGCAGCGGAAGAAAAATATGCTACAGGTCTTGGCTACCTACGTAGCTGGCATGTTGCCATTCATTCGTTCCTGTGAGGAGTTGTGATCACGACTTCCAAGTCGCATGCTTTCTCTCATGCTTGCTAAGACTGAGCATTTCAAGGACCCCACAGTGCCTAATCAACCAGAGTTCAGCAAGAGTGCTTGCATATCATACGAGCATCGGTCCGGTCTCGCGCAAGACACTGAGGACGTACAGTAGATTGGTCAAACTTCTTTAATTGGTAACACGGAGCCATAGCTTTCCTCATTCAAGTGTGTGGTACTGCTGTGAATGGGGGATGCTGGTACCTGGGCAATCTTTGGCAAGAAGGCAACAGAGCTGGGCAAGCAACTTAAGTACGCTAAGTCAGCAGTATTCTTGATAGCATGGACAACAGACAGTGAGTACCTGTGAACCTCACGGCAAATATTGCGCTCAGGGGCTCCAAAAAGACCTCAGCAGATGATGATGATGACAAACACCATGAGCATAAGGAGGGCCACAAGCCTGTTCAGGTCATGCACGGACAGGACAACAGAGACAAGACTGTTGATGAACTGCAGCAAGGAGAGGAAGTTCCCCAAGTATGACATGCATCGTGCATCAGTAGCATCAGCTTGCACTGCTGCATGGTTTTCTAGTGCTGCATGGTGCCGTACACTGACAAAAACTACCACGTTCACTTTGTAGGCTAGAATTGTAGCATACAGTGACAGTGATGAGGAAGACTTCAATCGCAACAAATGGCAAGCAGCTTCAGCATCAGATAGTGAGGATGAACACAGAGCATCTCCTGTAGATCATGACACTGCTACAGTCAATGTCAAGCAGCGGCAGCTGATAAGAAAGCCACCCCCTGGAAACAAAGTCAGCATTGAAGCTGCTCCCAGTGTGGCTGCTGTTGCTGGTTTCTGTGGTCACCATGTCGCCCCAAAGGTCAAGCATATACTGGTGCCTCAGACGGCAGTCAGGGTCAGTTCATCACACTTCTCGTCTTCTTTATGTTTTGCAAAGCAACCACTCAGTTTTACCAGTCAGTTTGGGCATCTCAGAAAGCTCTCTGTCTGCAATGATCCCGGGTGTTATCACTATACCAGTTGCCGCAGGAGCACGCTTCATGCCTTTTCGTCACGACACATGCTTGTCTTGATTCTTGCATGTTTGTGCCACCTTTGAGGCTGCTGCAGCAGTGAAACGACTGCAGCAGCATTGACCCAGCGCTCCCTAAACTGTCTAGCGATTGGCTTACGCAACTTGCAGTCCAAGTGTGCAAATTTGCCAAGCAGCAATTGTGGTGCATGCGCAGATCATGGTCTTGGGTGCGCTGCAAGGGACCCAACCCCGAGCAGGGCAACTCCTGGAGCAGATAGCAATGCTGATCGGATTCCCGACTATGGCCATGAGATGGCTGGTAAGGCTGACCCCACTCTAGACTGAAGAGTTGCATCCAGAAGGCTCAAATCGCATGCTCCCCTGCAGCAGTGTGTGTATATTTTGTATGAGCTTGTGCAAGAAAGGGAGGGAGAGCACAAAGTTCTTTCCAAGATCAGCTGCCATTGGCCGTGTGCTGTGGCCAAGACCTTGCAAGTGCAGGTTCCAGGAGCATGCTAGCTTGTTGAGCTTACGAATCCCAACATCTGTAACAGAGCATCGTCCATCTGCTGCTGTACGAGTTGCTTGCAAGTGCAGTTTTCAGGAGCATGCTAGCTTGTTGAGCTGACAAATCCCAACATCTGTAACTGAGCATAGTCTATCTGCTGCTGCTGCTTGTTACAATCATGCTCCTGCGCTCAAGCTCGTCATGTCCTATGGTGAACAGCACACGCTGTATGTCAGCATCACAGTACTTTCTATGAACTTTTGACGTGTTGAAGCATGCCTTGCTCTGCAGGGGATCAAGTACAGCCTGCCTCAGGTGCCAACAGGTGTGGCAGCGGCAAGCCATCAGCTGCAAGCTTTGGCCATGCCTGCTGCTGTTGTTCAGATAGCTGCTAAGCTTTGGCGGCTCAGGCTTATCAGACAGAGGCGCAGACAAAAACCAGCTAAGAGCACTGCTGCATCACAAGGTATGTTGACCAGATCAAGCATGGATTTGTATGCATGAGAATTGGACTTGTCTGCAAAAATCTGCATGCTGAGACATCTTTAATTGTTTCTTATCTTGCATTCAGCTGTTTTCTCTGCAGTAGCAATGCGGTTTTCTGGTGCAGTCCAAAGAAAGTGCATTTTTTCATTGCCACAACCACAGACACAGCTGCCTCTGCATTCATCAACTTGAGCATGTTGCACGACTTGCTGTGAGCATAGTGCACTTGCAGTCTGCAGCAACTCAGCTGAACACTGCTTTTAGCCCTCTCAGCAGATTGAACCGCACAGAGTGCACATGACTGCCACAGAGCAGTGTTCAACCCTCACACCACCTCAAGGAACTGCTCATTGTTGCAGCAAACCTAGACAGTGATCCAGACACAGACAGCCAGGCAACTTCACAGCATCAGCAGCCGCCCCCCCAGCCACAGCAACCGGCGCACCTGGGGGGTGGGGGCGGGGGCCGAGCTGCGAAGGCTGCTCAGCAGTACCCCATGGAGGTTGCTGAGATCAAGCATAGGCTGAAGGCTGCGGGAGCCCAGCTGCCTGTAGAGCGCTTCTCAAATGCAGAGCTGCTCAGATATGGCCACGCCTGCGGCCTGCTCAAGGTCAGCCGGCAACACAAAGCCAAAGCAGCAGGCCTGTCTTGAATTGAGCACATAATTGTCTCTGTGCCTGCTCTGACTCACCATCAAGGCTTGACTGCCTGTGCCCTGAAGTATAAAGATGGCTGATGTCCTTGGAGCTACTGCAATACAACTATGCCCTGTGTAGTATCAGCCCAGCTATGCAATTAGCCTAAACTCAACTCATTATGCCTGTGTCAATGAATAGACCTCGCACACTCTCTGTGCAGTACACTGTGCAACCCTGGGCTGACAGCAACCCACAAAAAGTTGGCGGAAACCATGCAGGCTCAGACAGCTGATGAGAAAGCAGAAGCCACAGAGCAGGCTGTGGACAGGGTACGGCTCACCCTGGAGTGGCTGCAAGGCCAGAAAGCCATGACCCCCATGCAGGTGGAGCATTGGGACCATCTGGTATGTTCTACTTGCATTGTGTAATCCCTATTGTTGATGACGCAACAAGCTACAAGATCTTGCCTAAGTTGCCATTGTTGTTGTCGTGTGTACTAGGCAGTGTACGTTGGCCATTCAAGAACAGCATCAGTGTCTGCATGTTGTGAGTTCAGATGAAGCACACAGCATGCAGATAGCTTTGAGATGGCATTGCCTGCTGGGGCGCAGATACATCCCCCTGTTTGGGCGTCATAATTGTGCTGCTTGTGCCGGCTTGTACTGACGACGCACCTCTACATGGTCTGTCTGTCTGTCTGTCTGTCTGTTTGTATGAAGGTTGCTGTTGTGCAGGTGCGATGGCAGGGCAGGGATGCTGAGGGGCGGCCCATCCTGGTGGTCAGGGTAGCCCAGGCCTGCCAGGAGTGCTCCAGCACCAGGGCAGAGCTGCTTGGCCAAGCCATCCTGTCTCAGGTATGGTTGGCTTGCCACACATGGTGATACCATGTTCATTCTTTGGGCTGAGACGTCCTTGACGTAGACAATCACAGATGCCATGCGGCCTTGGGATCTGGACATTGGCCTGATGAGTCATAACGGCGGGTGTCTGGCATACAACATGGGGCAGGCATGCTGTGCTTCATCAGCTTCATCTTCTTGGCAAGGTGGTGCAGAAGAAGGTCGATCAAACGTTCAAGATTGTGCTGTAAACTCCAGCAGAATCCTGCCAGCAGCGTGACATATAACTTTTGGATTGTCAGCTGCAACCCCACACAGGTCGCTCATATCAGTATGTGCCCAAGGTCCAATGCAACACCCATCTGCTTTGTTTTGATCTCTATGCTTGGACAAGCCAGATTAGCAGCATGTAGCATCCAGATGCTGCGTTTGGCAGGCAAGGCAAAGACAGAGCACATGGCAAAATGCAAATGCTGGACACCATCTGGCTCTGGATTTCACCTGCTGGCCTGCATCAGTTGCGTCAGGCATGTCAGCTGCTAGCTTGACCCACAATGGCATCAAGAGTCTCAAAAACAAAATTTTCAATCATTAAGCTGCCCCAAAATAGTGTACAATAGGTCACTGACTCTAGCAAAATTCAACTGGACACCTAGGAGAAGTCCCTGTCTGGGAATAGCAGAGGTGCAGCCATGGTCCAGGCATACACAGCAACTGTCATCCAGTGGGCAATGACCTTCACCCATACAGATGTCCAGCCAACAACAGCAGTATCTTAATGAATGTGCAAAGATCGGCAACCCAGTGATGATGTGCGATGATGCAGGTGGCCAGCGCAGTGAACCAGATGTTGGGAGACGAAGAAGGGGAGGCAGAGCAGATGGTTGCTGTGTTGGATGCACGACAAGCAACTACCTTGCAAGTCACTCGCAAAGTCAATCTCATCAAGCGGCTAACCCTCGCTCTCAATCAGGTACACCAATGATTTCCCTCTGGAGGTACACAGCTGGTACATCTGTTGTTGTGAAGGTGTCAAGCCTTGCAGGTGTGAGACCCTAGAAGATGTTGCAAAAACTGTGCATGAGGCTGTGAAACTCATGCTTTGCCTGCTGCACTGACAGCCCCTGACTTGCGACTTTGTTTGTTGTATTCATGCATTGTTACAATGCGTTGCTTGTATGCACATGCAGCAGCAACGTGCTCAGATCAGTGTGCATACATATTGGCGTCAACCATCCTATCTGGATGTTCTATCATTCAGAGCCCAGATGCAACTGGTTGCCCTTGTCATAGGCTTGACAACAACTGAAATGGTCCCCCACGTCCTAGCAGGCCAGCACTCACAGCATGGGCATGTGTCAAGTGCATGTTGCTCACGTTGATTGGAATCTTGACTGTATATGGATCATGACCATCCCCCGCCACAACCCCATCAGCATTCGCAATGCCAGAAACTCGTGTTCCCATTGCATGCAGCACTACCCAGCTCGGCTGCATCAGCTGTACCTGGTGGACCTGCCAGTGGTCCTGAAGTGGGTGGTGGCAGCAGTCAAGCCAGTGCTGCATGCGGAGACCAGGGCCAAGATCCAAGTGTGCCAACTGCCCAGTCCTGTGTTTCCCTTCCCTTCATCCATCCTAGACTTCACCTCCCCCCTCAAAAGAATCTCCCTTCCGTCTGCGGCTCACACGTCTGGTAGTCAGGTGAGCCCTCTCATGCCTGCTTTAGACATGCATGTTGCTTTGTGTCATTGTGCAAGTGAGAGGGAAGAGATGGTCTTCCTGAAGAGGCACACCAGCAAAGATAGGCAGTGCATGCAAGCAAGGTGCTCATTGTGCAAATGAGCAGGATCTGCGCCTAAAGGGGTTGTTTGCGAACCTGTGGAAGCGGTACAGTGGACGCAGTGTTGACACTTCTCTGCAGAAGTCAAGTCTGCAGACACATACTTGACACGCAGACTTGTGCTCCCCTCATGGTTCACTCACTCACAATGGTCTGTGGACCCAGCGCTTACAGGAAACGTGTTTGCAGTGTTCAAGTGCCAGAATCACTTCCCCAAAGCAACACATTTGAAATATGCGGTTGCTGCAAGCCGGAGCTTCAGCATTTTGCACTGCATCTGGCAACTTGTTGCTACTCTGGACGCAAGTCAGGTGGCTGATGTGGTGCAGGGCAGTCAGTCCCCAAGCAAAGGCAAGGAAGGGAAGAGAGCTTTCCGGCGCAGCTCCAGTGTGCCTGACCTGGCAGACCGCGACTCCAGAAGCCCACGCAGGCGGCGAGACAAGTATGTGCTGCTCATGTCACACCCGTCGTGTCTTCTTCAACACTCCAAGCCTTGACAACAGCTGAGCGTAGGGAATGATGCATGCAGGCTTTCCTCATTGACACAGCTTTCTGATTTCATTTGGGCCTCTTGCATCTACAAAGCATCATTGTCCTTGCTGTCTGGTTGCATTTATAGGCACTGCAGACAGCTCAATGTATGTCAGCAGCATGAGCGCCTGACCAAATTGAGCCATTTTGCCAGACAGTCCTTGCTTCACCGTCGTGCTTTGGGTTGCCTAGAAGTTGTGAGACAATAATGTGGCAAAGTTATGTCTCCTTATTCCCTGGCATGGCACAATTTCAGCAGCATGGCACAATTTCAGCATATTTGCACATAGCTTATGTGTGCATGTCACTCTCAACCATGCATTGTACCATTTGTTGAAAAAAGGACTGTGTATTAGGGAATGCCTTGTTGTATGCAGGGCCGGGGAAGCAGATGAAGAGGTACAGGGGCTGGGTGGCAAGGGAGTAAAGCGCAGGAGCTTCAAGAAGCGTACCTCCTCAAAAGCCATCGCAATCCAGGCCCACACCCAACAGCTTCCCATCACAAGTCTTCAGGTGCCCTTCCAGCTCACTCTGGACCTCAAAACTGTGTTCTCTGATTTTTCTTGGAAAACCACCTGAATCAGCAAAGGCATTGTGACTCCCTGATGCATCTCTGCACGCTCGAATCACAATGTGTGATCTGGGCAACTGCCGTGTCTGAAAGCCTTCATTCGCACTGCTGATTGTCAGGCTTAGTGCTTGTCTCTTCAGGGCATGCTTAGCTATGCATACCATATGCTCATAGCAAATTGTGGCAGGCTCACCTGATCCAGGTCCCTTCCTGATCAACTTTGGTGTGGTGGTACTCAACGCTTGCTGGACACAAGGCTTCTGATTGCTGTAAGCATATGCAAGGCTGAGCAGATCCTCACAGAGACAAGCACTGAGCTAGCAATTGTCACTGACAACCTGCAGTGCACATGAAGGCCTTTGGGTGTGCAGTCATGCAGTCATGCACTGACCAGCTTTGCTCGTGCTGCAGACCACTTCAACCAGTGCAGTGGCAGCGCTCACGCTGCTTTTCACTTTCATGGCTGCCATTTGGCAGCGCCTTCTGGGACAGGCATTTGGAATTGTGCCTGCCAGTGTCAGCAGCAGTAGTCCAACCAGCAGACAACATATGTGAAGCCCAGCTTGAGCTTGTCTATGAATTACGTATTGAACAGTGCTTACAAGGCAATGATCCAGTGTGATAGCAGCAAAATATCCTGCTCTCCAATGCAGCCTCGAACTGAGGTCTTGAGAGTTTTATGAGGAATGCTGACTTATGGTGTTGACACGCAATTTGGAATGTCCAGATGCGATGAGAAGCTTTGGTCCACTGACTGTAGCAGAGTGGATAATGCGAATCCTGTTACACTAGCATTGGAACCGTATTTCCTGCCCTGCAACGTTACATTTGGCCGTTATTGGTTCTAGTGTTCCTTTTTATGTCTGTTCCACAGCGTCTGCGTAGAAGTTGCCAAGGCTTGGCCAAATTGTATACTGCCGTTTGTCTGTCAAAACATGACTTATTGGATCTTTGATGAGCTGCTACGCTTAACCGTTGCGTTGGCTGGAGAAACAGATTGTCAATGTGCAGTCATGACAACCTTATCATTGCTTGACTAAATCTGTAAAGCTGTGACCATATATGAGCTGTGACTATGTATATATATACGTATACATATACATACATGCAGTTCGAATCATTTCCTCAGGCCATCTTCAGGGATTAGCTCGTCCCGGGAGTGGAACTCTAGTCCAGATTCCAGAGAGCGCTTTGTATTGTTCAGAGTTGAGAGTTCAGCGTCCCCGGACAACTGTTGTTACATCGCTTCTTCCACATGCTTTGTGTGCTTGCCAGCTCCGAGAGCGTCTAAAGCACAACTCCGTATCCTGTAAGGCAAGCGATGTTGGTGTCAGTCACACCAGCTGACATCTCGCCTATCGTCTTATAAGCCAAGTGACATCTTAAGCACGACAGTTGCCGATACACGCTTCCCCAAGCGGGCCGGGCTCACAATTGGAGAGATGTCGGGCAGCGTCAGGAAGTCAGGAGGCATCTCAGTCACCCCCCGGACCTTGACACTGCTGGTCCTGAAACCTTGCAACCTGGTGGAACTGACTTGCCGGATTGGTTGCAAGGCAACACAATCACTTGTATCTTGCCTAGAAGACAGTCACGCACGAGCAGGCAATTCCCTGAAGAGGGCTGTGACTGCTAAGCTGCTAGCAAACAGCATCAGCACATCCAGACTGATTCAGGGGGTGTCTGACGAGGTCACCAGCATGATCTGGTGGCCACGCACAGCTGTGGAGCTCTACGAGGTTTGTTCCGTGAACTTCTGCCCGGCCGCAGCTGCTGAACGCTTGAGGCCACTGCCTGACTTTGACGATAAACTTTGGTGTTGACAGGCTTTTCAGACAGAGAGACCAGAGTGCAAAAGGAACAAGCTTCCAGAAATGGGTGTGAAACATGAACAGGACATCAGCCCAATCTCAAAGGTCAGTATATGTGCATGACTACCATCTTTATGTCAGTGCTGAAGAGTACCAGCGATCAGGACTGTTCAACTCCTGCTCATCACCTGCGGGCAATCTGCTGGGACCATGAGGGTTGTCTGCTTGCATACTTGCAAAGCAAAAATGACAACAGAGCTGTGTGCAGATTCACTTCATCATTGGTCCACCAGGCCCAGAGCAGTGGGTCTTCTTCATCGACACCCAGCCACTCTTCAAGCTGGACCTCTTCAGTGTACTACGGCCTCTTGCAGTTGTCTGCACTGACCTACAGCCATTCACCAGCAGCCAGAAGCCTGTGAAGCCAAAGTACCATGCACCTTCAAACATCTCGGTGTCTGTGAGAGGTGCCTGCTGTGCTGTCTTTGTTAATTTAACTCTGCAGATTCTCACAATTCCCTGAGCAGTGCGTGAACCTTGCAAAACTGTCTAAACCTGTCTTTCTATCATCCTATCAAACCGTAACAATGAGCTTATGATTGCAGGGTGCAAAACAGAAGCTTGCCTCTCTGGTCATCAATGCCACTGTATTTGAAGATGCTCGCGTGACATTCCCACCTTCCGCCTACATATCCTTTGAGGATGGGTGAGCTTTCTCAGTGTTGCTTGTCAACAACCTGCTCATGCTGCAGTCTGGCATTAGGCACCGTCACGATGAATCACCTTGCGAAACACATGCTTCACAAGTTGACTTTAGGAAGGAGATGCTCAGACTTTCCCATGCTTGTCTGCAGCACACACGCCTTGTGGGCAGCTGTGACAGCAGGCACCAGATTGGGCCTACTGCAGCTAGACTGTGTCCTTCTGGGCGTCATGCGAATCCATCGTGCCGGCATCTTCAAGTACAAGGCCACAAGTACAGCCCAGCATGCACTAGCCTGCCTTCAGGTAACGCATACCTCTGCCAAGCATCAGCAAAAGCTCAGATGCTGCATGTATTTAGACTCAGGTGCATGACTTGCTGCGTTGGTCCTGATGTGGCTGGAATGTGCTGCTGCCGCAATCTGTCTGCAGCAATTACAGGAACAGTGTGTGCCAGCGTCACAAGTAGAGGTGCATAAGGGAACTGTTGTGCGTTGTCTGCAGTCCAGAGAGAGGCTGAAGCGTCGTGTACAGCAGCTGATGACATCAAGGGAGGAGCTGAGGTTGGCAGCAGCCAACAGGATGCAAGCCAGCAAGATGAAGGCCGACCTGGTGCGGGCCGCTGACTTGCAGGTGGGCTTCACTTCACCCACCTGTCACATCTGTGTTTATACCGTGCGTCAACCTTGATCATGCCTTTGAGAGAGTCAGGAGACAGTGCAAGGATCGTGTCCAGGGCCCCAAACTGTGATTCGTGCCCAGACTTGCAAGCAGGCATTTGTCACATTGGCTCTGGATCTATGAATTGGAGTTGCATGTATTGTGTCAGTCACAGTCATGATGCAAGACGTATCACAGCTGTCACAAATAATCTGCACTTTGGCTGCGGCAATGATGGTGATGAGGAGGAAGAACAGTATATGGAAGAAGCATGACTTGGCCAGCAAGCAGCAGATGTGCAAGCTTCAGTACTCACTCACACAGCAGTTGATTGCTGCTGTGCAATTCATTGCCGAAGCTTGCACATCTGCTGCTTGTTGGTCAGGTCATGCTCCCTCAGTGTATCTTTTTCTTGTGCTGCAGCAATGAAATGCTGCTTTCCTTGCTGTGGTCAGATGCTTCATTGCCTTGCATGTAATGCTCAGATGGTCTGGACTTTGCTATGTGCTGAGACTTGATCCCATGCAGACATCACAGCATGCAGACATCACAGCATGCAGCATGCTGGGGTGCATTTGTGCACAGCTGTATACTCCATTGTTGGAATGTCAGTACGCTTTGAATTACCTCTTTCACATTCACATGTTCTGTGCTAGGGGCACTTCGAGCCATTCACAGTCTCAGGTGCACTACTGCATTACGGCTCACATACGATGTAGTCGAAACTTTGGTTGTCATGGCCATGACACTGACAGATCTGACATCAAACTGTAGGAAGCACAAGCGTTCAGGACTAGGAGTGATGCAACAGAGCTCTAGGCTGAGCTGCGCAGGAAGCTGCAGCAGGCCATGGCTGACAAGGATGCTGCTACTCAGGTAGGAAGAAGTCCCATGTGCAATGATCGGCTGATTGTGCAGACATGACTGGCAACATCAGCACGGACTTTGAGTGCTTTGGTTGCTCCATCCAGTGTGTTCGTCAAGCAACTTTGCACATGTTGTGCTAGGTCACAACCGCTGACTGTGCATGCTGTGACTGTTGCAGCAGCCCCCTGACTAATGATTGCTTGCATTGACCATTTGAATGTTGTGCATCCCGCCTTTGGCCTTCTCGTTTCCGCATACACAGCTGAAGTCGTGTGCACAGACTGTGCTCCTTTGATTTGACAGGAAGTGAGGAGAATGAGAGCAGAGGCAGCAGCTGTGGAGGGGCAACGCCAGGCCGCTGAGCAGCTGGCTACCAACACGCAGGCCGCCGACAAGCTGGATGCAGACAAGCGGGCCGCCCAGCTGCAAGAGTCCCTTCACGCCGCACGGGCAGCGACTGTGCAAGCCGTCCAGGTATTTCGGAATAAAATTCCCTCTTTAGCGGTCGTGTATGTCGTGCTTGAGCCTGTGTGACTCCACTTGAGCCCTTCTATCAGACTCTTTCTGCTTTGTCTGTCAGCACATTCCTGATCATAATTCAGCGCTGGTGATGCAAGCCATTCACCAAACACTGTAGTCTCAGCTTGTGCACCAAATGCATATCACCACTATGCGATACATAAGATAGCCTCGGAAGTGACACATAGCAACTTTCAACAAGGCATGTTGATGCAGGGTCTGGGTCATGCTGAGAAGGAAGCTGCAGCCGCCAAGGCTGAGAGTGAAAAGGCTCAGGTGTACTCCTCCAAGCTGAAGACAACGCTGGAGAAGGCCCTGGTGTGTGCTGTCTGTGTTTGCATGCCTGTTCCATGTTATACGCGCTGCATCATGCCTTCCCTGTAGTAGCTTATGACAGATGTCAGTTTGCTTTTGGCTGCAGTCCAAAGAAGGTCAGCATGCCTCTGCATGCGCTCCTGTGGCCTTGGGTGTGTGCACAGGAGCCATTCCTGACTGACACCATTGTCTTGCCTGCTGCAGAGGAACGACAAAGCAAGCCAGCACGCCAAGCAGCTGCAGCAAGACAGAGATGCTGCCAAGGCAGAAGCAGCAGCTGCCAGAGCTGAGACTGTTGCTGCCAATGCAAAGGCTGCTACCGCCGAGGCGCAGGTTGCAGCCGCCCAGACACAGGCTGCTGGCACAGCTGCTGGCTTTCGCAAGTTGCAAGCAGCAGCCGATGCATCCTCACACGTAAGAAGCTCAATCTGAGACTTTTGCTCTCAGGTGAGGGCCGACCAATATCAACAGCTTCCTGTCTTTTGCTGCTGCAATGCATGACAAAGGACAAACATTGAGCTGTGATGCATGTTTGGTGTGGTGAAGTCAACACTCAGAGGCCCATTCAAGACCACAACGCAGCATCATCACACACAGTATCATTAGCTCCCATGATGTAACATAGCATCATCTGGGGCCTGACTCAACTCATGTAGCAATTGACATGCTGCATCATGTATGCAGGAGAATGGACGCTTGAGGCAGCAGCTGAGTAACCTGAGGGAGCAGAACCAGACTAACAGCCAGCAAGCCTGTGAGATGCAGAGCTGCCTCAGCCAGGCCCAAGCAGATCTGGCCACGGCACTTCAGGTGCCTCACTCTTGCCTCTATTCTGTGAAAGCTACTTTCTGACAGGCATGACAATGGCTTCCCACGTCTTAACACCAAAGAATGTGTTTTGATGGGCATCGTACTGTTATTTGCTGTGAGCTTTCTCTGTTGTTGTTTAGCGCACTGAATGCTCCTATCATTTGCAGGGTGAGATTTGCAAGCATGCTTTCAAAACAACATATGCTCAGACTGTATAACATGTGTCTGAAGTTTTCAGCCCTGCCTGTCTTCTGCCACTTGCAGGACAAAGCAGAGTTGATACAGCAGACTAGCAGCATGACAAGGCAGATGGATGAAGCAGAGAAGTGGTCTGCACCAGGAGGCAGCAGTACTGGCGGCAGTGACACCCAGGAGCTGAGCGTGCAGCTGCAGCAGGTGAAGGAGCAACTGGCAGTGAGCCAGCGCAATGCCCAGACCTGGATGGATGCCAGCTTGCAGTGCCAAACGGAGCTGGATGAGAGCGCTGAGCAGGTTGAGGATGCTCAGCAGCATGTGCAAATTCTGCAAGGCAGGCTTGACCAGGAGGAGCGCCGATGGGCCCAGCTCTCTCACCGCCTCACCATCCCCACTGTCCACCTGGTCAGTCACTCCTCCTAGCTGCATCACACTTGCTGACTTGTGTTTTTCTCAATACAAGCAAGCTTTTCTCCTGTGTGCTTGACTCAAATGCCTATGATAAAACAGTAGGCTGCATCTTTCAAGAAAGCCACAGCTCTGCCACATGATGCAGAGCACATGGCTGCATGCTTTGTGATCAACAAGTGCTGCATTGCCCTTACTGTGCGCTGATGCCAGCAATGGGATGCAGGATGACAGGTGGGTGATTGGGGAGGTGCTGGGACAGGGCGCCAACTGTGTGGTGTATGCTGCCACCCACCCATACTGGCCTGGGGCAGTCCTGAAGAAGGGCCGCCTGCACAGCATCCGGGAGGAGGCCGAGCTGATGTGGCAGGTGGACCACCCCGGGTCTGGTGCGCCTCTTCTGCATCGTAACCACCAGTGAGGAGGACCAGGAGGGCTACCCCCTTGCCTACCTGGCCATGGAGCGCCTGGGGCCCCAACCTTGCCTCCCTCCTCAACTCCCCCATGCAGTACGCTCTCTCACTTATCCCTCTGCCATGCTGCTGCATGGGCCTGAGGCCTATGCGCCAGATGTAGATGGTGATACCCCATACCTCCAAATAGCATACAGCCTTTGTTGCAAATTTTTGCATCAAGTGCATTCATTCTGGCGGTTACAGCATGTTGTTCTTGCATTCAGAGCTCATGCAAATGACCATGCTTGACAAACTACCATGATGCATGTGGTGTGGATGGAAGTATACTTTACAGAATGCCAGCAATGTCTTTGCTACAGCAGCAGGCTGGTTCAGAGCAACAATGCTTGTGCATAATGCATGTTATGTGTTATGTTGTATCAGATATAATGCAGACTGGCAATACATGGGTGTTTCTGCACCCTGTCTGCACCCTGGTCTGATATCTTGTGCTGACTTTGCAATGCACCCCGGCTGTATTGTGTTGACAGTGTTCAGACACGCTACAGTGCTGCTCGCTGAACCTGCAAATGCCAGGCCAGAAGTATCACTAACTGACTTTACCTGTACTGCAGGTTTGGGACTCAGGAGGTGGTGGTGATGTTGCAGCAGGTGGCAGCCGGCCTGGCCCAGATGCACCAAAGGCTGTTGGTGCACCAGGATCTGCACGCTGGCAATGTCCTGCTGTCCCAAGATGGCACCGCCTGCAAAATCAGTGACCTGGGCAACACCCAATACACTGTCATCGATGATCAGCCCAACCTCCTGACTGTCAACATGTGAGTCTGCCTGCTTCTGTTCATGCTCCTTTGCTGAAATGTTCAACACACATTGGCAATCCAAAATACTAAGGCCTCCACATTGTGTGATTGTATGTGCCCAGTGAGACATGACACTGTGCATAACCAGTCAATCGAGAGGTGTATGCTACTTTGCAGCAGCGTCAAGTCACAAGAGGGTTGCCCTTCAGGCTTAGCATCAGCCTTTGAGTCTTAATTAGCTTGAATATGGCTGACCAACTTTGTGGTGCCTGCACACAGCTCTGCACACCATGTAAATAGCCCATGTCCTGCGTGCAGGTGTGCAATTGGCTTGGAGTCTCCCCAGCTGGCCACTGACATGCTGCTGGATGGGCACTACCAGCCCCTCTTTGCATCAGATGTGTGGGCCTTGGGGCACCTGGGCCTTGCCCTTGCTGGAGGCAAGCAGCCTGAGGAGCATGTGCGGCTGCAGGACAGCAGGGAGTACCTCCAGGAGCTAGAGCTGGGCATCTATGACCTCACCTTCTCTCCCGGCCACAAGGCTTGCGGCGTCTACCTCATGGACCTTGCCCAGAACAAAGCTGCCGTCAACTATGGGGACCAGGTCAGCTTGGCTCATGTGCAGTGCAAGCTTCCACGATGTGGCTTGGGACCAAACCGCCTTCCTGGCATGCTGTTTCCTTCATCAGCAATTTTCAGCTCTTGACACAATTCTAATTCGTGTGTGCATGTGGTTGAGGATGCCTGACTCAGGGCATGAGCCTCTTTGCATTAGTAGCCTTGTAGGCACGTGACTTTCAGTGCACCCACAGGTGACGTTTGCGCCATCAAGCAGTGGGCATGAGGACAGGGGCAGGGCAGAGCTGCAAGCTGTGATCAGAGGCTGCCTGCACTCCTGCATGGCAGAGCGCTTAACAGCGGCTCGTGTCAGCGAGAAGCTGTATCAAAATATGGCACATCAAGGTTGGACAAACCGGGTACCAAGAGCAAAGCAGCAAAGGAAGAAGAGGACATAAGGCCGAGCAGGTGTAACAGACTTGCAGCACAGCTTATGCTATTGTCCTTAAGGCATTGCAATGATGACTACAGGACACACTAGCCTTGCATTGTCCATTTTTGAGTATGCCAATGTGTGACTGTCGCATGTTGCATGTCATTTTGCATGTGTGACGTTGGCAATGGTGTTTTAGTGGGAACAAGCTAGCAGTTCAGCCTGGTAGAACTCTGAGGGGCCATGCTTTGCCGCCTGCATGAGTTGTGAGCATCCTGTACCCTCTCAGCAAAGTGGCGCTGACATCATGTCTGACTGCAGAATAATACTTACAGGCTACATAGGTTGAGCTGCCGTAATCATGTTTGCATCTCTTCAGCCTTTGATGCAGCTGATCATATCCCAGTGAAGCACATCGGCAAGTTTTGAACATGAGTCATGGGATACACCATACTTGTGTTGCATGCTGGCTCGAGTTGATGCAGATGCAAACAAGCTGCCTTGTTTAATGTGCTCCTTGTGCATGCAGGAGGCATACGGTCGCATCAAGCTGTGCAGTACAATGATCCAAGATCATTTCATACCATGCTACTCAGCCAACATGCAAACAGCAATGGAATTGTACATTAGATATAGCAAGCAGGATGCATAGACAGTGCGCCGGTGTAGCAGCATATCTTGTTTCAGGATTCACATTTGCAGGTGGTTGACATGAGTGCGAATTTTTTGTGCAGTTTCAGCATTTTGCCAGCTAATTACAGTTAGAGTCTTGCAATACGTATCAAATCCAGCATGTCTGTAAGATACAATGACACATTGCATTATAAGGCAGCTTCGATATTGAGTTGTTACCCCTCCTCGGCCCCCTCCCCCTCCAGCTTGACCCCAACCTCTGGCATCTGCGCGCAGCTGCATGTCGACAGCTGAAACGTCGCGGCCAAATTGCAGAGGTACAAGGTAGCACGGTCTGCGTACTTGAGTGACGTATAGATCGGCCCGTTAGGTCGCAGACACAGAGCGTCAGTGAGTCATGGCAGCACAGGCGCAAGACGTGCTGACATCCACTT